>Ga0209060_10000055_pt1 | contig 312045 bp, 253 predicted proteins | sample Coa_R1_8_FD_187155 | JGI IMG/M metagenome (GOLD analysis project Ga0209060, IMG submission 187155) | Surface soil microbial communities from Centralia Pennsylvania, which are recovering from an underground coalmine fire - Coalmine... | ecosystem: Environmental > Terrestrial > Soil >... | reverse complement strand
AGGCAAGCACGGCCTCTTCGGGGGTCTGCTCTTCGCTCTCCTCACCATCCCTGGTCATGGGCTCCACCTCCTTGGCAGCAGTCTACCACTTCTGCCGCCTAAGTGGGGCTGTAGTACTCAGAGTATCTTATCGAAAAACTTAACTTTGCACTATTCGAGGAACCTGATGACCTTAAACACACTGTATATGTTGTTGCACTTCGGAACCTTATCGTTCACAGCGGAGGTATAGTGAATCGTCTCTTCCTTGTGCGGTTCCAGGCAAGATCGATGAACCCGTGAAAATAGAAGCGAAGAGCATTCTCCTTGAAGTAATATTTTTAATTGCTGCTGTAGCTAATATTGATGGCTGGGCAATTAGCAAGTTCGGCCTTCCACATCCAGTTACAGGTGATAGCCTGACTGCGGCTCTCCAGACATCTGGTCTGTACAGTCACCTCCGTGCTTCGAAAACGCCAAACAGTTCTGGAGTGCCACCGCAAAGCAGCAGCACCTTGCAGGAAACCATCAAGGGGTCCAGTTCAATATCACCCTCACATAGCGAGTAGAACGGTTAGTTGGCACTCGTAGGATTCCGAACTTATCGGTCTGGGTGCCAGAGAGCAGCATCAGCGGTGGTTATAGAATTCCACGCTCCAGCGCCATTCCTGATGGTCTGGCGCATTCCACCAGGCTTGCAAGATGCCGACCTCGCCGCCAGGGAAGATAACCGGAGTGCCGAAATCGGCTTCGGTGGGCCAGATGTCCTCGCGGGTGATGTAGGTCCCCTGGCGGCGCAGGCGCGTCATGGGGGTGCTGTCGGTGCGCAGCAGGTCATTGCCACGCGCCAGCACGACGCCATCGTCGTCGCGCACCTCGATATTCAACTGCCCCGGCGCGGCATGCGCCAGCACCATTTCTGTAGGGTTCAGCCGCCCACGCGCAAACGAGACGCCGACTGCGCCAACATCGGCAATCCACAAGTCCCAAATCTGGCAAGCACTCTGCGCCATCGTAGCACCTACTTTCCGATACGCCCTGGTTTCTTTATCTGATGGTGTTATGCGCATGGGCCGTGCCGATGAATGCGCGTTCAGCCGCAGCAGCAAATAATGCAGATGAGGGCATTTTGTGATGAATGACCATCCATTCATCAGTAAGGGCAGACTGAATGGTGCAAGTGGCGCGGAATGCAGGGAGCGGACTGTAAGGATACGGCATAAGATTTGCACAAGCAACTCTTGTGAGAAGGGCGCTCCTGTGATATGCTGAAATAACAGGCGAATGGTTATCTAAGCGTCTGGCGGTGTGGGTGGCAGTTCCCAACTGGGGAACGCAAAGGGAGGGTCGATGAGTAGTATCCTGAACAAGTTGCTTTTTGGGGCAAAACAAGGCAGCGGACGCATTGGCGTGGGGACGCTTGCCAAATTGCCTGCAAATATCGGGCTGTTCCGCGATTTTCTGGGAGCGGTCAATTGGAAGACAGCCCAGGGTGAGATTCAATGGGCGCTCACCGCTAAAATTGCCCTGGTGGGCTTGCCGAACACAGGCAAGTCAACGCTCTTCAATATGCTCAAGGGCCAGCGCCTTTCGCCGGTTTCGCCGGAGGCGGGCACGACCAAGATGCTGGTGCGCGGCGCGTTTGGCCCCTTCGCCTTGATCGATACCCCCGGACACCTGCCCGATATTATGCAGCGGGGCGTGCAAGAGGCTTCGGTCATTGTCATGCTGATCGATGGCACCAGGGGGTTTCGCAAAGAAGATGAGGCGCTGTACAAAGAGATCAAGCGCGCGAACAAGCCCATCATTGTGGTGGTCAATAAGATCGACCTGATGCGCACCGACCCGGAGGAGATGTGCGTGGACCTGGCGGCCCGGCTGGAAATCACCGAGGCGCTGCCGATTTCGGCCATGAAGGGCACGAACGTCTCCGAAGACCTGATTCCGGCGATGATCGACGCCAGCCCCGAAGCTGCTGTGGCGATTGGCCGCGAACTTCCGGCGTTTCGGCGGGCGGCGACGGGCAAAATTATCCGCAGTTCGACCTTGCTGAGTCTGGCAGCCGGACTGGAGCCGGTGCCACTGGTGGATATTCCTATCCTGCTGGGGACGCAGATTCGCATGGTGCTGCGCATTGCCGCTATCTATGGCGAGCCGCTGACGGCCAGCCGCGCGCGAGAAGTGGTGGCTACGATTACCGCCGGGCTGGTGCTGCGCTACGCGGCTGAAGAGGCCGCCAAGCTCGTTCCCTTTGGCGGCGACCTGGTTTCGGGGGCCATCGCGGCGGCGGGCACGTGGGCCTTGGGGCAGGTAACGCAGGAATATTTTGAGAGCGGCAAGCGGCTGACCGGCAACGAACTGCGCAATATGTTCAGGCGCTTCTATCGGATTTATCGGGAGGAAGACAAGCGCCAGGAACTGCTGCTGGAAGCCAATAAAGGGCGCGCCCTGCCCGCGCCTGGCAGCGCTTCCTCAACCACGCTGCCCAAATCCAAGGGTTGATGCCTGCTGCCTGGAGGCGCTGAACGCAAAACGTCGGCCCTGGCTACCACTCCTTGGGGACATCCACGCCTTCGTTCACTGCTACCGCTTTGCGCAGCGCTGCCTGGGGCACGATCAAGACATCTTTGCTGCCGCTGAACGTATCCCGGGCCGAAACGCGCACCCTCGTTTGCAGGTAGGCGTCCCAGAAGTGACGGGTCATCTCGTAGTCTGTGATGTTCAGCGTTTGCGTGTCGATTTCGGCGTCGTGAATGCGCCCCAGCCGCGTGCCCTCCTCGGTCACGACCTCCATCTCAAGAAAGGTTTGCAGATCAATCAGCCGGTCAAGGTCCGGCTGCCTTTGGAGGCCCATCCCAATTGGCGCGCCCAGCACGACCGCGTGCTGCCCAACGCGCTTGACCGCTTCGCGCAGGATGATATGTTCGCCGCCTGGCGAGCCGCCGCTGCGCACGCGCAGCGCCGCGACAAAATGCGCCGTCGGGTCAAGCAAGGCGTCCTCTACCTTGCCCATTTTGAGCGTCTCGGAAAGGCTGATGACGCGCAGACCACGAAGCTCAGTCACATGCATCGGTGTGCCCACCTTCTCATTACTGGATTTTGGAGACCTGTTCGGATGCGGCGCGCGTGCCTGACCAGGGGCCGGGCTGCCCGCGATAGGTATTGGTCAGGGGCAGGCGTCGGTCGCGTCCAAAGGCGCGCTGTGTGATCTTGATGCCTGGCGGAGCCTGGCGGCGCTTGTATTCGCTCCTATCCACCAGGGTCATCACTTTTTGCACGATGGCGCTGTCGTAGCCCATCGCCACCATTTCCTCGAAGGTGCGATCATCCTCGACATAGGCGCGCAAGAGCGGGTCGAGCACTGGATACGGCGGCAGGCTATCCACGTCGCGCTGGTCAGGGCGCAGTTCCGCCGATGGCTCTTTGTCGATGATGGCCTGCGGAATGACGCCGCCTGGCGAAAGTCGGTTGCGATAGCGTGCCAGATCATAGACCAGCGTCTTGAACACATCTTTGAGGACGGCGAAGCCTCCGGCCATATCGCCGTAGAGTGTGGCATAGCCGGTTGCCATCTCTGATTTGTTTCCTGCCGTCAGGACCAGCCAGCCGAACTTGTTGGAAAGCGCCATCCAGGTCGCGCCGCGCAGCCGCGCCTGAATGTTCTCTTCGGCCAGTCCGGGCGTGGTCCCGGCAAAGACAGGTGCCAGCGCCTCCAGCGCGGCGCTGAACATGGTATCAATCGAGATGGTGAGGAAGCGAATGCCCAGCCGCTCGGCCAGTTCGCGCGCGTCGCTCTTGCTGCCCTCCGACGAATAGCGCGCGGGCATCGAGACGCCAATCACATTTTCTGGCCCCAGCGCATCGACCGCAATGGCGGTCGTGAGTGCCGAATCGATGCCGCCCGAGATGCCAATGATCGCTTGCTGAAAGCCGTTCTTGTGGGTATAGTCGCGCGTGCCCAGCACCAGCGCTTCGTAAATCTCGGCGAGGCGCTCTGGCCTGGGTTCCACTCTGGCGAGGGTGTGCGGAGTGTAGTCGGAGCGCTCCAGGCTGGCCCGTGCCAGCATCCGGCGCGGGCGTCCGTTCTGGTTCGGGTGGTCGTTGGCCTGGTCGGTGACTGTGATGAAGGGCACCTGGTTGTCGGTGAATTCGCGCCGCTCTTTGCGACGGCGGGGGTCGTGCAGGCGCGTGCGGAAGACGGCTTCTACGTCCAGATCGGCCAGCAGCAAATCTTCGGCGCAGTGTTTGGCGCGCGCAATCAGATTGCCGCTCTGGTCGAAGATGACGCTGTTGCCATCGTGCACCACTTCATCCTGCCCACCCACCATGTTGAGATAGGCGACGATCAGCCCGTTATCTGCGGCGCGCGTGGCGAGCATCTTTTCGCGGAAGTCGCCCTTGCCCGCGTAATAGGGCGAGGCGTTGATGTTCACCAGCACTTCAGCCCCGGCGTAGGCTTGCAGCGTGGCTGGGCCGGTGGGATACCAGATGTCTTCGCAAATATTGACGCCCACCTGCACACCGTTGATCTCGAAGACCGGGCTGAGTGTGCCTGCCTGAAAATAGCGGTTTTCGTCGAAAACGCCGTAGTTGGGCAAATATTGCTTGTAATAGACTCCTGCCAGGCGGCCATTGTGGATGACGGCGGCGGCGTTATAAATATCGACCTGGCGGTCTACGAATCCGGCTACGATGGTCAGGCTGGGATAGTCGGCGGAGCGTTGCACCAATTCATCCAGCGCGCTCAGATTATCGGCCACAAAGCCGGGCTTCAGCAGCAAATCTTCCGGCGGGTAGCCGGTCAGCGCCAATTCGGGAAAGCAGACCAGATCGCTGCCCGCCTGAGCAGCCCGTTCCAAGCTATCCAGCATCAGGCGCAGATTGCCTTGCAGATCGCCAACCGTAGAATTGATCTGGGCCAGCGCGATACGCAGGTGACGCATGGCACATCCTCCTCGCAGGCTCTCTATCTCTGCCGCCAGCGCGGCTTCTCTCTTTCTTGCTCCCTTCTCATTGTAGCATAGATGGGCAGTCTTGCGGTTGATGGACGCGCCGAGGGCTGGCCTATCAGGCCAGCCCTCGGAATACCAAGCAATAGGCTGCTTTTGCCAGTGTGGAACTAGCTAGGCGGCTTCTTCGTCTTTGCCCTCGCTACGCGGGGATTCATCCACTGGATGGACCCCCAGCGCCTCTTCGATGCGCACGCGCTGGGCGGCGCGGACGCGGCGCAGTTGTGTCCAGAGCGCGTCCAACTCCTCAGTGATTTCGCGTACGCGCTGCGAGGCTTCGCGGTTCCCCCAGGGGTGCCGGACGAGTTCTGACTGAAGCTTGTTGCGCTCTTCGGTCAGCCGGTTGATCTCGTTCATCAGGCTCTCCTGGCCGTCGCTGGTCTCCAGGGTGCGCGCGATGATGATCTCCTCCAGAGGGTTCAGTTCGGTCCGGTTGATTTGAGTGGTCATGGAGTGCCTCCTTTACCATCAGGCTATTCAGGGCTGTCGGTGGTTCACCTGCATTGGCGCTTGCCTTCGACAGCGGGATTAGAACAGATGCTTTAATGTCCGCCTGACGATACATCCTTCTATTAGACGTTTTTGCCTGGTAAAAGGTTAAACTTTTTTGTCCCAGTTTGCAGTCTGCGTTCTAACATTCCCGCAGTGAATTACGCCACAGGATACGCAAAGGCTTCACATAGCCCTTCACGCTTCCCTCTACACATACAATGCTTTGCGCCTCACGGATTAGTTTCTTTTTCTGCTGGAAAGGAACGGTCATCAGGGGGCAAATTTGCGGATGGCACAGCCAGATGTACTTCAGCCGTGTGAGGTTTGGGTGAGCGCAGCCAGAGCGAGACATGCGCAGGTTGCATCGTTTCCTTCACCACCGCCAACACTTGCTCGCGTAGTTCCTCCAGGTCCACTGCGCCGCGCAGCATGGCGCTGAAGGCGGCCAGCATCTTTTCTGCGTCATATTTGCGGCGATAGAAACGCCGATCAATGATGGCCTGGATGCGGCTGCGCACTGGCTGAAAGAGCGCGGCAATTGCCAGGGTGGCAATGACCAGCGCCACCGGCTCATCGGCTGTGGTGCCGGTGATGGCGCTTGCCAGACTGACTAGCCCAATGATGAGGCCCGCGTAGAGCGCGCCCAGCAGGGCTGTCAGCGAGGCGTAGACCAGCGCCCTGTTGATGATCGTGTCGATGTCCCACAGGCGATAGCGCAGGATGGCAACTCCAATGCTGAGCGGGATGGGCAGAAAGAGCAAAGCGGTAAAGGAACCACTCAGCAGTTGATAGGGAGCATCAGGCGCGCCGAGTTCGGGAATGACCAGCGTAATGAGAAATGAAAGCGCCTCGATCAAGACACCTATTGCCACGCCAAATATCACCCATTTGGTTTGCTGGCGCTCCGCCGGGGTAAAGACCCGCCGATAGCGATAGACGAGGACGAACGCTGTGCTGCCCCAGGTTAGCAGAAAGATCGGTGGTGTCCCCGGCCAGGCGCCAATTCCCAGGAATTCGCTAGGTATGTCGAATGCTAAGAACTGAACAATCCAGAGGAACGCGACCATCCAGGTCCAGCGCGGCGCAAATCGCCCGGTGGGGAAGGTCACGAGAAAGAACCCCAGAGCCGCCCACTGAAGCAGGGTCGGAAGCTGTGACAGCGCCAGGAGAAATAGGGAGGAGGGGTTTGTGTTGGGCGTCCAGTCAGCCGAAAGCGTATCGGAGATGCCAGCGGAGCCAAAGAACAGGAGCACAAAGGAGACAAACAGTCCCAACCATTCGTCAGACTTGCGCCAGAAGATCAGCAGTCCAACGAACCAGAAGACAAGCGACACGGCTACATCGACTGAGATGAAATACGCTGCGTAAGCATCCACCGAGATACCAAGATGCCCAAGCGCTGCCACGTTGGCAGGGGTTGGCTGCCAGGTAAGGCAGGTCGCCTGGTCAGAAGGAGGGCAGATGGTGCGCAGAGCCTGATAATAGGCTGGCACGCTGGCAATGAAATTGGCAAGCAGCGCCAGCGCCAGCGTCACCCAGATTCCCCGCGCGATGGCTAACCAGCGCCCACGCAGGCGCGACTCGGCAGCGGTGGCTTGTAAAGCGACGGATTGGTTCATCGCTCGCCTTCTTTCTGGATGCTCAAAAAGAGCCTTTTAGCCTTAAGTATACGTTGCGCCCGTTACCAAAGCGTTACGAAACACCTCTGTATGGCTGTTTGTCGCGCATCAAGTCATATGCTCGAAAAGAGAGAAAACGCTGGAGCGGTTTCCTCTCATTGTTGAGGAGGGAAACCGCTCCAGCGTTTTTGTTGGGTTGGTGCTGTGAGCGTCCGGCGTTACGGCACAATCACCGCCGCGTGGTTCGCCAGTTCAAAGAGGCCGTTTGGATAGAGGCCCAGGCCAATGGTGAAAAGCACCGCGATTGCCAGAGCAATCCAGGCGGTGACCGGAACGCGCTGTATGAGGCTCGTCTCTTTGGCACGCTCGCTGCGCGCCGGGGCTGTGGCTTTGCTGGTCGTTGACCTGGTTGCTGCCCTGCTGCGCGCGGTTTGCGCCAGCGTGCCGCTGCTGCTGCGTGGAGCTGCGCCAACGGGTTCGCGTTCTTCCGCTGCCGCCAGAGCGCCGCTGAGGGCGGGCGCGGCCTCGCGTCCATCGGTGAAGTACATGGCCCAGATGACGCGCAGATAGTAGAAGAAGCCCAGCGCGCTCGCCAGCAAGCCAATGATGGCGAGTTCCAGATGCTGATCTCTGATGGCCGCATAGAAGATGTCCCACTTGGCCGGAAAGCCCACCGTGCCGGGGAAGCCAGCCAGCGCCAGCAGGAAGAGCGCCAGCAAGCCCGCCAGTATGGGCTGCCGCCGCGATAGCCCGGCGTAGTCGTTTAGCTCGTTACCCTGGCCCTCGCGCCGCTCCAGCACCAGCACGGTGCCGAACGCGCCAATGTTCATGAAGGCATACGCGCCCAGGTAGAAGAGCACGCTGGCAAGCCCTTCCGAGGTGTTGAGGGTGATGCCCACCAGAATATAGCCCGCGTGGGCGATGCTGGAATAGGCCAGCATGCGCTTGACGTTGGTCTGCGTGGCAGCCAGGATGTTGCCGCCGATCATCGTCAGAATGGCAATCGCCCAGATGATGTCGCTCCAGTTCGCGCCCTGCGAATGCAGCGCGACCATGAAGACACGCGCCAGCGCCACAAACGCCGCTGTTTTCGTGCCCACCGACATAAACGCGGTAATCGACGTGGGCGCGCCCTCGTAGACATCGGGCGTCCAGGCGTGGAAGGGAATCGCGGAAACCTTGAAGAGAAAGCCCACGGCCAGCAGTCCCATGCCGATGACGAGCATCGGCCCATAATTGCTGCCAAAGGCGCTGCTCGACAGGTTGGGCGCGTGTTTGCTGAGAAAGGCGCTGATGCCGCTCAGACTGGTTGTGCCGGTTGAGCCATAGATCAACGCCATGCCATAGAGCAGGAAGCCGGAGGCAAAGGAACTGAGCAGGAAGTATTTCATGCCCGCTTCCTGCGACTTGAAGCGCCCGGAGATAAAGGCCGAGAGGATATAGAGGGCCAGCGACAGGATTTCCAATCCCAGGAAGATGGTCATAAAGTTGGTGGCCGACCCCATCAGCATCATGCCGCTGACGGCAAAGAGCAGCAGCGCGTAATATTCGCCGTGCTGCGTGATACCCTGGCGCTCGATGTAGCCGGGCGAGAGCAGCACCGCCAGCACGCCCGCGCTGAGGACGATGAGGTCGCCGACGAGCGCCAACCAGTCATCGGTGACCATGCCCAGAAAGGACGTTTGATTATCGCCGGCGACAAAGAGCGTGATGGTTGCGGCCAGCCCACCGGCCAGCGCCAGCAGGGCAAAGAATGCCAGCCAGCCTTTGCGCGCAGCGGGCGTGAGCAGATCGGCGATCAGCAACAGCAAGCCGCATCCGGCGACCACAATCTCTGGTGCTACTCGTGCCCATTCGTCCAGGCGGGGAATAAATGTAAAGAGTGGCAGTGGCATCAGGCACCTCGCTCAAAGACAAGAACAACATCATGCCGCTCGGCATGGCTGTTCTGGGCGCTCGGTTGAGTATGAGAGACGATGGCAGGCGGCGCGGCGCCGGTGGTCTGCACGCCAGGCAGGTGGTTGACGCTGTTCTGCATGGCGTTGGTCAACTGGCCGGGGAAGAAGCCGATATAAAAGATCAGCAGCAGCAGCGGCAGCAGCACCAGCAGTTCATGTCGCTCCAGATCGACTGCCAGCCCCTTGCGCTCGGCGGCCACCACCGGCCCACGGTCAGGCTCGCGCCCGTGCATGACGCTCTGGAAGAAGCGCAGCAGATACCAGGCGGCAGGAATCACCACCAGCGTACCCAGCACGCCATAGACCATGTTGGCGTGGAAGGTGCCCAGCAGCGCCAGGAACTCGCCCGCGAAGCTGTTTAGTCCCGGCAGCCCGAGCGAAGAGAGCGCGGCGATCAAGAAGACCACCGCCAGCGCGGGCCAGCGCAGCGCCTGCCCGCCGTAATCCTCCAGCTTGCGCGTGCCGGTGCGCGCCTCCAGATAGCCCGCGATCAAGAAGAGCGCGCCGATGGTGATGCCGTGGTTGACCATCTGCAAGACGCCGCCCTCCAGCCCCTGGCTGTTGAGCGCGAAGATGCCCAGAATCACGACGCCCAGATGGCTGATGCTGGAATAGGCGATCAGCCGCTTGAAATCGGTCTGGACCAGCGCCTGCACCGCGCCATAGAGAATGCTAATCACTGCCAGAATCTCCATCAGCGGCACCAGCGTGTGCGTCGGGCCGGGCAGCAGGCCAACGCAGAAGCGAATAAAACCGTAGGCTGCCGTCTTGGTCATGACGCTGGACAGCATGATCGTGACCGGCGTGGGCGCTTCGGCGTAGGCGTCTGGCAGCCACGAATGCAGCGGCACCAGGCCCACCTTGACGGCGAAGGCGGCAAAGAAAGCCAGGAAGATCAGAATGCCTTCGGTGTTGGTCAGCGAGGTATTCATAATCTGCGTCAGATCAAGGGTGAAGCCTGCATTTGGCCCGGCGTTCAACTGGTGAATGACGCCCAGCGAGATGATGCCCACCAGCATGAGCAGGCTGCCCACGGCGGTATAGAGCACAAACTTGATGGCAGCGTAGACGCGGCGCGGCCCACCCCACGCGCCGATCAGGAAATAAGCCGGGATGAGCATCACTTCCCAGAAGACATAGAACAAGAACAGGTTGGTGGATAGGAAGACGCCCAGCACGCCTGTTTCCAACAAGAGCATCAGCGCCATATACTCTTTGACGCGCGTGTCGATGCTCCAGAGCGACGCGCCAACGGCAACGGCGGTCATCAGCGTGGTCAGCAGGACGAGAAAGACGCTGATGCCATCGACGCCGACGCTGTAGCTGATGCCGAGGGCAGGAATCCAGTCGGTGATGGTTTCAGTATGCTGGAAGCCGGTCTGCGTAATATCGAATTGAGCGACCAGGATGATCGCCAGGATAAGATCGACGATGGCCCAGACCAGCGCCCAGGGCTTTGCCCAGCCGGACGGCAACAAGAGCGAGATGAGTCCGGCTACGACGGGCAAGAAGATAATCACGGAAAGGAGCGGAAATTGTACCATAGCGTTCTTCTAGCTCCTCTGGCTCAGGGCCTGACGATATAGTAGATCAGGATGAGAATCGCGCCGACGAGGAAGACCAGGGCATAGCTGCGCACATAGCCCGACTGCACGCTGCGCAGCCCAACGCTGGTTTTGCCCACCAGCCAGGCCAGGCCGCGCCCGCCGCCATCCAGCGCGTCCGCTTCGATGAAGCGGCCCGCCAGTTTGCCCGCGCCCACAATCGGCTTGACAATCACCCACTCATAGAGTTCATCAATCCAGTATTTATGCAGCAGCGTCTGATAGACGAAGTTGCGCATCGGTTGGAGGCTGGGCGCGCGCCTGACGTACATCGCCCAGGCCACGCCAATGCCAATCAGCCCGGCGAGAATGCCCACCGCGAACGACACCCACAGCAGCGCTCCAGGCGGGGTGAAGTTGTCCGGGTTGAAGTTGGTGCCCAGCACCGGCGCGAGGAACTGGCCCAGCGCGTCCGCCCAGGGCGTGCCGTATATGCCGCCAACCGTAGAGAGTGCCGCCAGGAAGACCATCGGCACCAACATGACCCAGGGGGCTTCGTGAACGCGCGCCAGCGGATTGGGCCGCCGAGCCTGAGCCTGCGCCGGGACTTCTGCCTGGCTGCCGCGATAGCTGCCGTGGAAGACCACGAAGATCAGCCGGAAGATATAGAAGCCGGTGAGGATGGCCGTGAGCAGCCCCACGCCATACAGCACCAGATACCAGGGGCTGCCGCCCGCGCTCGTTCCCTGGGTCAAGAGGGTGCCCAGGATGGCGTCTTTGCTCCAGAAGCCCGCGAAGGGGATGATGCCCGCAATTGCCAGGCCACCGATGATGAAGGTCCAATAGGTCCAGGGCAGGCGCGCGCGCAGCCCGCCCATTTTGCGAATGTCTTGCTCGCCGTCCAGCGCGTGAATGACCGAACCCGCGCCCATGAAGAGCAGCGCCTTGAAATAGGCGTGGGTCGTCAGGTGGAAGATGCCGGCGGAGTAGTTGCCCGCGCCCTCGGCCATGAACATATAGCCAAGCTGGCTGATGGTGGAATAGGCCAGGATGCGCTTGATGTCATTCTGCACCAGGCCGATGCTCGCTGCGAACAGCGCCGTTGCCGCGCCGATGCCCGCCACCACCCACAGACTGGCGGGCGCGTACTGGAAGAGATTGCTGGCGCGCGCCACCAGATACACGCCCGCCGTGACCATGGTGGCCGCGTGGATCAGCGCGCTGACCGGCGTCGGGCCTTCCATGGCGTCGGGCAGCCAGACGTGCAGCGGAAGCTGCGCCGATTTGGCGGCGCAGGCCAAGAAGAGCAGCAAGGTAATGGCAATCAGCATCGGGTCGTTGACGCCGAAGGCTGAGGGCATAGGAGCAGTGGTGTTCGGGCTATTGAAGAGAATGCCGTTGTAGGCCAGCGTGCCGAACTTGTTGTACAGCAGGAAGATGGCGAGCATCAGGCCAAAGTCGCCGATGACGTTGACAACAAAGGCTTTCTTGGCCGCCGCCACTGCCGAGGGCCGCTGATACCAGAAGCCGATGAGCAGATACGACGCCAGACCAACGGCGGCCCAGCCAACCAGCAGAAACAGGAAGCTGTTGGCGCTGACCAGCAGAACCATGGCAAAGATGAAGAAGTTCAGGAAGGAATAATAGCGCCAGTAGCTGGGGTCGTCGTGCATATAGCCAGCCGAATAGACGTGGATGAGAAAGCCCACGCCCGTCACGACCAGCAGCATGACGCCGGAAAGCGGGTCGAGCCGCAGGCCAAAGTCGATGCCCAGCTTGCCGGAGACGACCCAGTTCCAGAGGGTGACATCATCGGCCTGGGTCGCGGAGTTGACCAGCGTCAAAAAGCTGATAAGCGCGAGAAGAAAGGCCACGCCAATGGTGCCGCAGCCCACCCAGGTAATCAGTTCGTGGCGGCGCTCCTGGACGCCGAGCAGGCGCAGACTGCCGATGAAGAGGAAGCCCAGCAGGGGCAGCAGCAGCACCAGTGGTGTTAAGTCAAAGACCTGCATGCGTTCACCCCTTCAAGGAATCTAGCTCGTCGATGTTGATGTCGCGGCGCGCTCGGAAGATCGAGACGATGATTGCCAGCCCCACGACCACCTCGGCGGCGGCCACCGTCAGGACAAGGAAGACGAATATCCAGCCGTCCACCGAGTCGAGGTAGTGGGCAAACGTCATGAACGAGAGGTTCACGGCGTTGAGCATCAACTCAATCGACATGAACATAATCAGCGGGTTGCGCCGCACGAGCACGCCCACGACGCCTATCGTGAACAATATCGCGCTGACGATTAAATAGCCTGTTGCTGAATCTGGAGGCATATGATAAATCCTTCAATCAGTGATTATTAATCCCTCGAAGCCCTTCTGCCCAGCACCAGCGCGCCGATGATGGCAACCACCAGCAGAACGCTGGTCACTTCAAACGGGAAGAGGAAGCCGTGAAACAGGCCCATTCCGAACGCCTGAATGCTGCCAAATTTATCGACCATGCTCGATAAACTGTCGGATGCAGGCGCTTTCGCTGCCGGATCGAGCGTGCTGTTGAGCAAGATATAGGATAACCCGCCCGCAAGGATGACGCCCAGCCCAGCCGCCGCGCCGATCTGCCAGCGAATGGGGTCGCGCTGCTCGATGCCCTGCGCGTCGGGTGCCAGCATGGTGACCACAAACAGGAAGAGCACCATGATTGCGCCGGTATAGATGAGCACCTGCACGACGGCAAGAAAAAGCGCGTTCAGCAGCAAGAAAAAGAGCGCCAGACTGAATAGATTCAAGATCAAACTGAGGGCGCTGTAGACCGCGTTGCGAAACAAGATCACGCCCAGGCCAGAAAGGACGGACATGATTGCCAGCGCCACAAAAGCAACGGTTGTAGCAGTAATGTGCATAACGACTTGGGGCGAAACGCCCTACTCCTTTTTAGACAGGGGGATGAACCGTGCCCCGGTTGTGTTGTTGACACTGCTTGCTCTATAGAATATTATTAGGATATGAGAACGTATGAGTATCGTCTCTATCCAACCAAGCAGCAGTACCAGCAGTTGGTGGTCTGCCTGAAAGACTCGCGGGGCTTGTACAACGAGATGTTGGCAGCCACGAAGCAGCAGTATGCGCAGACAGGCAAATTCCTCTTCAAGTACGACCTGAACCTTCGCTTCAAGGGACGTGGCGCCGACACGGTGCCTGCCACTACGGTCCAGACATTGGCTGATCGATTGGATAAGGCCCTCAGACGGTATCTCGCCTTCAAAGAGCAAGGTCTGCCCTGCGGCTTTCCGCGCTTCAAAACCCCGAACCGCTGGCATAGCATTCAGCTTCGCCAGTATGCGCAGAGCCGCGATGTGTGGTTGGACGCAAATGGGAAGCACCTGCATGTTCCTGCCAAGCTGGGCTTGCTTTTGAAAATCAAGCTGCATCGTCCGATAGAGGGCACGCCCAAGACGGCTCATCTTGTTTTGCGCGCCGATGGTCATTGGTATGCGCTCATCGTCTGTGAGCCAGCAGAGGCAGAGCAAACCCATCAAAAAACCGCTGGCGTGTGTGTGCATTCCAATATTGGCTTGGATGTCGGCTTGAAGGTCTTCTTGGCCGATTCTGAGGGCAAGACTATTGCGAATCCACGCCACTATCGCAAGAGCCAGCAGACGTTGAGACGTAAACAGCGTACCCTCTGCCGACGCAAAAAGGGGAGTAAACGACGGCGCAAAGCCGCCCGCAATGCCGCTAAAACACATCTGAAAATCAAGCGTCAGCGGAGGGATTTTCTCTTTAAGGCAGCCAAGCCTTACGCAGAGGGTTATAAGCGTCTCTGCGTTGAAAACTTGAATATCAACGGCATGCTCCACAATCATTCGCTTGCCAAGAGCATAGCCGATGCCAGTTGGGGAGCGTTTATCGAAATACTTGAAGATAAGGCTGCAAGAGCTGGTCATCGAGTGATAAAAGTTCCCGCTTGCTTCAGATCGCAAAAGTGCCACAGGTGTGGAGAGATCGTGCAGAAATCCCTGTCGGTTCGTACCCATCTCTGTCCTTTCTGTGGCTATGTAGAAGATCGTGATGTGAATGCCGCTAAAAACATCTTACGGGCGGGGGCACCGCCGTCAGACGATAACGTACACCAATAGGTGCCGCGTTGTCTGAGAAGCCCCAGGCTTAAGCCTGGGGAGTTGTCACTCCTCCTCTATCGGTTCTGCCTTCGCCGGAAGGTCGCCCTGGCCGACGGCTGCCGCCGAGGCTTGCAGGCCATCGAAATAGCCGCGCCGTTCCGGCACAGGCTGCGGTGTCTCCTCCGGCGGCGGATTGGTCCAGGCATCCAGCGAGCCGCGCGTGGCTTGCCCCGGCGGCTCAAGCAGTTGTTCTTTGTGATAGACCATCTCTGCCGGATTGTAGGCCGCCAGTTCGTATTCCTGCTCCAGCGTGATCGCGCCGGTGGGGCAGGCTTGCTCGCAATAGCCGCAGAAAATGCAGCGCAGCAGATTCACATCGAAGATGCGCGCGTAGCGCTCGCCCGGCGATACTGGCTGCTCTGGCGTATTTTCTTCGGCCTCGATATAGATCGCGTCAGCGGGACACGCTCCCGCGCAGAGGAAACAGCCCACGCAGCGTTCCTGCCCGTTTTCGTAGCGATGCAGCACATGCCGCCCGCGAAAGCGCGGCGGAAGCTGGCGCTTCTGCTCGGGGTAGGAGATGGTGCTCTTTTTGCGGCCCACGTTCTTGAGCGTGGTGCCCATCCCTTTGACGATATCAAATGCCATGATCGTTTATCCTTTTCAGGTCTTGGCCGTCGCCGTTTGCGATGCCTCTGCTTTGGCTTCGGCCTCTTTCTCATCGCTTTCTTCAGGCTGAGCCGCAACTGTCGCCTTCATCTGCACCAGCTTGACGCTGGGCGGCATGACAAACCGCGTGGCTCCGCGTGGCTGTTCGCCCTGCTCTCTGGCGCGGCGCACCGCCCAGATGCCAGCGATAATGATGAGCACGCCCAGGCCGAAGGCTCCGGTGGTCCACCAGTCCCAGCCCAGCGAGACCGCGACGGCGGTAAAGAGCATGTTGAGGACAGCCAGCGGCAAGAGGATACGCCAGCCCACCTTCATCAGTTGATCGTAGCGGATGCGTGGCAGCGTGGCGCGCAGCCACATAAAGATGAAGAGCGCGATAGCAATCTTGATGAGATACCAGATGAACGGCCAGCTCAGGAACGTCCCGTAGTTGATGGGCCAGAGCGTCCAGCCGCCCAGAAAGAGCGTGACGGCAATCGAACTGACCGTAATCATGTTGATGTATTCGGCCATCTGATAGAGGCTCCAGCGCAGCCCGCTGTACTCGGTCAGATAGCCGGCGACAAGCTCTTGCTCGGCTTCGGGCAGATCGAACGGGGCGCGGTTGACCTCAGCGACGGCGGCCACGCAGTAGAGCACGAAGCCCAGCGGCTGGGCGAAGATAAAGGGCAGGCCCAGGTTGACCTGCGCGTGGACGATGCCGACCATGCTCAGCGTGCCTGACCACATCAAGACGCCCATGATCGCCAGCCCGATAGAGATTTCATAGGAGACCATCTGCGCCGCGCTGCGCAGCGAGCCAAGCAGCGAATACTTGTTGCCGGAAGACCAGCCGCCTAGCACGATGCCGTAGACCGCCAACGAGGAGATAGCAAAGATGTAGAGGAGGCCAACGTTGATATCAGCGATGAACGGGTCCCAGGGGCTAGGGACATTCCAGCCGAGCCAGTTGCCGCCCAGCGGGACGACGGCGAAGGCCGAAAGCGCTACGACAATGGAGATCAGCGGCGCGATGAGAAAGGTCAGCACACGCGCTTTGGTGGGGATGATCTGCTCTTTGAAGATCATCTTGAGCGCGTCGGCCAGCGGCTGGAGCAGGCCGAACGGCCCGGCGCGGTTCGGCCCCAGGCGTGTCTGGATAAACGCGACCACCCGGCGCTCGATCAGCGTCAGGTAGGCGAACGCGGTCAGCAGCGCGCCAATCACGATGGCCGACTTCACCAGCGCGGCCAGGATATAGATCACAGTATCAGACATAACGTTTCCCTCAGAGCGCACCCTTCAATTAGTCGCTGGCTGTCACTGTCTCGGCGACTTCTTGCGTCTGCGGCAATCCATTGTTGAACAGATCAAGCGCCAGATAGGTCGAACCGCCCTCGGCCACGTTTTCGGGCAGCGCGGGCCAGCGAATGCCCTGGCTCTTGCTCACCACGTCCCAATTCAACCCGCTGTAGATCGGCACGACGCGGGCAATCTCTGCCAGAATCTCGCGCGGGCTGGCATAGTGCCAGTCCTGGTTCATGCGGCGGCCCAGTTCGGTCAGAATCTGCCAATCGGGCAGTGGTCCTGCCAGTGGGCGCATGGCCTGGCGCACGGCCTGCACGCAGCGCTCGGTGTTGGTGAACGTGCCCTCTTTTTCGGCAAAGGATTGGCCGGGCAAGACCACATCGGCGTACTTTGCCGTTTCGTTCAGCGACAGACTTTGCACCACCAGGAACTCCAGCCCCTTCAGCGCGTCCGGACTGGGCAGATGATGCGCCGGGTCAGCGCCGATGACGTAGAGCGCCTTGACGCCGCCGCCAAGCATCTCTTCGTAGGACAGCCCCGGCTTCTTCGGGGCGCTGATGCCCCAGACCTGCCGCAGCAGCGACCGCAGCGCGGCGTTTTCCAGATCAGCATAGCCGGGCAGGCTGTTGGGCAAGACACCCATATCGCGCGCGCCCAGCGAATTGTTATCTTCAAAGAGCGGGCCAACACCCGCGCCCGGACGACCAACGTTGCCCGTCGCCAGCGTCAGATTGAGCAGATCGGCGGCCAGGGCTGGCGCTTCCTCATCCCGCGCGGCCCTCTCGTCATAGAGCAGCACAGCGCCCTTCGCTCCGGCAATCTCGCGCGCCAATGCGCGCAGCGCCTCGGCATCGACGCCCGCGATCCTGGCGGCGTGTTCTGCCGCGCCTGTCGGGGTTTGGAGGCTGTTCAGGAACTCTGGATGCTGTTCTACATATGGGCCGCGCGCCAGGTTCTCGGTGAGGACAACATTGAGCAGACCGCGTACCACGGCGTCAAGCTGACCGGGCTGATATTCCAGCCGGAGCGTTGCCAGCCGATCAAGCCGGGTCGGCTTATTGGCGACGACATAGATTTTTGCGCCCGCCCGCAGTGCCTTCTTGATGCGCAGGTCGATGATCGGCTGGCGCTCGTAGGGGTCGGCGGCAAAAAGCACGATATGCGAGGCTTTGTCCAGCCCGGCAATGCTGTCGGTCCAGGCCCAGGGAAGCTGGCCCGCTTCGGTCTGTGGGAACAGGCCATGATGGTGATCGACGTTGTTGGTGCCGATGGCGGCGCGGAAGAGCTTCTGGAAGAGGTAGCTTTCTTCGTTCGTGGTGTGCGTCGAGCCGATGCCGCCGACGGCATGCGGGCCGTCGCGCTTGGCAATCTCTTGCAGCTTCGTGGCAACCAGATCAAGCGCCTCGTCCCAGGTGGCTTCCTCAAGCTGGCCGTTCTTGCGAACGAGCGGCGCGCGCAGGCGCTCGGGGCTGTTCACATAGTCAAAACCCCAGCGGCCCCGGTTGCAGAGCCAGCCATCATCAATACTGTCGTTGGTCTGCGACATCAGCCGCAAGATGCGATCCACGCGCACGTCCACGCGCACGTTGCAGCCGACGCTGCAATTGGCGCAGACGCTGGGTGTTTTGCGCAGTTCCCAGGGGCGCGTGCGGAAGCGATAGTTGCGGGCGGTCAGCGCGCCCACCGGGCACATCTCGACGGTGTTTCCCGAGAAGATGCTGTTGAAGCTTTCGCCGGGCGTGGTGCTGACCTCGATCTTATAGCCACGATCAACCATGATCAGGCCCTGCTCGTCCATCGCCACTTCCTGCGAAAAGCGCACGCAGCGCTGGCAGGCGATGCAGCGCTCGCGGTCCAGAAAGATGTCGTCGCTGACCGGAATGGGCTTGACGAAGTGGCGCTTGGTGAGGTCGAAGCGGCTGCCGCCGGGGCCATGCCGCAGGGTAAAGTCTTGCAGGTCGCATTCGCCGCCCTTGTCGCAAATGGGGCAATCGAGTGGGTGATTGATGAGCAAAAATTCCAGCGTGCCCTGGCGGGCTTTCTTGACCAGCGGCGTATCGGTATGGACGACCATACCCTCGGTGCAGAGGGTGGTGCAGGCGGTCTGCGGCGGCTTGGGCACTTTTTCGATTTCGACAAAGCACATGCGGCAGGCGCCCAGCGGCGGCATCTTGGGATGATAGCAATAGATGGGTACTTCGATGCCCGCCAACTGCGCGGCTTTCCACACAACGGTCCCAGGTGGCACGCTGACAGGCCGCCCGTCAATGGTCAGACTGATGAGTTGTGGTGTTTCTTCTGGCATATCGATCTCTCTATACGCTGGCGGTTGAACCCGCGCCTAAGGGCCTACGGCCACCAAGTCCGCCTGCGCGGACTCCCTTCCCCATTTGCGTTCGTATCCTCTCGGTTTTATTCCGCCGCGTGAGTATTTTATCTTGTGACCGCTGCGGTTGCCCGCGCGCCAGGCCCAACCATGCAATGGCCTTCGCGGACATGATAGAGGTATTCATCTTTGAAGAGTTTGATGCTGCTGACGATGCAGGACGTGGCCGCGTCGCCGAGCGGGCAGAAAGACTTCCCAGAGATGTTATCACAGATGTCCAGCAGCAGCGGGATGTCTTTCTCTTGTCCTTGCCCCGCTTCCAACCGCTCCAGCAGTTCTGTCAGCCAGTACGTGCCCTCGCGGCAAGGCGTACATTTGCCGCAGGACTCGTCGCGATAGAACTCGGTCATGCGCAGCACCGCGCCGACGATGCAGGTATCTTCATCCAGCACGATCACACCGCCGGAGCCAGCCATCGACCCCGCAGCGGCAATGGACTCGTAATCCAGCGGCGTATCGATCTTATCTGCTCCCAAGAGCGGCGCGGATGAGCCGCCGGGCGTGACCGCCTTGAGCTTTTTCCCCTTCCAGACGCCGCCGCCGTAGTCCTCGATCAGTTCGCGCAGCGTCGTGCCTAGCGGCAGTTCATAGTTGCCGGGCTTGTTGACATGGCCGCTCAGGCAATAGATTCTCGTTCCCTTGCTTTTTTCGGTGCCAATGCTCGCGTACCACTCCGCGCCATTCTGGATAATGGCCGGGACAGTTGCCAGTGTTTCGGCGTTGTTGATGACGGTTGGGCCGCCATAGAGGCCCACCACTGCGGGGAATGGCGGCTTGAGGCGCGGATAGCCGCGCCGGCCCTCCAGCGATTCCATCAGCGCGCTTTCTTCGCCGCAGATATACGCGCCCGCACCGCGATGCACGGTCACTTCCAGGTCATAGCCGCTGCCCAGAATGTCCTGGCCGATGTAGCCCGCCTCGTAGGCTTCCTGCACCGCACGGGCCACTTGCAGACCCGCCAGCGCGAGTTCGCCGCGCACATAGATGAAGGCGTGATGTACCTTGGTGGCATACGCCGAGATAATGACGCCCTCCACCAGCAGGTGCGGGTTTTTCTCCATAATCATGCGATCTTTGAAGGTGCCCGGCTCGCTCTCGTCGGCATTGCAGCAGAGATAGCGCGGCTTCTGGCTCTCTTTGGGCAGAAAACTCCATTTCATGCCAGTGGGGAAGCCCGCGCCGCCACGTCCACGCAGTCCCGATTGCTTGACGATTTCCATGATGTCTTCTGGCTGCGCTTTCAAGGCTTTTTCCAGCGCCTGATAGCCGCCGTGCTGGCGATAGACCGGCAGAATATCGATATTCTCGACATCTATATCTTTGGTGACAATCAGTTCAGCCATGGTTTCTGCTCTTTCAATGCCGTTTGGTTCCGGCAGGCTCGGATTGGCTCTTTTCCGACGTGGCTGGTGCGGGCTGCGCGGGCCTCCCGGTGGCTTCGTTGTCCAGTTCCTGGTTGAGCGCGTCGAGCAGCGCGTCAACACGCTCTTGCGTCAACTGCTCGACGAACTCGTTGTTCACCTGCAAAACGGGAGCCGTCCCGCAGGAGGCCAGGCATTCCGCCGTCAGCAGTGTGAAACGCCCGTCAGGGGTGGTTTCGCCGCGCTTGATGCCCAGGCGGCCTTCCAAATGCTCGACCAGTTGATCGCAGCCGCGCAGATAGCAAGAGATGCTGGTGCAGACCTTGATGACGCGCTTGCCCGGCTGCTCTTTGAAGAACATGGTATAGAACGTGGCGACGCTCTTGACTTCGTCCACGTTCAGGCGCAGCGCGTCGGCCACGGCCTCAAAGGCCGCCTCGGTCATATAGCCTTCTTCGTCCTGAGCGATATACAGCGCCGGGAGCACGGCTGAGCGCAGCGTGGGATACTGCGCGGCGACGGCGCGCATGCGTTCTTTGGCTTCTGCTGATACCACGGACCCAATCCTTCCTGATAGCGATGCAGCGGTTAGCGATCTACCTCGCCCAACACAATATCGATGCTGCCAATCGCTGCGATAATATCCGAGAGCAGTTCGCCTTGCACCATGTGGGGCAGCGCCTCCAGATTGGCGAAAGACGGCGCTCGGACGTGCATGCGATAGGGCCGCGCTGTCCCATCGCTCACCAGATAATAGCCCAGTTCGCCTTTGGGCGCTTCGATGCGCAGATAGACCTCACCCTTCGGCGGGCGATAGCCTTCGGTATAGAGCTTGAAGTGATGAATCAGCGCTTCCATGTTGGTGGCAACGGCCCATTTCGGCGGCGGCACCACCTTGCGGTCGCTGATCTGATAGGGTCCGTCCGGCATGCCATCCAGCGCCTGCTTGACGATCTTCAGGCTTTCGGCCATCTCCAGCATGCGCACCAGATAGCGATCATACACGTCGCCGTTGCTGCCCACCGGAATATCGAAATCAAACTGCTCGTAGCCAGCATACGGGAACATCTTGCGCACGTCCCAGGCAACGCCGCTGGCGCGCAGCACCGGCCCGGATGTGCCCCAGGCAATGGCATCCTCTTTGCTGAGTCGTGCGACGCCCTTGGTGCGTTCCAGCCAGAGTTGGTTGTTGGTGAGCAGCGTATGATACTCGTTCAGGCGCTCCGGGAAGATGTCGAGAAACTCCTGCACCTTCTTGTCGAAACCGGGCGGCAGATCGGCCTGGAGACCGCCGGGCATGATATAGCTGGTCATCAAGCGCACGCCGGACACCAACTCGAAGATATCCAGAATCATTTCGCGCTCGCGGAAGCAGTAGAGGAAGACGCTTTGCGCGCCAAGATCAAGCGCGCTGGTGCCCAGCCAGACGAGATGGCTGGCGATGCGCTGAAGCTCGACCAGCAGCACGCGCGCGTAGATGGCTTTCCTGGGCATCTCCTCGACGCCCAGCAGCTTTTCGACGGCCAGCGAGTAGCCCAGGTTGTTGGAAAGTGGGGCCAGATAGTCCATGCGGTCGGTCATGACCAGCGTCTGGAAGTAGCTCTTGCTCTCGGCGGTCTTCTCGATGCCGGTATGCAGATAGCCGATATCGGGAACGGTTTTGACCACCGTCTCGCCTTCCAGGGTGACGATCAGGCGCAGCACGCCATGCGTCGAAGGGTGCTGCGGCCCCATGTTGATGGTCATGGTATCGACGCGGGTCGTCTCGTCAACCTGGACGCTGTCGGTGATGTGGAGTTCGGTTTGTTCTCCGGTTTGCATCGTTTCTGTCCTTGCCCGGCTACTCGCCCGGTTCAGGTTCGGGGCGCGGTGGAGTGGGCGGGCGGCTTTGAGTGATACGCATCGTCTGACGGCCAATGCCTTCCGGCAATGCTTGATCGAGTGGTATCTGTCCGCCCCAGTGCGGTTCCGGCAGTTCGACGCCGGTCAGTGGATAATCTTTGCGCAGCGGGTGGCTGGCCCAATCCTCTGGCATCAGGATGCGCCGCAGGTCAGGATGCCCGGTAAAGGCGATGCCAAAGAGATCGTAGACCTCGCGCTCGTACCAATTGGCAGTAGGCCAGATATGACTGATGGTTGGAACGGCAGGGTGTTCCTCGCCCGGCTGGCCGACGCGCGTTTTCAGACGGATGACGGCGCGTGTCTCCATAGAAAGGAGGTGATAGACGACATCGAAGCGCGGCTCGCGCTCGGGCCAATCGACCGCTGTCAGGTCCGCCATGTAATTATAGCGCAGCGCGGGGTGGTCGCGCAGGAACGTGGCAACCGCTGGTACTTTATCCGGTGGCAGCAGAATGGTAGTTTCGCCGCGATGCTCGACCACCTCCAGCACGGCCTCGCCAAACTTTGACCGTACCGCTTCCACCGTTGTTACCGCCAGGTCTTTTGTGGTTTCGGCCATAACGAAGATACCTTCTTAGTGTTAGTTCTCGCTGCCCAGGTCTTTCACCGCGCCGACCTTCATAGGGTCCGGCGGATTGGGAATGCCCAGGCGAATCTTTTCCTGCAACTGGTTGAAGCCATAAAGCAGCATATCGGGCGTGGGCGGGCAGCCCGGAATGAAGATGTCCACCGGGATGACTTTATCCACGCCCTGCACGATGGCGTAGTTGTTGAAGACGCCGCCGCAGGAGGCGCAGGCGCCCATCGAGATGACCCATTTGGGGTCGGGCATTTGATCGTAGATTTGCCGCAGCACCGGGGCCATCTTCACGGAGCAGCGCCCCGCGACGATCATCAGATCAGCCTGGCGCGGGCTGGCGCGATAGACCTCTGCGCCAAAGCGGGCCAGGTCGAAGCGCGCGGCGCTGGTCGCCATCATTTCGATGGCGCAGCAGGCCAGGCCAAACAGCGCGGGCCAGAGCGATGAACTGCGGCTCCAATTCAGCACCTTATCGACTTGAGTCAGCAGAATGCCGGTCCCGGACTCCACATGGACGCCCCGCGACAGGCGGGGCGTCTGGGCGTTCGTGATCGTCTGCACTGGCTCCCAGGGGTTTTTCACTCCCATTGGAACGCTCCCTTACGCCAGACATATACGTAGGCAATCGCCATGATCACCAGGAAGATCACCAGTTCGATCAGCCCGAATACCTTCAAATCGGTCTTGAGCAGCACCGCCAGCGGATAGAAGGACACGGCCTCGATGTCGAAGATGATAAACATCATGCCTGTCACCAGGTATTTGACAGGAAAGCGGTGCTTGACTGGCTCGATCTCGCGGATGCCGCTTTCGTAGGGCGCGAGCTTGGCCGGGGATGGCTTTTTCGGCCCCAGAATGAAGGTGACACCCGTCACCAGCGCGGCGAAGATGATTGCCAGACCGATCAGGATGAAGATAGGGATATAGGAAGGAAATGGAAGCATAAGAAAGATACCTTTTCCCTTAAAAAAAGTTTCAGTGAGAATGGTAGCACAGCCCTCCAGGGCTGTCAAATACCGAGCAAAGCGCAATAGATCAGATAGAAATAGATCAGGCGATCAATCACTGCCTTGTCCGAGCGGCTGGTTGCGTTTGCGCGCCACCAGCAGCAGGCTCAGGATGCCCAAATCTTCCAGCGATAGCTTGCGAAAGCGGCGCGCAAACCGGCGGCGCATCTGCTCTGTTACCGTGATCTGGTGCACCACTTCCTGATAGACAACCTCCAGTCCCTGCTTTTCAAAGGCGGCGCGATACTGCGAAGCGCGCCAGCGGGTGCGCACCGCGTTGGGCATATGGCTGGTGGAGAGCCGCCAGAGCGTTTCGCTATAGGCGAGAAACTCCAACGGGTGATCGAAGTCGCGGTGATCGCGCAGGTCGATCTGATGGCTGGTCACGCCGCCGGGGCGCAGCAGCCGGGCAATCTGGATGGCTGCGCCCGTCGGGTCGGCGAAGTGTTCAAAGCAGGTATGCGAGCAAATGACATCCAGCGAGGCATCGGGCAGGCTGTTGCGCGCGAGGTCCATCGGCGCGTGATAGGTCACGCGCGCCAGCAGTTCCCGCGCCAGCGCGTCTGGGTCTTGTCTGGCGCGCTCCAGCAGCGCCGGGTCAACCAGATAGGTGTCTGGAAAGGTGGCTGCGGTCTTCACCAGCGTCGCATAGAGTTCGGGCGTCTCGCGCTGCTGGAGCGGTGCTACATCCAGGCAGGCGGCACTGTGCGCGCCCGCCAGCAGCGCCAGCAGCGCGAAGCCGACGTTGCCGCCCGGCCCAATCTCTAATACATCGGCTCCGGCCAGATTGCCACGCAGCGGCTCCAGCGCCGTGACGTGCCGATGAAACACGGTGAGTGGATAGCTGGCCTCAGCTTTCTCTGGATCATTCTCCTGCCGCGCCCGTCGCTGATAGCGAGCAGCAATCAGAGGATTGCCCAGCGCGAGATTCTTGACGATGTTTTTGCCAAGGGTCAGGGTCGTTTTAGGAGTTGGCACGGAAGCATCTTTTCTGTAGTGGCGTGCCGCCTTTTGCGTGTCGTTGTGCAGGCATGGATTGATTCGGAACCCCTTACGCTGCGGTTGTATCAACGGGATAGGAAGGCTTTGCCTGCTGTGGCAGTCCTTGCTCGCGCTGGCTGATGCCGGTCAAGATCAGCAGTATGGCTATCAAGAGCCAGAACAGGACGGACAAGTCGGGCACGAAATAGAAATTATCTTCCAGGCCATGGACCAGCGCGCCAACCATGCACCCCGCGATGCCAAGCACGAAACGTTGCAGCAGATCACCCTTGCTCATTGTGCCACACAGGCGATAGACGCGCACCAGGACGATGGCGCAGACGCCCAGCAGCCAGAACAACGCTGCCAGCCCCAGCAAACCGGTGCTGATCCAGAAATCGAAGAAGAAGTTATGCGGGTGCGCAATCGCCGGGTCATAGGTCTTGGGGAAGGCTTGCCCATCGAGCGCTTTCAGCGCGTAGGAGTTGGGCGACGTTGGCCGGTTAGGCGCGTCTGGGTTGTAGAGGACACGGAAGCTGTCGGTGCCGGTGCCCAGGAGAAAGTGATCGCGGATGATGAGGAGCGCCGCTTTCCAATAGGTGAGGCGCTCTGAAACGGTGACGGTGCCGTTGTGGCCGGTGTCGAGCAGATCGAGCAGCTTTGAGTGGAAAATGACCCCACCCACCAGACCTGCCACGAAGACCGCCGCGATGGCAATCCACTGGCGTACCTCGACGATAAAAAAGAACAGAATGACTGCCACCATGGCAAGTTCCCCACCCCGCGAACGCGACCAATAGAGCGCCCAGGCCAGCGGAATCAAGGCGAGCACGCATGCCCAGCGCAGCGGGTCGCGCCAGATGGGGCGCGTGGCCCCGTCAGGTGCGGTGGAGGGGCGCAAGAAGTGGGTCAGCCCGATGGCAAGCAACATAGGGATAACGCGGTCAAGCAGCAGCGCCAGGTTATTGGGGCTGCCATACGGGCCGCTGGGCCGGAAGGTGGACGTGGCAGAATTAATCAGCGAGGCGTGCTGCGTGAGGTACTGAAGGCCCTGGATGATCGCTGTGCCGGAGGCGATGAGTCCGGTCAGGAGAAGTGCGACCACGACGCGCACCAGATCGGCGCGGGTGCGCAGATAGCGCAGTACCAGCAGGAAATAGAGCAGCGGCTCGACGATTTCCTGACGGTAGGCGCGCAAGCCGTCGTGCAGGTCGGGCGAGCCGAGCAGCGCCAGCGAAGCCCCCACCAGCAAGAGCGCCCCAGGCAGCAAGAAGAGCCGCGCCTGCTGCCAGAGGCTGCGCAGCCACGCCAGCGTTTCGCGCCGGTCGGCGGCGATGATGACGCTGCGCAGCACGGCTACTGCAAAACAGATGAGAATCGCCAATTCTCCAACGGAAAAAGAGAGCGAACCGCCGGAGCGCAGCGGCTCAAGATCAAGATAGTAGGGCAGGGTCAGCGGAACCAGGGCAATGGCGATTTCAAGGCGTATCCAGGCCAGAACCGCCGCGCAGACCAGCAGCACAAGCGATGCCGGGGGCTGTTGCCAGAGCGCAAAGAGCAGCATTGAGAGACCGAGCAGCAATTCAATCAGACGCTCTGGCAGCCACGAGCGCCAGTCTGATTGTCCGAGGCGTGCAATCATAAGACTCTCCAATTAATAGAGATAAGGGTAATCTTTTTGCTAGCGATTATAGCAGAGCGTCGCGGCGGTGAAAACCTCCCAAGATGCGCGCCAACACATTACTTGCAAGTTTAGCTGAACTGAGAGATGATAGAGAGCAGAAAACGCGCTGTTTGCAGAGAAGACGAATGGAGAAAAGACGAAGCGGCATTCCACCAGAAAGTACTAAGCTGGGAAAGCGTCGTTACCTGCCTTTGCGTTCTCTCGTCACCTCTGGAAGAAGTGTCAGACGAAATAGAGCTGAAGCGTGATGGCATCTCATGTGCGCTGCTTGCCAATATCATCCTCTGCTCAAGAGTATTACTTAAGAAGAAAGATGCTGATCTATCTCAAGGGCGTCGGCTGAAAGAATGCGCGACATCCTCAGGCCAGCACCGTTGCACCTGCACGACGGAGGTTTTGCGTGATAGGGGAACGGCAATTTAAAGACCCAACCAGGCCACCGCAGTCTCAACAGTCGCAGATACCCGTTGATCCATCGGCATCTGCAAACTGGCCGTACCAGCCAGCGCTGCCCCAGGAAGCGCCGCCTGAGGGCGCTGAAGCAGTGCTGCCGCCGCTGACATCGGAGACGTATCCCTGGACGGGGCCGCAGCCTTCGCTGCTCAGGAACGGCAGACCCACAGCGGGCCGCCGACGTCGGCGGGGAGCGCTCGCCAATATCATGGTGGCTGTTGATCTGGCCCTGACGATTGGGATGCTGGAGGTGGCTGAATCTGCCCGGCTAGGATTGCCGCTGGGCAATACGCTGCCGAAGCCAGAATATGTTCATCCCTCAACCATTATTTCCGTATTGATTATCTGGTTTGCCGTTTTTCATGCCTATGGCGTTTATGATCCGCAATATCAAGATAGCATCCTCAATCCATGGCGTGTGCTTTGGGCGACGCTGATTTCAGCGGTCCTCTTCACCGGTTCGCTGTATATCGTCAATTATGAACTGCCACGCCTGTTGTTCGTGTACTTCATCATTGGTGATCTGCTGGCCTTGATGTTGTTTCGCCTGGCGCTCTGGCTGCTGGTCAAGAAGGCTTCATGGTATCGACGGCGTGTGCTGATGCTTGGGGGTGGTCCGGTGACGCTGGAAGCCGCGCGCATGGTGCTGCGGCACAGCGAGACCGGTCTGCATCTGATCGGCTATGTCTCTGATACCGAGACGGCTGATCTGGTTGACCCGGAAGACCCGGAGATGCCCCCGCTGCCGCATCTGGGGAAGCTGAACGCGGCCCCGCAGCTTATCCGCGAGCGCGAGATCGACGATGTCATCATCACACTGCCCTGGCGCGAGCGCCAACAGACCGAGCGCCTGGTACGCAACCTGGACCGCTATGCCGTGCAGGTGCGCATGATTCCCGATTATCTGGAACTCAGCACGCGCATGAGCGTCGAAGATTTCGGTGGGCTGCCGCTGATTAGCTTGAATGACGCGGCGATTACCGGCTGGCAAGCGCGAATGAAACGGGTGGTCGATATTCTGGTGGCGTCGGTCTTGTTGGTGGTGCTGCTGCCGGTGATGATCTTGATTGCGCTGGTCATCTCGCTGGATTCGTTTGGCGCACCGCTTTTCATTCAGAAGCGAGTAGGGCAATATCACCGCATCTTCACGATGTATAAGTTTCGCACCATGGTCAGGAACGCCGATAAGATGGCGCAGCAGGTGGCAGTGGAGCAAGATGGGGTGCTGATTCACAAGCGCCGCCGCGACCCGCGCATCACCCGTGTGGGCGCGTTCCTGCGCAAGACCAGCCTGGATGAATTGCCCCAACTGATCAACGTGATTAAAGGGGATATGAGCCTGGTGGGGCCACGCCCTGAACTTCCCTGGCTGGTGGTCAACTATGCGCCCTGGCAGTATCGGCGCTTCACCGTTCCCCAGGGCATTACCGGATGGTGGCAGGTGAACGGGCGCAGTGATCGCCCGATGCACTTGCATACCGAAGATGATCTCTTTTATATTCGCAACTATTCGCTCTGGCTCGATATCAAGATTTTGCTGATGACTGTGAAGGTGGCCCTGGCGGGCAAAGGGGCGTATTAAACAGCGCGGTTAGAGAGTGCCGATCTGAAGGTGTATGGACGCCTCCAGCGCCGGGGCTGGCATCATCTATGGCGAGAGCGCTGCGAGGAAGTATGGGTACATCAACAAACCTCGAAGAGTCAATCCCTCTGGCCGGAAAACCGGCCAGGGGTCGAGGCAAAGACATTCACACTGGTCGCGCGGTTTCGGTGGTGTTTATCCTGAACACCGTGGGGCGGCTCTTTAGCATCGTCTCACAGGTCTTGACGGCATCTGCCTATGGCACCAGCACGGCCATGGATGCCTTTACGGTGGCGCTGGTGGCCCCAACCACCATTTCGCTGATTCTGACTACCGCCATCGGAGCCGCGTTCATCCCGGTCTTTATAGAGTACCGCGAGAACAAAGGCGAAGAGGCGGCGCTGCGTCTATTCTGGGTCGCCACCACGCTGGGCATGCTGCTGGGGATCATCATCAACGTCGTTCTGATCGCTGGCGCGCCGCTGCTCATCACGCTGTTTGGCTCGCAGATGGACGCCTCCACTCAGGCGCTGGCGGTGGTGTTGCTGCGGTTCTTAATCCCGATTATTTTGATGCAATGGTTGGGAACGCTGCTGCAATCCATCTTAAACTCCTATGGGCGGTTTGCGGCGACGGCGCTCTCTTCGACGGCCATCACCTTCAGCCGCATCGCTTTTCTGCTCGTGCTGGTCAAGGCATGGGGCATTTACGCGCTGGAATGGTCTACTCTGCTGGGCTACGCGCTCAACCTGTTGATTCTCATCCTCGCCTTTATGCGCCTGGGCATGCCTTTCCGTTTGTCCTTCAACTGGCGGCATCCCGCGCTTCGCCAGATTGTGGCGCTTGCCAGCCCCGCATTCATCGCGGCGCTGCTGGTCAACGGCAACTCGCTGGTTGATCAGTTCATGGCGTCGCTGCTGCCTCCCGGCAGTTTGTCATCGTTGGGGTACGCGCTGCGGCTGGTCGATGTGCCCTCGCAGTTGTTCTATGTGACGCTCTCCATGGTGCTCTTGCCGGTCTTTTCTTTGCAGGCGGCGCGCCGAGAGGTGACGCTGCTGCGCGACACCTTCAGCCGGTCGGTGATCTTCACGGCCATAGCGCTCTTGCCAGCCAGCGCGTTGTTTGGGTCGCTGGCGCGTCCAGTGGTAAATCTGTTTTATCAGTATGGCAGCTTTGACGCGCGGGACACCGATGTGGTGGCTGGCGCGATTATGTTCCTGGCGCCGATGGTGTTTCTGATTACCTGGAGCTTTGTGAATGCACGCATGTGTAACGCGCTTCAGAATAATCGGGCATTACAAAATGTCGCTATCCTTTCACTGGTGGCGAACGCGGCGCTGGATTACGTGTTGATGCAAATCTGGGGCATCGCCGGAATCACGTTTTCCACCACGCTGACCTATCTGGTGGGGCAGATCGTGCTGGTGTTGATTGTGAAGCGGCGGCTGCCTGAGTTAAACCTCCGCCATTTGAGCCTGTCGCTGGGCAAGGTGGTGCTGGCCTCCGCGCTGGTCTGGGTGGTCTGCGCGCTGCTTGTCAATCTGCCGATGATCGAGCATCTGGCCCCGCTGCTTCAGGTCGGTCTTTTGGGAGCGCTTGGTCTGCTGATTGCCCTGCCCCTGTTGTGGGTGCTGCGCATTCCAGAGATGAACTTGCTCTGGTCGACGGTGCGCAGCCGTTTGCCGCTGAAACGCGCGCCGCGCGTCATGATAGAAGGAGGAGAGCAGAACAATGGATAATGTACAGGTAGGGGGCATATGACTGCGCGGTATCTTGTCACTGGCGGCGCTGGCTTCATCGGCTCGCATCTGGCCCAGGCGATTCTGGACCAGGGAGCGGCTGTGCGCGTGTTGGATAATTTTTCGGCTGGCCGCGACAGGAATCTCGCGGCCCTTGGCGGGCGCGCCGAGGTGCTGCGCGCCGACGTGCGCGACCTGGACGCGGTGCGGGCGGCGGTTGCTGGCGTGGAGGTCGTTTTCCACGAGGCGGCGCTGGCATCCGTGCCTGAGTCGATTGCCGACCCGCTGCGCGCCCTGGAAGTGAATGTGACCGGCACGCAGCATATCTTGCTGGCCGCACGCGACGCTGGAGTCCGGCGGGTGGTCTTTGCCAGTTCCTGCGCCATCTATGGCAACGAGTCGGCCTTGCCACAAGAAGAAGGTATGCCGCCGTGCCCGCTTTCGCCCTACGCGCTGCACAAGCTCGCGGGCGAGCATTTGTGTCGGCTGTTCACGCAGTTGTATGGCCTGGAAACGGTGGCGCTGCGCTATTTTAACGTCTTTGGGCCGCGCCAGGACCCGGCTTCCGAATACGCGGCGGTCATTCCGCGCTTTTTGACGACGCTTTTGGAAGGCAAACGCCCGACGGTGTTTGGCGATGGCGAGCAAACGCGCGATTTTATGTATATCGCGAATGTGGTCAAGGCGAACCTGCTGGCAGCTGAGGCTCCCGACGCGGTTGGGCAGGTCATCAATATTGGTTCTGGCGAGCAGCGCTCGCTCAACGAACTCTTACGCATCGCGGGTGAACTGCTCGGCGTGGCTGTCGAGGCAGATTACCGCGAACCACGCGCCGGAGATGTGCGCGACAGCCTGGCGTCTCTTGAACGCGCTCGACACCTGCTCGGCTATGAGCCGGTGATCGGCTTTCGCGAGGGGTTGGCGCGCACGCTGGCCGCGCTCCGAACGGAGCGCTAAGCGTGCTGCTGGCTGCGGATAGAGCGAATCCGCTCTATCCGCAGCCAGGAAAGTCGAGGGACAATAAAGATACCAATTGAGGAGGGGGTATGACCTCACGTTTCAGGATAGAGCAAGCCGGGCAGGACGCTGCTGATGCGCCCGCAGCGGCGGACGCTGCCGCGCTCCAGATCGATGCGCGCTCTATCCCGCCGGTGACGATATTTTGCTGGCTCTATGCTCCTTTCCCTGGCGGTGGGGCTGATCGAGTGATGCAGCAGGTGGCCGAGTTTCTGGTCAGGCACGGCGGGCGAGTCTCCGTCTTCACCAAAGCTTTGAAGGGTGTTCCCCGGCGAGATGTCGTCAATGGCGTCCAGGTCCAGCGGATTTTCACGCTCGAAGTTCCCCTCGTGCGCTATTTGAGCTTCATGGCGCTCGCCTGTTTGCGCCAATTACTACGACGCGACCCTGGGCAGGTTCTGCACGCCAATCAATTCCATCTTCAGGTGCCGCCCTCGCTGCTGGTGACGCGCTTGCGCCGGATGGGCCTGGTCGTGGGCGTGCATGGGAGCGGTGTGCTGGGCGATGTGCAGCGCCTGGGCCGTTTGCCGCTGGGCTTGGGCGGTCTGATATTGAGGATTGGGCGCGGCGCTGATGCGGTGATTAGCCTGACCGACCATATGACCGAAGAATTGACCGGTGCTGGTATTCCTGCTGATCGTGTGGTGCTGATTCCCAACGGGGTCGATTGCGAGCGGTTCGCACCGGTGTCGTCTGAACATCGTGCTGAACTGCGCGCGCAGTGTGACTTCCCACCTGACCGACCTGTCGTCTTATTTGCCGCGCGCTTGGCGTATCCGAAGGCCGTTGATGTGCTGCTGCGTTCCTGGAAGCTGCTCCATGAACGCTGCCCAGAGGCGCTGCTGGTGCTGGCGGGGACCGGGGCGCTCAAAGAGGAGATGGAAACCCTCAGCCATGAGCTTGGCCTGGATGACGCCGTGCGTTTCCTCGGCTGGGTAGAGGCGACGCGGCCTCTCTATCAGGCGGCGGACCTCTTTGTGCAGCCTTCCTGGTCGGAGGGGATGTCTATGTCGCTGCTGGAGGCGATGGCAAGCGGCTTGACGCCGGTCGTGACGGCGATTCCTGGGAATACGGATGTGGTGACCCAGGAACACAATGGCTTGCTGATTCAGCCAGGAGATGAAGAAGGGTTGGCGGCGGCGTTGGAGCGCGGGCTGCGCGATGTCGCGCTGCGCGCCCGGCTGGCGTCGGCGGCCCGCGAGACGATTCAGAGCCGGTATTCAGCGGAACTGATGAATCGCCGCTATGCGCATCTTTACCAGCAGGTCTGGGAGCAGCGCCAGCAGAAACAGAAGAGGTATGAGATATGAGCGTTTCCGCTGCTCAAGCTTCTTCAGCCACTACCAGACCCCACCTGCGTATCTTGCATGTCATTACGGATTTGCAGATTGGCGGCGCAGAAAATATCCTCTTGCAGACGGTGCGCGCCCAGAAAGCGGCAGGCCATGACGTGGCGGTCTGTTCGCTGCGTCCCAATGGCCCGATGGCCCCGGCCATTCGCGCCGAGTGCCCGGTGTTTGAGCTAGGCATGGGTCACGCGCTCGGTCCGCTGGTGCTCTGGCGTCTGGCGCGCCTGATGCGGCGGGGACGCTATGATGTGGCGCACGGTTCGCTCTTTCAAGCCAATCTCGTAACACGCCCGGCAGCGCGTCTGGCGGGCGTTCCGGTCAATATTACCTCCATGCATACCATTTACAGCCGGTTTCGCGAGCGTCATTTTGTAGTGGACCGCCTGACCGCCCGCTGGGCCGATGTCATTACCGGCGTGTCGGATGCGGTCTGCCGCTTTGCCGTCGAGCAGGAAGGATTGCCCGCCGCCAAGGTGCGCACGCTGCGTAACGGCCTCGACCTGAGCCGTTTTCAGGCGATCACCAACTATCAGGCGCGGCGCGCGGAGGTGCGCGCCGCGCTTGGCTACGCGGCTGAGCATGTGGTGATGAACATGACGGCGCGGCTGCATGAGAAGAAGGGGCATACCTATCTCTTCCAGGCGGCGGAACGCCTGCGCTCGCGCTATCCGCAGATACGTGTACTGGTAGCAGGTGATGGACCACAGCGGGCGGCGTTGGAAGCCGAATGCCAGGCGCGAGGCCTGACCGATGTGGTGACCTTTCTGGGCATGCGGCAGGACGTGGCCGATCTTTTGGCTGCCAGCGATCTCTCGGTGCTGCCCTCGCTGCTGGAGGGGCTGGGGCTGGTGGTGCTGGAAGCGATGGTGATGCGCTGCCCGGTGGTGGCAACCAATGGCGGCGGTATCGTTGAACTGGTGGAAGATGGCGTGCATGGCCTGCTGGTGCCACCTGCCGATGCCGAGGCGCTGGCCGCCGCGCTGGAGCGCATCATGACCGATGGGCAATTGCGCGCCAGGCTCATCGAGGCGGGCTATCGACACGTGCTGGCGGACTTTTCGTTCGAGCGCATGATGCAGGAAACCGAGGCGCTCTATTACACTTCTCTGGCGCGTAAAGCGCCTGACCGTTTCGGCACGCCCGCGCTGGAAACGGTGGCGACAGGAGAACCCCGATGAGCCAGATGAAGCGACCATCCACTGCTGCCCCAGAACAATCGGGGTCTGCCGCGCCGCGTGTGAAAGTGCTGCATCTGATTACCTATTTTCCAATCTTTCATGGCGCGCAGGAAAATACCTGCCTGACGGTCAATTATCATGATAAGAGCCGCTATGCTGTCTGGCTGGGAACGCAGCCGGGTGGCTCGCTGCTGTCATCGGTGCAGGGCGATGTGCATATCGCGCTGATTCCGCATTTGCAGCGCGCGATTCATCCAGTGAAGGATGCGCGCGCGTTCTGGGAAATCTATCGGCTGTGTCGGCGCGAGCGCTTTACCATCGTGCATACACATATCTCCAAAGCCGGTGTGCTGGGACGCCTGGCGGCGTGGCTGGCGGGCACGCCCATCATCGTGCATACGGTGCATACGATTTCGTTCCAGGCATCGGAAAGCCGCTGGGTGAACCGGTTTTACCTCTGGCTGGAAAAGCTGTGCGCGCCGATCACCAGCAAGTTTCTGGTGGTGTCGCAGTTGAACACCGACAAGCATCTGGAGGCGCGCATCGGCAAGCCGAAACAATATCAGGTGGTCTACAGCGGCGTCGATGTGGAGCGCATTCAGGCATTGCGCTATGGGCCAGAGACGGTGCGCGCCAACTTCGGCGTGCCAGCCGACCATCGCTTGGTCGTTTGGATTGGACGGCTGGCCTATCAGAAAGACCCGCAGTGCTTTGTGCGCGCGGCTGCCGCGCTGTGCCGCGAAATTCCTGATGTGACTTGCCTGATGGTTGGCGATGGGCCACTGCGCGCTGAGGTTCAGGCGCTGATTGATGAATTAGGCATGCGCGGGCGCATCATCATCACCGGCTTCCGCGATGACGCACCAGAGATTCTGGCGTCGGCCAGTATGCTGGGCCATTCGTCGCGCTTTGAAGGCATGGGGCGCGTTATCAGCGAGGCGATGCTGCTGGGCGTGCCGGTGGCTGGCACGGCAGTGGATGGCGTGGTGGAGGCGATTGAAAGCGGCAGGCGCGGCGGCCTGCTCTCGCCACCGGAACAGCCAGAGCAGCTTGCCGCAGCCATGCGCCGCCTGTTGGAAGATCGCGCGCTGGTTGAACGTCTGACGACGGAAGGCAAGACCTGGGCGTGGGCGCGCTTCGATGCCCGCGAGATGGTGCGGCAAATCGAAGCGGTTTATGCCGAGGAACTGCGCCAGCGCGGCATTCCGCTGCCTGCCGGGAGCGCGCGGGCGGCATCCAGCCCGGCTGAGCCGGTGGTGACGCCGACTCGTGAATGATGCCAGCGATTCACAGCGATGAGCGATTTAGAAGCATATCTCAAGAGAGAGCGCGAACAAAAACATCTGCGAAGCATATCGACGAAAGAGGGGAAGAGCGTTATGGCCCAAACAGGTCTATCCACTGCGGCGGAAACTCAGGGTGGGAACGAGCGTCCTGATGTCGGGCTGTTAGAGGTGCTGGCGTGCCCGGCCTGCTATGGCGGGCTGCGGGTGAGCGCTGACGGTGGGCTGGTCTGCGCGGCGTGTGGCGCTGCCTATGCCTGCCCGGATGGCGTGCCGCTGCTGTTGACGCCGGAGATGGCCGCCCATGCCCGCGAACTGGAGGAGCGCTTCAATGCGGCCAAGCTGGCGCGCAATCCACTGGTGCGGCTGGCCTATAAGCTGCGCCCGCCCTCGCCACATTATGATCGCGCCCGCTATCCGCGTATGCGCGCGCTGGTGGCGAAGCAGGGTCCAGGCGCGAAGGTCATGGACCTGGGCGTGCGCGAGCATCCGGCTGCCCCTGGACTCATTTCGTTTGATCTGTTTCGCTTCCCTGGTGTGCATGTGGTAGGCGACGCGCATCGTTTGCCGTTTAAGGATGCCTCTTTACATGGCGTCATCAGCACGGCGCTGCTGGAGCATGTGGAGCAGCCAGAGGCAATTCTGGCCGAGATGCGCCGTGTGACGCGCCCAGGCGGCTTTGTCTATGTCGAGGTGCCGTTCCTTCAGGGCTATCATCCCGACCCGATTGATATGCGCCGCTATACGCGCCCTGGCCTGGAGGCCAAGGTAGCTGAGGCCGGTTTTGTGGTCGTGGAAAGCGGCGTTGCCGGTGGCCCGTTCTCTATGCTGGCCTGGACGCTGCGCGAACTGCCGGGAGCGCTGACCAGCGGGAAAACGGCCTATTTCATTACAAAGTTTATCTCCGGCTGGCTGACGTTCTGGCTGAAGTATTTTGATATCCTTGCCCGGCACGCCGGGAACGCTCAGAACATCTCTGATGGCTTTTATGTGGTTGGCGAGAGCCCTGGAAAAGAAGGGTAATTGCCTTCTACAGTCCCTTGCCACTCGGGACGCACATCGAAACCTGGTACAACGTCCGCCGCCGTATCCCTCACCGGTCACCGGGCATCAGGTGTTGTGCCGCGCCACCGCGCGGCGCTCACCACCTCTCTGAGCGGAGAGCACGCGCCGGGGACGCCGAGCGACAACGAATGGGCCCGCGGGGCCTTCACGCGCGTGTGCGGCATCGAGCCGATGCGCTTCGGGATCGCTCGGCTTTTTGACGGTGCCGCCCTGGCCTGGTGTTTTGGGTGCGCAGATCTACTGGCCGCCGCTGTAGAGCCGTAGCACCTTCGCGATCTCTGCCGCGCTTCGGCTCTTCCCACCGCGCAAGTCTCCAGCGCGCCGGTGAGGATGAAACTCGAGACGAGCTTTGATACCCCCATGCCCCTTGTGATGAGAGGAACCAGGACTCCTGGGTAGTCGGGCAGCACAGCAGTAACGTTTTCCCTGGCTCCGGCGTCTCCAGGATGGGAGTATACCTGAGTAGTACTCCTGTTTCAACAATCCAAGGAGGAAAACGATGAAACGCCGCCGGGCAATGCCGCTGAGGAACGGGGCTTCACGAAGCACCGCCGTTCAGGCAGCGGCAACCGCCTCGCCCTCGTGCCCGGTCTTTCCTGGTCCGGTGATGCCTCAGCAGAGCGCCATCGCCATCCGGCCCGCTGGATACGAATACGTCCACCTTTGCCCAGTTCCTGAAGCGTCCCGGCAAGAGGGTGGGACAGCCAGCGCGCTCCTTCCCGGAGACGCTGCTCGCCCTGCACCGGGGCCAGACGAAACGTCGGCAGGTTCCGGTGCAGGGCGAGCAGGATTCCTGCTCCTTCTTCCCTCTGCACATCGAGGAAGGAAGAGTTCGGTGCGTGTAAGGCACCTGTTCAAGAGAGGGCTAAGAGACCCACAGGTCGGGTATCTCTTGCTCTCTGCCATGCTGCTCACGCTCCTCATCAGCAGCGGGCTGGATAGCAGCAGGAGCGGCGCGCCAAAAAGCGTGTTCACCCATACTGCTGCTCTGATCGTTCCGAGCTGCCAAAACGCAGCACAAGCCGCCAATCCGATTGCGGCAGAGAATACCTGCCCGGGCACCGCCAGCTGGCGGCCCGATCACCCGATGGGCCGTCAGGATGCCATCGAAGCCTTTACCGACCCGGTGAGCGTCAACGTGGGGCAGACCGTACATCTCTATGTGTCGACCATGGCGCCGACCTATTCCCTGTACGTCTACCGCCTCGGGTGGTATCAGGGTCTGGGCGGACGTCTCATGTGGTCTGCTCCCCGTGTACGCGGAATCCGACAACCCGCGCCGACGGTGGTTCGGGCAACCCGCATGGTCAGTTGCAGCACCTGGCGTGATCCGGTGGCGCTCGCCATTCCCACCTCCTGGGTGAGCGGCATCTATCTTGTGAAGCTCGTCTCTTCTCAAGGCTACCTGCGCTATACCACCTTTACCGTCCGCAACGATGCGAATCAGGCGCCGATTCTCGTGCAGAGCAGCGTCCTGACCTATCAGGCCTATAACGACTGGGGGGGCTACAGCCTCTATCTGGGCCTTACTGCTCCCCACAAGTACAGTACGGCCCGGCGGTCGTACGTGGTGAGTTTTGACCGGCCCTACGCTGAAAACGCGGGCCTGTCGGATTTTGCCAGTTATGAGTTCGACCTGGTGCGCTGGGTGGAGTGGATGAGGTATGACGTGTCCTATATCACCGATGTGGATACAGATCAGAATGCGTCGCTGCTGTTGCACCATGGGCTGCTGCTGATCGCGGGGCATGATGAGTACTGGTCGACCGCGATGCGGGCGCATGTGACCGCGGCCCGCGATGCCGGGGTCTCGCTGGCGTTCTTTGGGGGCAATGACCTCTACTGGCACGTCCGGTTGCAACGGAGCCCGCTCGGGCCTGACCGGGAAGTCGTCTGCTACCGCGTGGCGTCGCTCGACCCGCTGGCGGCCAAAAGCCCGGCGCAGGCGACTGTCACCTGGGGCGCGGCCCCGCTCGGGCAGCCGGCGAGCACTTTGCTCGGGCAAACGTACGGCGGGATCGTGGCGGGTCCGGTACCCCTCATCCTGGGGAAGGGTGCCCAGTTCTTGCTCACCGGGACGTCTCTCCGGGTGGGGGAGGCGCTGCCAGGGCTGGTGAGTGGGGAATTTGATCGGGTCGTGCCGAACGCCCCTGCCCCTGCCACCAGAGTGATCCTGGCTTCCTCACCCGTGACCTGTACGGGTTGCCCCGGCGGGAAGAGCGTGGCCAATGCTACCCTGTACACGGCGCCGAGTGGAGCAAAGGTGTTTGATGCCGGAACCTTTCAATGGCAGTGGGGCCTGGATGATACTACCTTTTTCCCAGCCAGCTACGGACGCTTCTATAGCAACGTGCACTTTCAGCAATTGACCGCCAACCTCATTGCCTACTTACTTGCCCGGTAGCGGCACGTTGCTATCCAAAGAGGCAATAGCATCTGGCGGGGGCGAGCTGATATCCGCCCCTCAACCGCAGGCCCGTGGCATCCTCCGGCTCCTCGTTTCCCGGGTCGAAGCCAGTCCGCCCGCCCTGCTCCTCGAACTGCGGCAGCTCCCACGCGCGCGGCCAGTCGGAGAAGGAGGCGAAGCTGAAGGTCGAAGCACAGCGGCAACACCTCGCCCGACAGCTCATCGCGCACCTTGGCCGCAATGACCTCGGTGTACTGGTCCCAGTGTGGGTTGGGCACTTTGGGCGGCAGCGGGTAGGTCGCCTGGTAGAGGCAGGGCCGGTGGACGAAGAGGACAGTGTCCGCATCCTGCTCCAGCCGCCCGCTGAAGCGCAGGTCCGACAGGATCGGGCGCCGATTCAAGAGCGCGGTGCGGTGTTCGACCGCGCGACTCGGCTGCACCAGGCAGAGGATGACGATCTGTAGGTCCTTGGCCAGTTGCCAAGATTTTGCGCCAAAAGAAGAGGAGTTCACTCGCGTCGGTAAGAAGAGGCTAGCAAAGAGGGGAACCCATCAGACAGATTGAAGTGAAGCAACACATCTGTTTGAGGAGGATTCCCCCATGGCCCAGGATACCACCACCTTCGAGCGGAAATGGTACGACAGCCCGCATGCTAGCCTCTGTCTGTTAGGCGCCCACCTGCGGCGCATTGGCTTCTTCGCTCCTTTGGAGGCACAGGTGCAGATCAAGCAGAAAGCGATCAAGTATACGCCGGTGCAAAAACTCGAGATGCTCCTGGTGGCTCTGCTCGCTGGAGCCAAAGCCGTAGCCCATACGGGGTTGACCATCCGCGTGGACCCAGCACACAGGTGCCCAAATAGCCGAAGCGCTCAAAAAAGGTGCGCAATGATGCGGAAGCAGGCTGGAGCATTTCCAGCGAGAGAGCCTGATGTGTCATGCGGAACTCCCTTACTTGACACGCCAGGTCGTGCTGCCAGACAATAGCAGCGAGGACCTGGATGACGCTTAACAGGTTCCAGGGTTTCTCGTAGCTGGCTCGCGCGAGTAATGCACGCGAGCCAGCACTGTTTTGTGCCTCCTCTGCAGATAAGAACAACAACAGTCAATATGATACTATTTGTCTCTATCTATAAATATTATAGTCAATCAAATGCAATAAGTCAAGTCAAATAGCTACGAGTTTTGACATGTTGAATTAAATTGGCTATAATTAACTCAGAGCAAACCAGATCAGTGATAAGGAGTGAAGCGGTGGCACAAGAAAGATCAGGGCCTCTTCTGACTGTCGAGGAAGTTGCGCAGCGACTGAATCTCCATGTTGAATCGGTACGTCGCTATATCAGGTCCAAAGAATTAAAAGCAGTCAAGTTTGGTAATCGGGGTGGCTATCGCATCACAGAGGAAGACTTGCAAGCTTTCATCGCCAAAAAGAAAGAGGAGGGTGCGCCCGCCCTAGCACCGACGCACTAGGACGGGTCAAGGCGCGCCAACATGCTCCGCTGCAAACGAGTCTATGCTGGCAACGCAATATTACCTGGAATTTCCGGTAATTACCAGAGAGCAAGCACGTGACGCCAGAAAATTCCTGGCGTCTTTCTTCTCCAGGTGACCCCTCGCCATGCATCTCCATCATCCGGCAAGCGTAATCAGTCCTGGCTTCGACGACTTGATCCAGATCCAACAAACCATTGAAGCGCAGAGGGGGTGACGCTCAAGATGGACTAATGCTTTTGATTGGATACGATAGCTACCATGCCTATCACTTCCATACGGCGCAATCTGCTGGCGGAAATAAGCATGAAGACGCGCCAAAGCAGGGAACTGCATCCTATCAAGAAGGGTGATCACATGTTGTCCAAACCCAACCTGCGGAATGTGGGCCCTGACCACGGTATCAACAGCGGCTTCCCGAAAGAGTCCATTCGCCTCTTTCGGGAAGCCGCTACACTTCGTATAGCCTCAATCTGGACCGGCCACAAACCTAATCACGTTCAGCTGGTAATGCGCCCAATCGCATCCTTACCAGCTTCGGCAAACCAGAGCGCGCCACCTGGCCCTGCGGTAATGCCTGATGGGCCGCTATTCGGGGTCGGCAAAGGGAACTCCGTAATCACGCCGTCTGTGGTGATGCGCCCAATCTTGTTGCCTTTGTTCTCCGTAAACCAGAGATTGCCATCCGGTCCCGCAGTAATGCCTACCGGCAAGCTATCAGCCGTTGGGATAGGAAATTCCTTGATCGTACCGGTAGAAGGATTGATGCGCCCAACCGCGCTGCCGCCGTTCTCCGTAAACCAGAGGTTATTATCCGGCCCAACTGTGATGCCGCTGGGGCTGCTTCTGGCGGTGGGGATGGGATATTCGATAAAGTTTCCCTGCGGGGTCATACGTCCAATTGAGTTCGTGCCGGGGTCTGTGAACCAGAGGTTGTTATCCGGCCCCTTCACGATGTAAAAAGGCCTGCTTCCATTGGGCGCTGGGTACTCGGTGACGTTGCCATCAGTGGTGATGCGCCCGATCTTTCCGCCATCGCTCTCAGCAAACCAGAGCGCGTCATCTGGCCCTGTCGTAATGCCTACTGTGCCACTATTGGCTGTTGGTATATCGTAGTTGGTGAGCGCCCCGGTGGGCGTAATGCGCCCAATCCAATTGTCTGCGCTTACCGGTTCGGTAAACCAGATGTTGCCATCCGGCCCTTTGGTAATGCCTTGTCCATAGCCTGGATTAGCAGTATTTGTCGGATACTCGGTGATGGGGCTTCCAGGGAGCAGCCGCCCAATCTGATTGCCCCGGCCTTCGGTAAACCAGAGCGCGCCATCTTGCCCGGTGGCAATGGCGGTCGGGCCGCTGTTAGCTGTTGGCACGAGAAACTCGGTGATTGTTGGTGTTTTGGTAGGCTGAACGGTAGCTGTCAAACCGGGCGTTGTTCGTGTCTGGGGGGGCGTGTTGCCTTTATTAAACAAACCTGCCGAAGCTGCCAATGCCAGCGTTGCGCCACCGCCAACCACCAGCACAAACGCCAGCACCACCAGCAGCACCACCGAAAGTCGCCGTGGGCGCGCGGGGGCTGGCGGCAGCGGAGCCGGAGCCTGATTAGGCAGCACCGAAAGCCCGGTCATATACGTCTGCGGCAGCGGCGGCGAAGCCGCTGGCCCGCTGCCAGGGCTTGCCCAACCAGCCGGTCCGCTTCCCTGGTTTGCCCAACTGGCAGGACCACTGCCAGGCGCAGCATAGCCAGCCGGGCCACTGCCTGGAGTGGGCCACCCAGCCGGACCGCTGCCAGGCATGGCATAGCCAGCCGGGCCGCTACCAGGCACGGTATAGCCAGAGGGAGCGCTGCCTGGCCCAACCCACACAGGCGGTGGGCCAGAACCTGGCCCGCCAGGTGCATAGCCAGCCGGACCGCTGCCGGGCATCTGCAAGCCGTTGGTTGCCACGGTTGGCAGATCGCCAATGGCTGTTGGAGGGAGCTGTCCCAGTCTGGTCTCAAGTGTGGGCGTGGTGATGGCCGCGCGCAGCGCGGCCACAACCTCCGCTGCCGTTTGATAGCGATCTTCCGGCCTCTTCGCTAGCAGTTTCAGCACCACCGCTTCCACCGCTGGCGGAATCTCCGGGTTCAGGCTGCGCGGCGCGGGCGGCGGCTGCTGCGTCTGCATCATCAGCAGCGCCATGGGGGTAGCTCCGGAAAACGGCAACTGCCCGGTCAGCAGTTGAAACAGCACCACGCCCAGCGCGTAGAGGTCTACGCGCAGATCGACTGCCGCGCCCGTCACCATCTCGGGGGCGGCATACTCCGGGCTGCCCACAAAGGTCCCCAGGTGCGTCAATGTTGCTCCCGAGGCATCTCCCTTCTCCACCAGCCGCACAATCCCGAAGTCCGACAGCAGCGCGCGGCCCTCCGGACTGAGCAGGATATTAGCGGGCTTCACGTCCCGATGGACCAGCCCGCGCTCGTGCGCGTATTGCAGCGCGCTCGCTACCTGGTCTGTAATGGAGATGGCCTCCGCCAGAGGCAGCCTGCGGCGCTGCGCCAGATAGTCACGCAGCGTGCCACCAGGGATCAGCGGCATCACCAGATAGGTGAAATTACCCTGTTCGCCGAAATCATACACCGGCACAATATTAGGATGATTCAGTTTGGCGACGGCCCGCGCCTCGCGTTGGAAACGCTCCAGATAGCCAGGTTCTTTGGAGAGCGCCTCCGTGAGCACTTTGATTGCCACATCGCGCTCCAGGCGGGGGTCACGCGCGCGATACACCTGGCCCATGCCTCCAGCGCCAAGCAGGGCTACAATCTCATACGGGCCAAGCGTGGTCCCTTCCAAACCAGCCACAGGAAGCCTCCTATCACCTCACCGCAGAACGGACGAGCGAATGATGAGCGCGCGAGTACGGCGCTTCAGCACCCATGTGCCTACTGGCTTCCATTATACCAGATATCCCCCTGCCCGGCGCTGTGAAATAGGCCACAGCAGGGCTGATGGTTTGCGTGACGAAAGTGGGCTGGTGGAGGAGCCGGACAAACTCCTCACCGTTTTTGGATGGTCATCAGGAGGTGCGTGTTGAGCACTTTGCCGCGTTCCAGCGCGGCGGCCAGCCAGTAGGCCCGTGGCGCAATCCGGCGCGCCAGCGGCGGCGCGAGCGTGATGCGCTGCACCTGGCTGATGGTCCCTTCGGGAAAGAAGGAGCGTACGCGCGAGAGAGGCATGCCGCGCACGGCGCGGTTTGATGGGTTGTTGTAGGTATAGTCATACCAGAGGATAAAGCCCCCAGGCGCAAGTACCCGCCACATTTCCCCGGCGATGGCCGCGCAGAGCGCATCGTCCAGAACGGAACTGAAGACGGTGAAACACAGGATGAGGTTATAGGAAGCCGAGGCCATCGGGAGGGCGTGCGCGCTGCCCACGTACCACTCCATTGAGGGGGAGGCTGCGCGAGAGGCTTCGATGCGCTCCTTCACCAGATCAATGCCCGCGCAGCGCTCTTCTTCTGCTCCAAAGGATGCGACCATGGCGCGGAGCCATCCCCCGCTCCCACACCCGACTTCGAGCAGACGTTTGCCTGCGAGGGACGTGATGCCGTGCCGGGTGAAGGTTGTGCGCAGCGCCTTCATCAGCCGCTCCCTGGTCAACTGAACGTCGGGGTTTTCCTGGCGATAGCGCTGCGCAATCGCGCATGAGGTGCCGCGATGGTGGTACTCGGCGATAATTCGCGCAAGCTCCTGCTCGTATGGCCTGTCTTCCATGTTTCACGCTCTTCTGTAAACGTGCCCATCCGCATGAGGCACATAGGCTGACTACGACACTCGCTCGGAGTCAGATGTAGCATTTCTAAAGCCAATATGCAGGAAGCATGCTGAACTCAGCCAACGTATCAGCGATGCAGGAATGCTGCAATGCGCTGCGCAGCATCACCCTCCCCAAAGGGATGCCGGGAAAGCGGCTGAGGCTGTGGGCGCTTGAACGCCTCAATGATGGCCTCCGGGCGGCTTCCCACCAGGATGTTCCATCCGCCTTCCAATGTTTCCGGCCATTCGGTTTCTTCGCGCAAGGTCACGCAGGGTGTGCCCAGCAGAAACGCCTCTTTTTGCAAGCCGCCAGAATCCGTTGCCACCTGCGAGGCAGCCTGAACCAGCGCCAGCATATCCAGATGCCCTACTGGCTCGATCAGCCGCGTTTGCGCGCTCCAGGTCAGATGATATTCCTGCAAGAATTTCTGAGTGCGCGGATGCACCGGGAAGATAACTGGCCTGTCCAGAGCGCTGATGGCCTGCACAATCCGGCCCAACTGTACCGGGTCGTCGGTATTGACCGGGCGGTGAATGGTCAGCAGCGCGTAGGATTGCGGCTCCACCTCCAGCCTGGAAAGCAGCGCTTCGGCTCGCTCGGCCAGGATGGGCTGCACCTGGCGCAGCACGTCATACATCACATCCCCGACCACTTCTACCCCCTCGCTGATGCCCTCGTGCGCCAGATGCTGGCGTGCCGTTTCCGTGGGACAGAAGAGCCAGGCAGAAAGGTGGTCCGTCAGGACGCGGTTGATCTCTTCCGGCATCTCGCGATTGAAGCTGCGCAGGCCCGCTTCAACGTGCGCTACGGGAATGTGCAGCTTGGCCGCCGCGAGCGCGCCCGCCAGCGTGGAGTTCGTGTCGCCGAAGGTGACCACCATATCAGGCTGCTCTTTCAGCAGCACCTCTTCGATGGCTTCCAGCATGCGCCCGGTCTGCGCGCCGTGGCTTGCCGACCCGATGCCCAAATGGTAATCGGGGGCAGGAATGGTCATTTCCTCGAAGAATTGCTCGGAGAGCGCGGCATCGTAATGCTGGCCGGTATGAATAATCAGTTCCTCGTCCTGGAGCCGGATGGCCCGACTGACTGGCGCGAGCTTGATAAATTGGGGTCTGGCCCCAACAATAGAAGCAAAACGCATCCCTGTCCCCTATCCTACGGTGATGAGCGGCCTGTGTCCGTCTCCGATGGAGAGATAGTGCATGCCTGCCGCTGTGATGGCTGCCGGTTTCAAGGCGCGCCGTCCGTCAAATACCAGTTGGCACGCGCTGAATTGGCTGAAGTCGAGCGAGTGGTAGGGCTGATGATCGGCCTGGAGGATGATGGCGTGGATTGCGCCGCGCTGCTCTGGCTGGAAGGGCTGATAGCCCAGCGCCTCTAACTCTTGCGCGCTGAAGAGTGGGTCATCGGCGAAGACCCTGGCGTCGTGCGCCAGCAGCGCCTCTTGCAGCAACTTGGCGCTGGTAAAGGCGACCTCGCGCACGTTGCCCCGATAGGCCACTCCCAGCAGCAAGACGGCCTTTCCAGCGAGCGAGCCGATCTCGGCTTCAATCCGCTCGATGGTGTAGTGTGCCATGGCGTCGTTGATCTGCCGCGCCTCGCGGGGGAGCGTCAGCCCTTCGGCGGCCCCATGCAGCAGGAAATAGGGATAGACTGGAATGCAGTGCCCGCCGACGCCGACACCCGGGCTGTGAATGTGCGAGTAGGGCTGCGTATTGGCGGCGGCGATGGCAGCCATGGCGTCCAGGCCGTGGGCGTCGGCATAGCGCGCGTATTCGTTGGCGAGCGCGATGTTGACATCGCGATAGGTGGTCTCGATTAGCTTGACGAACTCGGCCTCGTCGGCGCTTGCCATCTGGATGATTTCGGCATCCAGCACCGAGCGATAGAACGCGCTGGCCGCGTCTCGGCTGGCTTCGTTGATGCCACCTACGACTTTGGGATAGGTGGCTAGGTCGCGGAAAATATATCCCGATGAGACCCGTTCGGGACTGTAGGCCAGCAGAAAATCGCGGCCCGCCTTCAATCCCGACTGCTCTTCCAAAATCTGGCGCAGTCTGCCGGAGGTCGTTCCGGTGGGCAGCGTCGTCTCGTAGACGACCAGCGTGCCTGGCTTGAGGCCAGCGCCCACCGCCCGCGTGGCGGCGTCGATGCTGCGGAAGTCGACCTCGTGCGCAGGGGTGACGATGACCGGCGGAATGACGACCACCACCGCGGCCTGGCTCACCCCGGCGGCGGTATCCGTCGTCGCGCTGAGCCGACCCTGGGCGACGGCGTTGGCTATCATCTCTTCCAGACCGGGTTCTTCGTGGACATGGCAGCGCCCGGCATTGATGCCCTCGACGACCTCTTGATTGATGTCGCAGCCAATCACCCGGCGGCCATGCGAGATATATTGGATGGCAAGCGGCAAGCCGATCTTGCCCAGGCCAATGACTGCGACGGCTCCGCCCTGCTCGGGGGGCAAGGTCATGAACGAATCGGGGTGCTGCATACGATAACCTCTCTGCTTTGTGTTGCCTTGATGAATTGATGTGCCAGATGCAGAACGGCCAGGCCATCTTCGCCGCTGACGGTCGGCGCGGTGTTGTTGCGCAGGGCAGCGAAGATGTCTTCATACTCCAGGCGCAGCGGCTCGGCCTTCTGCACTTTCAGGCGCGTCATGGTGCCTTCGCTCACGCCAGTGATGGAGCGCAGCGCATCCCAGGTCGTGGTGGTATAGTCGTTCTCGTAGAAGTACAGGTCCTGGCTCAGATAGTTAACTAAATACATGCCACGCTCGCAGGTGACGCTGAGTTCGCGCACCTTGGTAGGGGTCAACCAGTTGATGTCGAGCATGCCAATGGCCTGGTTGCTGAAGCGAATCAGGCCCAGCAGCAGGTCTTCATGGGTTTGATGCACACGCTGTTGAGATTCGGCAAAGACATATTCCACTTCAGCCCCGGTGAGGTAGCGCATCACATCCAGGTCGTGGGTCGCCAGATCAAGCGTGACGCCCACGTCGCGAATGCGCGGAGGGAACGGGCCGATGCGCCGTGCGTGCAGGGAGAATATCTGGCCCAGTTCCCCGGCTGCGATGTGGCGCTTGAGTTCCATCACCGCCGGGTTGAAGCGCTCGACGTGGCCGACGGCAATCTTGCGCTCATGCTCTGCCGCCAGCATCAGCAGGGCGGCGGCCTCCTCGATGGTGGCTGTGATGGGCTTTTCAATCAGCACATGGCAGCCCGCCTGGAGTGCCGCCGCGGCTATTTCGAAATGGGCGTTGGTGGGCACGACCACGGACACCAGATCAGGCTGAACCTGGCTGAACAGTTCATGATAGTCGGTAAATCCGTCAATATGGAAGCGGTTCATGGCCCGTGTGAGAGATGGCTCGTGCGTTTCGGCCACACCAACCAGTTGAACGGCGTCCTCGGAAAAATCATGCAGGACGCGCAGATGGTTCAGGCCCATCGACCCTGCGCCGATCACGGCCACTTTCACTGGCATATTGGCTCACCTCTTGTATGATTGTAGTTACATCCTCGTCGCTGATGGCCGGATGCACCGGCAGCGAAAGAATCTGCTGTGCGGCAGCTTCGGCAATTGGCAGGGACATCTGGAAGCCCTGCTGCTGATAGAAGGGCTGTTGGTGAATGGGACAGGGATAATGCACAGCAGTGCCAATGCCTCGTTCGGCGAGCGCCCGAATCCAGGTGTCCCGATCACCATCTACCCAGATGGTGTATTGATGATACACATGCCGGTAGCCGGGGCGTGTCACAGGCGTCTTGACCCATTCCTGCAGTCCTGCCGTCAGCCTGGTGGCGTTGGCAATACGCTGCTCGGTCCATGTCTCCAGCTTTTCAAGCTGCGCCACGCCCAGCGCGCCCTGGATATCGGTCATTCGGAGATTATAGCCGTTGGCGATGTGGTGATAGCGATGCTGCTGCCCGTGGCTGCGCAGCAGCCGGACACGCTCCGCAATTTCGGGGTCGTTGGTGGTAATCATGCCACCTTCGCCGGTGGTGATGTTTTTGGTGGCATAGAACGAGAAACAGCCGGTGCCAAAGCTGCCCACCGGTTTGCCGCGAATGTTGGCCGCGTGCGCCTGGCAGGCATCCTCGATCAATATCAGATGATGCGCTTCTGCCAACTGCCCCAGGCGGTCCATATCGCTTGGATTGCCATAGAGATGCACCGGCATGATCGCTTTGGTGCGCGGGGTGATCGCCGCTTCGACCAGCGCCGGGTCGATGTTATAGGTATCTGGCTCGATATCGACAAACACCGGTTTCGCGCCGACCAGCAGGATGGTGTTGGCCGTGGCCGCGAAGCTGAACGGCGTGGTAATCACCTCATCGCCGGGGCCAATGCCATGCGCCAGCAGCGCCAGATGCAGCGCTGCCGTCCCTGAAGACAGGGCAATGGCTTCTTTGACCTGGCAGACTTCGGCGAAACGCTGCTCAAAGGTTGCCACTTGCTGGCCCTGAGCGAGTTGCCCCGAGGTCAAAACTCTGGAGATAGCGTCCAGTTCGTTAGCGCCCATCAACGGGCGAGCGATTGGAATCATCGTTGCTCCCATCTATTGCTGTTCTCCTGTTGCAATGGTATAGCTGGTCTGGCAGGATGGGCAGGTGCCAGTCAGCCCTGCCGGACCCTGTGTCAGGTGTTCCAGTTTGCGTGCGCAGCGGCACACATACCCGGCCACGCGCGCCGGATTGCCGCGCACGAGCGCGTGGTCGGGCACCGAGCGTGTCACGACGGAGCCAGCGCCGATCAAGGCGAAGGAACCGATGGTGACGTTCGGCAGGATGATGGAGCCAGCCCCGATGGAAGCGCCGTAGCGCACCAGCACGCGCCCCACTTCCCAATCGGCGTCGCTCTTCAAGGCGCCCGTTGGAGTGATGGCGCGGGGGAGCATGTCGTTGCAGAAGCAGACATGTGGCCCGATGAAGATGCCGTCTTCCAGCGTGACCCCATGATAGACAGAGGCATTGTTTTGAATCTTGACGCGGCTGCCAATCTGCACGCCGAAGTCAATATAGACGTTCTTGCCGATGATGCACTCTTCGCCAATCTGGACGTTTTCGCGGACTTGCGCCCCGTTCCAGATGCGCGTGCCCGCGCCGATCTGCGCTTTGGCGGAAACATCGGCAGTGGGGTGAATAAAGATATCGCTCACATGTGTCGGCGGCGCAGAGGTTCTTCCTGTTTGGTCAGGCAAGAAGAAAAGCCGCCATTCCTTTCTGTTGGTCCTGGGCGTTCGACTTCCGAGTGTCTTGCCAACTGAAAAACAGACTCCTTTCCTGGCACATTGATTCTCACATTTTTGTCAAGCAATGTCGAGCCTGCCCAAGACGTTCTTTCATAGAAACCGCTTGCTGCTATACTGGCGGCCAACAGCCTATATCGGTCGGACGGCGTCTGCCCGCCTGCGCCTGTGCCGTGGCAAAAGAAGTGCATCAATGCTGTCTTGGACTAGGAAAGATGGGCTAACTTTGGCTGTGTAGGGTTTCCAATGCCGGTATTGACTCGCTCTCCTTTATAGAGAGGCAATACATTATGCGCATGAATGCTTTAAGACTATCTCTTGTATTATAATCAGCAGGGGTCACAGGGTGCAGTATCTTAGGCATAATAAGCTCTTCTGATGCGCCTTTCTATCCGAAGGAGTAGAATGAGAGCACTACTGGTTCATTCTCAAGCAGGAGTATGGTCATGGGGACGGAATACTATCGCTCTCTATTGCTTAAACACTGGCGGCTTATTATCATTTGCATCGTGCTTACCGGCATTGGGGCAGGCATAGGGAGCTTCTTAGCCCACTCGAAGTATGAATCAACAGCCACGATTCAATTGGTTTCTTATTCCTCGGATACGTCATCAGTGGCCGCTGCCAGCCAGACGCTTCAAACCGAGGCCAAACTGGCAACCAGCAATTCGATCTTGGAACAGGTGACTGCGCATTATCCTGGGCTGACTATCCCACAGCTATATAGTGAAATTGCCGCGAGCGTGCCATCCTCCACGCAACTGATCGAGATTACCGTGACGGATGAAGATGGCACACGCGCTGCCCATCTGGCAAATGATCTGGCTGCTGCCCTGATTGCCCAGCAGAAGCAGGCCATGCAGCAGCTCAACGCGCAAGCCCAGCAGCCGCTGCTGGATAGCCTGGCAGCCACCCAAAAACAAATTGACACGGACCAGGCAACGCTCAAGACCCTGCAAGCCAATCCATCAGCCAACCAGCAGCAAATTCAGCAACTTGAGAGTGATTTGAGCGGCCTCCAGCAACAGCACGCTCAAGAGCTTCAGACGCTCACGACCATCCAGAGCGAGGAAGCAGGGACTTCCAGCTTCCTGCAAGTGGTTGGGGTGGCGCAGCCGAGCCATATTCCTCTCCACACGACCTCCTGGCATGCAGCCGTTGCGGCTGCGGGCCTTGGCTTAGGTTTGCTCCTGGGAATTTTGCTCGTTCTGCTCCGGGATTGGCTTGATCAGCAGGTTCCCACGACGTCTGCGCTGAGCGAGTTATTGGGTTGGCCCATTTTGGAAGAATTAGATATGCCATCCCCCAAGAAGGGGCAGCCCGCCAGCAGCGCTGGGCAAGAGGGAACACAGCCAGAGGCGCCTTACCATCTGCTCGGCCAGAATCTGGCCTTTTTAGGGATAGAGTCCCCGCTCGTTTCGCTCGCTGTGACGAGTACGCTCGCTGATAGCAAGGCAGCAAATGCCGTTGCTGCTGGCCTGGCAGCATCTCTGGCGCGAGGCGGAAAGCGGGTGGTGCTCGTTGATGCAAACTTCTCCAAACCATCGCAGCATCGCCGTTTTGGCACGCCTTCTGAACCCGGCCTGGGAGCAGTCGCTTTGGCGTTCAGCGCATCGCCACAGGCTGAGCTATCACTTGCAGCCTATCTCTACCCGGCACGGGATGAGTCATCTTTTCTGCGAGTCTTACCTGCTGGCCCCATCCCGCCAAATCCCAAGCAGGTGTTGAAATCGCAGGCTATGGGTGAGGTCTTTCAAGCGCTGCGCAAAACCGAGGCCGATGCGGTGGTGCTGGCTGCTCCGCCAGTGAACGGCTCGGAAGAGAACTGTGTGATCCCCGCGCTGGCGGATGGAGTGCTGGTGGTGATTGGCCGCTCCCACGCACGCAGGGCACAACTCCTGCGCATGAAACGATCTCTGGAAGAAGCAGGGGCCAAGATACTGGGATGTGTCCTGTGGAGTAACGGAGCGAACCAACTTCAGCCCGTAGGACAACCGGGCGACGTTGTAGAGGTTCCGTTGCCTTAACAGGGAGCGCCCGGGTTTGTGAAGATACCTGCTCTTGCACCTGATCTGCTACTGAGCACAGGCCGACTGTAAACGTTGTAGAAGCGATGGTTGAGAACTCGCCAGGAAGGGAAGACATGTCACTGGGGAGCATCAACAAAACCACCCAGAGGAGGCGAAAGCCTCCAGGAGCGCGAGCGTGATAAGCGGGAAGACGATCCATTTGATAGATTGGTTGAGGCGCGACGGTGTATCTGACTGGCTGCCCTGGGCTGCTGTACCTGTGCTGCTTGCTATAGGGCTGCTTCCTGGGGTGCTAGGCTCTTTTATGCTGGTTGTTTATGCCGCGCTTGCCATTCTGGTGACCTATCTCTTTGTGGTAAAGCAATATGCCTGGCTGGCGATGCTGTTCATTGCCGCCGGCCTCTTCATTGATTTTTTCATACTTGTCCAGATGCCTTTCTTCGTACCCGATCTTGTCACGATTCTGGCCCTTATCTTTCTTATTGCTTGTTTTTGGGCCCAGTCAGCGGCGCGCCCCTGGATAAGAGTACCCCATCTGGTCTGGTGGTACCCCATCTGGTCTGGTGGGCTCCCGCCAGCCATCCGCGGTGGTCTTGCGCTTAATGGAGGCAAATACTATGTAGAGGTGTATCTAGATGCCCTCCTCGTTTATATGGTCGGGGTCCAGGTGGCACGTGATCTCTCCGCTCTCCGACAGCTTTTGAGTCTCCTTGCAGGTTTTGGGGCGTTGATTGCTTTGCATAGCATTTTGCAGGCTGAAACACGACATCTGTTCTTACCTACCCATTATTGGGACACCTATCTCGCCTCAGTCAACGATTTCGCTCTGGCTGGCAGCAAGGAGATACGTGCTGGGTCGTTCTTCATCAACCCCGATTCCGATGGTTCATTTTTAGCGCTGATGCTGTTCATTCCGCTGAGCCTTCTCTTTGAGACACCTTCCAGGCTGTTGAAAGCTCTGTATGCGGTCGAGACGGTGCTTATCACCCTTGGCCTCTTTTTTACCTACAGTTTGATCGCCATGGCCGCTGCGGGCCTGGGTGGCATCCTCTTTATTGCGCTGGTTGGCAGAGGACGCCTTCGCTTCTATATTCTTGGGGTGGCCGGCGTTCTGCTCGTCGTGATTTTCGCGGCATTTCCTTCGCTCCTTCACCTGTTGTTGAGCCATGGCAGTAATGCCGCCTCGGAAATTACGCTGCGGGTGGGCGCCTGGGAAACTGGCATCCGGGTGATTTTGGCTTACCCCCTCACCGGCCTTGGTTTCGGGTTTCATGCCTATCTTGATGGCGCTGCGGCCCTGCGAGTCCCCCTTCAGTATAGGGCGCTCGCTCATCCGCATGATTCGTTTCTGGAGTTTGCTGCCCTGGCCGGTATCCCGATGCTTCTGCTGATGCTGATCATCTTTGGGAAATCGTATTGGCAGGCGTTCCAGAATTATCGCGGAGCGGGGAAGTCGCAGCGCATTTTGATCGGCGGTGGCATTTCTGCCCTGGCAGTGCTCACGTTGAATAGTCTGGCATCTAATTCGTGGACCTTGCCCCCACTCTTACTGGTAGGTTGGCTGCTCTTTGGAGCACTGTCCTCGCCCAGGCTGCTTCCTCCGCTGCGCTCTCGCCTGCATCTGGAACACCGCCCTTCTGCGGAAGAGCAAAAGGTTGATGAGGCTGTTCTGCCTGGGGGTGTTCAGGCATGAGCGGCTCCGCTGGCGAACTTTCAGCCTACCCGCTCGATGCGGCGTCTTTGCTGGCATTAGTGCCCAATACGCTCGCCAGGCAAGGGACTCCTCAGGAGGGGCGAGTCCCCCACCAGGCGTCGTCTGGCCCTCAAGCAACTTTGGTGGCTCAAGAGGCGCTCGTTGCGTGGAATATCTGCCTTGCTACAGGCGATGAGGAACAGCGGACGGCTTTTCTCACGAAGGCTGTGTGGTTGCGGGAGCAGGCGACGTTGTTGGCTGACGATCTTGCCGGTTGGCCGGTTTTGACGCGAGTGGCGACGCTTTCCGAGCCTGTGCCCTTGCTCTCTGCCACCGCGCAGGGCCTGGCGCTTTCTGTTCTGGTGCGCGCTTACCAGATGACGAGCGACGATACGTTTTGGCGTCTGGCAAGGCGTGCGGTACGCGCCTTTGAACGGGATATCTTTGATGGAGGGGTTTGTGCGCCGATTGGAGATGCGGGCGTCTTCTTTGAGGAGGCAGCGGCTTATCCTGCATCACATCGTCTCTGCGCCTGCTTGGTAGGACTCTATAGCCTGCACGAATATCTGGTGGTGGCGGATGATGCCAACATCGCTGACCTTGTTCGGCGCGCTCTGCAAACCATTTCTACCCTGGCGGCATTTGATGCTGGTTATTGGTCACGCGCAGATTTAGCCTCCAGGTGGCTCGCGTCTCCAGCGGTGCATGCCTTGCATATCGCGCTGCTGAAGGCGCTTGCTGATGCTTCGGGTGATGCCGCCTGGGCGGCGCTGGCGGCTCGCTGGGCAGGTTACCAGCGTCATCTCTCATCGCGTCTGCGCTATTTCCTCAGCAGCAAAGCGCGCCTGGTGCGGAAGATGTGCGGAGGGTGGCTTCAACGGCGCTTCTTGCGGGGCGTCGTGGCTGCCCAGCAGGAAAGCCCAAGAAAAGTATGTGTGCCTATTACCGCCTTCCCTGTGGCTGGGGGCATGCGCGCGGTGCTGGCTGGGATAGCACAGGCCATGGCAAACGATTGGGAGATAGAGTATCTGGCCCAGCGCGTTGGCCCGCACGATGGCAGCTTTACCATCCATTCGTTTGGGAACGAGCACAGCACCTATTGGCACTTTCCCAATGTCTGGTTTTATGCCTGGAGTGGATGGCTCCGCCTGCTTTCTCTGCTGCGCCGCGACCAACGCTATCATCTGATTTTTCCGCAGGATGGTGTCTTTAGTGGCGCGTATGCAGCTTTAGCGGCGAAGCTGGCGGGTGTACGTGTCATCTCTATGGACCACGGCACGATTACCTTGCCCTCTAGCCCGACCTTTCGCGCCGAACGGCTGCGAGCGATAGCGAGTGCTTCTTTGCCAGTCCGGCTGCTCTCGCGGGTGCGTTATGCCTGTTATTGGCCGTCCCTGCGCCTGTTGATCCGTCTTGCCAACAGCGCTACTGATTACTTTCTGCCTGCTGGAGATGCCGTGGAAGTGGCTTACCGGGAGCAGTTTGGGATTTCCTCAGACCGGCTGATGCGCTGCCCATTTTTGATTGATACGGAATACTACAGGCCATGTGATCCGTCGAGCAGGGCCTGGCAGCGGGCGCAACTGCACCTGCCCGCTGATGGCGTGCTCATCGCCATGGTCAATCGGTTGGCCCCGGAAAAGGGCATCGATATTGCCTTGCAAGGCATCAAGAGTGCCCTCGAAAAACTCCCTGCTGATCTGCGCTCCCAGGTGCGGGTGGTGATTGCCGGAGAAGGGCCACTGCGCCCCCAGATTGAAGCGGATATTTCCCGCTATGGCCTGGAATCTACGTGCTTTCTGTGGGGTGAGCAGAGTCGGGATAATGTTGCGCTGCTTCTGAGTATCAGCGACCTGTTCCTCTTTACGGCCACCCGTGACATCAATTCGGTGGCGGTTCTTGAAGCCATGGCTGCCGGACTGCCAGTGATTGCCTCGGCAGTTCCTCCTTCTAAGGCTGTGCTGCTGGCAGAAGGGCGTGGTATGGCAATTCCTCCTGGCGATGCCGAGGCGGTGAGTATTGCTCTGGCAGAAGCTCTTCAGGATTTGCCAGGTTGTCGCCAGATGGGGGCACGAGCGAGAGCGTACATCGAAACACGCCACAGCGCCCAGATGCTCAGGCGCTGCCTGCTGCGAGCGACCGGCTGGCCTCTGACAGCGGATGATGTCAATCAGGATGCGCGCGAAGAGGCAAGCTCGTTGTTGAGCAGGGGTTATCTTAAGAAGGGAATGCCTGAGCATGCTGCCGACACAAACCCCTGAGGACCATGATATGGAGGAAGAGCGCACACCTTCTCTCCAATCAACCGAGGCAGAACAGAGGGCTGATGCTGTGGAGGAGGAAGCGCCTGACAAAGCGTCCTTTGATGCCTCTGCAAGCTCCTCATCTGAGGGCCTGAGCATCGATCAGTTTCCTACCAGCCCGCTGCCAGCTATCGACCAATGGCCCACGCAGCCTATCCCCGCTCTGGTTGGTGAGCCTTACTTTCTTCCGCAGGGAACCTTTGTAGATGACGAGTCGGCGGAAGAGATAGAGGCACTGCTTCAGCCAGCTATCGAACGTATGGCGGAGACGGGGCCCCATCCGGCTGTCCAGTCAACGGGCAGCACAGGCAGTTATGTTGCCTTGCGCAATCTCGTCAAAAGTTCAGGCATTTATGCGCTGGGTGCTCTGGCTTCTCCGCTGGCGTCATTGGTGCTCTCGCCATTCCTGGCGCATCGGCTTTCGCCGACGAACTACGGTATCCTGGCGGTGCTGACCACTGTGATCGGTTTAGCGGCGGGCATTACCCAGCTTGGCCTGGGCTCAGCGTTCTTCCGGGTCTATAACTATGAGTTCACCGAGCAGGATGATCGGGGCGCTGTGCTGGCAACGGTGACGCTGCTGCTGGCGCTGATCGCGCTGCCGGTGGGTATCCTGTCGTCCCTGCTTGCCTCTGTCCTGGCGCAGTTGCTGCTTGGCCGAGCCGCGAATGGGGAGCTTGTCACGCTGGCCGCCTGGGTCGTGGTTGTGCAGAATCTGACTGTGCCCGGTTTTGCCTGGCTGCGCGCCGAGAATCGCCCCCTGTTCTTTTCTTTGCTCACCATAGCCAATCTGATTCTGGTGCTGTGCGCCAATCTGCTGCTGGTGGGCGTGCTGCGTTGGGGTGTGGCCGGTTCGCTGCTTGCCACCGGCCTTGGCTATGCGTGTGTGATGGTCTGCACGGTGCCGTTTATCTTGTGGCGTACCAGACTGCACGTTCGCAGAGACGTTGCCTGGAGCCTGATTACCTTTGGCGCGCCGCAGGTCTTAAGCTATATCTCTTTCTGGGTGCTGCAATTGTCTGATCGGTATCTGCTGAGCCTGTTGGGGTCGCTGGCTCAGGTGGCAAGTTATGCGGTTGCCTATAGCCTGGGATCGGTCTTGTCAACGCTGGTCATTTCTCCATTTTCCCTAGCCTGGCCTGCCTTGATGTTTAATGTCGCCAAGCGCAAAGATGCGCCCGCTGTCTTTCAGGTCATCTTTCGCTATTTCAGCACGATTCTGCTGTTTGTTGCCTTTGGCGTGTCAATTGCTAGCACGCTTTTATTGAACTGGTTATTTCCAGCCAGCTATCACTCGGCAGCACCCATTATTCCTATAGTAGCGGAATCCATCGTCTTTTATGGACTCTATATCGTTCTTATGTGTGGGTCCAGTATCCGGCGCGTCACCTGGATGCCTGCTGCGTTTACCGGTCTGGCGGCTGCTACCAATTTTGGGCTGAATCTGATATTGATTCCGCTGTTTGGACCAATGGGAGCGGCAGCCTCAACCTTGATTGCCTATGTGCTGCTGGCCGTGGTGGCCTATGTCGCCAATCAGCGTATCTATCCTGTTCCCTATGATACCAGACGCTTTTTGCTTGCTCTGGTGATGGGTGTAGCGCTCTATCTGGGCGCTGCCCTGATTTCGCTGGGATGGGGCGAGTTCTGGCGCTGGTCGCTGACGATTGCGTGTCTGGCGCTCTATGGAACCTTCTTGCTGTTCCTTCTGCCAGGGGGAATAGCCCTGCTGCGCGCACAGAGCGCTCGCTTTATGCCACATATTTTCTCGGATCGGAGAGTCTCGTAGTATGGCGCACTCAGTGTCTTCTCCTGTTGAATCACAAACAGCGTCTGCGATCCAGGCCCCCTCAACGCGTGTGTGTATGCACGTGCTGGGGATCGCGCGGACAGATGGCCGTGTGCTGCGCGAGGCGACGGCTTTGGTACGTGCAGGGATGGCCGTTTCTATCGTTGACATTGAAGACCAGCGTGAGGGTCCTGTCGAGGAGGATTTGCAGGGTGTTCGCCTGCGACATCTAAGGTCGCCAAGCTGGTTTGTCTCGACACGCTTCAAACCCTGGTTTCTGGTCAAGGCGTTTCAAATATTCTGCCGGGGAACCCTGGCCTTGCTGCGCGCGCCTACTGATGTGTATCATGCCCAGGATATGACGGCCCTTCCTGCGTGCTATATTGCTGCGCGGCTGCGTCGGAAGCCGCTGATCTTTGACGCGCATGAATTACCCTGGGTAGAACCTACCACCACTCGTTTTCGACGGCTCAATGCGCTGGCTATTCGGGTCTTTAAAGGAATGGTTCCGCGCTGCAATGGGGTGATCACCGTGTCGCCGCCTATCGCGCAGGAATTGCAGCGCCGCTATGGAGGGCCGGAGCCCGTGCTGATTCGCAACATGCCAGAATATCAAGCGCCTGTCTCCAGTGATCGGCTTCGGAACCGCCTGGGCCTGAGCGAGCAAACACGCATTGCGCTCTATCAGGGTAATCTGCAACCGGATCGCGGGCTTGACCGGCTGGTCTATGCGGCCAAATTTCTTGATCCTGGCGTGGTGATCGTGCTGATGGGTCGCAGTGTGATGGGAGATGCGCTTCAGAAACTGATTGCCCAGGAGGGCGTCGATGATCGCATCAAGGTTCTTCCGCCAGTTCCCTATGCCGAACTGTTAGAATGGACGACTTCTGCCGATGTCGGGTTAATTCTCTATGCAAGAAGCCATTCACTGAATGTTCAGATGTGTTTACCAAATAAATTATTTGAATATCTGATGGCTGGCCTCCCGGTGCTGGCTTCCTCGCTGGATGCCGTCGCCGAGATTTTGCAGACCTACGAGGTAGGGGCTATTGTCTCGTCGCTGGAGCCGGAAGAAATTGGCCGCGCGATTAGCGCGCTGGTGGCCGATAGCGCGGCGCTGGCGCGCATGAAAGCGAATGCGCTGGCGGCGGCTCAACATGATTTGCGCTGGGATGTAGAAAGTCAGCGCTTGTTGCAGCTCTATCGACAGGTATTCTCTGGCTCGCAGAATGGTTCCCGGACTCAGGTGCAAAACGCTTCAGAACATCTGGCATCATAAGCGATAAGGAATGCGCAATGCGTATTTTGCATGTTCATCCCATTAATCAGGTAGCGCAGCAGTATATGGATGGCCTGGCCCGGCTGGGCCATACGGGGACGCTGTATGAGCCGAGCCTTGCTGGCGGCGGCGCCGCCCTTCCGCTCAAATTGGCGATGATGCCAGGGCGTATTTTTCATATGAGCCAGATTGTTGGCGATCTCAACAGCGCTCATTATGATCTGGCCCATATTCATTGGGCCAGCTATGGCGTGCTGGGACTTGCGAGCAGGATTCCCTATATCGTCCACTGTCATGGAAGTGATGTCCGTGAGCGCTTAAAAACGCCAGCAGCCCGGATTCTACTCACTCCTATCTTGCGCCGGGCGGCAGCGGTGCTGTGCATCACTCCCGACCTGTTGCCCGTGGTGCAGGGTGTGATTTCCGATGCTCGCTTTTTTCCCGCGCCGGTAGATGCAAGCGTGTTTACTCCGCCACCAGACGAGATGCCCCCACGTCCATGGACAGTTTTGCTGTTTGCCCGACTGGAGCCTGGAAAGGGCGTAGAAGTTGCTGCGCAAGGTGTCGCGCACTTTGCTGAGCGCCATCCAGAGGTGCGGGTGTGCTTGCTCGATTATGGAGTGCTCAGCGCGGAGTATCGCCAACGGTATGGTGGCCGTTTCGATTTTCTGCCGCGTGTGCCCCCCGATGAGGTGCCGAACCTGCTCAGGCGAGTGGATGGTGTCGTGGGGCAATTTGCTGTCGGCGCGTTGGGCCTTTCAGAGTTACAGGCAATGAGTTGTGCTCGTCCGGTGATTGCCTCGTTTCGTTATCCAGAAGCCTATGCTGCGCCTCCGCCGCTCTATCAGGCGACAACAGCCGAAGAGGTCGATGCCCAACTGGAATTCATCTTTCAACATCCTCAGGAGGCAAAGGATGTTGGAGAACAAGCGCGTGCCTGGATTCGCGTGTTTCATGATGCCGAGGCCCTTGCCAAGCGGCTAGAGGGGATCTATACGCAAACTCTGGGGCAAGCCGCGTGATAAGCGCCTAACCCCGCCTCATGCACGCCCATCCTTTTGGATGTGGTAGGGAGATAATCGATGAAGTTCTGGACGCCTTAACCAGAACCTGTCAAGGGTGGTGGGGCCTTGATCACGAGGTTTTTCCGGCTACCCCCGGACGGTTCTGTATCACTTCTGCGCTTCAGCAGGGTACTTCTCGTATTATTGTTTCGTGTGCTGTCACGAGGCTGTTCAAGATGAGGTTCGTCAGGCTAGGAGAAAAAGTGAGGTCAGTTACGGGCGGCTGGTACAGTACGTCGTAAAATGAGAACTGGGTGAAGCCTCAGTTCAGGAAGGTTGGGTGGGGCGAGGCTGTGATGGGAGAATATGTTCGCTCAAGCGATAAGGATGTGGGCACGTGGCAAACATCTTGTTTTTTACACCATACTACCCGCCAGAGGTGGGGGCGGCTCAAACACGGATTAGCGAAACTGCGGTGCGCCTGGTGAAGCGCGGGCACAAGGTGACGGTGCTCACGACGCTGCCGAATTATCCGTTAGGGCAGGTGCCTCCTGAATATCGAAACCGCGCCCAGCGTCGCCAGACGCGCGATGGCGTTTCCATTGTGCGTGTCTGGAGTTATATCAGCCCGAATAAAGGGTTTCTCCGCCGCATTCTGTCGCAGCTTTCTTTTGGCTGCCTGGCTCCTTTCCTGGGGATGCGGGCGGTGGGCAAGCCAGATGTGATTATCGTCGAATCGCCTCCGCTCTTTGACGCGATTGGCGGGCGTGTGCTGGCGTGGGTCAAACGCTGCCCTTATATTTTCACGGTGGCGGATATCTGGCCGGAATCAGCCGTGCAACTGGGCGTGTTGCACAACCGCACGCTGATTCGGTTGGCTGAATGGCTGGAGTGGTCGACCTATCGCCGGGCAGGCGCTATCTGGTCGGTTACGGCGGGCATTCGCCAGACGCTCATTGAGCGCGGGCTGCCGGAACAGCAGATTTTCCTTTTGCCCAATGGGGTGGATACCGAGAAATTCCGCCCGTTGCCGCAGGCCGAGGCGCGCGCCGCCCTTGGCTGGCAGGATGGCTTTACGCTGCTCTATGCTGGCACGATTGGGCTGGCGCATGGCCTCAATACCGTGTTGGATGCTGCTGAACAGGTGAAGCAGTATGCCGATGTGCGCTTCATGCTGGTTGGCGAAGGCGCTGCCAAAGATGAGTTAATTGCAGAAGCCGAGCGCCGCCACCTGACCAATGTCAGCTTTCTCAGTGCTCAGCCGCATGACCGCATGCCGCTGATTATTTCCGCTGCCGATGCCTGCCTGGCTTCGCTGCGCAAAGTGCCACTCTTCGAGGGCGCTTTGCCTTCCAAGATGTATGAGGCGATGGCCTGCGCCCGGCCTATTGTGCTGGCTGTCGATGGCGAGGCTCGCGAGCTTATTGCCAAGCAGGCGGGAGCCGCGCTCTATGTGGAACCCGAAAATGCTTCGGCGCTTGCCCAGGGTGTGCTGCAACTGCGCGATCACCCGGAACAGGCGCAGCAATTGGGCCAGCGCGGGCGCGCGTTTGTCAAGGCGCACTTTGACCGAAATCTCCTGGTTGAGCGCCTGGAGGAACGTGTGCTGATGCTGCTTGGCAGGCAGCCGCAAGAGGCGCAGGCGCAGCTTCCCATCCTCCAGGGGGCATCAGATACCGAATAAATCTGGCAGAGATACTGGAGTTTTTGAAAGGAGTTAGTCGTGAAAGCACAGGAGCAGACACCGCTTGCCGAAACGCTGAAACCCAGCAAAAGGCCAGGACGCGAGACGTTCTTGCCATTTGCTCTGCCGCATATTACCGACGCCGAGATTGCCGAGGTGGTGGATACCCTGCATTCAGGCTGGATTTCCACCGGCCCCAAAACCAAACGCTTTGAGCGAGAGTTTGCTGATGTAATTGGCGCTCCGTATGCGGTTGCTGTATGCTCTGCCACGGCGGCGATGCATCTGGCGCTTGAGGCGCTCGGCATCAAACCCGGCGATGAGGTGATTGTGCCGGTCTATACCTTCACGGCCACCGCCGCCGTGATTATCCACTGTGGCGCGCGGCCTGTCTTTGTGGATGTCGACCCGGTGACCTGCAATATCGATCCGGCCCGTTTGGAGGCGGCGATTACGCCGCGCACGCGGGCGGTGATGGTAGTCCATATTGCCGGGCTTCCCGCCGAGATGGACGAGATTCTCGCCATTACCCGCCCGCGCAATATCGCGGTGGTGGAAGATGCGGCCCATGCCTTTCCGGCGCTTTACCGGGGCCAGATGATCGGGACCATTGGCGATCTGACGGCCTTCAGCTTCTACGCGACGAAAGCGCTGGCAACCGGCGATGGTGGCATGATCACGACCAACAATCCTGACTATGCCCAGCGCTGCGCATTGATGGCGCTGCATGGGATGAGCCGGGATGCCTGGAAGCGCTATACGGCTGAAGGCTCCTGGTTTTACGAGGTCGTGGAGGCCGGATTCAAGTATAATCTGACCGATCTGGCCGCTGCCCTTGGACTACAGCAGCTTGCCCGCCGCGAATGGCTGTTGGAGCGACGGCGCAGCATTGCGGCGCGCTATACCGAAGCGTTTGCCCAGATGCCCGAACTGGAGACGCCGCCCAATCCGGCCCATGTGCAGCATGCCTGGCATCTCTATCAACTGCGGATTCACCCTGAGCGCTTGAACATTACTCGTGAAGCGTTTATTCAGGCGCTGGGCGAGGCCAAGATCGGAACCAGCGTGCATTTTATCCCGCTGCACATCCATCCATATTATCGAGACGCCTTTCAGCTTGCGCCCCAGGATTTTCCGGCAGCACTGGACCTCTATCAGCGAGAAATCTCGCTGCCGATTTATCCAGGGATGACGGATGAGGATGTGGCTGATGTGATTGCCGCGGTTCAAGACGTGGTTGAGACGCATCGGCGTTAAAAAGCCGGGAAGAAGACCATGATGCTATCTCAAGCGCCCCGACGCGCGGAAAAGATGCGCTGGCGCTGGGAACAGGGGGAACAGGCATGAGCTTGCACGTAAAGCGCTTTGTTGATGTGGCTGTGGCAGCGCTTTTGTTGCTGGCGCTGTCGCCTGTGTTCGCGATCATTGCTGGCCTTATCCGGCTGGATGAGCCAGGTCCGGTGTTTCATCGTGGCCTGAGAGCGGGCCGCAATGGTCGCCCGTTTGCTGTCTTCAAGTTTCGCAGCATGACTCTGGCTCCCATGCCCAGGCAAGAGATTACGGTCAGCAATGACCCGAGGGTGACGCGCATTGGGCGCTTTCTGCGGGCAACGAAGCTGGATGAATTGCCGCAGTTGTTCAACGTTCTGCGGGGTGAGATGAGCCTGGTTGGCCCTCGCCCAGAATCGCCGCACTATGTTGCCTATTATACCGCTGAACAACAGCAGGTCTTGTCGGTGCGGCCTGGCATCACCGGGGCCGCGCAGATTTATTTCCCTCATGAAGAGGAATTGCTCAACGGTCCCAATCCGGAACAATTGTATATTCGCCGCGTGATGCCTGCCAAGCTGGCGATTGACCTGGATTATGTCCGCTACTGGTCGTTGTGGCTTGATCTGAAACTGATTGTGTTGACGCTGGTGGCAATCGTGCGCCCCGTTGCGCCATCACCACTGCGTGCACAGCCCACGTCACCACTGCGTGCACAGCCCGCGCCTGCCGCGCAGCATCATCATTTGGAGGGAAGGAATGGAGGCACGATGTCGCTGAACAACACGAAAGGGTTTTCATCCCCTCCAGAGGAGCCGTCCTCACCAGAACAGTTGCAAGGCACGGCCAGGCTGCGCGCATGGTTTGCCTATCATATCATCCGGCGCATCCGTGAATATGGTATCGTTGTGATCCTCGATATTATCCTGGTGACGGCAGCTTTTGAATTGGCAACGCTGCTGCGCTTTGTGAATACACCCTATCTGACAGATCAACTGCGCATACAGTTTCCGGCCAACCTGCTGGCCGGGCTGATCTACGCCATTTTTGCGTATCTCTTTGGACTCCAGCGGCGGCTCTGGCGTTATGCCAGCATCAAAGATGGGCTGGCGCTGCTCCCACCGCTTGGCATTATGATGGTTGCGATTGCCGCGCTGGACTTGATTCACACGCCAAACGGACGACTCTATCCGATCAGCATTGCCATTGGCGGCGGCCTGTTTGCCTTCTTGCTCCTGGGCACTGCCAGGGTGGTGCCACGGATTATCTATACCAGCCAGGTGGTTCCTCCTGCCGGGCAGAGCACCCGCGTGCTGATCATTGGCGCGGGCCAGGCCGGAGCCGCGCTGGCTTCGCGGTTCCTGGTCAACAATCGCCAGGGGTATCGGCTCATCAACTTTCTGGATGATGACACCTCGAAGTGGTACCGGCGCATTCATGGGGTGCGCATTCTGGGACCGGTTGAGTCGCTTCCCGAAATTGTGGAGAAACAGCAGATCGACCTGATTGCCATCGCTCTGCCAGCGGCTGGCGTGGAGCGCATTGGGCAAATCCTCGCGCTGTGCCAGCAAACATCTGCCAGCGTCAAAATCTTGCAAGGATTAGATCAAATGCTGGGCGGGCAATCTGAGGCGTCTTTTCTGCGCCCGGTTGATGTCGCTGATTTGCTGGGCCGAGAGGTGGTGCCGCTCCAGTCGGATGAGGCGCATCGGATGCTGCGCGATAAACTGATTCTGGTGACCGGAGCCGCTGGCTCGATTGGCTCTGAATTGTGCCGCCAGTTGCTCGGTTACGCGCCAGCCATGGTAATGGCGCTGGATACCAATGAAACCGGCTTGTTCGATTTCGCCGAAAGTCTGCACGCGCATCCCCATGCCGATAGGCTGCGCCTGCGCATTGGCGATGTGACCGATACGGCGAGCATGGACCATTTGTTTGCCACGGAGCGCCCGCATTTTGTGTTTCACGCCGCTGCCTATAAACATGTCCCGTTGCTAGAGGACCACCCCGATCAGGCGCTGCGTACCAATGTGCTGGGCACCTATCATCTGGCGCGGCTGGCGCGCAAGCATGGGGTGGGCTGCTTCGTCTTTATTTCCAGCGATAAGGCTGCGGCGCCCGTGAACGTGCTGGGCGCATCCAAACGGCTTGGGGAGTTGGTGGTGCAGGCGCTGGCGCGGGAAGAGGCTGGTTCGACACGCTTCTGTGGCGTGCGTTTCGGCAATGTGATCGGCAGCCGTGGCAGTGTCGTGCCGACCTTTTTGAAGCAAATTGAACACAAAGGCCCCGTGACCATTACCGATGAAGCGGTCACCCGCTATTTTATGACGATTCCAGAGGCGTGCGGGCTGGTCATTCTCGCGTCCACGATGGCAGACAGCGGCGGCATGTTCTTGCTGGATATGGGCGAGCCAGTGCGCATTGTCGACCTGGCAGAGAAGATGATTCGGTTGCAGGGTCTGCGCGTGGGGGTCGATATTCCGATTGTGTATACCGGTTTGCGGCCAGGTGAACGTCTCCACGAGGTGTTGTCGGCTCCGGATGAGGAACTGCTTCCTACCAGCTATCACAAAATCCTTCAGATCGGTTCTGATGGAAAGACCCCTGCACTTTCAACCTTAGAGGCATGGATGGAGGAACTGGAGCAGTGCTGGCAGCAGGAGGGAGACAAGGCGCTGCTTCAGACGCGGCTGAAAGAGCTTACCAGGGCAAACCCTCTGATCTCTCCTGTGGAGACACGGCAGAGTGTGGATGCTGCCACCAGGGGCAGCGTTTCCTAGCAGCAAGGTAACTCCCACCCCAGCAGCGGGGATGACCCCCTTCCAGTGTTAAGCAATGAGTGACGCCTCGGTGTGCCGAGGCGTCACTCATTGCTTATATGCATCATTTTTCACTCTACCGATCTGTTTGTTGATCTGCAATTATCAAGATAATATCGAGCGCAAGAAAAATAATAGCACTGTAATGAGAGTTGCAAGAGGATTGACTTTAAAACTATACTACTGGTAGGCGCTGAATTGTCAGGATGAGGCTTGGAGACCGAAGGAGATTGGCTGATGAAAAGTCCCTGGCTACGAGGAGCACCTGTTTTGCTCCTCCTCGTTTCTATTGCAGGTTGTGGCACCTATTCTCCACCTGCCGTTTCTACTCCTACCACTGGTGCTACGTCGAATAATCCCTGCGCCAAGAGCTATACCTATGACCATCTGACGGATATGGGGAAAGCCCAGGTGATTACCGATCAAGAGCAAGACTATAATGGCTCCTCAGGGGTTGAAACCGTCAAACTGGATGCGACCAAGAGCGCGACGGTGACGGTTTCGGTCAGTGAAACCACCACAATCTCTACCGAGGTTGATTTAGATGCGGTTGTCGCGGGAGTGCAACAAGAGGTTAATTCATCCGTGAGCTTTGCTGTGACCGCTTCGATCTCGAATTCCCCCGAAATCCAGATACCCGCGCAATCCTGGGGATATGGCAATTATGGCGTCTTTGTTCAGGTTGCCTCTGGACATCTCTACAGCTTCAAATGCCACAAAGATTACGGCCCGAACGTGAAAACCTACACGCCCATCGCCGCTGGCTGGTGTACCTGGGTCACCGGTGGAAGTTCCTGTGCTTCGGTTGATCCCACCAGGGCATAGCTGCCGGAGTAAGACATGGGGGCCTTCAGAGACTGGTGATCTTTTCTCTGAAGGCTCCCACCAGGGTATTGCTCGTGGGGTGAAGCGTCACGCCGTTTCTCGGGGCCACGTTGCTGGTGATGTTTTCGCGAGTGATTAGATATTGAACGGTGTAGTCCCAGACATTAGGGATAATGCTGGTGGGGTCTTGTCCGTGAATGGTCCAGGTGAGAGGTTCTGCCGGCAATCCGATGGGATCGAATTTCAGGTCTTTGCTTCCCAGTGGTTCTATGGCTCCACTGTCTGTGAGTCGATATGCCTTCAAGGTGCCTGTCAGAACCCCATCTGGCGGCAGGTTCGCGTCAAAAATCGTTTTTTCCTGAGCGGAGAAAGCCTTGGTATCACCATTATTCATTTCCAAGGGGCTGGTTGTGCCGTTGGTGGAACCATTCCCACCAACCGCCGGGGCCGTGAAAGCATATTGAATCACGAATTTGTCTGGGCCAAAAAGGTTTTTGGTATGCTCGCAGGTCACCTCGGTCAGTTGAATCGTCATCTCGACCAATGGGATAGGGGTCGGAGTTGGGGTCGGGGTCGGGAGGGGCGGAGGTGCAGGGGGATGGTTTTGGTTGATAATCCAGGCGCCCCCCAGGAAGACGATTAAGGAAATAACGGTGGCGACGAGCACAAAGACGCACCCGTTATGATTGAGGATTCGATCTGCCAGGCTTTTCTTCACGGGCTGTGACTGAAGAATAGGCGGTGGGGGTATTGGCCCCTGGAAAGAAGAATAAGCTGATGTTAGACCAAGTGGGTGCCCACATCTGGTACAACTGGGAACATTGGGGTCATTCGTCGCTCCGCACCGCGCACATTGCTGAAATCTTCCAGACCGCATATTCGTGGCTGCCTCCGATAAAAATGCACATCTCCGGTCGATTTCAACCTGAAATCGACAGATGGTGGGGAGAAAATCAATAGAGATGATATGTTCATGATATTAACTAAAACTTGCGCTATATGTAGTATACCAGACGGCAATTTATAATTACCAGGTGGCTGAAAAAAAGCGAAAAGGCAACCCCGGCTGGTGCGGAGATGTGAATGCCGGGAAATGCGTGCCTAAAAATGCGCCGAGCAAATACCCCAGGCCGCGCAGGAAAAGCGCGGCCTGGGGTATTTGCTCAATGTTCTTTTTGCTTTATGCTCTGGTGAGGGCGGGCGCGGCAATTTGCCGCGCCCGCTTCGTTTGTCAGGATGCGCGCTTGCGTTTGAAGCTGAGGCGGCTGGTGATGCGGTTGAGCATGGGCACCGCGTCATCGATCTGCAAGAAGCGCGTGAAGAAGAGGTAGACCACGCAAGCACAGATCATGCCCGCGCCGATGCGTACTGCCAACAGCACAAGCGTTTCCAGCGAGCCGCGTCCATCGATGCCCGTATAGAGAATGATGCGGTCCACGATGGCATAGCCTACCAACGCTGCCAGGGTGGAAACCAGGCTGGCAGCCAGCACACTGACGATAAAGATAAAGAGGGTGCGCAGGTCGAAGCCGCGCAGGCGCTGACGCAGCAGCAGCAAAAGCGCGGTTGCCTCGCCGAGCACGCCGATGGACATCGCCAGCCCCAGGCCGCGCAGCCCCCACGGGAAGAAAAGGATGCTCAGGCCGATCATGAAGGCAAACTGGCAGAGGCTGACATAGACAGGCGTGCGGCTGTCGCGCAGGGCATAGAACGAGCGCGTCAGAATCTCCACCGAAGCGTGACCGGCGATGCCAATTGCCAGGAAGATGAGCGGGTCATAGACGACGCTGGTATCTTGCGCGGTGAAGTTGCCGTGCTGATAGAGCAGGCGGATGATTGGTCTGGCAAGACCGATCAGGCCCAGGCTGGCCGGAATAGAAAGCAAGAGAATGCCGCGCAGGGTAGTCAGAATGACGTGGCGCAGCCGCTCGAAATTGCCGCTGGCGTAGAGCGTGGCGAGGGTGGGGAAGGCGGCTGTGGAGACGGCCATAGCGAAGATGCTGATGGGCAAGAGCATCAGTTGGAAGGCCATAAAGAAGCCGGTGGCATTACTCACAAAGTCGTTGGTGTTATTGGTGTTGGTCATCAACGAGGCCAGCGCGCGATCAACACCGAAGGCAAAATAGAGCATGCCCGCGTTCACAATGCGCGGCAGCATCAGCCTGCCGATGTTGCGCACGCCTGGATGCATGAAATTGATGACGGGGCGATAGCGCAGCCCGGCAACAAACGCGCCGGGAATCTGCACCAGAAATTGGAGCGCTGCGCCCAGCACCACGCCCCAGGTCGCGCCCAGGATGCCCAGGTGCCCGCCAAAAAGATGCGTCTGGTTATCGACCAGCGTGGCGCACAAGCCCAGGATAAGGCCGACATTGTAGAGGACGGTGCCAATGGCCGGAAGCAAGAAGCGCTGGCGCGTCTGTAAGATGGCGCTGATGACGGTTGAGCCGCCCAGGAAGATGGGTTGCAAGAGCATGATGCGCACGAGCGTCACAATTTCAGCGGTTTCACCTTTCGCCGGATTGAGTACATACAGGGGCACCAGTTCAGGGGCCAGGATGATGGCAATGGCGGCTAAAATGGCTAGCCCGGCGATGGTGGAGTTGAGCGCGGCGTTGGCGACGTAATACGCGGTTTTTTTATCGCGCTTCTCTACCAGATACTGTGTGAAGATGGGGATGAAAGCTGAACTCAGCGCGCCCCCGGAAACCAGATTGAAGATGGTGTCGGGGATATAGAACGCTTGCGTATAAGCATCGGCATCGACGCCAGCCCCAAACAGTCCGGCAAACAATGACCCACGCAGCAGCCCCAGCACGCGGCCCACCAGAAATGAGCCGGTGATGATGATGGTTGCCAGCATGATGGTGTTGGTTTTGAGGGCGCGTAGCTGCATCGAGGGCTGGTCGTCTTCGGCAGCGCCGCCCTCTGCCGGAAGAGCGGCAGCCTCGATGGCAGCCAGGCTCATCGACATGGAGGGCTGATCGTCGAAGTACGCGCTCTCGTGGCGCGCAGGGGAAAAGGTTGCCATGCTCGACTCAAATGAGATGGCGTCCAGTTGATCTTGATCGACGTTAGGGCCATCTACGCCCTGCACCATCTCATGATGATGACGATAGCGGGGATCGACCATGGTGGGCATGTCGTCTGGATCAACGGGTGTCATGCCGGGTTGATTTGGCGCAAGAGCGGGGTTGATCGGCTCCATGCTCGTTTGTGTTCTGGAGGGATCGGGGCCTAAAGCGCCGGAATTGCGCGCCTTGGGGCGTGATTGCACCTGTGCCTGAGTGGGGCGCTGCTCTGGGATTGGTTTTTGCGCAGGTGTGCGCGGAGACTCTTCTCGATTGTCTTGCTCAGGCCGCCCCGTCATGGCTGCTCCCTTGCTGGCGAGGTAGGCCAGCCGTATTCTTCTCATCTACTATAAAACTTTTTCCGCTTACTCTAGTGACAACGTATGAGTGATGAATTGCGTTTCCCGTGGCTGATAGAAAGAGCATATTGGTTCCTTGGGAGCATAGCATAGCTGAGAAGGGAAGACAAGAAAAATAGCCTCATTTGGGGTGCTCTTGCGATTCTGCTTTCAGCAGCGCCAGCACGCCCAGGGCGTAGGCATTGGAGACGGTGGCGGCATCATACCACTGCTTATCCGGATATTTTCTACGTCTCAAATAGTGTATAATCTCATCATATTAAAAATTCCTATGCAATACACTTCATCAATGGCCCAGTCATGCAGCCTGTTTAAGAGCGCTTCCAAAAAGGAGCAGCGCAATGGAGCTTTTTTACACGGATTACTGGGCATTAACTGGTGGTTATAAAGACCTGGATTCGCATACCACCCGTATGGTCAAAGCGCTGCAACGCGCTGGTATTGCAGATCACATGCCATTTATTCTGGAGGCAGATGGGTCTTACGATGCGCGCCTCAACCAATTTTTCCGAGAATTACCCCTCAATGGAGTGCGATCTCCCAAATCCTGGCGTAGTTACGCCTTGGACTTATTAACCTGGATGCGCTTTCTCGTTCAATGCCGTGGCAAAACTATCTGGGATGGTGACCACGATGATTTGGTAGCCTTTCATGGAGCGCGGAGGGGGGTGACCATGCCCCTTGGAAACCTCCCAGAGCCATCAGTTGACTTTGCACAGATTGATGCCTCCTCTTGGAACCGCTGTGTGGCTGCGTTGGACAAATTTTATCGCTGGGCACAAGCAAAGGCTTACATTCGCGAGGTTCCCTTCACCTATCGTCAAGGGCAACGCCGTCAAGGGGAAGTAACGGAAACCATCCAGCGTAATGAAGCCCTTGAACGCGCAGCTCGACATGGCGATATGCGATTTTTGTCCATGGACGACTATCTCCGTTTTCGTGAGATTGGTTTGAGGGGCCACCTCCCTGACGGGAGGGATGATCCTGCGTTCCGCGGGCGCAACGGGGCTCGCAATGCTGCGTTCGCAGAACTGCTTGTTACGACTGGCATACGTCTGGAAGAAGCCAACAGCTTTTTGATGATCGAACTTCCCACCTTTTCTCTTCAATCCTCCGAGAAAAATTATCCGTTCTCTCTAGCGCCAGGGATCACCAAAGGTGAGAAGGGGCGTACCATTCGCCTTCCGAAGCGTGTTCTCCAGCTTTTGCAGCAGTATCAGCAGATTGAGCGCGACAGCGCTACCGCACGAGCACAACAAAAAGGAACTTATCAGGCTCTCTCACGCAGCATAGGTGTAATGTCTACCAAGCGTCATACCTGTATCATACAGCTCGGGAACAAACGGATCTCAAGACAAATCGATAGGATTCCACCGTCCGAGCGGTGTTTGTTATATCACTGTGCTGCTCCGGGGACGCTCATCGAACCGTTGGCATTGTGGCTCACCGAGCAGGGTCTCCCGATGAAGACCGATAGCTGGGAAGCCATTTTTGCTCAGGCCAGTGTACGTTGCCGCCAGTTCGGCTTCGATCTGGAGGTCACGCCACATATGCTCCGGCACACCTTTGCCGTACACATGCTTGCAATGCTCATCGAGGAACAAATTGGAGCCTTATTTCCTTCCAGCGGCGAAGAGCTTGGAGCCATTTCCGACCCCTCGACCGCAGGCGCTGCCGCATATCGCCGCCTTGCAGGCGACCCTTTGCGGACCCTACAACGGTTATTAGGTCACGCGTCTATTACCAGCACCATGATCTATTTGAGTAATGTGATGGAAGCCCAAAAGCTGGTTGACAATGCTATTCACCGTTATGCAACAGCGTTGTCAGCGCTTTTAGGGGAGGAGGATAGTGATGGATAAGCCAGCCATCACCAAAGGAAGGCGCCACGTCACATTTTCCACTTCGCTGGTCTCAGCACCTCCTCCAGAGCCTGAGCGGATCACGCCCTTGACTCTCGTCCTTGGATTTTCGGAAGGACGGTCCTTATCTGTTGATTTCTCCTCGGAGCAATGTGAACAGGTAGCACGCGAACTCTTATCCGCTCTGGCAGCAATCTGCAAATTTGGGAACCGAATCAATACATCGGGTTCCGCTTTCGCTTATGTTCAGACTATTCACATTTTTCTGCGATTTCTCAAGCAACGGCATCTGGCACCTTACAATCTCCTCTCGGTGACCCAGTTCTCGAAAGAGGATATCGATGCTTTCGAAGACTACTTGCGAGCATGTGCAATAAGGGAATCAAGCAATACGCCATACAGACACATGAATAGATTAGTCTTACTCTTGCGCGAATGGATGAGATTGTTTCCGCATCCTGTTTCAGACTCCTTACGAGAGCGGTTGGTGTATTCGGTCAATGGGGGGATTGGGAAGCATCAACCGCGGAATGGCTATAGTCCGTTGGTTGCGGAAGCCATCCGCACCGTTTGTAAGAAGGAGATCCCACGAATTGTCCAACGTATTACCGTAGAGGGGGAAGAACTCCTGGCACTCGGCCAAGATCCGGAGGTGGATGGATGGAAAAAGCCACAAAATGTCCTCTGGGCCATTGCACAGCATGGAATGGTCGCCTCTCGCAACGTAAAACCACCCTTGCAGCTAAAGCGCTTATATCCACTCCTGTATCCCAGTCTTCGGGATTTGGTCCCCTTTTGGGTCTTATTGACTTTGACTACAGATATCCCTATAGAAAGTTTGAAAGACCTCAAGATCGATTGCTTGAAGAATGCCACCAAAGATTCTGTTGAGGTTCGCTATCTCAAGCGCCGCGCACATGGACATGAGTGGCAAACAGTTCGGGTACGTGATGGGGGCATATTCACTCCTGGAGGCTTGATTCGTCTCCTCATCAAGATCACTCAGCGTATCCGAACCCATCTGAATACAGATGTTCTTTGCCTTGGGTTTTATAACTCATTGCAAACTTCCTTGCTACATATTGGTAGAGGACTAGGATCACCAATCATCAAGCGGTTCACCTTGGACCACGATTTGCGCGACGAGCAGGGAAAACCGTTGGAATTACATCTCACTCGCTTACGGAAAACGCGTCGTGCTGAACGCTATGTAGCGACGCAGGGAAATCTGGAGGATTTCAGCGGAACGATCCATACCCTCGCTGTGGCTGGCGATCATTATGGTGATATTCCAGCGCTGCGCCAAGCCCATGAAGACACCATCGAGCGTGCCTTGCAGGTCGCCTATCGGGAAGCCACCTCGACTATTTTGACCCCTGCCGATGAGCAGGAACTCCTCCTTGACCCAGCCAAAGCGCCTGAGCGACTAGGTATTGCCACTCAGCAGGTTGCAGAGATCTTGACAGGAGAACATGATCTCTGGCTCGCCAGTTGTAAAGATTTCTTTGACTCGCCTTTTGGGACCAGGGGTACGGGCTGCCCAGTTCCCTATTGGGGCTGTCTTGATTGCCCGAATGCAGTTATTACGAGTCGCAAACTCCCGGCAATTCTCGCCTTTTTGAATTTTCTTGTACGCGAGCGCGACGTGCTTCCAGAAGTCGAATGGGCGGCTCGTTTTGGACATTCCTTTCAGCGTATCGTCCATCAGATCTTGCCCGCGTTTCCAGAAGCCATCATCGCGAGTGCTAGAGCTATTGCAGCCTCGCAAGAGGATCTCATCTACTTGCCCCCCAATCTCCAGACACTGAGGCACCTCCAATGACCACTTCTCTTCTCCCATTGCCACACCAGTCTCCCGGTATCGAGGATACGGCATATATCCTCACAGGCTATGATTTGTCAGCACCCCCTTATCCGCTACCCCGCTTCGGAGAGGATGTATGGGACTTGTTTGCTTGGAGGGGAAAGCTTCACCAAAATCGAAGTGACTTTGTGGTTGATTTTCGCCGTCTGCCTAACCCCGAGAGACGACTGATTGCTAAAGAGTATTTATATGCCCGCTTGAATATACGCAATCGCAAGCATCCTCGTCTCGCCATTTCACATCTTAGAGCAGAGTTCGATTATCTCGTAACGTTCTTAACCTATCTTGATAGAGAATTGGGTGGGATGCCGCTCCAAGAACTCACCCAATCGATGCTTGATGGCTTTCTGCTTTGGTCTCCGCGAGGGCCTCAAGATACCCCACGGTCACCCAAATCCATCTACCGTTCTGCCCTAATCGTTACCAAATTAGCGGCGTATCAGGAATACTTTTCTGGTGATCGCCTCGTCTTGATCCCTTGGGAAGGGAGAAATGCAGCGCAAGTAGCTAGCTGGAAGAAAGCCTCAGAAAATGTAACTCCACGAATTCCAGAAGTGGTTTTGAATCCCCTCATTCAGTGGGCATTGTTTTATGTCCAGACAGCCGCACCAGATATCCTCGCTGTACGGCAGGAATGGGCACGTCTCTCTGCGCAGAAGGCTCCTGAGAAAACGCGCATAGAACGATTGGCAGCTTGGCTGGAGCAGCGACGTGCCGAGAAGCGTGGTGTGCCCGCGCACGAACCGGGCTTCTTTCTTAAGTCCAGATCAGCGCGGGGTCATCCAGATGTCAGTTATAGGTTGATTGCCCTCATGTCTGGTGGAATAAATGGGATTATGCTGCCAAATACCTTTGCCATGATCCAAAAGGCAGTGGCCGAACTAGGTTTGGAGCTAGGTGGAATGGATACAATGATTATCGGACGCTTGCCTGATGGCCAACCCTGGCGCAGCCGCTTTTCTATTCCTTCTCTGAAGCATGAAACACACATGCTTATGGCTGCCTGCTACATTGTAGTCGCCTATTTCAGTGGCATGCGGGAAAATGAGATTGTCAACCTCAAACGTGGATGCCATGTGACCGAGACAACCGCCGATGGACAGAAAACGCGCCACAAGGTGCGTGGCAAGACCTTCAAGCACCAGGGGCGTCAAGGCACTGAGGCCACTTGGGTGGTGATAGAGCCGGTAGCGGAAGCGATTGCCATCTTAGAACAGCTCTCTTCCCATGAATATCTCTTCAGGCCGCCCTCCCTTCGTGAAAGTGACACTCAGCAGGTGGCCATTCAAGCCCGTCGATATTTGAATGTATTTCGCGATCATATCAATGCGACTCAACAACACCATGATCAGCCTCCCATCCCAGATGTCGAAGGGGTGCCCTGGCGTCTGAGTTCGGCACAATTTCGTCGCACCCTCGCCTGGCATATTGCGAATCAACCTTTTGGTATCGTGGCAGGCAAAATTCAGTACCAGCACGTTTCAGTCACCACTTTTGAGGGATATGCGGGTCAATCAGCATCAGGTTTTAAGAGTGAGATCGAAGCCGAGCGGCGGTTGCAGCAAATGGAAGATATTGTCGAGCGCTACGAAGAAGTTCGTCAGGGAGGGCGTCTCGCCGGGCCGGGTGCTGCTATGATCAATCAGATTTTTCGTAAGGTTCGGGAAGAACTCGGAGACTTTCCTGGTCATATCAGTGACACTGCTCGCGTGCGTTCCATGTTGCTGAACGTAGGGCGCATGCTATACCCAGGGATTCTGAATGATTGTTACTTTGATCCCTCAGTTGCACGCTGTTTGCAAGGAACCAAGAAGGATGCACCCTTGCTCATGCAATGTCATCCTGACCGTTGCGCAAACTCGTGTATTTCTGAACGGCACCTGCCGCAATGGCGACGAGCGATTGCGGATGCCGAAGGGCATTTGGGACAGCAGCGGCTAAGTGATTATCAGAAACACGCGCTGACGACCACCATAGTAGAAATGAAGCGCGTTATCGCGCCTTTTGAGGGAGGAGCGAATGCCCACAAAGGTACGGACCGAGAGCAAGCTACGTCTGGCGATGGAACGGTTGTTGAGGGGAGAGGCGACACAGACTGATGGGAGGCTGCATCTCAGTAATCTGGCAAAGGAGGCCGGAGTGAGTCGAGCAACGGTATATCGTGCAACAGCCCTCTGTGTGGAGTTTCACAACCGCAGTCAGCAGGTGCAGGATTCTCCTGAGCGCGTCAGCGGATACGAGGAGCGTTTGAGGGAGCTTGAGCAGCATCTGGCACGAACCGTTCTCGAAAAAAACCAGATCATCCAGGACGTGCGGCGAACCGTGGAGATTTTGGCACAACAAGTTCAAGCGCTCACCCTGGAAAATGAGGAGTTGCATACTGCTTTGCGACGAACGCAGGGAAACATTACTCAGTTCCCCCAACACGCTCATGAAGCAGATGAGCACTAACCTTCTTTGGCGCTCTTGCGGGCAGGAGACGGACTTTTTCTTAAAGTAAGCGTGCTGCATTTAGGATGATGCTGCTTGTGGTCAATTCTGCAGCGTGCGCAGGCGAATGGCTAAGCCTGTGTAGCGCTCCATCCGGTGCCTGGCTGGTGAAACTCTTTGTGAAGAGTTAGCAGTTTCAACCCTGGTGGCAGTTTCCTCTGGCAAGTCGGGTTTTGGCCCATTTCTGATAGCAATGCTCAAAGCTTTCTTGCTCCCCACAAGCACCACAAGTTGACGGGCACGGGTTACCCCTGTATACACCAATTTCCGTTCTAATAAGAGATACTGCTCCATCGCTAATGGTATGACACATGCCGGGTACTCACTTCCTTGTGCCTTGTGAATGCTGATCGCATACGCCAGCATCAATTCATCCAATTCCCCGAATTCGTAGCTCACCTTGCGCTCATCATCCAGCCGAACCGTAAGCGTCTGGTCTTCCACCGAGATATCGGTGATCCAGCCTCCATCTCCGTTGAAAACCTCTTTCTCATAATTGTTGCGGAGTTGCAGCACCTTATCGCCCACACGAAAACACATTCCGCCGTAGCGCCGCTCAGCCTTTTGGTCACTGGGTGGATTGATGGCCGCTTGCAACCGCATGTTCAATTCTCCGACCCCACACTTGCCTCGATGCATTGGCGAAAGGACCTGAATCTCGTCAGGACGAAACCCAAACTTGGCGGGGATACGCTGAGCCACCAGTTCGATGATGAGATTGCTTGCAGCTCCTGCATCTTCCTGAGAAAAAAGATAGAACTCGGTGTTTTCCGTTCCAATGAGGGGAAGGAGCCCCTCATTGATCCGTTGGGCATTCAGGGCAATCTGGCTGCCTGCACTCTGGCGGAAGATATGGTCCAGGTGTACTGCTGGCACCACGCCGCTGCTGATGAGATCAGCGAGCACCTTGCCTGCACCCACACTAGGCAATTGATCTGCATCCCCCACAAGCAGGAGGTGGGTGCCCGTGGCAATCGTTTTGAGGAGGGTATTCATGAGCAGGGTGTCGAGCATACTGACCTCGTCGACAATCACTATGTCTGTTGGCAACGGATTGTTCCGATCGTAAGGAGATTGCCCGCCTGGTCTGAGTTGCAGCAAACGGTGGAGCGTTTTTGCGGCGAGGCCTGTGGTCTCAGACAGTCGCTTGGCTGCGCGGCCCGTAGGCGCAGCCAGGATCACCTGCTTCTTCTTGAGCGTCAAGACGCGGATCAGTGCGCGAAGTGAGGTGGTCTTGCCGGTGCCTGGGCCACCAGTTAAGATAGCAACCGGATGAGTCAGCGCCAGCATGATGCCGTCTTGTTGCCGTTCGGCCAGCGTCAAGTCGGCTTTCGTTGCCAGGTAGTCGAACATGACTGAAAAGTTTGTCTGCTGAAGGTCCGCCAACCGACCCATTTCGGGAGGTACCTTGGCAAGGCGCAAGAGATTTCTGGCGATCCCTTGCTCGGCTGCATAGAAGGGCGGTAAATAAACGACCTGCTCTCCAGCAAGTGGAGAACGATCATCAGAGGCACTATGCTTGCCCGCTACAATTGGGAGCCTGGATTGCCGCGTAATCGGTGCCAGGATGGTATTGGTCTGCTGCTCTGTTGTCTGGGGCTGCGCATCGTTTGGAACGGTTATGTCGGGGCGGAGGGGCAGAAAGAATGCTTGTCCATTTGCCTGGTTCATCAAGCTATCAACTAACACACCTCCATCCAGTCGTAACCCTTCAATGGCTTTTTCTACCTGATCGTTCCTCACCCCCAACAGCTCAATGGATTGTTTCGTCAGTTCTTGCTGAGGCAAATAGGTATGGCCACCATTTTCGCTGGCTTCGGCGAGCACAAAGAGCACGCCTGCCTTGATGCGCTCCGGATGGTCAAAGGTGTAGCCCAATCCCTGGGCAATCTTATCGGCGGTCTTGAAGCCGATGCCCCAGACATCGCGCGCCAGACGGTAGGGTTCATTTTTGACAATCGTAATGGCTTTCTCGCCGTATTCCTTGTAGATCCGCACCGCCAAGCTGGTGCTGACACCCAGCCCCTGCAAACACACCATCACCTCTTTGATAGCTTTCTGCTCTTCCCAGGCCGTCGCAATGCGTTCTGCCCGCTTTTTTCCAAGTCCTGGTACTTCAAGCAGTCGTTCTTGCTGGCTTTCAAGGATGTCCAGCGTTTCCAGATCAAAGCGGGCAACGATTTTCTCGGCGGTCCTGGGGCCGATCCCTTTGATCAGGCCACTGCCTAGATATTTGCGCAGCCCCTGGATCGTGGCTGGGAGGACAGAGCGGTAATTCTGCACGTTGAATTGCCAGCCATGTTTGGAGTGATGTTGCCAGAAGCCGGTCAGTTCGAGCGCTTCACCAGCCACCGCACCCAAGAGGGTGCCAATCACAGTGACCAGATGATCCTCTCCGGTTGGAATCTTTTCTGCTGGCTGAGGTTCCTGCCCATTGCCTTCCGAAGAGCGACGTACAGAATCGGGAAGGAGGCGAGCGATGGTATAGCCACTCTCTTCATCCTGGTAGGTGATGCGTTCGATGACGCCTGAGATCACCTTGAAGGCGGGGCTCGGCTTGTGGTCTTTGGTAGATGTTGCGTCTTTGGCTTCCATAGGAGCTCACTAAGAACTCGGGGTAACAACACTTCGCTCGCTAGAGGACCAGGCTCTGCCCTATACTAGCACATCTGTATAAGGGCCGGAGCATTGACGGAAGAGACGAAAGAGTCTGAGGCATTCGGAGGCCTCAGGTTACCAACATCTCCAAATAGGGGTGCATCACGCCTGTGACTCGGCAAACCTGCGCTGCCTCCCACAATTCGCTTACCGTCGCCCGCCGCGCTCGCCAGGTCTCGCGCAAGGCATCGAGGGCGACCTCCAGCCCAAGCTTGGAGCGGTATTTAAAACAATCGGCGATAGTCTTAGCCGGGCTATAGACGTGAAGCGGCACCCCCTCCACCTGATGCTCCTCTACGCCAAAGGTGCGCGCCAGGCCGGAGAAGTGGACGATGCGTAGTGGCAATTGGGTGGCCTGGGGTCGGTGCGCATCATGATCAATGGCTAACCATACCTGGGTGGGAGCTTGGGAGATCAGATGGTGAAACGCCAGAGCCGAGAGCAGGCACACTACCCCTCCAGGGATACGCCTGGCAACCTTGGCGAGCAGATGATGCTCTGTCACGATGGCATCGGGTAGCATATAGAGTCCTCGCTCCACACGCTTCAGCTGCCCCTCCCGGACCAAGCGCCTCAGATGCTCGCGCGCAATGCCCACGGCAGCCAGGTCTCGCGAGCGGAGCACACCCACCTGGCGGGCCAAGGCCAGCACATCCTCGCTGCGGGAGTGCACACGTGAAAGGGGCATGGGTGACAATTCCTCCGCAATTCGATACCTTCTTCCGCAATTTTGTCACAGCAGGATGCAGGAGGAGGCCGAACTATTTCCTCCACTAAGGGAGGTTCACCTTCTCTGTGGCTGCGGAGGAGGGCGTAGTAGGGTTTTTCATGCGCGTTTCCCGAATCAGACGCTCCCGCGTCGTTTTCAGCGCTTTCGCCAGTTTATCGATGGTCTGGTAACGGGCAATCCCGCCCTGCTCCAACCGCGTAATCGTTGTACGCGTCAAGCCAGCCCGCGTCGCTAACTCCTCCTGCGAGAGGCCCGCCCGTTTGCGGAACACCTCAAGTTGCGGAACCGGCACCCCTTTGTCTCCGCGTGCCATATGCTCTCCTTCACTCTCGGCTTTCGTGCGGAGAGCATAGCATATTTTCCTCCAGGTCACTGAGTTTTATGTTGTACTATCGTTCTCTATATGTTATTTTATTGTTCGTCTATGACTTGTTACTAGGATCATCTACCCTGAAACAAAACCGCTCTATGAGCGACGCTGGGAAAAATGATCCTACGAGATTGGTTCTATCATATGGTTTCAGTGATGCCCTCTACAAAAATGGTTGCTGATGCAGGCTTAAACGAGCAGGCTTTCTTTATCTGGGCACTCTCTATTCCTTGCGTGCTTTCGTGTTCTCATCGACTTGAACCGCTCTATGAATGATGGTTGTTGGCTCGCGCTCCCAAGGAGGATGCATGCGTCCCCAAACGACTGAATCAGGAAGAACCAACGGGGTGCCCGTCCCCCAGTTGGCCTCCCTGCGCAAACGGGCTGGCCTCTCTCAGCGCGCCCTCGCCGAGCGCGCCAGGGTGAGCAGGCACACTATCAGCCGCTTAGAACAGGGCGCCATTGCCCGTTACACGACCATCGCGCTGCTGGCTGCGACCCTCCATGTGACCCCACCCCGCCTCATCCGGCCCCTTCGCCCTGAGCAAACTCAGACGGTACCGATTCCTGAAGACCCCTAGTCAAGCGCCACTGCCGCGCGGAGTTGCGTCAGATCAACCTGCGCCTGTTCCCACTGCTGCCACTCCTGTCCATACTGTGCGGTGAGCCGCTCCAGAGCCGCAAGCAGGGTGACACAGGCGATATGAACTGGCTGATACGCTGTTGCCGGATCAGGCCGCGCTGGCGGGTGAGATGAGGCAGGCACCTCCTGTTCGGCTCGCTCAGGGCCTCTGCTCACAAAGGTCGGAGAGCCGACTGCAAAGATAGCCGAAGCCTGGCTGCGCTCGGCAGGCGCCACCGAGGGCGGCTCTTTTGCCGGTGTTGCTGGTGGGAGTGGCCGGGCAGCGCTGGCCGGGGGCCGTGCCGTCTCTGATGCGGGGGGAAGCCCGCCCTGCCGGTCACGCAAGGCCAGATAGAGTTCTCGGGGGGCAGGATAGCGATTGAAGAGCGTGAGAAGGACACTTTTGGGATGGGTCAGGAGTGGCTTGCCAGCTTGGGGCGACGCCGACGCTCCGAGCAACTGCAACGCCTTCCAAAGCCACTCCCCCTGCTCTGGATGAGACTGGATTTGACGCTGCAACCAGGCGCGCAGGTCGACATCCGGCACCTGCCAGAGCCAGAGGGCGTGGAACGCATAGCCCCCCTGCCGTTGGAAGGTATCTCGCTGGCGGGCGGTCCACCCCTGGCCCAACCCCTGCTCTTGCAGCACCTGTAGATGCAACTCCTGGAGTAACCAGGAGACATCATAGCCAAAACGCTCGCCCAGTTCCGCCAACCAATCATTGAGCTGTTGCTCCCAACCAGTCCGCATCCCAAAGGGAGTGCGGTCAACGACTCGCTGCCCACGTTGGACAGGGTAGGGTGCTGCCTCGGCATTGGTGGCTAGAAGATGGTTGGTCAAGACCTCCAAGGCTAAGAGCGGTTCCGCTGGGAGTGGTGCTGTTCGGGGACGGGTATGGACCTGGCCATCTTCGCCCAGGATGGGTTCGTAGAGGACTTCTGGATTGCCGATCAATGCCTCCATATCGCTGATAAACGCCAGCCGGAGTTCTTCTAGCGCCCGCGCTCGCGTAATCTCAGCCGGTTTTCCGACGCAAGCTTGAATGCGCGCATAGCGCGCCTCCCGTGTATCTAATTCGACTACTTGGCAAAGCAGGGTGATGATCCCTTCGGCTTTGGCCGCCTCATAGCGATGAAAGCCATCGATCACCTCGTAGCGCCAGGTAGCATCTGGTGACCAGACGCGGTTGAGTTGGATAGGTGCAAAGTGCCCCCCGTGTTGCAAGGTCTTGCGAAAGGAGGCCACCAGGTGGCGATCCGTCGGCCAACCCACATCATGCATCTCCTCCAAGGGAACGGTCCCAATGGTGACTGCTGTAGCCATCAGTTTCTCCTTTTCTCTCAAACAGCGATATAGAGGCTGGAAAAGTATGAACCGGGGAGTGCGATGTAGCCGTTAACGTTATCACACTCTTCTGGGCTGAGGTTCCCTGAGGTCCGGGCGTGCTGTGATGTGCTGAACGCTGCCACAAAAGGGGGATGCTGACTTTGGCGGATATGCAGTCTATCCCTGATGCTGCCCTCGGACTGATGCCTCCAGGGAGGGAACCTGAGCAGCGTATCTACAACCAACCACCTGCCCTATTGGTAGCTTATGCCATAGCCTACCGCCTCTGGACCTCTATGTGAAGGAGGTTCCGATGTTTCCATTGGCGAGCATCATTTCTACCCGTTTCGTTTCACACCACCTGACACTAGCTCTGGTACCCTCCCACCGATAGACAGAACTAGCAAGTCTGTGAGGCATGAGTGGAGCATGAGTGGAGCATGAGTGGGACACGAGTGGAGCCAGTGCCACGCCACTGAAGTCCGGGTGTGCTATGGTACAGAAAAAGTGAGGAAGGGGCAGAGATAACAGCGTGGGAGGCCATACCAATGGAGTGCCAGTACCGTCGCTTGCACTTCTGCGGAAACGGGTTGGGCTTTCACAGCGAGAGCTGGCTGACCAGGCTGGTGTGGGTCGGTATACGATTAGCCGTCTGGAGCATGGGGCCAATGCCCGGTACGACACCATCGATAAGTTGGCGAAGGCTCTGGGGACAACACGTGTACGATTGATTCAATCCTCACCTCAGGCTCAGAAGCGAAGACCTCGCCAGGGAAACACAGGAGAAGGAGTTTCATAGTTTCCCTCCTTGCTTCATTGGTAATAAGCGCGAAGAGTAGAGTGAGCAGGTTTTCAGGCCAAGCATGAGCATCTGGCACGAAGACCGAGCACTCGTACACCTGTCCCTGGGAAAACCGCTCCAATTCTGGGCATCCTTTTTCCCCAGAGGTGTACATAAAAACCCCGACTGGTTTTAATACCTGGGGAGGTGCTTGCAAACCATGAAGCACTTCGAAGCATCTACCAGCGGCTCCACGATTCTTACCCAAACCTGCCTTGCTCCCCTGCTCTCCCGGCGCTCTTGCAGAGGATACGGGATGAGCACCTGTGAGAAGACTTCCTTCCCCTGGCTAAGGACGGAGCAGCAGCACCGGGCAGGGCGCGTGATCGAGGACAAAGCGGGCGACGTGGCCGACGGATTTTGGCCCAGGCGGATGCGGTGGCTCGCCCGGCCCCAGGACGCGGCGGGTGCAGATGATGATGAGGTCACTAGACAGCGCCGCACCCAAGCGCACGATCTCCTGTTCGGGCTTACCACGCAGCATCATCCGCTCGATCTGATCCGCGCGCGGAGTGCCTCCAGGCCACGCTTCACGGAATGTGGCCTGGGCGGTTGCCATGATCTCCTCTCCCTGCTCCTGCTCGGCCTCTTGCGTCTGCGCGAGGAGGTCAGCGCCGCGTTGCCCCAGGCCCAGGTAGCGCTGGCGCATCCGTTCCATATCGTGGCCGGGGCCAACATCGACGACATAGAGCAGCACCAGCCGCAGATCGGGAGCGTTGAGCAGGGCCAATGCCTGCTGGGCCAGCCACTCAGTATTGGTACCGTCAAGGCAGCATAAAACGCGCATAGATGCCCCTGTTCCTCCTTCTGCAAAGCCATACCTGCCCTGTCATACCTGCAGCATCACCCAGATCGCCAGCGCACCAACCAGTAACATCACGGGCGTGATGAGGATGCCCACCTTGAAATAGTCCAGCGAAGAGACCTCCATACCGCGCCGACGCAGCAACAGCAGCCAAAGGATGGTTGCCAAAGAACCCACCGTCGTCAGGTTGGGGCCGAGATCGCAGCCAAACATGGTTGCGCCGATGAGCGCCAGTTGCACGCCCGGCGAGGCCCCAGAGAGCGCGCCAATCGTGGAAACCAGCACCAACGCCATCGGCAGGTTGTTGATCAGGTTCGAGCCGATGGCGGCCCCTGCCGTGCCCACCAGGGTGGCTGTGAGCGTGTTCGTGCCCGCGACGCTGGTCAAAACCTGGGCAAAGCGCTGGGTGAGGCCGATGTTTTCGACGCCCTGCACCACGATGAACATGCCCGCGATGAAGCCAAAGATGGACCAGGAGACTTCTTTCCCCAATGCTTTCCACTCGACCAGTTTCCAGCGCAGCGCGCCCAGCAAGAGCAGCGCAGCCCCACCGATAGCGACGAGCGAGAGGGGCTGCTGCACCAGCGAGACCACCACATAGGCCCCCGCGACGAGCAGGAGCACCACGAGGACATAGCGGAAGTAGCGTGGGTGGCGAATGGCGTTCTCCGGAGTGCCCAGACGCTTGATCTCAAAGGTCCCGGCGATCTGGCGGCGAAAGAGCAAGAAGAAGGCGCCGATGTTCAGGCTGATGACGAGCACGCTGGGTAAAAGGAGCAGACGACAGAATTGCAGCAGCCCCAGACGAAAATGCGAGAGCACGATGATATTCAAGGGGTTGCTGACCGGCAGCAGAAAGGAGGCTGTATCGGCGATGAATGTGCAAGCGAACATAAATGGCAGAGCGCTTATGCGAAGCCGCGTCACAAGCGAATACACAATTGGGGTCAGCAGCAACGCCGTGGCATCATTGGAGAGAAAGGCGGAAATGAGAACGCCCAGCAGGAACACATTGAGATAGAGGCGGCGCGTACTCCTGTTGCCAGCCCTGCCGCACGCGCCGCCAGCCAATCGAAGAAGCCTGCCCGCTCTGCCAGGGCGGAGAGGGCGAGCATCCCAAGAAAAAACAGGAAGATATTCCAATCACCCAGGAGCGTTTGGGCTGTCTGGAGTGGGGTGACGAGGCCAGCGACAATCATAGCGAGGCCGCCACCGAGCGCGGCAAGCGCTTCGTTGAGCTGTTTGGGGCGCAGCATAATCAGCACCAGCGTGGCGACAAAGATCACGCCCGCGATGGACGCCGTGGCGGCTGGCGGCAAGCCGTAGCCCAGGGCTAAGAGCGATAGTTTCAACCCGCGTTCCTCCTGGCGCACTGACTCATAGCATCTTAGTTCTCTCTGGTTGAACGTTGAGAACTGGCAAAGCAGACGTTGCGGAGGCGCAAAGCGTGAACAGACCCGCTAGACCAACCTTTTGGCGAGTTGTGCCTCCAGTTGGGCCAGAAGGACGCGTTGCTGTTCGAGCAGGGTCAGCGTGTGCAGGGAGAGGTCGATGTGTCTCCTGAGACTGGCCTGGAGTGGTTCGGCGGTAGCATGCCTGACCAGCAGGGGCTCTTGGAGCAGCACCAACTCCTGCCAATGCAGCAGATGCACCTCCAGTTGGTCTAAAGCGATCTGATTGTGGGAGGTCCATACGCTCAGGTCCATGAGTCGCCTCCTTGATGGAGCAACGCACCTTCTGTTCCTTCTCCAAGAACGTCTTTGCAAGACGCCTGATTCTGCTTAGTGTGAAGAAGGAGGGCAAATGCGGTAGCGCAGCAGATAGCCGCTCTGGGTCACTTGGCAGATCGCTCCGTCTTGTTGAGCATCTGGGAGACGAAGATACATCGGCATGTCCAAGCGGTCAGGGTGGTCACGGGTGAGTGACGCTAATAACCCTGTCGCTGTCCATGCCACGCCTTGATCGGTCACCACGTAGTCTAGCCCCAACGCGGCCACGTGTTCCAGACACTGACGCAAGGAAAGTGCCGACATGCCTACCACTCCTCCGGAAACTATCGAAGCTGCCTAGCGCACGGGGAAGTCCATCTGTGAAGCATATCATGTTTCATGGCACCAGCAGCATGAGCCATCAGAGGATGGACTCCAACCTGACACCAGAGAGCGATGCGTCAGACGAGTCGGCTGGCGGCTCGTTTCACCTCCGCTAACACGTCATCGATATCAAAGGGCTTCGGGATGGTCGTCACGTTCAGGTGCTTGAGCAGATCGACCACCTTCAGCGGAAGCGTCTTGGCTGTGGCCGTCATCAGGATGTAGGCATGCTGTGCGGTCAGTGGAGCTTCGGCGGCGATGGCCTGCAAGAGCGCATATCCATCCATGCCTGGCATCCAGAGATCGCATAAGACGACCAGGCCCGCTGGGTGCGTGCGGAGCCGTTCGAGAGCGGGCTGCCCATCCGGGGCGGTAAAGACCATATAGCCCTCTTCTTGCAAGAGGTCGGCCAGCACCGCTCGTGTTGATTCATCGTCCTCGACAATGAGGACCCCTTGGGTTCGCATCACCCTCCACCTCTTCAGGATACGCGCTATCCCCTCAGCATGCCAGGTGCGCCAGGCTCCATCGCTCTAGACGATGTACTGACCATCCAACGAGTCCTTTGATGCTGCTTCCGTGTCGCATGGCCCAGTTGGGAAGGAAGGAAGAGGCCATCCAGCTTCCGTTTTGCCTTTGGTTCGCTCTTGCTCGTCCTCGCGTGCGCCGTTGCCGAAAGCGACAGGATTCGCCGACACATTCAAGGATGGACCACACAGATGCTGATACACGTACACGCCCAGTGAGAGACGATCTGGTTGCGCTTCCGCTGTGGCTAGTGTAGCACTGCTCAGCAAGAGACAGGCCAAAAAGGGCTTGTATGCCTGGTTTCTTCCGCCGTGGTTGAGGGGACTGGGGGAGGTCGCTGGTAATAAGCGCGAAGTCTTCGCGCTTATTACCATTCATCACATCTATGAGGTACTGATATTAAGGGCTGGAGCATTGCTGGAAGGAACGAGAAAACTTCGGGCTGTATCGTCTCACGCCCCTTGTCAACAACCCAAAGGGAGCACCCGATTATACAACAACCGTTCCAAGTGTAACCAAGCTGCTGATCAAGTATGTGGCATGTATAGTAGAGTAAGCAGAACCGTGTCAGGAGCAGCAGAGAAATCGCACTCAAGCTGTCTCTTTTTGCACTCCTTCCACTCTCCTGTTGATGGCTCATACTGGGAGCAGCTACAAGCAGTAGCTCACCAGGAGGAGGGGCGTATTGGTGACCGAATGCCTACGTCGAGTCCTCGCACAAATTAAGCAACTCGATGCCGACAGTTGGGATGGCATTGCCGCCACCATCGAAGTCAAATTCGCCGAGATCACCGAGGCCAGCTGGAAAGAGCTGTTTGCTGATCTATACGCTTACGCCTTCTTCGACGGGCTTGTCGCGCAAGCAGAGGCTGCCGAGGCAAACGGCACGTTGCTTGATCTGGATGATCTGCTGAAGACGGTTATATGAACTTGCAAGCAGCGTCTCCGCACGTTTTGCGTTTCCGATCCGCCCAGATTGGAGAAGAACGTGTAGGTATGAAATGCGTAGCGAGAGGCTCCGCGCCAGACAAGAAGCAGCGTCTGGAGCTACCGTAAGGATGTTCACCATGCCTGATCTGCTGCGGGAATCTGGGCTGGTACAGCTCCTCCTCACTGAAGAGGCTCAAGCGTTTGCACGTGCTTCCCTGGAGGGGCGATTTGGCATGTTGGATGCTGAGCTGCTCCAAGCGCTGGACAGGGCTGATCGGATGGCCCTGAGGGACCTGATGCGGCATGTTTCCAGCGATTCGCTAGAGCAGGTGCGGGTACGGCTCAGGGCAGGAACCGCACAAGCATAGAGGTACGTCGTTCCCAGGCAACTCGGTACACGTGGGAGGGAGGGATACGATAGGCGATGGATCGTACAGTGCGATCGGCTTTGGCTGTATCTTGGAGGGCAGTGAAGCGTAGCAAGAAAACACTCCTGGGCTTGCCCTCGAAAGACATGCCAGAGAGGTGGAGCAGCGCCTGATCGACCTCCCTGATCGAAAGGAGCTAGCAGACATCCATCTCCAGACCGCCGAAGAAGCAAGATCGGGCTATCTCGTGATCCCGCTGGCAACGACCAACACGCACCAAGCCTGGAGTTGGGGCGTCGAAGAACTCCCTATTGAATGCCCCATTCCACTCGATGAGGTAGTATCGACCTGGATGGATGCCATCTCGCCAGAGGCGCGCACAGGCCCAGCAGGATTGAGAAACTGTCCGTGCTACGGCCAAAACCATCGGGATCAGTCTGCCTCCGGGCAGGCTCATCTACATCAGTGATTGGGATTAATCATAGAACCAGGAAGCATCGAATGCGTGGAAGTGCGTGAGCGTAACCCCTGCTTAGGAGGGTGTTCTTTCCTGGGTTTAGACCTGGGGCCAACAGAAAGGGAGCTATGGATTCAGCACTTGAGGCCCGATTGAAGGCCACCTTTCCCAAGCTCTATCGGAATAGCGCCTACTGCGCATGCCACGACGGCTGGTTTTGCCTCATCTGGCGCCTGAGTACCCAATTGGAGGAACTCATCTCTCAGGTGCCTGAGCCAGAGCAGGAAGCATATTTTGCGATGCAGGTTAAGGAGAAATGGGGCCAGCTCCGCTTCGATCTCTCAACTGAGACCGATGAGATGTTTCAAGCCACTGAGGCCGCTTTGGAGGAAAGTGAGCAGGTATGTGAACTCTGCGGAGCCGCTGGTACCTTGCTCAATGATGGGGGCTGGTTCATGACACGCTGCTCGATGCATGCGCCGGCGCCCAGTCAGCCTCGGCCAGCGGGAGCGTTATGAGTTGTCGCTCTGTACATAGCCCGGAAGAAGACCAATAGCGCATCTCATTGCTCTCGCTGTTCCCGCATTGCGGCAGTGGGCAGTTGCTTGCACGCACTCCATAATTAGTGGTCGCTTGTGACCGATAAGCAGGAGTCCCCCAGCCCCAAACGAAAGAAGGGCTTCGCCTTCCTGCCGTGCCTTCTGCCCGTATTGCTGTGCTGTGGCCTGACGGCATACCCCGCATGGTAGAATGTCACAGGAGGGAGGGCTATGGATCAAGTATTATCTGATCGGTTGATCGCGGCATTTCCCCATCTGTACCGGAGTTGGCAAGGCCGAGATATGCGCCAAGTCTGGAGGACTCGGCAGGATTTCGAGTGCGGCAACGGCTGGTTCGAGCTGCTCTGGCAGCTCAGCGCCCAGCTTGAGACATTGATTGCGGCATTGCCAGCGTCGGACCAGGATGCCTATGCCCCCGCCAACATCAAAGAGAAATTCGGGGGACTCCGCTTTTACATGAACAAGTGCACTCCGGAAATGGATCGTGCGATCCGGCAGGCTGAGGGGCAGAGTATCCGTACCTGCGAGGTGTGTGGGCAACCAGGGACACAGCTGAAGCAGGATCAGCTGATCCTGGCGCGCTGCCCGGAGCATGCCCCACCCACGAGTGAGCTGTGGCAGCCGTGGCACGACAGCCAATTGCCTAAGCAAACGCCAGACGTACAGGCAGGATCATAACCTTATTCCTTCGGTAGTCCCGGAGGAAGCAGAGCGCTTCTGTACTGAAGCGGGGGAAGTGGTCTTCCTATTGTGTGGAAGTCGTAATGACCGCAACAGCAATCAATCTCTTACGCTGGAATGCCTGGAGGCAAGAACGAGCGATTGCTCCCACACGCCATCCTGTTTCGCCGTTCTCTTGGCCGCCTGACTTCCCCAACAGCGCCTTCCAATAGCCAGAATTACTGATAAATGACACTTTCCTGTGTGAAAGGGCTTAGAGCGTTACGGAGCAGGGCATTATTCTGTCTCTATCCTGTCGGGCAGCCCCAGTTCACGCAGGGTAGCCTTGATCGTTTCGATGCGCTGTGCGGTGAGACCATCCATGGGGCTAGTCTCCATTGTCAGCCTGAGGGTGAGGTCACCAGCATTGACCAGCCCGGTCAGCAGTTTGGTATAGAAGATTACCCACTTCTGGGGCGGAATTTCGCCTGTCCAGGTGAGCGTTCTGGCTACAGCCTTTGCTGTGGTGATAACCGGGCGTGGAGAAGAATCAGCTCCTTGATCTGGCTGCTCCTCGATATGTCCATGAAGGGTGGGACCAGGGATATAGACAACCCCTCCTTTCGCTCCTTCATCCTCTGGATCGTGCGTTGGCCCCAACCCAGCCAGGGTTTCCTCCTGCTCCCGCCTCTCGAGGTACGCCTTGGCCGTTTCGGCGGTGATGATGAACATCTCATCGGAGATGTCCACGCTGCTTGCGCTGGTGGGTTGCTTGAAATAGAAGGGCTCATAGATGCCAGACTCGGTCTTGCCCACGTAGGCGAGGACGCCCTCAGTCACGCCTTGCGCAATCGTCGTCTTGAGGATGTCCACTCGCAGGAGTCTCCGCAACTGGGGCGAGGCAAAGAAGGCATCGCGCACCATCCGGGTACTCCACTCGGTAAAGGCGGGGGGCCAGTTGCGCACCAAGAAGCCAGCCCCAACACTGTCTACGAGCTCGTCCCGCTGCTGGAGCTGACTCATGATCTGGGATACCAGCGCCCCGCCACTGGCGTTCATCTGCCCTAGATCAAAGGTCTTGAGTATGTTGTCTTTGCCGAGCAGCAACAGACGCCGATAACTGCGCCAGACACTGGCTTGCAGATCCCGCTTCGCCCGCGCCAGGCTTTCAACGAGCTGACGCTTCTGAGCTTCATCCGTCAGATGCAGCGTTTCTTGCTCGTCCTGGATGGCTTCCCATGCCAGTACTTTGCGCGCCTCTTCCGCAAGATTCCACGACTCATCGGGCAGGCACCAGATCAGCGCATTCTTGAAGGTGCGGGAAGACGCGCCGGAGATCCGCGTCATCGCATCCACCTGCTGATAGGCAGGGTTGCCCTCCTTCACCGCGATATCAGGCGCCACTACGACCAGCGTAAGCGCAGGCCGGTCGGGGACGTCATTGCTGCGCTCCGGGAAGTAGATGCGCTCCAGCCCAGCTCCCGCCTTGAAAATCTGAACAATTTCTTCGCGCATGCGCTCGTCGATGGCCCGTGCCTGAATGCTCGCACGCCGGTCTGCCAGGAGCTTATTCAGGTTCGGGGAGACACTGAAGCGATAGCGATTCTGCTCGACGGTCAGGTAATAACAGGTCGAAGTGAGCGCTTCAAGCGCGGTCTCCACGTTTGCCAGGTCGAGTTCTGGCTCGGCGGCGGAGAGGCGAATCTCAGGGACCGTTGCTTGAGTATGAGTGGCGGTGCCTCCGTTGGATTCGAAGAAGATCGTCGTGGCAACCTTGCGATGGAGGCGTGCTTTGCGCAAGGCCTCGTCGGCCTCGCTATCCAGCCGGGTGGCATGGGACTCGGCCTTGCCACAAATATCGGTCGTCACCACTGCCTCGAGGCGCGATTCTCCCAGTTGCTCAAAGGCGGCCGCCCGGAAGAGTGTATCATCGAGAGGTGCTGTGCCTAGGCTAATCAGCGGATCGCGGTGAGCACCTTTATAGCCTTCCTGGTAGGTGCGTGCAACCCAGAGCGCCAGCAGCCGCAGGACGCCGCGCGTCTGTTGGAAGCGTGGCAGCGTGCGCCACTTGCGCTCAAAGACTGAGAGAACCATCGGGTGGAAAGGATACGTGGCCTCAAAGGTATCCTGAGCTTGGTCAAAGGGAAACCACTGGGGTAATTGCTGGCGATGCCCCTCAAGCCATTGGGCATATTCGCGGCAGGTGGTTCGCGCCTCTTTGGGCAAGGAAACCCGGCCATTCTGGCCAACAGTACGTAGATCCCACTCAAAGAGCCGACGTCGGATGATCTCTGATGTCTCGGTCTCTCCGGAGAGGATGTAGGCTTTCCCAACCCTATCCAGCAGTTTCTTGAAGCGCTCGTGGTCGGAATGGTCCTCTGGGGTCATCTCGAGTTCGGAGGCGGGAATCGAGACCGCCAGCACCACCCGATCCTGGCCGCGTGCTGTCTCCGACAGGTTCTGCACAAAGTCGTAGAGCTGAGCAGAGAGGCCGCTTTTGCGATTGCGGCTGACATAGTTGAGCAACTCATCCAGGAGAATCAGGCAAGGGCGATCAGCCGGGAGGAGTTGCCGAATTACGTCCCCGCCGGGAGCAACCGCACGCTGCTCATGTTCTGCAACAAGAGCCAACCCCTCTTCACCGCGCAATTGATAGGCGATCTCTCCCCATGGGGTCTTGCGCAACGGCGTACCATCTGTGCCGCCCCGTCCAGTCAGCGAATCAAACTCAGTGCCTACAAAGACTGCTACGGCGGCCTGAGGAATTGTCGCGACATCGGCCCGTGCCAGAAGTGCGCCAACCCCAGGCCAATCGCGTGCGGCAGATCCGTGGGTTGCCAGGTGATAAAGGAGGGTCAAGGCGTGCGTTTTCCCCCCCCCAAACTGGGTGGCGAGGTTAAAGACAGCAGAGGTCTCGGTACGCTCCCCAGAGAGGCGCCGGATGACCTCTGTTGCCAGTGCAGTCAGGTTCTGTGTGAGGTAGGTTCGCTCGAAGAATTGCCGAGGCTGCTGATACACTGGAGGTGCCGTCCCATCGCGCACTTTGTCCAGATGCACCGCAAATTCGGCGGCATCGAGTGGGCGACCTTCCCTTAAATCCTCCCGTGGGACCGCCACAGTGTACCAGGGCTTCAGTGCCATTGTTAAACCTCCTCACACTCACCTGCTGGTGTGCCTGTCGCTTCCTTATTTCAGATTATCTAATAGGTGTCCTGGAGCAGCATATGCTGCTGTCTATGCCCTGTGCGCTCGTTTCTTGTAATTGATCCTCGGCTGGGCATCCAAGAAAGCAAAACCGTCATCCGATTGAGAACTCGACCCATATGCATCCCTGCTGGACAATTTACAACCCCCAGCCCTTCTTCCGTGCAAGCACCCCATCAACCCAGCGTTTTTCATCACTGCCCATCGGGTAAAGGGCTGAGAGCGCCTGCGCCAAACGCCAGAAGCGCTGATCCTGACCAATCCCGTCCTCAACGAGGAACCGCTTGAGTGCCTCAGTTCGGCCCGCTGAGAAGAGCAGCATGCTTTGATGCAAGCGATCTAGCACCGTTTCGCCCGCCTTTGGGGTGGAAGGATCTACCAGGGCAGCCTCATCGGTTTCTGCTGTTTGGCTGGTCCCCCAGCCGAATTCACCTTGCACTGGCGGGGTAGACCATCCAGGCAAAGCAGCCTGCACAACGTTCTTTTTGCGTTTTGTTGTTACGGGCTGGGTTGCCTCTTTCCCAAAGAGGTAGCGTGCCCGTTCGCCCACCGGCAGCAATCGTGCTTTCTCTCCTTTGACCTCAACAACGGTGGTGAGTCGCTCTAAATGGGCACCCAATCCCTGCGCAATCTTGCGGGCGGCATCATATTCCAGCAAATAGCCGCCAGTTAGAGGTGCTTTTGAGGTGAGAGTCTCTTCATCTTCCTCACCATCTTCTTCATCCGATGGCTCGACAACTTCGTTTGCTCCGCTGAAAAGGGTCCAAAGCCAGAGGGCGGTAATCCGCGCATCCTCATCGAATCCTGTGGCATCAGCGCCCTCAAAGATCATACTGAGAGCTTCTCTAGCTACTGCTGCCCAAACATATTCCAGATATTCGCGTAAAGAGACTTGTTCACCACTGGCCTTTTCAACGCGAGAGTAGCGAGAAAAGATCTCAATGGCAGGTCCAATGCAAGCAAAGATCGCATCGGCGCCAACTATGCTTTCAGCAATCAGGCGTGGCATCCACTCTTTTATTCTCAAAGGAAGCTCAGCCAAGATATCCCGCCAATCTCCAATCTCATAGGCGCTGATTTCCTCACGTGGTCGGCAAGCAAGATGAATAGAAGAGGCTAATGCAGCAGAGTCATGTGCCCTGAGACGAGTTCCCATCTCAGTATCAATGGGCCAAGAGCCACTGATGACCCATCCAGCACTAACCATTGCTTGTAATTGTGCCTCCCAGCCGGAGGTTGATTTATGTGCAAACACCAGGGTACATATTCCACCTGGAACCAAGATGCGACGACATTCAGACATGGCTTGCGTCATAGTGTTTTCAAAGAATATTTTATCCTTGCCTCTTACCGTATCAACAATACACTCTTGATCCTTAGGTGTGAGTTCTTCTTGTAAATCAACGCCTGAGGTTGCAGGCAATGTTCTCTTAAGCCAAACATAGAAGAAATCAGAAAGATCTGCATAAGGGACCGCATCATAATAAGGGGGATCGGTAACTACTGCCTGGGCAGTTACATCTGGTAATGGCTGTAGTGATGCTGATGCTTGCTCTACATGACCGATATTGGTAATGGTACTGGTTTCATTTAAAGCCATAATGGTCCAATCGAGAAGACCATTCCAGCTGCCTGATCCTGAACCAAAGAAGACAGTCTCAACGAAATCTGAGACAAAGGGGAGGGCTTGGCGGGAAAAGGTGTGGTTTACTTTCTCTCTGTTATGATAATGCCAGGTACAAAGAGAGGATAAATAATCAGCTTGCTTATCCACTGTCATAGCTAAGCAAACCTGAACAGCCTCAGCCAAAGGGGCATTCTCGAGTCCAATCTGAGAGCCTGCCTCTTTCACCAATCGGGCTAGCGTAGTTAAAGCGAGCACCTGGCGATTGGTAAAGAGATCCCCCCAATGTTTGATCCCATATCGCTGTACCCGGAAACCAAGGGCGCCCTCCACAGGGAGTGGTTCATTTGGTATCAATGAGAATGGACCATTTTGCTCTCTCGCGCGGCGATCCAACTCTGTTTCCGCTTGTTTTATGGCAAACCTATCATTATCTGTTGGCAATCTGTAATATCGTTCTTCGGTATCTTGTTGCCCCATTACAACGCATATAAGGCGTGCGTCGTTTGTGCCTCCATGGCGCTCCCTCAATTGCCGCCTTAAAGACTCAACAGGCGTTGTATAGTGACAAATCGGACAAGTAGCCGATCCTTTCCGAACAGTACCTTCACCAACAGTCTGTGAAGTAGCATTTTGGATAATTTCAAAATCAATCGTCTTGTCTTGCATATTGGGAACAATGCGAAGGGCTTTTGATTTTTTCGCTTTTTGAACCAGCCATAATGATCGAAGAAGCGGGATTTCCGCCCCACAGCCTGGTCCTTCACATCGAATAGTTCTCGCCCACAGATAGGCAATCGGGCTTGAGCCATCGGGATCTTTGGGATAGAACTGGGTAAGCTCTCTCTCAGCTTGATCATTGATCCATTGACCCCACCTACGTACCTCATCAGTAAGTTGCTTGCCGTACTTGGGGATATATTCCAACACCACCCTATTAAGCAACACCGCTACTGGATTCAAATCAGAGGCAAATGCATCAGCACCAACTCGGAGTGCCTCCAATGGAATGGCTCCTCCACCTGCAAAAGGATCGACTACCAGAGGCTTCGTGCCTGATTCTCCCCCAAGGGCCTCATGGGCCGCTTGAGTAAGCGTGCGGCTGGTCACCTGAAATTCTTTGCTGGCGGAATTATCCCAGTTGGCAAAGTCGGCAATAAAGTCCAGCAGCGCATAGCGCAGTTCGAGTGGGTCACTAAGCCGATTTGGCTCTTTCTGCAGGCCATTAAATCGCCTGAAGCTCTCCGGGCTGAGCAACCTACCATATGCGGCTGCCCACTGTAGCATCTGGGTACGTGCTACTTCGCGAAATGCCTCTGGACACAGCGGGTCAGCCGGATCAGGCCAAAGTGCTGCACAGATCACCGCCCGGCATGCTGCCAGGGGGCGGCGCGCCCACCAGATATGCAGCGTGGAGATATGCCCATGTCGGGTACTCTTCTCACGCCGCGCGTGGGCTGAGATCCGCTTGATCGGCAGATCCACTTCAATGAGACGCTTCGGATATGACGTTGCCATGCTTAATAGATCTCCTCACCAGTGACATCTCCGACCTTCTCTGCCAACTCCTCAATGGCTACTGGGCTGTTTGCCCAGCGTAGAATATGTGGCGCCTCTTGCAGCAGTATCTCTTCGGAGAAAAAGCCGCAGCGTCGATGCAGCGCCAGGGTCTGGAAAGCAGGGCGGCGCAGTTCCCGGCGCACATCCTCCAAGCGTACCTGCGGGGTCACAATATAGAGCGGGAAATTGAGATTGGGGGCCAGCGCCACCAGATCCGCCATACGCAGCAGCCCGGAATAGATCGAGGTGGTATGCTCCACTTCAAAGGCAGCCGTCAATTGATTTTGCCCTCTCAACCAGACGACATCAATCAGGCTGATAATCCGCTGGGAAGCGGGATCAAGCCCCAGGTTGGGAAGTTGCTTGATACTCAGATCACCCAGGCGCTCCCCATTCCAGACCCGACTATGATCGTTGGCCGCAATCCACACCTTGCAGCCGAGCTTCTGCCCAATTTTCGCCAGTTGCCACTGCATCTGTGCGTGGCCGGTGTTGGCCTGTTGTGCTGATAATTCAGCTGTTGGCACCACCGCAGGTGGCGGTTCTGGTGGTGGCTCGGCCACTCCAGTTGAGGAGGAGGGAGCCTGTGCTGCTTTCCTTTGTTCGGTGGCCCATGCCAGCAGTTGCTCCATTTCCCAGGAACGGATGCCTAACACCTGCATCAAGGCCAGAAAGACCGTGCGGAAGCTGAAATAGGCCTTCACGAGGTCGGTGCTGTAGGCCCAGACGCCTTCTCGATCCAGCGTCTCCTGGCCAGAGACATAGAATATTGGCCATTGCTCCGGCTGCTGGATATGCCACCACGCGCTGATGAAGAACGGCGCTCGCGCAGGCTGGATGAGTTGCCGGGTCACTTGCTGGGACTTGATCAACCCTTCGATATAAGCTAGGAATGTCTGCAACCGCGCCCGCCCTGTCGGCTCATCGGGCGGGACAGGCAACACAGCACGCAGTTGCATCGCCAACTCAGGTTGATCAGGCATATACAGAACCATCTTGTTGAGGAACATCGCGCCTGACAGCCCTTTCAGCCCGAACCCCTCCCAGGTGGTGCGTGTCTTCTGGTCGAAGGTGGCCTTGAAGACATCGTTCTCAACTTGCCCCGACAGATACTGGTGAAGGAACTCCAGCATCTCCGCGCAGACCACCTCACGCCGGACATCGAGCCGGCACAGATCCTCTTGCCAGGCGGTATCGCGCTGGAATTGGTCGTGGAGGATACGAAACCGTTCGATCTGAGTGCTTGATAGTAACTCGCTCATACCTGACCTCACTCGAAACCAAGGATGTCGTGGGCGCTGATACGATAATGTTCCACTTTGACCAGCGGCTCCCAGTTCATGCGCACAGGGTCTTGATAGGCGTGCAGTTCCGGCGTGGAGGCGCAATTGAAGACCACATACAACCAGTAATCCTGCTTGAGCCGCTCTGCCGTCTTGTACTCATGCGGCGAAAGCGCGACCAGGTCGACTCCAGCCCGGCCTTTGACCTCAATGAAGCGCACTTCGATGGCGGTCTGAGGATCTTCTGGGTGCGGACGCCGGGAGATCAGGTCAAATCCACGGTTCTCGCTTTCGACACTTTCCACACGCCACCCCTGGGCTACCTCGTAGTCAATCGCCTCTTGAATGGCGATGCGCTCGATCTCCTCATCGCGCACCAGCGGCGCCACGCCAGGCGAGGTACGATCTGGATGCGGCAGCACCCACGCTCGGCCTACCTGCTGCACATCGGCGATGGTACAGTGCCGCTCCTGCTCTAGTTCTCTGGTGCGTTGTTCCAATCGTCCATTTAGTTCATCGAGCCGATCTTCCGTTTGCTTGAGGCGTCCCTCCAGCCCCGCTTCACGTGACCCGGCATCTTTTTGGGCTAGCAACTCGGCTAATTGCAGTTGCACCCGATCAATAATAGCATTCAGGCTAATTTTCAGATGGCGCGTGACGGTCTCAATTTCGCCAGTCCGCTGGAGATTGATCTCCTCCAGGAAGGGGGTCAGGGCTTGCGTGAGCAGCGCAGCCTCAACCTCCTCTTTTCCTGGTAGGTTTTCATCCCCTGGAAGTGGGGTGCCTGCTGGAGCGGGCTGAAGGGCCGCAAAGATGGTCGGCTGGCGGATGGTTAATGCTCCGTCCATAGCCGTTTCCACCACGAATAGGCGGCGATGTAGCAGGTTGCCGCGGCCATCCTTGATGGCCGCGGCAAACACATCCAGGCGTACCGGGATGGCATGATCGAGATCATAGAAGATCGCCCCACGCTGGAGGTCCTGTTGGGCCTGCTCGTAGGCATCGCGGCGCACGCACTCAAAGAGCGGATGCCCTGGCGTCACCCATTCAAGGGTCGGATCATCAGTGAGCCGCTCCTTCGCGAAGGTAATCTGTTTATACTCATGCCCCAGTTTGCCAAATTGCGCCTCAAGCGCTTCTCCCAACGGCCAGAGCGTCCGTGGCACCCTGCCGATTCGGTAGATATGGGCCGCTCGCTGCGCCTCTCTGGGCTGGATGCCGGTGAGCGGAGCCGCTTCAAGGAAGAAATCTTCAATCACCTCAGGTACCAACCGCCGCTCTTTGGCCTCTGCAGTCCTCCCAAGGATCGCGGCCAGATTCAGCTCCCGTTTGGCCAGTCCTTCCAGGGTGGAGTGGGTGATACGACGGAACCGGGCAGTATCCACCTGCTCGACGATGCGGTCTTTGATCACGTCTTCCGTCAGGTTGTGGGCGTACATCTCGCGCACCATACGCTCTAGCTCGTTGGCAGGGAAGATCTCGCCAAGGACGTTAAAGATTTTGCCAGTGTGCTGGGGATCGAGATCACGCTCAATTTCTTCGAGCCGCTCAAAGAGCTTATGCAGCACGCTGCCCTCACGCGTATTGGTCGCCACGAAATTGAAGACCAGACAATCACGCTCTTGGCCGTAGCGATGGATGCGCCCCATGCGCTGTTCCAGCCGGATGGGGTTCCAGGGGATATCGTAGTTAATCATCAGCCAGCAGAACTGGAGGTTGATGCCTTCTCCAGCGGCCTCGGTGGCAACCATGACCTGGCAGTTCTCACGGAATTCACGCTCGGCGTAGATGCGAGTGCCTGGGGTATCCCGATCGCCGATCTTCATGCCCCCGTGAATCTGGGTGACCGTGAGACCCCAGGAGCGCAGCTTTTCCACGAGGTAGTCCAGCGTATCTTTGTGCTCTGTAAAGAGCAGGAGCTTCATCTTTGGATCACTGAAGACCCCCTGCTTCGCCAATACCTCGCGTAGTCTGACGAGTTTGGATTCGACCTCGCGTTGCTCAAGCGCGCGGGCCTGGTCGATAAGCTCATCCAGTTGCCGAATCTCCGCTCTCAGGGCTGCGGGGTCCACAACAGCCACCACATCCTCCAACTGGTCCAGGATCGTCTGCTGCTCCTCTTCCGGCAGCTCATCGAAATCCTCAGGCATCCGTCGCAGCATCTGTTCTTGTCGATACCGCTGGGGATCATCCAAGATGTGTTGCCGCTTCTCGCGCATGCGTTGGAGGCTGCGACGCACCGCATAGACGCTGGAGGCAAACCGCCGCTGGAGCATCGCCATCGTGAAGCCAATCGCCCGCCCACGTGCCGAATCATCCACAGCGGCCTTGATGGATTGGTCCTCCACATAGCGGGTGAGCGCCTCGTAGAAGTCCCATTCATCATCATCTATTTTGAAATCCGTGGTGCGGACCATGCGCTTGGTAAAGAGCGCCTCCACTCTGCCAGTCTCTGGATTGGGGAACTTGACCAGCGCTTCTTTGACGCGCCGCAGGTAGAAGGGCGCTTCGTGTTGCTGCATGGCCGCTTCCAGGCTCTTGATATCTGCGTAGACATCCTCATCCAGGAGGCGCAAAAAGAGCCGAAAGTGGTCGGGATCGCCCTTATGCGGAGTGGCGGTCATCAGCAGATAGTGATCGGTCATTTCCGAGAGCGCTTCCCCCAGTTGGTAGGCCAGCGTCTTACGCTCTTCGCCCGCAGCACTCATCTTATGGGCTTCATCGACAATCACCAGATCCCAGCGACTGCGCAACAGGCTATCTCGAGCATCTTCCATGCGGGAGACCCATGAGACGGAGGTGATCACCTGCGCCTTCTCTTGCCAGGGGTTGAAACCGTAATTCGCGCGCAGCACCTCGCCGCGCACGATCTCGAAGGACTCGCGGAACTTATCCTTCATCTCGCGCTGCCATTGGAAGGTGAGGTTAGCTGGCGTGATGATCAGAACGCGCCGGATCAGCCCACGAATCTTGAGTTCTTTGATGAGGAGCCCTGCCATAATGGTCTTGCCCGCCCCGGGATCATCGGCCAGCAGAAAACGTATCCGGGGCAGCTTGAGGAAATAATCATAGACCGCCTCCAGTTGGTGTGGGAGCGGGTCCACGCGCGCGATGGAGAGGCTGAAGAGCGGGTCATATTCATAGGCCAGCCCCAGGCGCAGCGCCTCAACGCCCAGCCGGAAGCGACGAGCGTCGCCATCAAAAGGTTCTTTCTCAGGGGTAGCTGTCAGCAAGGCAATTTGTTCAAGGGTCAGGATAGGTTGGTACACCTGATTGGTTTTGAGTCCTTGGCCGATGATCTTGTATGAGGCACCCAAGGGTGTTACCGCAATGACTTTGATAGGTTCGGGGAGCAGTGGCCCGTGAAGAATCACATTTGGAACCAGTTTTGCAACGGCATCCTGTGAGTTCGGCATCCTCTGGCTCCTCCTCTTCAATCCTGGCCTTGAGGGAATCCTCGGTCTTTGCTCGCTGTCGTTGCCGCTAAGCCTGATGATTCCTGTTTGCATGTAGCAGGGACGGTGGCAAGAGCATCCAGGGCAAATTGGCAGCACGCGATCAAGGCACGGAGAGGAAGAGGGCTTCCGTTGCCGCTATTCGGTTCAAAAGCCACCCCGCCTCAAACCATCTCGACCGAGCGTTACGGACACGAAGAAGAAAGTTTGCCTTCGTGCTCCTCTGCTTCAGGTGTTCTTCAGTGTAGCCGCCTCCTGTCTGGGTGTCAATAGGTCTGGCTTGGTGGCCTCACCACCGAGCAGCGACTGCGGGGCTCGGGCCTATAGTCTTCTAAATTCCAATAACTATTTAGCTGCATAATTTACTCATGCACTACGACTCATCCAGAAAATAACCGTCGTTCATGTCTGGATGTGGCTGTAATTCAGGGTGTGATACCCGCATCTGGTCAGTATTCATACGCCAATCTTCCACTCTCCCACACAGTTCGTTGATCACGTCGCACTGCTCACTGGAGAGATAGAAGCTGAGACTTTGTACGTGCCCGTAGTAGTCGTAGAACTTTTCGAAGCTAAAGTTCTTCCCTCCCAGCTTCTCAGCTTCCCCTCGTAGATTGTCAATCAGATCCTGAATCTTTCGCCGCGGGATCCTCATGCGGAGGTCAGGAAGGACATTGATCATCCCATCCTCGGAAACCAAGGTGATCATTGTCGGGATTTCCGTTGTATCAAGATAGCGAATCGCCGAGTTATAGCGAGATCCTCGGGATGGATCGCCGTTCCTGCTTGCTATACCATCCAAAATCACCCCCATCGCATGCATCGTTCCCGTTGGGTCAAGGAGGATCGCGCCGTCGATGGTAGTAAGATAACTTAGGTCGACTGCGGAAACCGACGTCGCTTCGATGATAATGGCCTGAGCACTTAGCCTCCTTGCCTCGTTAGCAGCATCAGCTGAGACGACCAGCATAGTACCATGTTCCGCTTTGGCGGCAGCTTGCGCGAGATCCCATAATGTGGCTGCATTACAGGTAGGTGGGTCATAGAATACCCGCGTCGCGATGTCGATAAAGTGCTCGCGCTCAAGACGTGCGTAAGGTAACTTAGGCTGCCCATACTCCGCACGGAGGAGGCTTTGCTCGCCGTGGTAAATCTCCCAGGTGCCTTGTCCTGGGACGGTGATGGAGAACACTGACTCGCTCGCAGGGTTATATTCATCTCCGATTGATCCAAGCCCGTAGATCTCCTGTCCATCAGTCAGAAGTGCCAATTCCTTGCCCCTGCTAAGTTCCAGCAGCTTACGAACGGCTCGGTGCTCACCAAGGCCAACCGGTTGTCCGAGCGTAAACGTCCTGTTGACCCCGGAAACATCGCGGTGGGCTAATAACATATGTCCAACACCCACGCGCTGTTCGTAGAGCATTGTCGAGACTTCGTTAAGGGCCTCATAAAGCGGCGTATCAAAGATCTCACCTGACAGCACTACGAGTGACTTTACGAACTCCCTTGCAGCGGATCTGACCATTTCTGCAGCTGTTCGATCAATGGGATACAAACTCACCCTTGACACCGGATTACGCAGCGCCTTTCTTGCTTCCGTCAAGATCTCCATGAGAACGCTCGCCACCAGCGACGAGTTAATGGGGGTGTCTTCCCTCTCCCGGGTTTCCAACGTTGGCGTGTTCGCCAAAAGAACGGTCGGCACCCCTACGGCCACATGCACCTCGTATGAATCTACCTGTGCGGACTTGCCTACGAAGAAACTGACTCCTCTGGTCGGATGGTGACGTTCCAACGCCTCCCTCAATGCCTCGGCGCGCCAAGCGTTCCGAAGTCGGCTATGCATCATGGCCTCTGAACGAACGTCGCTGTAGATTATCTTGCTGTGTGGGTCTTCTTGATGGAGCACCTCACCACGAGCACGAACCTCTTGAAACTGACTTGGAGCGAAGTAGCTGTCCTCAGGCTCCACACAGATCGGGTAATCGCCCTCCTCAACTCGGAAGCCGACGAGGTAGACCTCGACATCGGTTTGGCGCCCGAGGCATTCGAGGACCCTTTTCGTGGCCCTTTTGACGTCTGATCTGAAATTGTGCTGGTAACTCCACATGAACTGCTCGATGGTTTTGCCTGGCAACCTCAATCTCCTTTCTCCATTGAAAGACCCTAGCCTTCGTCAGCGCGCTGAAAGGCTTGCCCACGAATCCGTTTTGCTCAGGTTGGGTGTTCGTGCTGAGGCAGAAACCAGAGACAGATAAGTGCTAGGGTTGGTCTGTTTGGTTTCCTGGAGCGGTGACCTCTAACATTGAGCTATTTAGAAAATTTTCTCGGTAGCGATGCCGCTCCGGAGCGATAGTCTGAGTGTAACTTGAGACTCAATCTTTCGGCTCCCCGCTATAAATGGTCGCAATCTTATCTACGAGCGGTTGTTTGATATGCAAATAGAGGTGCAAGGCAAGCAGGTATATTATTCAAGCCCTTTCTTTGAGCATGTACTTGCTTTCCCCAAACCTGGTAAATCCGAGGTTGGATTAAAGCCAGCGAGGCTGGCTACTTCTCAGGTAGTTTCCTTGAAGGGGAACAAACAAAGGAGAACTGCATTTTCCTGAACTTTTCTGGACAAGCTGACAGCCACAACGGTGTATATGCCAGCCTCAAGTATTAGCTTGCGCTTGAGACGTTAGCTATGTCCAATCAGACGGATAGCAACAGCTTGGCAAAAACCTGCTCGGCCATCTAACATGAACCATTCACCAGTTATTCCAGAGCTGGATTGCCGCCTTGATGAATTTCTCTCCGTTGACAACTGGCCAGCAAACGGCGATGTCATTACGCAACAAATAATACTGCTCATTCACACAGACAAATTTAGTGCGGTCAGTCGTTTCCTGGAGCCACTTTAGAATGTTAGAAGCCATGTCCGCATATTTACCGGAAAAGTGACTATTAGGAACATTGTAGAGCAAGCCTTCAATAAAATATGATGGAGCGACCCCTTTTGTAATTAAAGCGTCAGCTTCGAGCTTGCCCCGCATGTTCTTAAAAATGCGAACAAGCGGTTTGAAATTATTGTGAGTGGCTTGATGCTTCGCTGTGCAGTTTTCTGAATGCCGTTTTGGATAATTGATGATATCGCCGTCAGACTTGCTAGGAAATATAACGCCGGGAACGTATTCATAATCTTTCGCACTTTTATACCGAAGGTAGCGCCGATACTGATAGCAAACCACCACATCAGCGCTACGTCGCGATCCGTTCGCTTTAATTCTAACGGCCTTGTTTCCAGGTGTCACATTATCAGCGCCGAACGCGTTTGAAAGGCGAGTAACGACTCCTTGCTTAAACTCAGCAAAAGTGTAGGTAGCAGCGCTAAAATCTCGTTGAAATGCCTCTTGCTGCTCCGGCGGCAAATCCTTAATACTATAACTGTAAATAGAATCCAGCCTCATGACAGTATCCACGTCGCTTTCAGCGTAGATATTTGTATCGTTCCCATAGGAGCCTTGAAGAAATACTTCAAACGTTTTATCCGCATAGACTGCTTTAGCATCGAGTAGCGCATTCCGGATTATCTGGTAGGTGGTACTTGATTGAGTCACTGAGCCTTGTTTTGACCAGGTTTCGAGTTGAGATTCTGGGATGGTCACTAGAAATGCCCTTTCACAGCTTGAGCGTTGCTCTGATCTCTTTTTCGTATTTGGCAAACGATTCTCTTCCGAGAGCATGGAGCTTCATCAGTTTTTTAGCATCGTTTTCCAGAAGATCAGTGGCGTACTCCGGTTGGGGATATGATTCGCTCACGCGAACACACGGCACTTGAGGAAAGAGGACCACTCTAAGCTGGTCAATCGTTCCTGAACTGATGTTGAACATCTTTGCGATATGGCGAAATGGCCAAAACCCGAAGATGATTTGATGAAAAATACTCCGCTTTGGTTCGTTATAGCTGCCGACACCGACACTCAAGACCGCAATTTCCGAAGTCTTTTTCCCGAGCGCATGATAGGTATCGGCGAGTGCGAAAAGAGTGGGGTTGTTCGCCACATACCCACCATCCATCAACAATGGCTCCCCTTGATTTTCAGTTTTTACGGTAACTTTCTCAAAAAACGGATAAGCTGAGCAGGAGGCGACCACCGCCTCCGCAATGGTGCAGCCGAACCCCGGCTTAAAAGTTGCAGCACGTCCATGAGATTGCTGGACAGAATTCTTGAAAACCATGGGGCGTTCAAAATCATAATTCGTGCAAACGATCCCAATAAGTGTTTTGAAGGCAGAGAAGTCCTGGTTTTCAAAGATTTTCTCTGCTTCCGCTTTCAAAGCCTCGGTTCGCCCCCTGCTGGAACGGTTATTCATAATTTGGGGGATGAGGGTGAAATACAGGTTTTCGATTGCCTCGACTCTATACCCCAAGGCAATGAGGGCGGCAATGATTGCCCCGGTACTTGTGCCAAAGATTAAATCGAAAACCTCACAAAGTGGCGCATTTGCGAGTGCTTCTACTTCTTTTAACACACCCAATGTATAAACGCCCTTAGAGCCTCCGCCATCCAAAGAAAGGACTCTGAATGGCTTTTCAGTTGCAGGTTTTGGTGTTTCTGTTTCTGGCATCAGATTTATTTCAAATTCTATTCTAACTTGCTGACCGAGAGAGTCAGCTTTGCGACAAACTCGATAAGATGGCTAATCCAAATATGGATAAAAACGGAAATTTTACCCATGCTCCGCTACAAAGAGCAGATACTTTTTCTACTGTGCGAATTTCCTGGACTCAAGAATTGCAGGTCTATTATACTGGAACCTAGATATATGCACAAGTAAAGGGGTGCAGCATACTGTGCCATCGTGATGAGAAGGTATGTCTTTTAACAGGGTTAAGTTGCCATAAAATGTCTGCTGCTGTTTCCGCGTTTCGTGGTCCTTCATCAGCACTCACCACCTGATTTGAATAAGTGGAAATTAAACAGGTAGGCTGCTTTGTAGCAAGCTAATTAACAGAACATTCTTCACGAAAGGGAAGGAATCGGAAATGATAGGCTAACAGAATATAATCATCCGCCTGTCTCATCAAACGACCGTTTTTCGGTACATTTCGTTTTGCCCCCTTGTCAGCGAGCGTTCCTCGTGCTAGATTATCCCAGAAACTCGTTTCAGTAATCTACGTTCCAGGTTCTTCGTATTCCTGAGTTTTTGGAACAGGCAAGAGGCAAATTATGCAGATTGGCTATGCGCGTGTTTCCACCTCTGACCAGACACCCTCATTGCAAAAAGATGCGCTTACCGTGGCAGGGTGTGACCCGATTTACACCGACACGATGAGCGGAACCAAAGATCGTCGGCCCGGATTAGAGCAAGCCCTTTCTCACCTACGTGCTGGGGATACACTGGTCGTTTGGCGGCTTGATCGTCTGGGCCGCTCTCTCAAGCATTTGATCGAAACGATTCAAGACCTTGAGCAGCGTGGCATAGGCTTTCGGAGCCTGACCGAGAACATCGATACGACTACCCCAGGCGGAAAGTTGATCTTCCACATATTCGGCAGTCTTGCTGAGTTTGAGCGTGCCTTAATTGTAGAGCGGACCCAGGCAGGCCTCGCGGCGGCCCGCGCCCGTGGGCGCAAAGGAGGCCGCCCACGGGGTAGCGTCCGCTACGACTTAAAGAAGCTCGCCTTGGCTCAGCAGCTCTATACCGAGCAAAAGCGCAGTGTGGCTGATATCTGTAAGACGCTGGGGATCCCCCGCACGACGTTCTACCGCTATCTCTCGACAGTAGCCAAATCTGTACAGTCCTGATCCTTCGATCTCCTCAAATCAAACGAAGAGAACTGGTGTAGATGCCAATGGATCAGCAGCATTATTGTTTTGTTCCTGATCCGGAGCAGAAAGATGAGGCTGAGTGATTGAAGCAATTGGTTTACGTTCGCCAACGATCACATCGGCGTCACTATGCAAGCAGTGGCATCCACGCCAGCGAACCCCCACCGCTTTCCATACGCTCAGGTCTTCTTTACATAAACCCAGACTGGTCTGTGGGTTTAACAACTGGGCGACCCGGCGGAACACTTCAATATGAAAAGTCTCTTCTACGCGGTACTTGAATCCCGAAGGATCTTTCTCGTGCACATAATCAAAGATGGTCGCATCTCGCCCATTTCGGGCTGCCGTTTGCTTGAGTGCTGCCAGGTTCGAGGCACGCATGGTACCAATCGTCAGCATTTCTGGCCCCACCTGATTGATCTGGTCCATGATTTGGGCCAAGTCTTCTTCCCACCCAGCTACCGGGGCCAACGCATCCAAGCGGAATCGAATTCGCCAGCCAGCGGTTTTCAGGCGTGCGGCCAAGGCCAAGCGTTTCTCCAATGGAGCGACTTTCTTTTCATACTGCCGACTGATGGACGGCAAGGAAAGGGACCAAGAAAACACGACATGGGGGTTAGGTCCCAATGCCTCTGCAAATTCGGTATTCAGGAACTTCGAAAGTATAATCAACGTATGCCTGTGCGGATTTGCTTCAGCAAAGAGGGGAATGAGCAACTCCAGCGGCGTCACGCCCAAGAGCCGCTTATAGGGCAATTCAAAAGCCAATCCGTCCTGATTTTCCCCGATAATAAGTCCTGCCGGCTGAGGCTGACTAAGCCATGCTTCCGCTTCTGGGACCATGTCGCGCAAGTTTTCAAATAAGGTCCCCTTCAGTTCATATAACCCCCGACGATAGGGAGTCTGGGTTTGCAAGAAGCAATAGGCGCATTCGCCGGGACATCCTGACGCGACGACCGCTTGCCAAAACTTAAAACAGACGATTTCGTTCTCTCCTGGCCCCCCAAATTGTTTTATGAACCCTCCTTGACGCCGTGTCACTTTCATGGCTGTCCTCATTTCATGAATCTGATCTGGCTCTCGATTTGAAGTTCCTGGTATTGGACCCGTTTCTGTTGCCTCAGGTGCCGCAAGGCTTTTCGAATATCTTCGGCAAAATAGTGGCTATCCACCTGAGAGAGGTAGATTGCCTTCAGTGTAACTGCTTTCCCTTGAAAGCTTGCAAAAAGCTCGTTCGCCAATTGATCAATAGATACCACCCGTTGAGGAGAAGCATCTGGAGGGGGAGCAGCAGGGTCGAGTCCAATATCATACAAACTCATCTGCCCCATCTGACGAGCTTTCTGAACCACGGTGGCTTCCTGCCTTTGCCACTTCAACTGGGCCTCTTGCTGCTCCGCGTCATAGAGGACTTTATTCATGAGCAAGGCACCAGTTGGATCATGAGTGGTCAGGAATAAATAAAACATCGTCCGCTCTCGATCGGGGAATTCTAAGCCGATCTTTTTTACCGCCAAAGAAGGGTCAGCAGTCCGTAGCCGCCGCTGATAGAAGGTCGTCAGTTCGGCCTCAAGCTGCGCTCCTCGTTCTGGCTCAAAGGTGTTTTGCCACACCTGCTGACGAACCTCCCGCCATTCTTGTGTACCAAACATGGCATCATAGTTTCGTAGGAGGGCTTCATTGACCGCTTTCTCCTTCTGGCTATCAAGGATGCCCTGTTTTTTGTAAAGATCCTGGTATGGCTGGTTGATCATCGCGTCAACGTGTTGCTGGGCCACAACACGCTTGACCATCTCGTAGGGAATCCCTTTTGGTCCATATGGATCCAGCAAGAAGAACGACCAGGTGTAGGGCTGCTCGGCCACCCGCAGAATGGCATCGACAAGTTTCAGGAAATCCCCATGAATAGCAAGGATTTGGCCGTTCATCGGATTGATCGTCGACGGATTGGTCACTACTCGGTGAGACAAACCGGCCAGCCGCAAGCTTTCAAGGAGTTCCTGAAAGTCTTCGGCATCATCTTCGACTAGAATTGATGCGGTTTCAATCGGGAACTGATACATCGCTTGAGCAAATTGGCAAGCATTATCTAATGCCTGAATACCAAGCAGAGGGGAACCCCAAGTAGGTCCTTCCTGACGGACAATGGCACTGGCATCTCCAGCATAGCGTCCGGTAAAGCTAAAGCCATCCACATATAACAGGCGGGCCCCAAAAGAGAGTCCTCGACTGAGCCGAAACCGAGCGATCTTAGACAATCCATTGATGATTACCCCTGCCCATTCCGCCAGATACTTGGAAAGAATCAAGTGTTTCACCTGGGTCTGCGTATCACGTGTCTTTAACGCCATAGGGATTCCCTCCTTGCAGAAACCTGGTACAGCTCAAGCGAAATATCTAGCCAAACTGTACCTGAAGCTGCCTTGCGATGCAAGAGGAAACACCTGTATCGAGCATAGAACAAAATTTCTACTTCGTCAAGTGTGTGTGCCAACATATTCTTTGTACCTGGCTCATATGTCAGAAAAGAAAAATGAGATGAGGCTCGCTCTGCCAAGGCATGGCCGAAGCAGCTGCATTTTTTAGGAGAATCAAATCGTTTAAAATGTCGCTATTTGGCCGTAACCAAGACTAACGGCAATGGTATTGAGGATGGATTGTACTTTCTGGTCTGGCGGTAGGCTTTCTACCGCTCGTAAGCCACGCTCCACCTGTAAGGGCCTATTGAAGAGCTTTCGATGGCGCTCAAAAACCAGTGCCCAATAGGCGGCGACGAAGGGCACGATAATTTTCTGATAGGTGAGAGTGGATGGCGGCACAGCGCGGTAGACAACAGGTAGGATAGTGTTGTGGGCAAACAAAGCTTCCTGGGGAGAAATGCCATCTTGCAAAGTTACGCCTAGATAGCCTATGAGACGGAGTAATGAATAGCGGTCAACATCAAAGCTATCGCTGCGCTGCTTTAACTCCTTTGGTGGCGCCTTCTGGATATAAGTATGCTCAATGAGTTCTGCTGCTGTTGTCCACAACCAGCTGTCTACTGCTGTGGAACTAATTTGGCGGCAGAGGCTTGCCACCTCAGCTGCTTGAGTCATGGCACGATCAGGCTCATTTAATGCCAAGGTACCTAAATGAAAGCATATGGGCAGCAATCCACGGTTTGCAGAAATCCGTTCAGCTTCCTGCCACTGATTGTTCGGCTTGGCTCCTAGCAGTTGATCGATGTCAAGCTGGTGCGGATCGCCGCCTATCTGGTCCTGAAGAGGTGCTGCCACTTGAATAGGCCCCAACTCTAATGCTAAATCAAGGGCCTCAGCATAGCGATCAGAGCGTACTAAAACTGGAATAAGGGTCGTACCCAAGCTGGCTAGAGCTAATGGTTGATTATGGATTCTTGCCAGGTCAATACCATGTGAAGCCCAGAAAGAGGCCCGTTCGTCATTGCCAACAGCTTCAGCAAAGGCTGCTAGCTGTGCCATAAGGAAACACTCTTGTTTATGGTCATAGCGTGCTGCAACTTGTATCCAAGGAGCCAAGAACATACCGCGGGATGGTGCCTTATATGGTTTTCCGTCGCTGAGATGATCTGGAGGTTGACCAGAGACGACAACATGGTAAAGATAGCCAGAGACGTGCCCATATTGCACAAAAAGCCCTTTCCACCTGGCTGTATCTTCTCGACACGCCAAAAGCTGTTCTGCTGCCTGATCCCAAGCTGCAAATGAAGCTGGACGGTCATCTGCAAACCAGAGGGCCAGGGCGAGTTCACAGCAGGCTTGCACGGATTCAAAGATGCCAACAGTTGACGCAACGTCCACAGCTTGCCGCGTATAGCCTATTGCTGCTTGAGGATCCTGAGAAGAGATGGCCCTGCTCAAGTTCACAAATGCCTGGAATCGCTCAAAAGGATAGCTCGTTGTCTCCTGAGCCATCGCTTGGCTTAGCCAATTGAGTGCTTCTTCGTCCTGTTGCGCAAAGAGATACTCCTGCCCTAGTGTGGCTTTGAGTAAAAAATGAATGCGCGGATCGCTGGGCGCAGACGCCAGTGCTGCAGTCGCCAGATATATAGCTCCTGCCAAGTTATGAAACTCTTCTGCCTGTACAATAATGAGTGCCCGTGTCGCCCACGCCCTCAGCAGTTCAAGTTCAGGTTGCTGCGCGCGATTCTCCAATTCTTGGAGGATTGCCAAGACTGTTTGCCATTGTTGCTGTTCTTGTGGTTTCTCACGTTCACTTAGCCAGATCCAATCCGTCAGGACTCGGCACCCCTGTTCAGCAGGAGCTGCAGTGAATGCTCTGCGTCGTTGTTCGGGAGTGAGAGATTCTATAATCGTCAGCCAGTTACGAAGATGATCATGCGTCGTCATCTCGGTAATATGCGCCCAGATGAGTACCTCGGGCTGGAGATCCTCGGGCAGTACCAGCGGATCCCCAGAAGGCATCTTCCCCTCTGGTAGGAGTGTGAGGGCAGTAGATAAATAGGAACAAGCGTGTATAAAATCGACAGGTGCGAACGCAGCGACGCCCAGAACTGCCCATGCCTCAGTTCCGGTGGCTTGCTCAAGCAGTGAATCCAAATCCTGGACGAGATAGGTGGCATCCAAATTACGATGACGATAGGCTGCAATCTGGAGCCCTCGCAGATAGATACGAATGCCCAATCTCATCTGTTCTGGCAGTGGCCGTTCTGCCCATACTGATAGTATCCCTTGGTCTGGGACCTGAGGATCAAGCTTGTTTAAATCGTTTAAGGCTATGATCAGCAGGCTACCGGATCTATCAAACTCTTCTGCGGCTACAAAATGATTCAGCGCCCGAAACATCTGGAGGGGGGTGAGTCGCCGACCTTGAATGATCCGTTCACCCAGAAGATGATGACAGTCCTTTTGAGTCTGAGGCAGCACATCACCAGTACCAAGCACTTGCAAAAGAGGCGAAAGGGTGAATTGATCTTGGTCATCGAGTTGCACCCAAAGACCAACGAGGCGATTGATTCGTTCTCTTGGGCGCACTATCACGGGATCTATCGTAGCAAGGGCTTGTACTTCTGCCAGAGCGAATGTTCCAGGAAGCAAAGAGAGCCGAGATAACAGCTCTCGGTTCTCAGTGTCATCAACGGTATCAAGAAGCCGGTTAAGCGTCTCTCGATTGATTTTTGCCGTATACTGTTCTCCGAAGAGCCCTTTCAACGTGTCATCATTAACCTGCCAGCCGTGGCGTTCCAAATAGGAAGCGATGCCGCGAAGGAGCAGTGGGTGCTTTTTAGAAAGGATATTGATAAAGCTTAGAAAAGTTAGGTTGAGCAAGGTAGAGGGAGCCCCCAAAGCTTGCAATATCTCGCCTACCTCGGAATTGCTCAGAGGTGGAGTGTCTACTGTGTATAAAGCCTTTTCACTAAGCGAGTTTGAGATACTGAGCGGAAGGGGAAAGGAACTGGTAGATAATAACCGGACCCCAAAGGCTTGACAGGTTAGCGCTAACTGAACAATTCGCTCAGCAAGCTCGTCACCATTTGCCAGCCGTGGTATATCGTCTAATACCAAGAGTGTGCCCTGTCCCACCTGCCTACAGAGATCCGAGTACCAGTCTCTCCGGTTCAGGGGAGGTGGGGAACCCGTGAGTACGGCACATGCTTCATCAAGCCGCATTGCCGCCTGAGCGGTGGTTAAGTCTCGAAAGCGTATCCATGCCCGACAGGTACCAAGAGCCTGCGCTATCAGCACGGCCAATTGAGTTTTTCCTGAACCTGCACTGCCTACGAGAGCAGTCCAACTGTGTTGTTGGACAATGGGACTGAGGCTAGAGATGGTGTCTGAACGTTGGCTAGCATGATCAACAAGAGGCGGAATATCTAACAGAGGCTTCGAAAGCGTATAAGTGATTGCTGCATCAACTTCCTGATCGCGTGCCAGTTGGCGCACCTGCGAATCTAAACGAGCAATTTCCTGGCTGTGTTTGCGTACTTGCTGCTCAAGCTTGGCAACTCGTTGCTCCAAGTTGCCAATATGCCGCCAAACAGTCTGGCGCAATTGACGGTCTGCCTCGCTGATCGTGGGAAGCGCGAAGAGTGCTGCTCGATCTTCAACAGTCAGCTGCTTAGGGCCACGTTGACAAAGCAGTTTTAAGACATGTAGGAAGAGGCGTTGATAGATCTCTTCTGCCAGTGGTTCCGACTCAGCAATCTTCTCTGAGAGGAGACGTTGATATATTTGCTCCCTCAATTGTGGCAAATCCGCCAGTCCCGTACTCCACTCGAAGGTATCTATAAACTCCAGAAATTGGTCAGCAGATGCGCTCTTCACATATGTTTGAAAAAGTGTCCATGTCTCATCTGCTAAGTCACCCGGTTGCTTGGCTCTCTCGAGATAACTCAAGAAAGCTTGGAGTGTTTCCTCCTGGCGGGGAATATCCCATGTTCTGCTGCGAAGTTGCTGCCAAGCAGTAACTCCAGGGATATTATTAGGCAAGAGCGGGGGTTTTTCGCAACGAATCTGCGCATTGGTGGAATAGCGAAAAAAAAGGGCTATCCCTGCATTGCTCTGGAGGTGCTCGACAGCACAAGCGAGAGCGTTTAGAGCAGAAGGAGTTCGCAGCGTCAAGGGAGTGTCACGATGCTTCACTTGCTCAAGAAGCCATGTTGGGTTGTCAGTTGGATTCTGAAGCACTGAAGAGACATGATCAATGTCTTCGCCCCGCTCAAGCTCAAGCATTTGCCCGGGGCGTAAATCTAGCCAGCGGAAAATGGTCAAATCAACTTGATAGACGTAGCCACGAATGGTAGCCCAAGCATCTCGAGCACGCGCTGGTGTAAACCCATCCATACTCCAACACTTTCATCTATCAAATCTGCAAACCACATCAGTATGTACCAAGGAGAAGAAAATGTAAAGGGTGCATGCTTACTCAACCAAAGGGCAATGGGTGATTATCTCCAAAACTCAATTCATCATTTCCCACTGATGCGCAATGAGATGGATAGATCGGCTAATTGGTTTCTCGCCTTCATGCGTGGATTGGTCTAGGCTGCAAGAAGGGGTAAGGGGAGAAATCGAAAATTTAAATGAGGGGCGACCACGCTGTCGCTCCAGCTTTTGGTGGGCGCTATACGATTACTTGCTACGAGGACGCCCAGCATCAGAGCGCTTCCTGCGCCATGTGCCATCGTTGTTGCGTGCCCGTGGAGCCATCCCATCCCGGACATATGGCCCCTGGCGTGGCCCAGCACGACGATCTGCCTTGTCTCGTGTACTGGTTTGACGCTTTCCGCTTGAAAACCCAAAGAGTTTCATCGGAAATCACCCCTTCTCGTGCCCCCTCAGCACGATGTGCTATAAACCAGTCTTGCTGCCCAGGTGCAGCAAGCTCTTGGTTGCAGGTTCTAGCGGCCAAACCATCGCAAAACTTTGGCTCGGAAGCCCTTGCGCGGTCGCTTTTCCGTCTGCGCTTCAGTGTCCGTTGGCCCAGCAGCGCTAGCGGCCATCTGCCTGTCTGAAAAATACCGTTCATGATCGCGCGCTTCACGTTCCCGGCCCGCGGCAATCTGTTCAGGAGTCCAGGCCCCTGCCCAGCGCACTTTGTTCGACTTAATCCAGTAGTGCGAGCGGCAGGGAAACTGCCAGTTTCCAATGGACGGCGTTAGTGAGACGGTGTCGCCATCAAACAGGAACTGCCAATCAGCCGGACTGATCGGAGTCACCACCTTATTGCCACAGCCGCAGGCGCACCTGTGGACTGCGGTTGCATACTGGACCGAGACATACAGGACTCCCTCCTGCAGCTCAGACGGAATGAACTCAACAAACTCATGGGTAAACGAGGTGCGCCTCATCCAGCCTGCCCTTTCTGGTCTTCGTTGAGCAGATGATTGCCGTCAACCTCATAGGTGCTCGAATACTCCTCCTCGAGGTCGGTGTAAAAGCTGAACAGCTTCTTCCACTTGATGACGGCCAGGACGGCGTTGAGCGCATCGAGGTCAGCAATCTGGATGTTCTGCTCGTACCCATCCTCCTCTTCCGCTGCAAAAGTGAGGCGCTTCCACACATGGTCCCGGTGTCCGTCCGTGCTCGTCGTGGTGCGAATTTGCGCGCCTATCGAGTTGTCGGATTTCGCTTGAGATACCCCCATCCCCGTGTCTATAAATGGGACACCAAACTCCTCCAGCTTTTGGATAATGAACTTTTTGACTGGGCCGGTGTCCATCGCCAGGAAGACGAACGCCATGCCCCGCAAGTCTTCGATATTCGTTTCGTCAACATGAACAGGATGCGCGATGATGTTTCGGCGCAAGGGGTCATACTTGCGCTGAAAGTAATCGACCTTCTTGGGCGCGGCTTCAAGGTCGCTGAGATATGCTGCACCAGGTGCCCGGAATGCGTTGTGTGTATAGAACGTGTCGCGGTCGTATAGGTGTATCTGCACAATGGGCGTTTTAGCGATCAGGTCTAAGATGTACGACCCGGTCCCGCCGAGGCCGACGATGGCTACCTTGCCAAGTTTGAGCCTCTCGGTTGTAGCGCTTATCTGTGCCCGGCTTGAAGCCGAGTCCAGGTAGCGAAAGACTGACTCGTCGTCATCTGTCTGGTGCGGCGGGAACACCTGCGCTGTGGCGCTTGGGTCTATCGCGCGGGCATGTCCCTGTAACATGTTGACATAGCTCGTCATTTTATCGTAGTAGTCGGCGTATCCTTCCTTCGGTTTGCTGGAAAACCTGAAGCTAGCCGTCAGGCCCCCATCGACCTGGAACGTCTGACGGTCGTTGATAATCGCAATCAGTTCGCGGCCTTGGCTATCGCACGGAACCGAGCCGACAAACCATACTGTGTGATATGGATTCGGCGCAGTCATGTTGCCACTGGTTGCCAGCTCGGACACCAGGATGCCGCGCTCGACTACTCTGGCAGCGGTCACGTAGGGAACTTGCTGTACAAGCAAATAATTTGACCTGATCTTAACATCATAGCCTTCGTCTCTCAGACGCCGCAGGTCGGGGCTATGACTTACCAGTAGCTCGAACATTGAAGATGGTGCCCTCCTCTCGCACCTTCACCGACTGGCCTTCGACGAGGCTCCCCTCTCTTGGGTCCACAGCGTTTCGGTACGTGACAGTGAACGTTGTATCCGGTGATGGCGGTGTCGGGTATGCCAGTTTGACCACCTCGGTGTAGGAAACCTCCAGGGACGGAACCGTCTTCCGCTCAGCGTTTACGATGATGGTAACGTGTTCGTGGCGGGCTGCTTCTTCAGCGGCCATACTGACTTCCTGCATGGAAAACCCCCTCTTTGGATATCGGTATGTACGGAATTTGCCAAGTTATTCCGTCATTGCAGAATAGAATAACACGTCGATTACTACGTGTCAAGGAATAAAACGGGCAACTTTACGCCGAAAGCGAAATTTGCTATGCTAGGGGCGGAGGTGATTCAAATGAAGCTAGGCGATCGACTCCGCGAAATTCGCCAACAGCAGGAACAGACGCTGCTTCAGGTGGCAAAATCGACGGGTCTCTCCGTCTCCTATCTCTCGGATCTCGAACGCGGCCGAACCAACCCCTCGATGGAGACGCTGAAGCGGCTCGCTGACCATTATCAACAGGATCTGGCTGATCTGGTAGCCAATGTCGATGGCCAGGGTGGGCTCACGCTTGAATCATTGCCACCAGGGTTGGCGGAACTGGTGACAGATCAGGTCATTGATGAGGAGACAGCGCGGGACCTGAGTCGTATTGAATTGCGAGGGCAACGTCCCCGGGAACGCGACGATTGGTTGGGCCTCTATTATCATCTCAAGGGAATTATGCGGCAGTATTTGCCACCCGGCCCTGCTTCCAAGGAAGAGTGACGCGCATGCTCGTGCCCGAATCGCAGTTAGAAGCGATGGTGCTAGACCTGGTGGCAGCTACTAAGTCAACGTATGCCTGTTGGGCTGATCCGGAAGCCTTGGCAGGCGCGCTGGACCTCAAGGTGCGGTATACCTCCCTGGGGAGCAATCGCGAAGGCGCTTTCGACGACCAGATGATCGTGATTGATCAAGCAAAGGGAACTGCTGGTCGGCAGAAATTCACCTGGTATCACGAACTGACACATGCTCTCATCCGGCGTGACGACGAGCTTTATGCGATCCTGGATGAACAATATCGGCGTGAAGGGGATTTCATCCGCATACGCGAGCGCCTATCAGACATTGGCGCTGCTGAGTTTGTCCTCCCACGGGAGCAGGTGCGCACGGTGCTGGTGCAGCATCAGTATTCGATTGGGTGTTTGAAAACACTCAGCGATACAACTGGCGCCTCTCTAACGGCTGCCTGTGTCCAAATAGCCCGTTGCTCGCCTCATCGCTGTGTCGTGGTTGTCTGCCTACCGTACTTTGTTCAGGCAGCTAGGCAGGCCTTGCTTGCTACGCCAGTTACCCATCCGGTCCTACGTGTTGCCGTCGGAATGTCCTCGCCGCAGCTGGCACGGTATCACGTGGCACGGAATACGATCATTCCGGCAGGGCATCTGCTGGGTGAGGTCTATCAGTCAAAAGCAGGCACGATCATACGAGGGGAAGCGCCCATCCCCTTCAAGTCTGGAACCGTATGGATTGTGCCGTGCGAAGGGGTGCGACTAGGCGAGCAAACCTTTGCCATTTTCCAGATCGATGCGCCTTCTATACAGGCTCCGGGCCAAATGACCCTGTTTTAGGCTCAGGAGGGCGGTTTCACATGCAGTGTCCGTCAATCGCCTAGTGCTGCCTCATTCTGAGTGTGGTAGCCAATCGACCAGTTCTGAGTACCGGGCTCTCTGGCATCATGCCAAGGCTATAAGCAACCATGCAATTATCATTGCGGGAGGTTTCCTGGCACGTCTGGCCACTTCATGACTTAGACGACTCCTTACATCAATGTATCAATGAGCACATTTTCATTGAGGTTGTTCAATTACAGGAAGTCCTCTTGGTCATGGAAAGAGATTGCCATGCTCTGATCTACTCTTCTCACCTGGATTGACGGGGTTTCACCTCCCCAAACTTGATTGAAACCAGTACAGCCAACTTCCCCTCTGCCAATCCTTGATGCTGTCGTTAAAACTGTTCAAGGCAGTGAAAGCAAGAGCACACCGAGCTGGGGCAGCAGAGTACACTATTGGCGCAGGCAGAACAACGGAGAATAGCATTGCCAAAACCAACCAGACGGCTATGAGAAAGCATGCAATATTTAGAAGCTGCTAGAATATACCGATGTCCTTGTAACTAAATCTTCATATAGTGATTTCAAATATGATGAGACATTTGATACACAATCATACTTTCAAGATAACAGTGCTCTCCTAGCATCAAACGATAGCGCGCTTTCCAGCGTTTGGCGGCAATGGCGTTCAGGCGTATGAGCGTCCAGGTGGGCGCGCATTCCTCCAATAGCCGCCGCAGGCTCACCTCATCGTGAAGCTCCAGTCCATGTGCCCGCAATTGGGCTGCCAATTCTGGCGCAAGCTCACTTTCCATGGGATACACCGCTTCCCACACCGGTTTCCTGGCCTGCCAGATTCCAGTTGCCCACTTCCAGCGCGCAGCGCAGTTCCTGGATGACCGTTTCGTCCTGCTCTGTTGCCAGGCTTTGTTCCAGCGCGGCGCGTGCCTCTGGCCCGCCGATGCGCCCCAAGGCCCAGGCGGCATGGCCTCGCACCAGCGCTTCTGGCTCCGTGCGCAGCGTCTCGATCAGCGCCGGAACGGCTATCGGGTCGCCCAGATTGCCGAGCGCGACACAGACATTGCGCAGCAGCCCGCGCCGCTTGGCGCGCTTGATGGGGCTGTGGCGGAAGCGCTCGCGGAACTGTTCTTCATCCAGCTTCAGCAGCGGCAGCAGCGCCGGGCTGGATGCTCCTTGCATACGCGGCTGAAATGGCGAGCTTTGCTTCTCACTGGCAAGTGCTGTACCAGCAACCTGCTCTGGTTGGGCCTGGCCCGCGCCAAAACGCCCGGCGCGTTTGAGGCGTTCGACGGCAATGAGGTTGACAGGGCAGACTTCCTGGCAGATGTCGCAGCCGAAGATATGATTGCCCATCAATGGGCGCAGATCAAGCGGAATGCTGCCGCGCAGTTCGATGGTCAGGAACGAGATGCAGCGGGTGTTATCCAGCACATAGGGGGCGACAAACGCGCCGGTCGGGCAGGCGTGAAGGCAGCGCTCGCACGCGCCGCAGTTCGATTTGAGGGGCGCGTCTGGCTCCAATTCCAGGTTGGTGACGATTTCGGCCAGGAAGACCCACGACCCCCAACCATGCGTCAGGATGTTGGTGTTTTTGCCATACCACCCCAGCCCGGAGCGCTCGGCAACGGCGCGGTCCACCATGCGCCCCGTATCGACGAAGAGCCGCGTTTCGGTGTCTGGCGCGGCATTCAGGCCGCGCAGATAGGTTGCCAACTGCTCTAGCCTGGCTTTGATGACTTCATGATAGTCGTCGCCCCAGGCATAGCAGGAGACGCGCCCGTGCGGGTCACCAGGCGCGGTGAGGTCGCGCGTCGCGTCGGTCAGGTAGAAGATCGCCAGCGAGATGACGGAGCGCGCGTCGGGCAGCAGGGCGCGCGGATTGCTGGAGACCTGGGCGCGCTCGGCGGTGAACCAGGGCAAGCCATCCATCAACCCCTGCTCGATGCGATTTTTGATGGCCGTTTCGCGCTCCGGGAATGGTTCGGCGCTGGTGACGCGCACCAGATCGAATCCCAGGCTGGCGGCCTCGTCTTTGATGTCGGATGTGAGAGACATACTTGATTTTATCAGATTATTGCCAGGCATTCAGAAGTACATCACCGTAGATGGTGTAGATGGTGTAGATGCCCTGCTCTCTTAGAGCAAAGGGCTTCCCCCGTAGATGATGTAGATGATGTAGATGTTTTGATTTAACCAAAAATTTTACTAATAAGCAGAAGATATTACATATGAAGCATCTACATCATCTACATCATCTACGGTAGTAGTAGTATTGCTAGCTCCTAAAGGTGATACAAATGCTATCGACCTTCCGCGAAAGGTCCATTGCACGCAAGCAATTCATCATTTCTGCGCGGTGGCTTCGTCTGCGAAGAACCGCTCCACATCCTCGATCTTCATCGTCTTCTTGGCGGGCGGGAGCGCCGCCACGACGCGACTTCCATAATATTTAGTATACAAACGCGCGTCGAGAATTGCCATCACGCCCCGGTCCTCTTTGGTGCGAATCAGCCGCCCCAATCCTTGCTTCAGGCGCAGCGTGGCCTGCGGCAAGACGTAGTTGTTGAACCAATCCTCGTTGGCTTCCTTCATCAGCTTGACGCGCGCCTCGTGCACCGGGTCGTCGGGCGGGTCGAAGGGCAGCTTATCGATGACGACCAGCGAAAGCGCCTCGCCCGCGATGTCGACGCCCTCCCAGAAACTCTTCAGCCCCAGCAGCACGGCGTTGGGCGTGCTGCGGAAGCGCTTGATAAGCTCAATGCGCGAGAAATCGCCCTGAAGCAAGGTCGGGAAATCGACCATATCGCGAAGTTGCTCGTACACATCCATCATGGCCTTGTGGCTGGAAAAGAGCAGGAACGCCCGCCCACGCGAGGCGCGCACCAACTGGGCCATCTCGCGGGCCAGCGCGTCGATATAGACGCGGTTATCCGCGCCGAACTTTGGTTCCGGCAGGCCGCGCGGCAGATAGAGCAGGGCGTGGTTGGGATAGTCGAATGTAGGCGGTAGGACGCGCTCGACGACCTTATTGAGCACGCCCACGCGGCGGCGGAAATAGCCGAAGTCGCCGCCCACCGCCAGCGTCGCGGATGTGGCGATGGTGTTGATCTTCTCGAAAAGCTGCGTCTGCAAGAGTTCGGTGATGGAGAGCGGCGCAGCCGAAACGCTCAACTGGCGCAGGCCCTTGTCCTGGCCGCGCGGGCCGCCTTCGCGCTCCACATAATAGACGCGGCTCTTGAGGTCTTGCACGGCAAAAGCGACACGCAGATCGCTCGCCAGCGTGCGGGCGCGCTTGATGAGTTTGTCGTACAACTGCTCCTCTTTGTCGTCCATGCCATCCGGGCGGCGATACTTCATCTCTTCGGCCAGCGAGTCGACACTCTCGGCCAGGTGCAGGCCTTCCTGAAACGGCTGGGTGAGCAAGGCGCGATTCTTGAAGCCAGGGTCGGCGATGGTTGCCAGGCGGTCCCAGGCGACGACGTTGTGCTGCCCGGCCTCTTGAAAGAGCAGCGGGTCGACATGTTCTTTCAGGCGGCGCTGCTGGAAGAGGCTCTGCACGCGGCCTGGCGAGACGGTGACAGTGAAAGCGCGCGTGGCTTCTTCTTCCAGGTGGTGCGCTTCGTCGATGACGACGACATCGCGCTCTGGCAGGAGCCAGCCATCCATCGCGGCGTCGAGCAGCAGGAGGGTATGGTTGACGACGATGATCTGCGCTTCGCGGGCGCGCTGGCGCATTTCGCGCACGTAGCAGTCGCCGAACCAGTTGCACTTGCTCCAGGCGCATTGATCGCTGTCGGCAGCAATGCGGGCGCGGATGTCGCCGGGGAGGGTGAACGGCGCGGTATCCAGGTCGCCGTTAAAAGAGTCGTCATCGCCAGGGCCACCGGTGACGGTATCTTGCAAGAAGCGCAGCAGCCGGTCAAAGGCTGGTGAGCGCTGGAAGGGCAGCAGGTCGCTGTTTTCTTTATCGAAGCGGTCCAGGCAGAGGTAGTTGCCCATGCCCTTGATGAGCGCGGCGCGGAAGTCCTGGATGTGCTGCTGCACAAAGGGGATATCTTTGTAAAACAACTGCTCCTGGAGGTTCTTGTTGGCGGTGCTGATGATGGCGACCTTGCCGGAGCGTACGATGGGCAATAAGTAAGCGAGCGACTTTCCCGTCCCGGTGCTGGCTTCGATGACGGCATGGTTGCTGTTTTCCAGCGCCTGGGCCACCAGTTCGGCCATCTCTACCTGCGCGGCGCGTTCCTCATAATCGGGCAGGCTCTCCGAGAGCGCGCCGCCTCGGGTGAGATCATGCCGGACCTGCTCGGCTAACGATAGACTGATGCTCACACGCCCTCCCGCGGCAGACTAGACCAGACGTTCTTACCTGATAAGTATATCATATTGCGGAAGAGGGCGCTTGTTGATCTGGCTGGGCTGCACTCATGTTTTACGTGGGGGGAAGGGTTTCAAGGGAGGTCAGTTTCACGGAGTGGGAGGCGGCATTTTAATCAGGCCGTATTTGATCTTGAGCGCCAGGATGCGCTGCACAGACTGATCGATGCGCGCCCTGGTGATCTGGCCCTTGTCGATGGCGGTGTGGAAGGCGCTCAAGACGCCGGGTATTTCGTTGGCTTGAAAGCTCAAGAGCAGGTCGTCGCCTGCGATGACGGCCAGCACGGCGGCCTGGGCGGCTGTCCAGCGGTTGGAGATTGCGCCCATATGCAGGCCATCGGTGATAATGACGCCTTGATAGCCGAGGTCGCCGCGCAAGACCTGATTGATCATAATGGGTGAGAGCGCGCCGGGCAGGTTGGGGTCATAGGCTGTGTCGATGACGTACGTCGACAGAATCATATCGACATCGCCCTGCGCGATCAGCGCCCGATAGGGGGCGAAGTCGATGTTGTTCAGGTCGGTCTTGCTGCGCTTCTGGATGGGCAGCCCCTGATGCGGGTCGATGGCGACATCGCCCAGGCCGGGCCAATGCTTCAGGCTGCCGATGACGCCCTGGCTTTGCAGGCCATTGAGATAGGCTCCGGCGAAGGTGGTCACTTTGGCGGGCGTGGTGCCATACATGCGCGTGGGCAGCGGCGAGACGGCATCGCTGACGTTCTGCACGTCAACGACGGGCGCCAGATTGAGGTTGATGCCAAGCTGGCTCAAGATTTGCCCATCGGAGACGCCCTGCTGCAAAGCCTTGTTGGGGTCGTTGGTGTCGCCGATCTCCTCAGCCGACGGGCGCGGGCCGGAGATGTAAAGCAGCCTATTGACGGTGCCCCCTTCCTGGTCGGTGGAGATGAAGAGCGGGATGTGCGCGTGCGCCTGCATGGACGTGTCCAGCTTTTTCAACTGCGCGGCGCTGAGCATATTACCTGCATAGAGGATGACGGTGCCGATATGGTCGGTTTCGACCATCGTCTGGAGGTCGGGGGTGAGTGTCGAGCCAAGGAAGGCCCCCACCAGCATTTGCCCAAGTTCTTCGTCGAGCGACATGCCCGCGATCATCTGATTGATGAACTGGGCCTCGCGCTCTGCTGCGGTTGGCGTGGGCGTCGCGGTTGGTGTGGGCGTTGCCTGAACGGTGCTTTGCGCTGGCGGGCGCGGTGTCAGCTTCAGCGCGGCGTAGGCGGCGAGAGGCACGGCTGCCACCAGCGCCGCCGCCAGCGCCAGCGCGAGAATCAGCTTCTGGCCGCGCGAATAGGCGGCGCGCTGGCGGCGCGGTGACCTGGCCGGGGGCGGAGCCGCAGCCGGAAAACGGCTCTGCCGCGAGGCATAACGTTCATGATCGGTTGGTGGTTCGTACATGCCTACAGTTTTCTCGCCTACGGTTTTCGTTCAATAGTTTTGGTGGCGTGCCCCGGCTTATGCTCCAGCTTAGAACTGAGCCGGAATCTTGAGCAAGCCATATTTGATTTTGAGGGCCAGGATACGCTGAAGCGAAAGGTCGATGCGCGCCTTGCTGATCTGGCCGCTGGTGACGGCTGCGTGCAAGGCGTCGATGACATCCTGCACGCCCTGCACGTTGTAAGGGCCAAGCAGAATATCATTGCCGGCCTCTACGGCCAGCACGGCGGCCTGGGTCAGCGTCCAGTTGTCGCTGATGGCCTTCATGTAGAGTCCATCGGTGATGACCACGCCCTGGAAGCCCAGTTGGCCGCGCAAGACCTCATCAATCAAGATCGGCGAGAGCGTGGCCGGATAGGTCTTGTCATAGGAGGGAACCAGTTCATGGGTGGACATAATCATATCGACGTTGCCCTGGGCCAGCAGCGTGCGATAGGGCGCGAAGTTCACGCTGTTCATTTCCTGCTGGCTGCTGTTGAGCGTGGGCAGCGCGTCGTGCGGGTCCACGGTGTCAGCGCCCAGGCCGGGCCAGTGTTTCAGGGTGCCGACGACGCCCTGCGCTTGCAGGCCGTTGAGATACGCTCCGGCAAAGGCGGCAACTTTATCTGGCGTGGTGCCATACATGCGATACTCGAACCCTACCATGCTGGAGGCGTTGAAGACGGCATCGCTGAGGCTCTGGACATCGACATCGGGAGCCAGGTTGTCGTTGAAGCCTAATTGTTTAAGAATCTGGCCGTCGCTTACGCCCTGCTGATAGGCGGTGTTCGGGTCATTGCTGGCGCCGATGTCCCTGGCCGACGGGCGCGGGCCGGTGATGGGGTCCAGCCGATTGACCTCGCCGCCCTCCTGGTCGATGGAGATGAGCAAGGGGATTTTGGCATCGGCCTGGATGGCGGTGGTCAGGGCGGTGACCTGGGGGCGGGTCTGGATATTATCGTTGAAGGTGTAGAGGATGATGCCGCCCGCGTGCTCGTTTTCGATCATATATTGCAGGTCACTATTGATGACGCCGCCCTCGTCCCACTCCACCATAATCATCTGGCCGAGTTCTTCATCCAGCGACATCTGCGAGATCGTCTGATTGATGAACGCGGCTTCGCGGCGATCCGGGTCGAGTTCTTTGGGGGCAACGCCTGTCCCTTTTTTGATGGGTGTGTTGCCGATTTGCGTTTGCTGGCGCTGGGATAGCTGCATCGCCAGATACGCGCCCAGGGGCAGCGCGGCTATGATGATGACGGCCAGGAGCGACAGGATGAGGGTTTTCTCTCTGCGCGTGTAGGCGCCCGGCGTCGGCCCAAAGAGCTTGCGTGACGGCGGGCGAGCGGCGGTTGGATGCTGCTCTTCGGTGCGCTCCTCAGTCGGTGTTTCTTTCATAATACCCCTGGCTCCTTAGTGCAGAGAAGAAAATCAGAAAGGTGATAAGCGTTCATTTCTATAATCGAAGGAAACCCAGAAACGTTTCGGTCTCTCTTCATACAACACGCTCAAACCGTGTTGAGAGAAACGATCATTTACGGTACGCTTGCCTACAGTTAGAACGGCCCAGCCTTTCGCACGGTAACACGGCTGCTCGGCTTGCGCGAAGGGCTTGGCGATGCGGCGCAAACAGGGAGTTGGTGTCTCGGAAAGTCGCGCGAAGGCATTGCAGGGATCATGCCAGGGGCAAATCTCCCACGTTTATTGTAGCGCACGCGGCAAGCCATGCCGCGCATCCTACTAAAGCTTGACAGAGTCTTTCTCTGGGGGCTAGAATTTCGTGTCAAGAATACACTTAGTTGGCATCAGAGCGAAAGGCGCGATATATGAGCACAGATGTTTCACAAGCACCCGATGGAAACGCGCCCGCTGATTCTTCGGCAGCCTGGACGCCTGAGGCGGCTGAGCATCATTATGACCCCGGCAAGTGGGACCGGCCATCGGTCACGGTGGATGTGGTGATCTTGAGCCTGCAAGATGGCGATCTCAAGGTGCTGCTCATCAAGCGCCGCAACTGGCCGTATGAAGGCTATTGGGCCATCCCTGGCGGGTTTATCGAGATGCGCGAGTCGCTGGAGGAGTCGGCGCGGCGCGAATTGGAGGAAGAGACCGGCCTGCGCGACATCTATATGGAGCAGTTGTATACCTTCGGCGACCCGGAGCGCGACCCGCGCACGCGCGTGATTACGGTGGCTTATCTGGCGCTGGTGGATTACCTTCAGCTTGAACCACACGCTGCGGATGACGCGGGCGATGTCGGCTGGTTTTCGATGTATGATCTGCCGCCGCTGGCGTTTGACCACGCGAAAATGTTGGATTACACGATGAAGCGCCTGCGGGGCAAGCTGGAATATACGACGATTGGCTTTCAGTTTTTGCCGGAAAAGTTCACCCTCAGCGAGCTTCAGCAGGTCTATCAGGTGATTCTTGGCCCGGAGCGCAAGCTGGATAAGCGCAACTTTCGCAAGAAGATCGTGTCCACGGGCATTCTGGAAAGCACCGGCGAGCAGAAAATGGAGGGCACGCATCGGCCCGCCCGCCTGTACCGCTTTAATCCCAAAGCCGAGGCGTAAAAGCGCCCCAGGCTCTTGTATCAAGAGATCGGAGGGGGGAAGCGATGGAATTGCCACAAGCAACGAAAGACGCGGATGCTCTGGTGGAGCAAAGCCATCTGTTTTTAGAATGGCTGGTTGAATGGGAGCGCAATTTACCGAGCCTGCGCTGGGCTGATGTGCTGCATGAGACGCCGCCCGAGCGCGCAGCGGTTTTCTGTGTGGATATGGTGAATGGTTTCTGCCACGAGGGCAACCTTGCCAGCCCGCGCATCGGGGCGTTGATTCCGGCGGTGCGCCGTGTGTTTGAAGAGGCGCACCAGGCGGGCGTGCGGCAGTTTGTGCTACCCCAGGACACGCATCGCCCGGATGCGCTGGAGTTCCACGACTTCCCGCTGCACTGTGTGGCAGGCACGCCCGAAGCTGACACCATTCCGGAATTGCAAAATCTGCCCTTCGCCGGTCTTTTTCGAGTTTTCCCCAAAAACTCGCTCAGCGCCTCGCATGAGACGGGCGTGAATGGCTGGCTGGATGCCCACGCTGATCTGGGCGCGGTGGTGGTCTGTGGCAACTGCACGGACCTGTGCGTGCATCAACTGGTGATGCACCTGAAGCTGCGCTCCAATGCGCGCAATCAACCGCTGCGCGTGATCGTGCCTGCCAACAGCGTACAGACGTATGATCTGCCGGTGGCGACGGCGCGCCAGCTTGGCGCGATTCCCCACGATGGCGATCTGCTGCACCTGTTCTTTCTGTATCATATGCGGCTGAACGGCGCTGAAGTGGTGCGCGAGATAGGATTGGCATGAGTATTTTTGATGGGCAGCGTTTGCCCACGTCGATCTTTAAGCTCGATGTGGAGCGGATGCGCGCTGGATGGTATTCGGACAAGTATTTTTATAATATTGTCGCGCTGTTGACCGATCTGGCGCGCATGGGCTATCGCTTCGGGGGCACGTCACCCGATCTGAGCGATCTGGAACTTGATCTGGCGCAGGTGGATATTGGCGATATCGAAGTGGAGATGCAGTGGTTCACGCGCCGCAAGCCGTTCAGCATCGTGGTGGGCGTGGATAAGGCGATTGCCATGCTGCGCGAATGCACCGGCTATTACGATGAACAGGGCCGTTTTGTCAATACCTTCGAGCAGCTTGAGGTGCAGGCGGTGCAGGATGGGGCGGTGGTCCACTATGCAGGCGACCCGCTTCAGGTTGAGCCGGTGCTGCGGGTGCGCGGGCGCTACCGCGATTTTGCGATGCTGGAGACGCCGACGCTGGGCACGCTGACACGCGGCAGCCGCATTGCGACCAACGTCTATAACGTGCTGGTGGCAGCCCATGGCAAGCCGGTGCTGTTCTTTCCGGCGCGCTTCGATGCCCACGAGGTGCAGGCCGCCGATGGCTACGCCTATCAGATTGCGGTGCAGCTTTTTAATCGCACCTATGCGCACAAGCTCGATTCGTTTATCTCCACCGACGCGCAGGGCGACTGGTGGGGCGGCGCGGGCGGCGGGACGGTGGCCCACGCGGCGATTGCCGCGTTTCTGGGCGACACGGCGGAAACGATGATGGCCTTTGCGGCGCTGCGTCCGGTGAATATTCCGCGCATTGCGCTGGTGGATTTTCACAACGACTGCGTGGGCACGACGCTTGGGGTGATGCAGGCGATGTTTCGTCGCTTTCGGGAGTTGACCGAGGCGGGCAAGCTCGACGATGCCGAGAAGTATCGGCTGTATGGGGTGCGCCCCGATACCAGCGGAAGTATGCGCGATGTCTCGCTGGAGCCGCTGGGTGATCCTGAACTGGATAATGGGGTGAACCCGCGCCTGGTCTTCAGGATGCGCCAGGCGATGGACAACGCCTGGCAGGAGTGGCGGTTGCCGGAGGAATGGCACGAGCGCGCCCGTGACTGGTGCCAGGCGGTCAAAATTGTGGTGAGCGGCGGCTTCAATCCCAAACGGATTCATCTCTTTGAGGAGATTGGCGCGCCCGCCGACATCTACGCGGTTGGCTCGTATCTGTTTTCCAACGCGGATGAAGCGGGTACGATCAACGACTATACCGCCGATGTGGTGCGCGTGAAAGTGCTGGGCACGTGGTACGACCTGGCAAAAGTTGGGCGGCGTGCCTGCGATAATCCGGAACTGGAGCCGGTGAAGTAGCGAGGGTAAACTCTACACTCTCTACACTCTCTACGCTCCCCTACAGCGGTTCGTGCTTGATGCGGTGGTGGAGTTTGAACAGTTCACCGAAGGCGTGCGCAATTACGCTCAGGTTGGCGCCGGTTGCTTTGCCGCCCGCGCGGGGATAATGGTTGACCGGCACTTCTACCCAGGTGTAGCCCAGACGATTGAGCTTGACCAGCATTTCGGTGTTGACCATGGCTCCCTGTGCCTGGACGTTGGCCCTCCGCACGAGCTTTGTCGGATAGAGCTTGAAGGCACAGTCTACATCGCGCACCTTCAGCCCAAACAGCAGGCGCATCAGCATTTTCCAGCCCCAGGCGTTGACGATGCGCAGCGGCGGGTCTTGCCGGTGTTCGCGATAGCCCAACACCGCGTCGGCCTCATCCACATGTTCGAACAGCCTGGTAATGTCCCGAATGTCGAATTGTCCATCGGCGTCCATGAAGAAGGTCAACTCTTTGCTGACCACGTTGAAGCCCGCAATCAGCGCGGCCCCATAGCCTTTGTTGGGCGTGTTATGCACGACGCGGATATGTGGGTTGGCTGATGCCAGCGCGTCGACAATGGCTCCCGTGCGGTCGGTGCTGCCATCATTGACGACAATAACCTCGTAGTCGGGGGCTACCTCTGTGAGCGTTTCCACCACCTTTTGCACCGTTTGCGCGATGATTGCTTCTTCGTTCCAGGCGGGCAGAACAACCGCCAGCCCGCGCGTGGTCACGGCCTGGCTGGCGGTGGGAACCGTTTGAGATGCATTTAGCGAGCTGCTTTGCTCGTGTTCTTCCGATGATTGGCCTTGAAGCTTTGTTTGCATACTTCCTTTCGACGCTGCGGCGCCAGCCAGAGTCCCCTCTTTGCGGTGCAATGGAAAAAACTGTTACAATAGAGTCGCAACTGGCGCTCTTCCCCCATAAAGTGAGGGCATCAACGGTTCCAAAAATTGATGCGGCGCGCCTTCGCGCTGCGCTGTGGTAGAAACAATTCTATTATGCACCAGAACGTCACTTCTTCTCAATACCCCTCAGAGGACGCTTCCATGCCTGCCGAGGCGCTGCCTGAGGGCGCTGAACCTCAACAGGAACAGGTCGACGAACATCGGGCCACCGCTTCGACTGCTCGTGCGGCCCATCACGTAGAAGCCAGCACGTTTGCCAGCCCTGGCCTGACGGCACGCAAACGTTATGGCACGGCGATTATGCTGTTTGTGCTGGGTGTGTTCGTGATCGGCGTGGTGTTTTATGACGGCGGTTCGGTGATTGTCAGCGCTATCCTGGGCGCGCTCTTGATTGCTGGCTTTGTCTGGTATCTGCGCCTGATCGCGCCCGCGCCTTTTACGCTGAGCCTGACAGACGAGGGGCTGACACGCCAGGAGCAGGGGAAAGAGGCCCAGATGATTCCCTGGGGCGATATGGCGCGGGTGAAAGAAGAGCAGTTCCCCAACGGCAAGATCATCGGCGTGATGGTTTACGCGCGCAGCAAGAGCAGCGTGTATCGCGCGCTGGTCCTCTGGCGTGACGATTTGCCGCAGTTCGATGCGTTCCGCCAGGCGCTCAAGGCATCGACGCTGCCGGAAACGCCCTGGCAGCTTGAGACCGTTCACGAGTGAAGGCGTTACCTGCTCGCCAGGCGCTCTTTCATATATTCACAAAGACCGGCCAGCCCATGTTGCAGGTCGGGCAGCGCGCTGGCGAGCGAGACGCGCACGTAGCCATCAATCGTTGCGCCAAAGGCGCTGCCAGGAGCCACGGAGATGTTGCGCTCTTTCAGCAGACCCAGCACAAATGCTTCTGAGGATAGACCAGCGGGCGATATATCGATCATCAGATAAAACGCGCCCCTGGGGGGCACGGCGCTGACGCCGTAGGAGCGCAGCACCTCCAGGGCGGCATCACGGCGCTGGCGATAGGTATCGCGCATGGCGGCCACACAGTCCTGCGGCCCCGTCAGCGCGGCTTCGGCGGCCCATTGGGCGATATGCGAGACGTTGGTGCAGGCGGCGCTGACGGCAGCGGTGATGGCTTTGCTGATTTCTGGCCGCGCCACGGAGTAGCCGATGCGCCAGCCGGTCATGGCGTAACTTTTGGAGAAGGTGTAGGCGCTGATGACGCGCCCATCGTCGCACAGCGCTGCCGGGCTGATGTGTTCGCCCTCGTAGACCAGTTCGTCATAGGCTTCGTCGCTGATGAGATAGAGGTCGTGACGCAGCGCGAAATCAATGAGCTCTTCCAGCAAGGCACGCGAGAAGACTGCGCCGGTCGGATTGGCGGGGCTGTTGATGAGCACTATTTTTGTGCGCGGTGTCACCAGGCGCTCTAGCTTGTCCAGGTCAGGAAGCCAGCCGTTTGCCGGATGCAGACGATAAGGCGCTGGCCGCGCGCCAACGCAGGCGAGCATGGTTTCGTACATCGGCCAGGCCGGATCGGGGATGAGCATTTCATCGCCTGGACCGCAGATTGCCTGAATCGCTCCCATCAGCGCGCCCGTGCCGCCGAGAGCGACGCTGATCTCATCAGGGCTGGCGGTGTAGCCGTTGATGCGCTGCACTTTGGTGGCGAGCGCCTGGCGCAGCGAGGGCAGCCCCGCAGGTGGGCCATAGGTGACAGGTCGTTCTTCGATGGCGTCCATTACCGCGCGCCGAATGTGTTCCGGCGTGCGAAAATCCGGCTCGCCCGTTTCCAGACGGATGCAGCCGGGCTGCTGGCTGGCAATCGCGGCGACCTGAAGGATGGGGTTGATGTCCAGGGCTTGAATGGCAGGCATGAGGCTTTTCATAGAGTTGGCAACCCTCCATTCAGAAATGCTGCGCCGATGCGCTCGACCAGCCCGGCCAGCAGGACCATGCGCGGGGCAATCGAATCGAGGACGATATACTCGCCGGGATTATGGGCCAGACCGCCCGCGAGGCCCAGCGCGTCGAGCGTGGGAATCATCGTAGCGGTGGTGTTGCCATCGGAGCCGCCGCCTGTGGAGATGCCGCGCAGGCCAATGTTCTGGCGCGCGGCCTCGGCCTTTGCGAGATTGAAGAGGGCGGTGTTGCCCGAGGTGGCCTCGAAGGGGAAATGGCAAAGTTCGCCGGTAATCGTGCTTTCGGTGCCTGGCACAACGATCTGACACGCAATGCGTTGGAACGCTTCCTCAACCGACGCAATGCCAGCCTTATCGGCGGCGCGAATGTCGATCAGCGCGTGGGCATGGTCGGGCACGATGTTGCCCCTTTCGCCGCCGCCCACGACGCCAACATTGACGGTGACGCCGGGAATCGTGCCATTGAGGCTCTGCAAGGCGATGATCTTGTGCGCCAGTTCCAGAATGGCGCTGCGGCCTTTCTCTGGCTCAACGCCCGCGTGCGCGGCGTCGCCGCGCACGTCCAGCCGGTAGTTGCCGACGCCCTTGCGCGCGATGACGACCTCATCGAGTTCGCGCCCTGGCTCCAGCACGAGGGCTACATCGGCCTGGCCCGCCAGTTCGCGCACCAGCGGCTTGCTGGAGGGTGAGCCAATTTCTTCGTCGCTGTTGCAGAGATAAGTGATCGAGGCGAAGTTATCTGCGCCCAATGCGTGCAGCAGATCGACGGCATAGACACCCAGCAGCAAGCCCGATTTCATGTCCAGCACGCCCGGACCCAGGGCGCGCCCGTCCTTGATGGTGAAGGGGCGGCGCTCTGGCTCGCCTTCGGGGAAGACGGTATCCATATGGCCGATGACGAGGATGCGCGCCTTGCCAGTGCCGCGCCGCGTGGCGACGACATGGTTGCCAAACTCCGGCTGCTGCTGCACGGTGACGGCGCAGTCGCTGGCCTCCAGCCGCTCCTTCATCCAGACGGCGACCTGATCGACGCCTGGCTTGTGGTAGGTGCCGGAATCGATGTTGACGATGGTTTGCAGGTCGCCAAGCAGTGCCTGCTGATATTGTTGTGCCTGCTCCAACGCGGGGCCAATCTCCAGGGGCATTATCTGAAAATCCTCTCTTGTTGCCAGATGGTCTGGGTGAAAATGGTTAATAGCAATGTTATAGCAAATCTGCGAAGAATATGCAGGTTTCTTTTATACCGAGGCCAGGGGCGCGATCAGGCCAGGGACATCGCTGCGGGTGCGGAACAGCACGCCGCCGCGTTCGGGAGATACGGTATTGCCTGCCGTTGCGATATAGAGGTCGCGGTGGTCGTCGCCGCCAAAACAAAGGCTGGCGACAAACGTTGCCGGAATGTCGAGCACCTGTGCAATCTGTCCATCTGGCTGGAAACAGGCCAGGCCGCCTCCGCTGCCTAAGGCCACCCAGACCTGGCCTTGATCATCGACGGCCAGGCCATCAGGATTGCCCCTGGGCACGCTGGCAAAGACGCGCCGGTTGACCCAGCGCCCATCGTCGGCCAGATCATGCGCCAGGATGACGCCAGCATCGTAGTTTGATTGATAGAGGATGCGCTCATTGGGAGAGAAGCCAATGCCATTGGGAAAACTGACATTGTCATAGATCAGCGTCTTCTGCCCATCCTGCTCGATGCGCCAGGTATCACCAGGGATGCGTTCGTTCATTTCCAGAGCGCTTGAACGCAAACTGCTCACATAGACGCGCCCGGCGCGATCAGTCATCAGGTCGTTAAAGCCGACCACATCGTCGAGGGCAAGCAATGTGCGCGTTTCAGCAGGCGTCTGATGAATGACCGTTTTCCCTGTCACCACGATGCCCCCATTTTGATGGAGGGCCAGCCCGCCAATGCCGCGCCGTTTGGGAATGATCGTTTCAACAGTGTTGTCAGGCGACCAGCAATAGACGCCGCCATTGAACACGTCGCTAAAGTAGATTTGACCCGTTGCAGTTACGCGGGGTGCTTCGATCAGCCCATAGCCCCAGACCACCATTTCCATGAGCCCTCATCCTTTCAAGGCCACCAGATGGCGCCTTCGTTGCGCAGGCGCGTCAAGTCGTCTTCGGAGTAGCCAGCGGCTTGCAGGATTTCGCGGGTTTGTTCGCCCAACGCGGGCGGGGCGTGGCGCACCTCGAAGGGCACATCCTCGATGCGCGGCGTCAGCGCCAGCGTGCCGAACTCGAAGCTTTCGCCGTAGTCGGCGCGGCGCACGGTCCCCAACGCCTCTACCTGCGGGTCGACCAGCGCTTCGCTGAGCGTATTGACCGGCCCCAGGCAGGTTTCGATCTCAGCAAACTCGGCCACCCATTCGTCGCGCGTCCGCGTCAGGAAGAGCGCGCGCAGGGCAGCCCGCGCTTCTTCGCGCTCGGTGGCGTCGGTGGGTTGGTGCAGCGAGAGCAGGTCGGGTCGCCCGGCGCGCTCGCAGAAGGTGGCCCAGAACTTGGGTTCCAGCGCGCCGAGCGTGATGGCCTTGCCATCTTTGGTTTCGTAGATGCGATAGGCGGGTAGGCCGCCGTTAAGCTGGCCCGCGCCCGGCGCTGGCTCGTGGCCGGTGTTGAGGGTGGTCGCGGCCAGCAAGGGCATGAGGGCCAGCGCGTTTTCCATCATTGAGACATCCACCAGGCGGCCCTTGTCGGAGTTGGCACGGCCCGCCAGCGAGGCGAGAATGCCGATCACGGCGGGAAGCGCGCCGCCCGCGATATCGGCAAGCTGCGTGGCGGGCATGGTTGGTACATCCTGGCCTGCGCGGTTGTGGTGGAGCAGCCCCGCGTAGCCGAGATAGTTGATGTCGTGCCCGGCGCGCTGGGCATAGGGGCCATGCTGGCCGTAGCCGCTGATGGCGCAGTAGATGATGCGCGGGTTGACCTCGCGAAGCTGCGGATAGCCCACGCCCAGGCGCTCCAGCACGCCAGGCCGGAAGCTTTCCAGCACGACATCGGCCTGGGCGGCCAACCGCTTGAATACGTCGCGCCCGCTCTCGTTTTTCAGATTCAGCGCCAGGCTGCGCTTATTGCGGTTCGTTGCCAGATAGGCCAGGCCCATGCCATTGAAGAGCGGCGGCATCAGGCGGCCATAGTCGCCCAGCCCCGGCTCTTCGATTTTGATGACATCGGCTCCCAGGTCGCCGAGCATCTGCGAGGCCACGCCGCCGGGCAGCAGGCGTGAAAGATCAAGCACGCGCACGCCGGTCAGGGGCAAGACGCGCATGGGTCTGGTATTCATGGATATGCCTCCTGCTTTTACAGATAATGCCAGCTAAAGGCGGTATATTCCTTGAGCCAGGGCTGATCGAGAACTTCAAAGCGATGATCCTCTTTGCTGGTCCAGCGGAGCAGCCCCATTGCGCCTGACTCGATGACCTTGCCGCGGTCGGCGTGGTCCCAGTCGAGGTCGGCCAGTTTGCAGGTGTAGGTCTTGCCGTTGGCGTCGATGCCTTGTCGGCACGGGCCACCATAATGGCCGAAGAAGTGGTAGCCGGGCTGATAGCGGTCCAGTATCAGCCTGATCTCGTCCATGCCAGCGCCAGCGAAGATAATATCTTTGGCCGAGTCGTGGGTGAGCAGGATATCTGGTTGCACTGGCTCAAGCTGATGCAGCCGCTCCACTTCAACGGGCTGGATGTGCTTGGGCTTGTGATTGCTGGCCTCGGCTGGCTGAGCGATGCGCCCGATGCCCAGCACGCAGAGCGTTTCTGTACCCCGGCTGAAGGTGTAGGGGACACCTGTTTTCAGGCAATACAGGCGTTGATAGGCGTCGACGGGAAAGATGGGGGTATCGGCGCTCTGTTCCAGGGTGTCCAGCCAGGCATGATCTTCGTGATTGCCCCGGACGAAGATCAGGTTGCAGGAGATTTGCGCGAGCACGGAGGCGACCTCGGGCCGCTGGTGCAGAAAGTCGGCGCGAAAGCCAAGCTCGGTGGGGTCGTGCTGCGCGTGCCTGATGGTGGCTTTGTCCAGGCGTTTTTCATCGGGAAAGATACCCATATCGCCTGCTTGCAGGATGAGGTCGATGTGCTCGCCGGTTTCCTTTTCCCAGCGCGCGCAGAGTTTGAAGGCCAGCAAAATCCTGCCGTGAAGGTCGGCAAAGACGGCGATATTCATACCTGTTTCCTCATGGCGCAGCATGTCGAACCGTGTTAAGCGTACCAGCCAGAGCCGCTGCCTGTCAATGTTTGCGGTTGACGCTGCTGGTAGAATGGTTGTTGCAGCCCCTTGTCGAGCAGTGGTGATGAGCGGGCGCGCATATTCAATGGCGCAGCCGGGTTCAGCGGCGAACGCGGACTGGCGATAGATAACAGAGGTGTTGGAATGTCGATTGCTTTGATTGTGCATGGCGGCGCGGGCGATATTCAACCGGGGCGGCATGATCTTTCGCTGGCGGGCAGCCGCGCGGCGGTGCTGGCCGGCTGGGAGATTCTGAAAAACGGCGGCTCGGCCCTGGACGCGGCAGAGCGCGCGGTGGTGGCGCTGGAAGATAATCCGAATTTTAACGCGGGCACGGGGTCCACGCTGAACGCCAACGGCGAGGCCGAGCTTGACGCGGGGATGATGGACGGCGCGACGCTGGATGTGGGGGCGATCGCTGGCGTGAAGCAGATCAAGAACCCGATTCTCCTGGCACGCCTGGTGCTAAAGAGTTCGCATGTGCTGCTGATGGGCCAGGGGGCCGAACAGTTTGCGCAGGAAGAAGGTATGGCGCTGTGCCGTCCGGAAGAGTTGGTGACGGAGGCGCAGCGCGAACGCTGGCGGAATGGCTATCAGCCGGGCGACGGGGTGGGCGTTGCGGCAGGTGGGGATGCCGCTGAGAAACATGGGACGGTGGGCGCGGTGGCTATCGACAGCGCGGGGCACATCGCGGCGGCGACCTCGACGGGCGGCATGGCGAACAAGCACCCTGGCCGCATCGGGGATACGCCGCTGGTGGGCTGCGGCTTTTACGCGGAAGATGGTTTGGGGGGCGTTTCGTCAACGGGATACGGTGAATATTTTATACGCCTGCTGTTGGCGCGGCGGGCCTGTGAGTTTCTGGCGCATGGGATGTCGGCGCAGGCGGCGGCGGCGGCAGCGATTCGGCTGCTGGGCGAGCGCCTGGGCGGCGAAGGCGGCCTGATTCTGGTAGATCGGCAGGGCCAGGTGGGGTTTGCGCATAATACGCCGCATATGTCATTTGGATATCTCACCAGCGGGATGGATGCGCCTCTCGTAGGAATCGAGTAGCGCTCCAAGCCAGGCGGCAAGTGATACCTCAGGTGTATTTGCCCGTTATATCGGTGTAAGCCCCTGGGGCCTTTGCGCCCGGCTGGTGCTGGCGCGACGGCGCGTTGCTCGGCAAAATGAGCCGGTACGATGGCAGGACGCTTTGCAGTGGAGAGATGATCGACAGCAGATCAGGATGATCTGGAACCAGGGGCAGCAGATTGCGTGGAAAGGGGTCGGCGGCGCTGCACGCGGAACCGCCGAAAAAAGCATGAGCCGCTGTATCTGCTGGGTTTCGCTTGTATCGACTTTTACGGAGGGTGCAGGATAATGACGACATCAAGTAAGACGCTGCCGCGCAGTCGCTCTGTTCCTGAGCCGCCGTCGTTCACTCATTTGCCGGTGCTGCACGCGGATGATGAGGTGCAGCGCTGGCTTGACCACTACTGGCAGAAGTTGGGGCTGCCTCCGGAAGAACGCAGCCGCGTGGCGATCACCCAGGACCGGCGCGAGTTTGCCCGCTGGGCCGGGCGTCGTCTGAATACGCTGGCGCTGGGCTGCTATTGCTATCTTCCTGCCCCGTCGCTGACGCGTCGCCAGCGCCGTCACTTGCAGCTTTCCCAGGCCATTGGCGCGCAGACGCAGGAAGCGGCGGCGGTGCTGATGCAGTTGCCGCTGCCCAGCTTTGCGGTGCCGCCCGCGCCGCTGCCACGCCAACCCCAGGGCGCGCCGCTGCTCCATCGCCATTTGATCTTTGTCGAGCCGGACCTTTTGCCGCAAAGCGTGGAGGTGACGGTGGCGCATGAATTGATTCATCTGGCAGACCGCGTGCGCGGCCACCCACGACGGCATCATTGTCACGGCTATGATTCCATTTCGGTGGATGAGGCGGCGGTGACAGGTTACCCGCCGGAGGAACTGCGCGCGCTGCTGCGAGAAGAGACGGCGCGCCGCGAAAAGGCGGCGCGGGCGGTGCGGCCCATTCGCTATGTATATGTCTGCCCGCGCTGCGGCAAAGAATACCAGCGGGTGCGGCGCTATCCGCGCCCGGTTTCGTGCGGGACGTGCGACCACGCCTATAATCCGGCGTATGCGCTGGTCCTGAAAGAGACGCTGGAGCCAAAGATCAAGAAATCGTAAAAAAAGTGGCCGACCCCTGGAAAGGGGTAGCCACCTTTTATTTCTTGTGTTACACTCCGGCGTAGCTGTGCAGGCCAGGCACCAGGAAACTGACGCCAAAGAAGGTGAAGAGGACGGCGGCGAAGCCTAACATCAGGAGCCAGCCCGACCATTTGCCACGTAGGCCCCGCACGCCGCGTACATGCAGGTAGATGGCATAGATCAGCCAGGTGACCAGGGCCGCGGTCTCTTTGGGGTCCCAGCTCCAGTAGTGGCCCCAGGCATAGTTCGCCCAGTACGCGCCCAGAATGAGGGTGAGGGCGAGCAAAGGGAACCCGGCGATGACGGCTTTGTAGCCAAGTTCGTCTGCGGCTTCGGCGCTGGGCAGCCAGGTATAGCGGTTGTTTTCGCCCTGGATGAGATACACGAGGCCACAGCCAAAGGAGACGGTGAAGAGCGCGTAGGCAAAGATGGCCGTGGAGACGTGCAGGATGAGAATCTTTTCGTCCTGGAGTGCTGGAATGACGGTGTAGCTGGTGGTTGCCTGGTTATAGGCGGCTCCTACATAGACCGCAAAGGCGATCATCAACAGCGTGATGCCTGTGGCAAAGACGCCCCACGCGCGCGAATGATAGCGCCACTCGAAGACGAGGTAGCACAGCATCAAGGCGCAGGCGAAGCTGAGGCTGTAGCCGTACATGTTGACCCACGGAGGATAGCCCATGACGACCGAGCGGAAGATCAGCGAGGTCAACAGGCTGAGGCCACTAAACAAGGTGGCGCCTGTGCCGATGCGCCCCCAGTAGGCAGCGCGATAGTCTGGCTCGATGTTGGGGGCGGCAACCTCGAATTCGCGGGTGAGCGTTGCAGTGCCCGCGCCTCCGCCGGAGCCACCCACCGCAGCCTCTACGTTGGCTTTGACGGCAGCTTTACCACGAGCGCGGCGCATGCGGACTTCCGCAAGCGTTGCCAGGACGGCGTGGCGATTGTTCAGAGTAAAGATCAGATACGATACGAAGGCGAAGGCGGTCAGAAAGACCGAGATATAGAAGAAGAGGTCTTGAGTCATAAGGGGTCTCCTTGAGAGCAATAGAGTAACCCTGAGCACTGGTCTTGATTACCCAAAAATAGTAGCACAGTGGACACTGGACATGCAACAATTCTCGGAGCGCGATATTGCGCGGCGCTGGGGCAGCGGCGAACTGATCGGCGTGCCGCTGCGCACGACGAGCGGCGAACGCCTGACGGTTCTCTATCCGGGTCGCCCTGGCGGCGGCGCTGGTCCTGATTTTCGGGACGCGGTGATTCGCCTGGGCGATGACCGCACGCTGTGCGGCGATGTGGAAGTGCATCTGCGCGGCGGCGATTGGCGCGCGCACGGCCACCAGGACGACCCGCGCTATCGGCAGGTGATCTTGCATGTGGTGCTGACGAATGATCTTCAGCCGACGCGCCTGGCTGATGGCGCGTCCGTGCCGGTGCTGGCGCTGGCCGAAGTGACCGCGCCGCCAACACTGCCACTGCCCCGGAAAGACGCGGGGCAGTGGCCCTGTCAGCAGGACGAAACTCGCCTGGCAGAGCGTACCTTGCTGGGGTTGTTGGACCAGGCGGGTGAGGCGCGCTTTCTGGAAAAGGCGACGGTGTTTCAGGCGCTGCTGGCCGCTGCCCCGGAACAGATGGATGTGCCCAGGCAGACGAAGCAGCCGGGCTGGAGCGCTGAAAGCCGCCTCTTGTTTGTGGCGCTGGCCGAAGGGGTGGGCTATGGCCGCGAGCGTGAGGCGTTTCGCGCTGTGGGCGAGCAGCTTGTGGCGCTGGCCCCTGGCCTGACCTCGCCCGCGCATGTCTACGAGGGGCTGCTGGCGCAGTTGAGGGGCGCGGCGCGGCTGGACCGCGAGCGGCTGGCGGCGCTGACGCGGCTGGCGGTGCGCTGGCGCGAGCGCGGACCCTGGCCTGACCTCTGGTCGCTGCTGTCGCGCACCGATCAATCGGTTGATGACCGCGAGGCGCTGCTGCAAGCACTGACGGCCTCTGGCGCTGCCTATCAGGCGACTGCGCGCAAGGCTGACACGCCTTCGGAATCGCTGAGCGAGGAGCGCGCGGCGATTCTGATCTGGAATGTGGAACTGCCGTTTGCCTATGCCTGGGCGCTTTTGCATGAGGATGAAGCGCTGGCGAAACGCGCCTATGTGCTGGCCTTATCGTTTCCGGGCTTGCCCTCGAATCAAATTACCCGCGCGATGCAAAAACAACTGCTGCTGCCGAGACACCCTCGGCTGGCGCTGGCGCAGCAGGGCCTTCAGCATGTCCACAAGCATTGGTGCCGCGAGAAAATCTGCGCTGCCTGCCCTTGTGCGAAGGCTGATCTTTGATCCGTCAACGGAAGCAACCTAAAGTGCTAGTTCTCATAGGCTATTGATGCTTCCATGGCAGCTTTTTCGTTATAATAACTGAGCTTTTGAGAGCGAACAAGTTGCGAGGCGTCTGGTAACTGGCATTCAACGATGCTCAACAGCGCCGAAGCCGTATCTTTTCCTGGCTTGTTAGGAGAGCAATTGTGATGGACCTGCAACCTCCTATGACAGCGCGGTCCGCCGTTCTGCCTATCCGTTTTGTGGGCCTGGGTCTCTGTCTACTGTTTACCTTCTTCTTCTTCTGGCCGCATCCCCCGGCCTCTTTACTCTTGCTCGTACTGGCAGCGGTGCTAACCTATCTCCGCCCGCAGATTGCGATTGCCCTTCTACCGTTGACGTTCCCGTACTTTTTGTTTCTCCAGCCCCTCAGTCCCAGCGGCTCTCCGGCGTTCTATATCTCTGAACTGGCTTTGTATATTTGTCTGGCGACGGTGCTGCTGCGTCATATCATCCTGTCGGATGAGCGCCGCGCTACATGGGCATGGCTGGGACACCTCTGGCAGCAAGCTGGTCCGTTCCTGATTCCTGCTCTGCTGCTGGTGGTTGGCGCTCTGTTGGCTAGTCTGGTGGCGCCAGTCCCACGCGATAGCTTGCGCTCGGTCAGAGAGATGATCATTGAGCCGCTCTTGTATTTTCTGCTGGTCCTGCGTTATCTGCGCACGCCCTCCGATGTTGCTCGCACGATCGGAGCACTAATTCTTTCGATGCTGGTCCTGGCTTGCATTGGTATCGGCCAGGGCATTCCTCGCCTGAAAAGCTTCGGTAACATCTTCACCCCCGATCTGATTCGGGTTGATTCCTTCACCTACAGCGCGAATAATCTGGCGTTTCTGCTGAACTGCGCGATTCCTCTCTTGCTGGCTCTGGCGTTTCTGGGAATATGGCGCCGCCCAACTGATAGCTCGCTCTCCCCAAAGCCGGTCTGGCGCGAACCACTGCGCTGGCTCTGCCTGGCGCTTATGGTCCCGATGCTGGTGGCGCTGTATTGGACGGATTCGCGTGGAGCAGAGGTGAGTCTGCTGATAGTGGCGCTTGGGTTTTTGTTCTTCGAGGCGCGCAGCAGGTTGCTTGCTCTGGCGGTAGGAGGGGTGGGCATCCTGGGCGCCATCCTGTTCTGGCCCAAAATTCTTGCTATGGTGGATGAGCCGGGTCACGGGAACATTTCGACGCGCTTGTACATCTGGAAGGCGGCCCTGCTGATGATCCGCGATCACTTCCTGCTGGGCAGCGGCCTGGGCAGTTTCAACATTTTGTTTCGAGCGTCTTATCGGGCAGAGGCTATCGCTGGACAAACAACTGGTATTCCGACCCCTGCGGAGCCACATCCCCACAACTTCATCTTCGACTTCTGGATTAGCACCGGCCTGCTGGGCGTGGTGGCTATCTTCTGGCTGCTGGGAGCTTTTGCTGTGATGCTCAGGCGCACCTATCGCTCCTGTACCGGGCTGCGGCAAGCAAGCCTCCTCAGACGGCTCCTGCTTGGGATGGGGGGATGTGTGCTGGCAAGCGCGCTTGGTGGATTGGTCGATAGCTATTATTTTTTGCCTGACCTGGCTATGCTCTTCTGGTTCTTCATGGGCATTCTGCTGGTGCTGCGCACGATCATTCGCGAGGAAGTTGCTGCCCTGCCTGCTGAAACACAACCAGCACGAGTGACGCGGGTAAAGGAGCCTCAGATCGGCTGAGGCTCCCAGGTGCACTGGCGTGGGGAATGTCGGCAGCCGGGGCTGATGTCCAGCGTGGCTTGCAGCAGCGCCGGGATGAACTCGTCGGCAATGGGTGTGCCCCAGCCGCTCGCCAGATCATAGCCGGACTGCGCTTGATAGCCCTGGACGTTGGCGAAGCTGTTGTTGCCAGTGGTGATGTCGTGCATGCCCTGGCCGTTGAGCCAGTAGAGCGCGGGCTGAATGAAGCCCAGCGGCTGCTGATGCACCTGGTCGGCGATGGCGATGATTCCCGCCCAGCAGGGAGCGCTCAGGCTGGTGCCGCCAGCCAAATCCCAATGCTTGAACTGCGAAATGGCCTTGCCGATAAATCCCGAAAGCAGCGAGGTATACATCACAAATTCCTCGGCGGGGAAGGCGACATCGGGGATGCCGCGTTTGCCATGGAAGATTGCCTGGTCGGGCAATTGTTTCTGATAGGCAGGCTCGGGAAAGACCGAACTCAGCCCGCCCCCGGTTGCGGCAAAGCCTGCATCATTCCAGACGGTCTCTTCGCTATAGTCGCCGGTGGCATCGGCAATGGTGAGGCTGGTGCCGCCAACGGCCAGCACGTATGGGTCGGAGGCAGGCCACCCGATGTTGGGGCGATTCCAATAAGAATCTGGTTTGGTGAAATCGTTCGGGTTGGTTGCCCCTTGATCTCCGGCGGAGGCCAGCACGGTGACGTGCTGGCTGGCGGCCCGCTGGAAGACGCTATCCGCGTTGAGATAATAGCTCTGGTCCTGAGCGTGTTCGCCTGCTGTTTCGGAGATATCGCCCAGTTCGCTGCCGCCATAGCTGATCGAGATAATGTTGCCCAGATGATGGTCGAGCGCGTAGGTGACATCGTCCAGGATGGAGCCATTGGCGCAGTTATCTTTCGGCGAATTGTCGTAATAATTATCTCCGACGATAAGGACCAGCTTCGCGCCAGGGGCGATGGCGTGGGACCACTCGATATCCAGCGTGCTTTCCAGTTGCAAGTCATCTGCGCCATCGGCGCATTGGTAGGGCGCGGGTGGCCCGTGCGGCTGGAGCATCTGGAAGACAGGATCGGGCAAGCCCCATGTCTGGTCAAAATGGTGCAAATCGGCTTGCAAGTTGGCTGTATGGCCCGCGCCCAGAATCACAATGGTCTGGCCTTTGCCATTGAAGCCTGAGCGATAGAGCGAGTTCAGGCTGAACGCCTGCTGAACCTGCTCAGGGCTGTAGCAATCAGTGTTGGTCACATCCAGACAAGCCAGATCGGTTGGGCCGGTTCCGTTGGGGGTGAAGATGGGTGGTGGTGGTGGTGTGGGCGTTGGGGTGGGAGCCTGCGCCACGACGGTTGGCTGGGGCGCGGGCGAGAAGAAGGACTGGTTGACTCTGAGGACGGCCAGAACGATGACCAGCGCTGCCAGCAGCGCGGAGAGCCAGAAGAGTGGCCTGCTGCCCAGGCGTCTGTGGCGGCTGGGCAGCTTGATGGGAGGCGGAGGTGACCAGGCGATGCCGCTGTCGTCGCTGGTGAGCGTTCGCGCCTGGTCGGGGCTGGAGATATTCAGCTTTTCCAGAATGGCTTGCTGCTGCTGGGTCAGCGCGGCTTTTTCCTGCTGAAGCCGGGCCAACTGCTCGCGCACGTTGGCAAGTTGTGGTTGCAGGATGGCAAGCTGCTGCTGCGCCCTGGCCGCTAGGGCAGCGTCGAGGCTGTCTTGCGCTTCGCCTCTATATCTGGCAACCCAGACTTGAAGCTGCCCCTCCTGGATTTTCAGGCGACCTTCGTTGATGGCGATGTCGCTGATGGCCCCGCGCAGACGCAGCAGCTCTAAGGTTGCCGATGTCTGATTTCCTTCTGGACCTAGCCCTGGCGCTTGATTTTCACTCATGGGCTATCTGTCCTCGCTCGAAGGCTGAGTTTTTGGTTGCTCAAGCATAGCGAGTGAGGGCTAAAAAATCAAGCGCCTTGCCAGGGGATGGGAAAGATGGATGCTACCAGCCCGCAGGCAGCGGATACGCGCCGTTTTTGTAATACTGGCCGACAAAGATGCGCAGATAGCCGCCGTCGTCGTCGGCATACTGGCTCTGGTGGTTGTTGCACTGATTGCACTCGTAGGTGCTGATCGGCGCGGGATTGGTGACGCCGTCATGCATGGCGTCGTCATATTCGGTGCCGCCGTTGCCAGGGCCAAAGAGGACGCCGATGATGCCCGCGTGGGCAAAATCGGAGATATGCCCCAGGATGTATTCGGGGCGGTTATCCTGGGTGTGCCCGTCGCTGTTATTTTCGGTGTCGAAGTATTGATTGCCTTCGGGCACCTGCCACATGATCACATGCCGCCCGCTGTCCGCCGTGAGCGCGCCAATAAACTGGAGGTAGCGCGCGAAGTTGGGGAAGACCTTGTTGGTGCGGTCCCACCAGTTGCCGGATTGGCCGGAGTCGTGGTCGGCAACATCATTGGAAATCAGGTTCCAATGCGAGATGCCTGCTGGCGTGCCGGTGACGCCCGCCGAAAGCAGGAAATGTGCTTCACTCTGAGCCAGACCCGTGACATTCAGGTTGGGGTCGGTGTTGCTGCCGATGTCGAATTTTGTACCCCAGTCGGAGGCATGGATTGCCAGCACCGCGTTGGGCGCGTACAGGTCGCGCAGATGCAGCAGCGCCCAGGCAAAGCCTTGCGCCGTGTTGGGCAGGCCCGCCACCGCGCCGTAGCCTGAACTGGCGACGCTGGCTGGGGCCGAGGCGGCGCTGTTCGAGCCGCCTGCGACGCTTTGTTCGATGAAGCCCCACAGATCAGGTTCGACGATGACCATGGTGGTGGTGTGCGATGCGCCGATTTTTTGCATCAGCAGCGCCCAGTTGGCATAATAAGCTTTCATGAGGCTGGCGTTATCCAGGTTGCTCAGGTCTTTTTGCGGCTCGGCGCAGTTGCCACAGCTTCCATTTGACTGCAACATTTCGTAGTACACGAATACGGGGGTATACTTGTTGCTGGCGCTTTCCTGAATGTAATAGGTGGCGAACTGTCCAGCGGGGCTGTTCCAGGTTTCCCAGCCATGTCCTGTGTTGACCCCGGCAGAGAGGTATTGATAGCGATAGTCAAATGCCGCGCCGTTTTGGCTGCGCATATTGACCATATATTGCACGTTGCCCGGCGCGTTATCCAGGCCAAAGGCAAAGTGATTGGTTCCAGTGGGCTGTTTTGGCGGAGTGGTTGGCGTTACTCCCGGTTTGGTAGGGGTGTTGGCGCTGGCAAGCAGCGCCTGCGCGTTCTGCGGTTGCAGGCCGTTCGCGGTGGGGTTCGCGCCGTTTTTGGCAAAGAGCAGTCCCATGCCGCTTCCCAGGGCAAGCCCCAGGATGATGGCGACTGCCAGCCAGAGATAGAGCTTACGTTTGCCTGGCTTTGGCGTAAACTGGTTTCCCGACTCTGGAGTTGGGAGCGTTGGTAAAGAAAAGCTGTCCACAGCAGCGCTCCTTTCGACTAGGTGGTCCTTGTCTTTTCTTCCAGCCGCCAATTATACTGAACCATATGGATCGAGATCGAGAGACATCCCCCAGATGGGCTATATCACCAGACAGCGCAGAGCCTGAGCGCTTGCAGAAGTTCCTGGCGCGCGCTGGCGTGGCCTCGCGCCGCCATGCCGAGGAGTTGATGCTGGCGGGGCGGGTGCTGGTGAATGGGCAGCCGGTGATGCAGTTGGGCGCGAAGGTGCAGCCAGAAACAGACGTGGTGCAGGTGGATGGGCGGGTGGTGCAGGCTCCTGCGGCACGGGTGTATCTGCTGTTGCATAAGCCCGCCGGGGTGGTGACAACGGCCAGCGACCCGCAGGGCCGCCAGACGGTGCTCGATCTGCTGCCGCCGTCGCTGCAAGCGCAGCGGCTCTTTCCGGTGGGTCGGCTGGACCTGGACAGCGAGGGGCTGCTGCTGCTGACGAATGATGGCGCGTTTGCCCTGCATCTGACACATCCACGCTTCGAGCAGGAGAAGGAGTACCACGCATTGGTGCGGGGCCGACCCACGCCAGCCGCGCTGGAATCGCTGCGGCGCGGGTTGCTGCTGCCGGGCGAGGCGCGCCCCACCGCGCCCGCGCAGGCTCGCTTCTTGCGAACCGGGCCTGATGGCACCAGTTGGCTTGCGGTGACGCTGCATGAGGGGCGCAAACGCCAGGTGCGGCGGATGCTGGCGGTGGTTGGAAATCCGGTGCTGCGACTGGTGCGGGTGCGCGTGGGGGCGCTGCGCCTGGGCGATCTGCCTGTGGGCCAGTGGCGCGCGCTGAGCGCTGCGGAGCTTGAGAAGCTGGCGGGCGAATAACATGCGGAAAGCACTGCCGCCAAGCTTTCTTTTGGGGCGGGTTTGCTGTTATAATAAGCCAGAATGCGCGCGCTTCCGCAGCGCTGTGTCTGATTCCAGACGGCTGCGCCGGGGCGGTTTCTTGTGGAGGATTGATGCGCGAAGACCTGCAAATTGCTATCGATGGACCTGCCGGCGTTGGCAAGAGTACCGTAGGCGAACTGCTGGCGAAGCGATTAGGCTATATTTATCTGGATACTGGCGCGCTGTATCGCGCGCTGACCTGGCTGGCTTTGCAGCGGCACATCGATCTGGAGGATGAAGCGACGCTGGGGCCACTGGCCGAGACGTTTGATCTGGAGATTACCTTGCCGACGGCCACCGATGGCCGTCAATATACCGTCACGGTGGAGGGGCGCGACGTGACCTGGGAACTGCGCAGCCAGGAAGTAGACCGCGCCGTGTCGCTGGTATCGCATCATCCGGCGGTGCGCGCCGCGATGCGCCGCCGCCAGCGCGAGCTTGGCGAGCGAGGCGGTGTCGTGATGGCAGGCCGCGACATCGGGACGGTGGTGCTGCCCAACGCACAGCTTAAAATCTATCTGACGGCTTCTTTGGAGGAGCGCGCCCGGCGGCGCTGGCTGGAACTGCGCGCCAAGGAGGATGTGGCTCCCACGTTTGAGGAGGTGCTGGCCGAGGTGCAACGCCGCGACGCCCTGGATAGTGCGCAGAGTCAGCCCGCTGCGGATGCGATCATGCTGCATACCGATCATCTTTCGATTGAGCAGGTGCTTGAACGTGTACTGGAGTTAGTCCATGAAAGAGTATAAATGGTTCTATGAGACCTGCTGGGCAGTTGCGCGTGTCCTGGTGGCGCTGCTCATTCGCTTACGTGTGACTGGCGTCGAGAACGTGCCTGCAACAGGGCCGGTGATTCTGGTGGGCAATCATCTAAATTGGACGGACATCCCGATGATCGGCCTGCGCCTCAAGCGGTTGACCCATTTTATGGCAAAGGCTGAACTCTTTGAGAAAGCGCCGCTGAAGTGGCTGGTGATTGGCCTGGGAGCTTTTCCGGTGCGACGTGGCGAGGCTGATCGCCAGGCGATCAAACAGGCTGAGGAAGTCTTGAAGGCAGGGCAGGTGCTGGTGATCTTTCCGGAGGGCCACCGCAGCCGCACGCGCAAGATGATCGAGGGTCAGGCAGGGGCCGCGCTGATCGCTGTGCGGTCGGGCGCGCCGATTGTGCCAGTGGGTATCTCTGGTTCGGAGCGCTTCAAACTCTGGCATATCTGGCCGTTCCGTACCCCCATTACGCTGACCTATGGCGAGCCGTTTACGCTGAGCCGCGAGGGACGGCGCGGCCACACCGATCTTCAAGGCCAGTTAGATATTATGATGCGGCATATTGCCGATCTGCTGCCGCCCCAGTATCGGGGCGTCTATGGCGACGATGCCAGCGGCATGCCTTCTGTGGCTGTTGCGCCTGCAATGGTGGCGGGAAGCGCCGTGGAGCAGCTTGAGCCTTCAGCCACCCAGGAGGCTGAGGCCGAGGCTGCCAGTGGCCCCGCGAATGCTGGCGAGTAGAGCGTGTCTATGGGAGAAACGGCGCAGACGCGCCTGACGGCCACCGCGCATGGGCGCGTGCATGGCGTGGGCTATCGCTATTTTGTCATCGAGGAAGCGAACGCGCTTGGGCTGCGTGGCTATGCGCGCAATTTGCCCAATGGCACGGTTGAGGTGATTGCCGAGGGAACGCGCCCACTGCTGGAGCGGCTGCTGGAGGCGCTGCGTCAGGGTCCGCCTGCTGCCTATGTGCAGGAGGTAGAAACGGGCTGGGGGCCAGCGACCGGCGAATTTGCCGGGTTTCGGGTGCGCTATTAGAGGAGAAACGCTGATGAAGATTACACGCGAGGATGTGGAGAATGTCGCTTTGCTGGCTCGCCTGGGGCTGACGGAGGCCGAGAAAGAGCGGCTGATGAGCCAGCTTGAGGTGATTCTGGAGAATATGGCGATCTTGAACGAGGTGGATGTGAGCCAGGTGCCCGCCAGCGCGTATGTTTTGCCGGTGCGCAATGTGACCTCGCCCGACCAGCCGCGCGCCTCGTGCCCGCCGCAGGAGTTGTTGGCAAACGCGCCGGAGGCGGAAGAGAACTTCTTGCGCGTGCCCGCTGTGTTGGATGAGGCACCCTGAGCGCTGGCTCGCTGCAACGCACCCGCCAAAGCAGGGCAAGAAACTACAAAAACTACAGAAACTACAGAAGCTATAGGGGACCATGGGGAGAAGCCGGAGGATTTGCTATGCCCGCATTATGGGAATTGAGCATACATGAGGCAGCCGAATTGCTGCGCCGCCGCGAGATCAGTTCGGTGGAACTGACCAGGGCGCATCTGGAACGTATCGACGCGCTGGACGACACGCTGCACGCATTTATCACACGCACGCCTGATCTGGCGTTAGAGCAAGCCGAAGCGGCTGACCGCCGCATTGCAGCGGGAGAGGCGGTGATGCCGCTGACGGGCATTCCGCTGGCGATCAAGGATGTGATCTCTACCGATGGCGTGCGCACGACGTGTGGCTCGCATATTTTGGAAAACTTTGTGCCACCCTATGATGCGACGGTGATGCAGCGGCTCAACGCGGCAGGCATTGTGATGCTGGGCAAGACGAACATGGACGAGTTTGCCATGGGGTCTTCTACGGAGAACTCGGCGTTCTTTCCAACGCGCAACCCCTGGGACATCGAGCGCGTGCCCGGTGGCAGCAGCGGCGGCTCGGCGGTGGCTGTGGCCGCCAGCGAGGCGATGGGGTCGCTGGGCAGCGATACGGGTGGCTCGATTCGCCAACCTGGCGCGCTCAGCAATGTGACGGCGCTCAAGCCCAGCTATGGCCGGGTTTCGCGCTATGGGCTGGTGGCGTTTGCCTCATCGCTCGATCAAATTGGCCCCTTTGCCCGCGATGCCCGCGACGCGGCCTTGCTCTTCCAGAGCATTGCGGGACCAGACCCGCTGGATTCGACGGCGGTCAACGTGCCGGTGCCTGATTACAGCGCGGCGCTGACGGGCGACCTGAAGGGGCTGCGCGTGGGCGTCCCTGAGGAATATTGGGTTGAGGGCACGGAGCCGGGTGTGGTGGCATCGGTGCGCGCGGCTATCGAGACGCTGCGCGAACTCGGCGCAGAAGTTGGCGATGTCTCGCTGCCGCATACGCGCTATGGCGTGGCGGCGTATTACATCATTGCGCCCGCCGAGGCGAGCGCGAATCTGGCGCGCTATGATGGCATCAAGTATGGCTTTTCGGTGCGCGAGGATGCCGAAGATTTGCTGGACGTGTACAAAAAGAGTCGCCAGCAAGGCTTTGGGGCGGAGGTCAAGCGCCGCATCATGATTGGCACGTATGCGCTCTCTTCCGGCTATTACGATGCTTATTATCTGCGCGCCGAAAAGACGCGCACCTTGATTAAGCAGGACTTTGATCGCGCCTTCGAGCGGTTCGATGTGCTGGTCAGCCCGGTTTCGCCGACAGTGGCGTTCAAGATCGGCGCAAAAGTTGACGACCCGTATCAAATGTATCTTTCGGATGTGTTTACGATTCCGGCGAATCTGGCGGGTATCTGCGGCCTCTCGATGCCTGGTCCATTCAGCGAGGGGTTGCCGGTGGGCGTGCAACTGCTGGGCGCGGCCTTCAAAGAAGAGGTGCTGCTGCGCGTGGCCGACGCCTACCAGCGGGCGACAGATTATCACCGCCGCCGCCCGGCGCTGAATGCTATCGGCGCGGCGTAGCCGCTGAGGTTGCTATGAGTATGGAAGATACACTGGCGGTGCTAGCCGATATTCACGGGAATATCTGGGCGTTGGAAGCCGTGCTGGCCGATATTCGCCGCCGGGGCATCACGCGCGTGGTGGACCTGGGCGACAGCCTGAATGGTCCGCTGGAGCCGCGCGCCACGGCAGCATTGCTGATGCAGGAGCAGATTCCGAGCCTGTGCGGGAACGATGATCGCGTGGTGTTTCCCGAATCAGGGTTGGTGACGCCAGGGCTTGAGCGCGTGCGAAATGCGCTGACACCGGAGCAGATGGCCTGGCTGCAAGCTCAGCCCAAGACGCGCATGATCGATGAAGGCATCTTGCTCTGTCATGGTACGCCGTCGTCGGATGAGGTTTATCTGCTGGAGGAAGCCCAGCCGCAGGGCAGCAGCGTGCTGAAAGAGCCGAGCGCCATTGTGGAGGCGCTTGGCGCGGTTGCGCAGCCAGTCATCTGTTGCGGGCACAGCCACACGCCGCGTGCGGTGTATCTGCCAGGCGGGCAACTGGTTGTCAATCCTGGCAGCGTGGGCCTGCCCGCCTATACGATGGATGAGCCGTTCCCCTACAAGATGGAGTCGGGTTGCCCGCACGCGAAGTATGCCCTGCTGTCCAGGGTGCAGGGGCAATGGATGGTCAGCCACGTGGCTGTGCCCTACGATTGGGGTAAGGCAGCGGCGCGGGCGCGAGAAAATGGCCGTCTGGATTGGGCCACGTGGTTGGAGTCGGGGAGGGCTTGAGAGGGTTGTGAAGTGTCACGTAGCATTCACGCTACACGCCGCCAGCTTGTGGAGGCGCAGCGAAGCGATTATGCGCGGCCTCAGCAGCAGCGCATCCATGTTGAGCGTATCAGTGCTTTGCTGGACCGCAAACGCGCTGTTAAAGCGCAGGTCTGGCTTGGACGCCACAAGCCGACCACGCTTGAAGCGCCTGTGGATGTCGAGGATATCCCTATTTCTATCTCCGATCAACAAGAATGTGTTCACTATCCGGCGAGTGTGGCGGATGTGCGAGCGGTGATGCGGTCCTTGCCAGCGGGGACGCTTGATGGCGTGGGGCGCATCGAGTTGTGCCTGGGAAGGCAGTATCAGCGCAAAGCGTTCGATGACGAAGAGCATCCAGGCACCCTTGATGAATCTGATCCCTTCGTTGGGCGCCTTGGCGTGGAAATCTGTCCAGGTGTCTTTGCCGGGCGCTATCTTGGCACCTACTTCTCGCAGCGGGCGACCATCAGGCTGTATGCCTATGTGTATGCCACATCGCTGCCCTATCGGGAGATACTGGAAGTCTATCTGGGGCTGCGTATGCTCTCGACCTTGCTACACGAGATTGCTCATCATGCGCAGCGTGCCATCCGGGGGCATCGGGGGCGCTGGTGTATCGTGCCGGGTGAGCCGAGCGAGCGAGACGCTGAGCAGCGAGAATATCGGTGGGCGCAAGAGGTAGCTGCTCCATATCTGGAGCAGGCGTACCCAAAAGAAGTGAAAGCCCTCTACAATTGGATGGGCCATAACGGCGGCGCGGTGGTTTCGCTGGCAATGCTGGCTGAAGCGCCTGTGGAACCCGGCTTATGGTCTTCTGAGATAGCGTTTGAATCGTTGGTTGAGGCTGTACATGCCCAAAAGCCACTCAAAGAGACTCGCCTGGGTTTTGCCAATGACCTATACCACGCTGGACATCATGCGGAATCCTTGCAGATCATCGAGCGCGTGCTGGCAGAGTACCCACATGATGCTGAAGCGCTCACGCTCCAGGCGCATGTCTATAACCGTCGGAAGCGCTATGCTGAAGCTGAACAGGTCGCCCGAGCCGTCATTGCACGGGATGAGAGTTATGTGGATGCCTGGGAAGAACTTGCTAAGGTGTATTCTGCGCAAGGAAGCTGGTCTGGGTTAGAGCAAGCAGCAACAAGAGTGATCGATCTGCGGGGGCGGCTTATCTCAGCGTTAGGTGATCGAGCGCGGGCACGGCTAGAGCTAGGCAAGTTTCAGGAGGCGATGGCGGATATGGAGGCGCTCTCAGGATTCCAGGGGAGAGGTTCGCTGATCCCAAAGATGGTGACGGTCCTCAAAGCGGTGCTGCTGCTGCGCACAGGCCAGTACCAGGAAGCCTGGGAAGTAGCAATGGTAAGCCTCAAAAGACCCTGGTCCACCTGGCGATGTGTTTTGAGCGCGGTACGCCTGGAGGCGGCCCATCATCTAGGGAAGCCACACAAGGCGGGGCGCTTGACGCCTTATGAGCAAGAGTGGTTGCGAGATATGGGCTATGGCGTATGGCTGCGTCGCCTGACCGCCGCTGACGAGCAGAGCAAAAAAGCGCCATCAGCTTTTGCTGCGCTCTAGCGCTCTCGCTGCCTGCCATTTGCGGCGCTGGGCCTCGCGCACCTGCTCGTTGACGGGCTGGTAGCCAGCCAGAAAGTCTGCTTTGAAGCTGGCGAAGCTGCCATCGGCAATGGCCTGGCGGGCCTGCTCCATGAGCCGGGCCATGAAGCGCAGGTTGTGGATGGTCCCCAGGCGATAGTAGAGCAGTTCGCCCGCACGCGCCAGATGATGCAGATAGCCCGCGCTGAAGGTCTGGCAGGTGGCGCAGTCGCAGCCCGGTTCGATCGGGCCACGCTCGGCGCGGAAACGCGCGGCGCGGATGTTCACCCGGCCATGTTTGGTATAGAGGCCACCGTTGCGCGCGGTGCGCGTAGGCAAGACGCAGTCGAACATATCGACACCGCGTGCTACACCCTCCAGCAAATCTTCGGGCGAGCCAACGCCCAGCAGATGACGCGGCTTGCCATCGGGCAGTTCGGCAATGGTGGCCTCCAGCATGGGCCACATCAGTTCTTTGGGTTCGCCTACTGATAGCCCGCCAATGGAAAAGCCTGAGAATGGCAGCGCGCCGATGAAGCGCGCGCTGGCGCTGCGCAGCGCGGGGTCAAACGCGCCCTGCGTGATGCCGAAAAGGGCCTGATCGGGTCGCCGTTTGGCGGCCAGGGCGCGCTCGGCCCAGCGGTGCGTGCGCTCCATGGCGATGACGCTGGCCTGTGGCGTGGTGGGGTAGGGCAGGCATTCATCGAGCGGCAAGATGATGTCCGCGCCATATTGCTCTTCGACGGCGATGACGCGCTCTGGCGTGAGGAAGAGTTCGGAGCCGTCGAGATGCGAGCGGAAGAGCACGCCCTCCTCGGTGAGTTTGCGCAGATGGCCCAGGCTGAAGACCTGAAAGCCGCCGCTGTCTGTGAGGATGGGACGGGGCCACTGCATGAAGTCATGCAGGCCACCAAAGCTGGCGATGAGGTCAGGGCCAGGGCGCAGCAAGAGGTGATAGGTGTTGCTCAGGATGATTTTCGCGCCCAGCGTTTCCAGTTCGGCAGGGGTGATGGCCTTGACGCTGGCCTGGGTGCCCACGGGCATATAGATCGGTGTGGGAATCGCGCCGTGCGGGGTCTGGATGGTGCCGACGCGGGCGGCGCTGTGCGGGTCGCGCGCGTGGATGGTGAAGGTCAAAGCTGATGACGACGAAGAGGCAGCGTCAAGCTGTTCATCGTGAGATGGTGTTGGTTGATCGGGTGAGGAACTGAACATAGCAGCAGTATTATACCACACTGCCTGGGCAAAAAGGTATAGCGGGCAGCAGAGCAGACGCCTGATGATAGACCATGTTGATTCAGAGTGTGTCAATATTTTCGGGATGTTAAAAACTGCTTAGCAAAACCCTTGAAAAAAAGGCAGGAATAGTGTATGCTTTTTCCGGTATCCGACTCGGTCTCGTTCCGGGCCTGGCACAAGGCGTCCCACGCTGCTAGGGGAACTCTGGTAAGCCACGCTGCTATGGACCATGACGCAGGATAACCATCATTTAAAGGGAGGTCCCTAGTTGAGCTTCGCAGACAAAACGCTCAGGTGTCGTGAGTGCGGTCAGGATTTTGTATTCACCGCCGGAGAGCAAGAGTTCTACCAGCAGAAGGGCTTGATGAACGAGCCTGCTCGCTGCCCAACGTGCCGCGCCGCACGCCGCGCCCAGGGGGGTGGACGTGTCGGTGGTGAGCGCGCGCCGCGTGAGATGCACCGTGTGATCTGTGCCGAGTGCGGCACGGAGACAGAGGTTCCATTCCTGCCGAAGAATGATCGCCCGGTGTATTGTAGCTCCTGCTACGATAAAGTGCGCGTGCGCCGCTAGATCGTTTCAGGGTACGTCTCAAGACACAATGAACAGGCCAGGAAGCTTCCTGGCCTGTTTCTGCTTTTTCTGGTATGATCTGTACATTACAAAAATCAAACAGCTTCCATCGTTATCCCAGTATATGAAGAGAAGAGAACCTCTGAACGCCGCTGCGAGCGTTCAGGAAGGTGGTCCAGATGGACTATGCGCACCGCCGTGCGCCTCCCAAGAGGGGCGTGCGACATCAGCACTCTGCGGGGGAGATGGAAAAGGAGGCGGCGCCTGAACAGCAGAATCGGGCGCCGCTCGCTTTTTCCGGCCACCGTGTGGGTCAGGTGGCTGGCGACAGGAAGCGGTTTTCCTGGTCGTTCCTCAGCTTGACGCGCAGGCGGCTAAGCCTATACACTAAAAGGAAGTTCTCTCGCGTGCTTGCGGCGCACATTGCCGGGGAAGGTTTCAGGAGTAATCGTATGTCTACCGTCCGCCGTAAGGAACATCAGCAAGCCGAGCGCGCGCCAGCCACCGGAGCTTTGAAGGTGCTGCTGGATGAGTGCCAGCGCTATATGTCTGCCCGCGATCTGGAGTTGGTCCAGCATGCCTACGACCTGGCAGAAGAGGCACATCGCGGGGTGACGCGCCAGTCAGGCGAACCCTATATCGAACATCCCCTGGCGGTCGCCAAGATTCTGGCCGATATGCGCATCGATGCCCAGGGCATCGCGGCGGCGCTGCTGCATGATGTGGTGGAGGACACGCGCTTTACTCTGGATGATATTCGCGGGCAGTTTGGCGCTGGCATTGCTGCCATTGTCGATGGCGTGACCAAATTCAACGCTTTTGAGGCGAAGAAAGCCGGTCCGGGGCAGAGTGCGCTGCGCCTGATTACGCCCGCGCGTGAAGGGGCTGAGCCGGGTCGTGCCGAGGAAAAAGCGTCTGTGGAAGATGGAGAGGGCGCCAATCCAGGCGAAGACAGCGCGAACGCTGCTGAGGGCGGCCCGCGACGGCGGCCTGTGCCGGAAGACGAGGAACACCGCAAGCGGCGCGTGCGCGATAGCCATATCAAGCAGCAGGCCGAAACGGTGCGCAAGCTCTTGTTGGCGATGGCCGAAGACCCGCGCGTGGTGGTGGTGAAGCTGGCTGACCGGCTGCATAATATGCGCACGCTGGAGGCGATGAGTCCGGTGCAGCAGCAAACCAAAGCCCGCGAAGTGCGCGAAATTTACGCGCCCCTGGCGGGTCGGCTGGGCATGGGGCTGGTGAAAACTGAACTGGAAGACCTGGCCTTCAAATATCTGGAGCCGAAGAAGTATCAATGGTTGAAGGAACAGGTTGCCGAAAAGCGCGAACAACGCGAAGAGTATGTTGAGCGCGTGTGTCAGATTCTGCGCGAGGAGATGCGAGCCGCGGGCATCAAGGCTGACATTTCTGGCCGCCCCAAGCACCTCTACAGCATCTATGTGAAGATCGAGCGGCTGGGTGTGGACATCAGCGAGATTCACGACCTGATCGCGTTTCGGATTCTGGTGGATACGGTGGAGGACTGTTATCGGGCGCTGGGCCATATTCATATGCTCTGGCGGCCCAAGGATGGGCGCATCAAAGATTATATCGCCCAGCCCAAGCAGAACGGCTATCAGTCGCTGCATACGACGGTCTTCTGTCTGGATAATCGGCTGGCCGAGATTCAAATCCGCACGCATGAGATGCACCGCACGGCGGAACTGGGCGTGGCGACCCATTGGTACTACAAAGAGAGCGGCGGTTCTTCCCTGCCACGCAAAGAGATGCTGGCGTGGGTGGAACAACTGCGCGAGTGGCAAAAAGAGTTATCGCTGGGGGCCACCGAGTTTGTCGAGACGGTCAAGGATGATCTGTTTAAGGACCAGATTTTTGTCTTTACGCCCAAGGGGGATGTGCGGGAGTTGCCCGTTGGCTCGACGCCATTGGATTTTGCCTATCGCATTCACAGCGAGGTAGGTGATCACTGCGCCGGGGCGCGCATCATCACGGATACTGAGGGTTTTGTGACGCGCATGGTGCCGCTGGATTACGAACTGAAGAACGGCGAAATCGTGGCGATTATCACGAACAAGAATGCGCACCCGACCCGCGACTGGCTGGCCTTTGCGCGCAGCAAGCACGCTCGTGAGAAGATTCTGCATTATCTGAAGATCACCGAGCGCGATATTGACATGCAGATCGGGCTGGAGCAACTTGACCGCGAACTGCGCCTGTTGGGCGCGCGTGGGACGGTGGCGTTGACAGAGGATGAGAAGACCTGGTTGTTCGATGCGTTCAGCGAGGGAAGCTGGGATGATTTGCTGGCCGCCATCGGGCGCGAAAAGCTGCGCCAGCATACGGTGGCACTGCGGCTGGTTGAACATCTGCGCGAGGAGCAGCAAGCCCGCGAAACGCCGACGGACCGCGAGGCGCGCGTGGCTGCGGAGGATTCCGCGGTGCTGGCGGCGCTGCCAGCGGCCCCAGCGGAGCAAAAGCGCGCGACTGGCCTGCTCGTCGGTGGGATGGCTGGCTTGCTGACGCAACTGGCAAGCTGCTGCTCACCCCTGCCTGGTGATGAGGTGGTTGGCTTCACCAGCCGGGGGCGTGGGGTGGTGGTGCATCGCGCCGATTGTAAGAATCTGAAGCGCTTCAAGGAACGTAATCCAGAACGGCTGATCGAGGTAAGCTGGGAAAGCTTGCCCCAGGAGCGCTACCTCGCGCCGATCATTGTGACGGCTCAGGACCGGCCCGGCCTGGTGCGTGATGTGGCGGCGGCGGTAGGGGAGTTTGGCGTCAACATGACAGCGGTGGGCGCGACGACAGTCCCCTCGGCGCGCAAGGCGAGCATCACCGCGACGCTGGAGATCGAAAGCCTGGACCAACTGAATCACATCATCGCCCGGCTGAAGAAGATGAAGGATGTTGTCAACGTGGAGCGCGATCTGCGCTGATAGCTTGCTGCGCTGGCTGGTGCGCAACTGACCTTACAGGGGTCAGTTGCGCACCAGCATGTTTTCGGCGTCTTCAGTTTCCTGGCGCAGTTGCAGATAGCTGCGATAGCGCGCCACGCGAATCTTGCCCTGTTTTCGAGCACGCCGGATGGCACAGCCTTCCTCGTTTTCCGCGTGGGTGCAATCGTCGTATTCGCATTTCCCCAGGTAGGGCTTCATCTCGACAAAGCACGCTGCCAGGTCTTCAGCGGGAATGCTCCAGAGGGCCAGTTCGCGAATGCCCGCCGAATCGGCCAGCCAGCCACCAAACGAAAGCGGGAAGAGGCGCACGCTGGTGGTGGTATGGCGACCCTTGCCGGTGGCTTCGCTGATGGCGGCGGTGCGCTGACTGAACCCTGGCTCCAGCGCGTTGAGCAGCGATGATTTGCCGACGCCAGAGGGGCCGGTGAGCAACGAGGTTTTTTCCTGCAAGAGTTCTGTGAGGGTGTCCAGCCCTTCGCCGGTGATGGTGCTGGTGCCCAGCACGCGATAGCCCAGCCTGGCGTAGAGTTTGGCCGCTTCGACGACCTCTTTGGGGCAGCCCAGGTCCATTTTGTTCAGGCAGAGGATAGGCGTGACGTGATTGTGTTCGGCAATCGCCAGATAGCGGTCCAGCATGCCAAAGTGCGGTTCAGGTTCGCGGGCGGCAAATACAATGATAGCCTGATCGAGATTGGCGAGCATGATCTGTTCGTTGCCGGTTTCGGCGGAGCCGCGCGACATTTTGTTGCGTCGGGGCAGCGCTTCTTCGATCACGCCGTTTTTGGCGTCGATGCGGGTGACGCGCACGCGGTCGCCAACGCTGATACGCAGTGATGCGGTCTCTTCTTCAGGTGGATCAGCCACGGCGGTGGCTTTGCCCGCGCCCTTTGTGGGCGTGCTCTGGCGGGGAAGCATGTTTTTGCCGAAGCGGAGGATGGATGAGAACCCTTTGCGGTTGGGGTTAAATGCTGTGTGTTCGGGTTGAGTGTGCGGTTTGCGGAGTTTGCCGCGTAAGGTGCAACGGAGGGTTTCTCCCTCAAGGGCGACATCGAAAATACCGTGAGCGCTGCCAATCACAAGACCAGTCATGCTGCCAGTCATGTCACCTCCACTATGCCGGACGAACGGCCAGAATACAATGCGACATCTTGTTACCTCCTCTAATCGAACCGCTCCTGCCGGAAGGCGGAGCATCTGGCTGTCAAGCCAGGTCATCTAAAAAAGAACATCACGGGCGCTTGCTTCAGATGGCGGCCCGTGAAAGCTGCTCTGGCGGGCGGAGCGCCTGCCGCTCCTTGGAAATTTATCGTATTGTGAGTGAGCATCTGATCTGGTTGGAAAGCGATCAAGTTTGCATCCCACACAAATACTACAATATGCGCAAGCCCTTTTGCAAGGTAAGTTCCGGAACAAGATTTATCGCGTGGGCAGTTCAGCGACAAGGATGAGGCGCGAACTATCCAAGGTGAGCGGCGCGCCGTCGTAGCCGCCAAAGGACTGACTGACGCTGAAGCTAGCGCTTTCCAGCATGCGCCGCAGTTCGGCGGCGGTATACAGGCGCGTGTTGATCTGCCAGCGGCGGCGGCGGCCATCATCGTAGATGGCGGTCCAGGTGGCGAGCAAGCGGCTGCTGAGCAAGTCCAGCACGCGCTCTTCCAGCACCAGCGCGCCGATGCCTTCGCTCCAACTGCGCGGCTGAAAATGGCTGATGAGCCAGTCGCGGTGGGCGGTTTCCAGTAGAAAGGCTCCGCCCGGCTTGAGGGCACGCGCCACGGCAGCCAGCACTTTTTCGTCTTCCTCTTCGGATTCGAGATAGCCCCAACTGCTGAAGATGTTGAAGGCGGCGTCAAATTCCTGGCTGAAGGGGATTTCGCGCATGTCGGCGCGTACCCAGGTGACCTGGACTCCGGCGCGTTCGGCGCGTTCGGCAGCGATGTTGAGCAGGGTGGGCGAAAGGTCCAGCCCGGTGACCTGATAGCCGCGCCGGGCGAGTTCGATGGAGTGGCGGCCTACGCCGCAGGCGATGTCCAGCACGCGCGCGCCAGGCGCGAGGCGCAGGGCCTGAATGGCAAACTCGACCTGGGCGCGGGTGCGCGGCATTTGTCCGGCAAAGATGATCTCGAAATCTTCGCCGATGTCTTCAAAGGTTTGCTCGTACCAGTTTTTCATGTGGTCTTCCGGGAACCAGGCTTGACCAGAGGCTGACCCTCCGCGCAGAGAGGGCAGTCTTCAGGCGCGTAACTGGGGATGGAGAGATGCAGCAGGGCATGCAGCGGCACGCCGAAATCCGCTTGCCCCTGGCTGCGATCAATGAGGACGCCGACACCCACGATGTCGGGCTGAAAGGGCGCGAGCGCTGCCAGCACTTCGCGGATGGATGTGCCTGCCGTCAGCACGTCATCGACGATCAGCACGCGCTCGCCGGGGCGTACCTGAAAGCCGCGGCGCAAGGCGCGATGGCCGGGGCGATCAGGGTCGTTTTCGACGAAGATGCCGCGCACGCCAAGCTGGCGGGCCACTTCATAGGCGAGGATGATGCCTCCGGTGGTTGGCCCGACGACTACCTCCACATTGGCGGGACGAAAGTGGTCGGCCAGGGCGCGGCAGAGGCGTTCGGTGTGCTGCGGCCACTGAAGCACCTGAAACTTTTCCCAATAGGCGGCGCTGTGGCGGCCAGAGGTCAGCAAAAAGTGCCCCTCCAGCACCGCGCCTGCCTCGCGGAAAATCTGCTCAATGGCCTCTTCGTTCAAATCGTTCATGGGATGCGCTTTCCAGATAGATGTTTTCCGGCATGCTACCACCCATGCGCTGCCCATTGCAAGCGGAACGAGGAGGCAGCAGGGCCAACTTCAAGGCCACATTCCAGGCAGCGTTGAAGCTGGCTCTGCCTTGCAAGACGATCAGGCGCTTTCGCGCCGAATGGTGAAGGCTGCCAGGACGACCATCAACGCGGCGAAGCCAACCAACACCAGCAAATCAGGCCAGATGGTATCTAGCCCTTTGCCTTTGAGCATCACATCTTTCAGCGCGAAGTTAGCCCAGGTGAGCGGCAAGACATAGGCAAGCTGTTTGAGGACCACCGGTAGGCTGCTGACCGACCAGAAGAGACCACCCAGCAGCGCCTGGGGAACGAGGACCAGCGGGATGAACTGAATGACCTGAAGTTCGTTGCGCGCGAAGGTGGAAAGGAAGATGCCCAGGTTAACGCTGCCCACCGTCAGCGCCAGCGTAATCAGGAAGATTAGCCCCAGGTTGCCAGCGTAATGCACGCGCAGGACGAAGATCACGTAGAGCAGGATGAGCAGCGATTGCACCACGGCAAAAATGGTGAAGCCCAGCACATAGCCCAGCACCAGTTCGCCCCGGCTGAGCGGCGAAATGAGCAGGCGCTCGATGGTGCCGCGCGAGCGTTCGCGCAGGAACGAGACGGAGGTGAGCAGGAAGATGAAGAAGAAAGCGAACAGCCCAACAAAGAGCGGCGCGAGGCTATCAGTTTGCGTGTAGTCTTTGCTGGCGGCGGGCAGATATTCGCTGTTGACGGTGAGGGTCGGGCCGCTGGCGGCAGGCGCGCTCGCGCTCTGGCTGCCAGGAGCGCTGTGCTGGGTCAGGTTTTGCAGGAGCGCCGTCACTGCTGTGGTGAGCGCTTTGGCCGCGCCAGGGTTGGAGCCATCCAGCTTGAGCGTGACGCTTTCAGATGCGCCATGGCCCTGCTGAAGCTGGCTGGCGAAGTCGGCAGGGAAGATCAGCACGCCAGCGGCATCGCCGTTGTCGATAGTGCTGTCGGCGGCGCTCGCGGCGATATAGCTGACGTGCACGGTGTCTTGCTGCTGACTCAGCACCTGCTGGAGATTCTGATTAAAGAGCGTCGTGGCCTGATCGTTGGCAGTGGGCAGGACAACGGCCAGCGCGACCGTCGAGGTCTGATTGTTGAGCACTAGATTGAGCAGGGTCATGACCAGGATGGGCACCAGGAACACGAGGGCCAGGGTGCGTGGGTCGCGCAGAAACTGACGCACAATGCGCAGCGTCAGCGCGCCGATGCGTAAGAAAGACATGGTGTTGGCCTCCTTATTGATGAATGTGGTGGTGCATGCTCGGCCTCACTGCGGGTGGAGTTCGAAAACCGGTCGGCTCCTGGCCGCTTCTTCCGGGTGGTCGAGATCGACCTGATCGATATGACGCACAATCCACGCGCCGACCCGTGTCCGCTCGACGCGAGGACTAAGGATGTCCCGAAAGAATACGACGGCTTCCGTTGGTCCCAACTCGACGGCAGTCACCTCTTCTTTCCGTCGTCCCACGGTGATGGTGGCACAGCCGACAGCGCGTAAATTGCGCACCCAGTTGACTTCGCCAAAGGGCGCCATCAGCCACCGCCTGCCGGAGAATTCGACGATGGTCAAGGGTGTGGTCCGAGGCAGGCCGCTCTTGCGGCCACGCACGGTGATGAGGACATTAGGACCCATCGGGACGCCAGCGGCCAAGAGCAGCCGGGCGAGAGGGTTGAAGAAGGGGACGAACCACGGAAGACGAGTGTGTCTGTTCTGCCCTGCCATAATGAAAAACCTCCTCGCTTTCAGCGCGCTGGGAGCAATATCTTTTTCAGGTAGTCATCCAATGCGCCTGCGTCGGCGGGATGGCTGCGATAGCCGATATAGCCATCGGGGCGTACCAGATAGAGGCATTCGGAGTCCGCGCCGTAGCGTTGATGTACGGCCAGTTCGGTATCCAGCAAGATAGAGGTGATTGGCGCGTGGCTGGCTGGTACAGCGCCGCCTGCCGCCACCAGATAAGTGGTGATCTGCTGCCCATAGCGGGCGTTGATGGCCTCGGCCAATGCGGTGAGGCGCTGCCAGGATTCGGCGGCGTGCCCAGGGTCGGCCAGCAGCAGGAGGGTATGCTTTGTGCCGCGCAGTGCTTCAAAGAGCCGAGCGCTTGTTTTGTCGGTGCGCAGCAGTGGGCCAGCGTCAGGCGCGCGATCACCGGCACTTGGCCCGCCAATCAGATGGCCGTGGCTGAAGGTATGGAGGTGTTCGGCGACAATCGGACTTTTGCGATAGTTGATGCGCAATTCGGCAATCTGTTCGGTCATGCGGTGCTGGAAGAAATCCTGGTGCATCAGCAGCGGCAAGAGCCGGTTGCGAATCTGCTGGGTGATGGGGCTGCGCAACGTTGCCCCTTTCAGCAGCATATCGCTGGTGCGCATGACGCTTTCGGCAACGGGGTGGCGCTCTATCTCGTAGGTATCGAGCAGGGACTCAGGCGCGCTGCCATCATGGACCAGCGCCAGTTTCCAGCCCAGGTTATAGGCATCTTGCAGGCCGGTGTTCATGCCCTGGCCCCCAGCGGGGCTGTGGATGTGGGCGGCGTCGCCTGCCAGGAAGACACGCCCATATCGCGTGTGCTCCGCCTGGCGCAGATGCGTGCGGAATGGTGACATCCAGGCCGGGTCGCTGACAGTGCTTCCGGCAGGCGCGAACCGGTCGAGATATCCTTGTACTGCTTCCAGCGTGAGCGGCGGCAGAGTTTCTTCGCCTGCCTCTTCTGCGGTTTCGATAATGAGCCGGGCGCGCCCTCCTGGCAACGAGAAGACGGCCAGCAAGCCATCCTGGCGCAAAAATATATACGCCTCGTCGTCTGGAAGCGGCCAATGCAGCTTGATATCAGCCAGCGCGAAAGCTTCGGGATAGGCCGCGCCATGGAAAGAGACGTTGAGCGCGTGGCGCACAGTGCTGTGCGCGCCGTCGCAGCCGATCAGCCAGGGGGTGGCGACGCTTTCTTCCTGCCCGTCGGCATGGTGCAGCGTGGCGGTGACGGTCTGCGGGTTTTGCGTGAAGCTGGTCAATTCCACCTGACGCTCAACCGCAACGCCCATCTGGGCCAGGTGCCCTGTCAGCATGCGCTCGGTTTCGCTTTGGGGCAGGCTGAGCACAAAAGGATAGCGGCCTGGCAGAGTGTCAAAGCTGGCCTGGATGAGGCGCTGGCCGTCGGCGTAGATGTTCATCTTGTGCAGCTTGAGGCCCTGAGCCAGCGCTTCATCAATCAAGCCAAGCTGCTCGAAAACCTCCAGCGTGCGCGCATGAATGCCCAGCGCGTTCGAGGTAGTGGTCGCGTGCGGCTGTTTGTCGATGATGCGACAGGCCATGCCATGTCGCGTCAGTTCAAGAGCCATCATTAAGCCGGTTGGACCCGCGCCGACGACTAGCGCGGCAGGGGAGTTCTTGGATGCTGCGGACATGATTGCTGCTCCTTTGTTGGGAAAACCCTTTCGGTTTTACGCCTGGTCTTTGTGGCGGGTGGCGAAATACAGGAACGCTTCTTCCATGGTGGCTTTGCCGGAAAGGGTGGTGAGTTCATCTGGTTTGCCTTCGGCAAGGAGCACACCAAAACGCATCAGTCCCAGGCGAGTGCAGCGCGCGGCTTCGTCCAGATGATGGGTGGAAACGATGATGGTGACGCCCTGCGCGTTGAGGCGGGCAAAGTGGTCCCAGAAGGAGAGACGCAGTTCGGGGTCGATGCCCACGGTTGGCTCGTCCAGCAGCAGCAGGCGCGGCTGGTGAATCAGCGCGCTGGCAAGCAGCACGCGCTGTTTCATGCCACCGCTCAAGGTATCAACGATGCTGCGCCCGCGCTCGGCCAGATCGACGGTTTCCAGCACGGCGCTGACGCGCTGCTGAAGAGGCTTTCCACGCAGGCCATAGATGCGGCCAAAGAACTCCAGGTTTTCGCGGATGGTCAGTTCTTGATAGAGGGCGTTGTTTTGCGTCATATAGCCAATCTCTTTGGCAATCTGACGGTTGGGCATGCGCTGGCCCAGGATGCGTACTTCGCCAGCGGTGGGCCTGGTCAAGCCGACGATTGCGCGAATGAGCGTGGTCTTGCCGGAGCCGTTGGGGCCGATCAGCCCGTAGGTTTCGCCGGGGCGAATGCTCATGGTGAAGTTGTCGAGCGCGCGCAGTTTGCCAAACAGTTTGGTGACGCCGCGAATATCGACCAGTGGCTCGGCGCTGTTTGCCGTCTGGAGGCGGGTGTCAGCGCTTTGGGGCTGAGGGGTTGGCGAACTAGTGGACATGCGGTGACCTCCTCTTGGTGATTAACTGATTGACCAATTAATTCTATGCTCAAAAAAGCGGCCCTAATCAGGTCGCATGCCGCGCAGGAAGATGCTCACGACGGTGTTGACAATCTCGTCGGTGGCATAGCTCAGCATCTGGGTATCGCCCAGGAAGCGCCGCCGGATGAGGCTTGCTATGAGGCCCGCCAGGAAGGTTTGCGCGCAGAGCATGGGGTCCGCGCGGCGCAGGCGGCCTTGCTCCATCTGGGACTCCAGATAGCCTGCCAGTGTTCCGATGAGGCGGCTCGCGTTGATATTTGCCAGAGCGCGAATCTCTTCTGAGCGCACCGCTTCGCCCATGAAGATTCGGAAGACGTTCATGGTATCCATGTTATCGAGTCGGCTGAGGCCATAATGCGCGATCATCGTCAGCACCTGTTCGGGTGGGAACGTCTGCATGTGCTCCAGCGGAAGCGGGAAGTTGCCGGGCGCGACGCGATGTTCCAGAATGGCAAACAACAAGTCCTCTTTGTTTTTGAAGTAAAAATAGATCAGGCCCGCCGAGACTCCTGCCGCATCGGCGATATTTTTATTGGTTGCCCCATTGAAGCCTTTCTCGCCAAAGACTTTCAAGGCAGCTTCCAAAATCTGGTTGCGGCGGTCTTCAGTTGCTGGTCCTGGCTTACGCGCCATTCGGCAGGTCTCCTCTGTCGCTCATTGTTTATTGATCGATCAATTAATATTATAGAAGCGAAAGAGTGCTTTGTCAAGGGCCATGGAACGAAACAATCAGGATATGCGTGAAGCAGGGAGCCAGGGAAGCGTTACAACTGCCAGCGTCAACCGTTGAATAGAGTAAACGCCTTGCCTGAACGCTCGGCAGGTGCGCAACACCAGAAAGAAAGTGTACAACAGGGTATGCGAGTTTCTCCGCGCGGGCGCGCTATCCTCCAGCCCATTGCCGTCGAGACGGCCAGCGAGCGCACCTATCGGCCCGGCGATTTTGTCTTGACGCACAGCGGCGGCACGCTGGCGTGGTCGATGGGCGCGGCCACGGTCAGCAGGCTGAACCAGGCGGCGCTGATTGTGGACAGCAGCGGTGGGCTGATTGAGGTGAACCCGTTCTTCATTACCGTTTCGGGTGGGCTGCGGCGGGCGCATGTCCATGAATATCTGGAGCGCGGCGCGCCTGTGCTGGTGGGATATGTTGAACTGCTGGAGGGAACGCGCAGCGAGGTGGTGCGCTTTGCCGAACAGATGCTGGAAGAGCAGCAGCGCTTCAGCGAGTGGCAGTTTGCCGGGCTGCTCATGCATGTGGGGCTGGGCATCGCGCCGCGTCATCTGAGCGGGAAAGTGCGCGCGCTGCGACCATTGCACGCGCTGTTCGATCATCACGCGCTGGTCTTCAAAGAGGAAAATATCTTTACGTCCGCCGAGTTGGTGGCGCGGGCGCTGGAACGCGGTGGCTTTCTCTGGGGAAAAGACCCGGCCTATATGACTCCGGCTGATTTGTTGGAGCGTTTTTGTCCGCCGGGCCGCGCCCAGGAACTACGCCAGATGATGGTGCCCAAACTGCGCCCGCTGCCGGTGCGCGCCCCTGTGGGCGCTGATGCCGCGCCTGGGGCGCCGGATGCCGAAGACGCGGGCGAAGCGGCGCTGCTGCGCGAGACGCCGGAGGATGCGTCTGATGAGGGCGCGCTGGCGGTTCCGAGCGCGTCACCCGCTCATCCTCAGGAGCAGATGGCCTGGGGCGTGGGCGCGCTGTTGATGGGTGGCTTGATGGTGACGCTTGGGCTGGGCTGGGCTGCGCGTATGCTGAAGCTGGCAAAAGAGAAATAGGTGTCCAGGTTCCCCAGAAGAAGGCAGGCCGATGGACTAAAATCCATCGGCCTGCCTTCTTCTGGGAGTGCCAGCTTAGCGCCTTAGCCGCCCAGGTCCTGTTGAGGCGGTGGCTGCTGGCGACGCCCGCCGGGCCGTCGCCGCACGGTTTCGGCCACTTTGATGCGCCCGATGGCGCGTTCCAGCGCGCCCTCCAGCGAGCCGCGATCAACATCGCTTTCCCGCTGCGCCAGCAAGGCTTGCGCGCGGCGGCGCGCTTCTTCGGCGCGGGCCTCGTCGATGTCTTCGGCGCGTTCCGCCGCGTCGGCCAGGACGGTGACGACGTTATGCGAGACTTCCATGAAGCCGCCCGCGACGAAGATGGCATCCTCATTGTTGTCGTGCTTGATGCGCAGTTCGCCTACCTTGAGCAAGGTGAGCAGCGGCGCGTGGCGCGGCAGGATGCCCAGCACCCCTTCGGAGCCGGGAGCAACGACCATATCGGCTTCGCCGGTATAGACGTTGCGGTTCTGCGTCACCACTTCCACATGCAGGGTTAGTCCGCTTGCCATACGCTTGCTCCTTTACCCCTGCTTGCCCTGATCTTGCTGGTAGGCGGCCATGACATCATCGGCGCCTCCAACCATATAGAAATACTGTTCGGGGATATGGTCATATTTGCCGTCCAGCACGTCCTGGAAGCCGCGAATCGTGTCCTTGAGGGAGACATACTTGCCCTCGCGACCTGTGAATGCCTGGGCGACGAACATGGGCTGCGAGAAGAAGCGCTCGATCTTGCGGGCACGCGTCACGGTCAGCTTGTCGTCGTCGGAAAGCTCGTCCACGCCCAGGATGGCGATGATGTCCTGCAAGTCCTTGTAGCGCTGAAGGACTTTCTGGACGGCGCGGGCCGTCTCGTAATGATCGCGCCCGACGACCACCGGGTCCAGCACGCGGCTGGTGGACGCCAGCGGGTCCACTGCCGGATAGATGCCTTTTTCGGTGAGGGCACGCTCCAGCACGATGGTTGAGTCCAGGTGCGCGAACGTGGTTGCCGGGGCCGGGTCGGTGTAGTCGTCGGCGGGCACGAAGATGGCCTGCATAGAGGTAATCGACCCCTTTTTGGTAGAGGTGATGCGCTCTTGCAGGGCGCCCATCTCTTCGGCCAGGTTCGGCTGATAGCCCACGGCGGAGGGCATGCGGCCCAGCAGAGCCGAGACTTCGGAGCCAGCCTGCGTGAAGCGGAAGATGTTGTCGATGAAGAGCAGCACGTCCTTGCCTTCCATATCGCGGAAATATTCCGCGATGGTCAGGCCGCTCAGCCCGACGCGCAGGCGCGCGCCTGGCGGCTCGTTCATCTGGCCGAAGACCATCGCCAGCTTGTCGAGCACCTTGGCTTCAGTCATTTCGTGATAGAGGTCGTTGCCTTCGCGGGTGCGCTCGCCCACGCCTGCAAAGACGCTGTATCCGCCGTGCGCCTTGGCGATGTTGTTAATCAGTTCCTGAATGATAATCGTCTTGCCGACGCCCGCGCCGCCAAAGGTGCCGATCTTGCCGCCCTTCATGAACGGGGCGATCAGGTCGATCACCTTGATGCCCGTCTCGAAGACTTCAATTTCGGTGGCTTCTTCTTCGAGGGTTGGTGCGGGGCGGTGAATCGGCCAGCGGGGCGCATCTTCGACTTCAGGCTGGTTATCCACTGCCTGGCCGAGGACGTTAAAGATGCGGCCCAGCGTCTTGGGGCCGACGGGCACGGTGATGGGGCCGCCGGTGTCGATGGCGACTGCGCCGCGCTGCATGCCGTCGGTTGGCCCCATGGCGACGCAGCGCACCCAGTTGTTGCCCAGGTGCTGCTGCACTTCGAGCGTCAGGGGTTTTTCGACGCCTTCGATCTTGGTTTCAATCGCATTATAGATTGGTGGAAGCTGGTCGGGTGGAAACTCAACGTCCACCACAGCGCCCAACACCTCCACGACGGTGCCTTTGGTTGGGCTGGTAACGGCCATGATGACCTCCTGGTATGCGCGTGGTGATGGAATAAACCGCCCATCACCACGTCAACACACGCTATTGATTGCCGGTAGCGCCTGCCACCACTTCCAGAATCTGGGTGGTGATGGCTTGCTGGCGCGCTTTGTTATACGTGAGCGTGAGATCGCCCACCAGTTCAGTCGCGTTGTCGGTTGCATTTTTCATGGCAATCATTTGCGCTGACCACTGGCTGGCAAGCGATTCAAGCATGGCCTGATAGATCAAGGTCTCGACATAGCGGGGCAGCAGTTCGGCAAAGAGCGTAGTCGGGTCAGGCTCGAAGATGTATTCTTCGACATGTCCCTCCTCGGTTTGCGTTGGCGGCTGCACCGGCAAGAGCGGCACCGTCACCGGGCGCTGGCTTGCCGTCGAGATAAACTGAGCATACACGAGGTCGACGCGATCAACCTCATGGTTCAGATAGGCATCGGTGGCGACGCGAGCAATGGTACGCACCAGATTGATGTCGGGGTTGTCGCCGTACTGCACGAACTCACCAAGCAGCTTTTGCTGAGTGCGGACGGCAAAATCGCGGCCCTTGCGCCCGACGGCAATAAAGTTGCCGTGGGCCTCCTGGGCGTTGAACGCGCCATCGCTCGCGGCGCGCAGTTCGTCCAGGATGGTCTGCGCGGCGTGACGGTTCAGGTTGCCTGGCAGCGAGCCGCAGAAGCCACGATCTGGCGAGACCAGGACGATGCCCAGATTGCGCAGGGGCCGCACGTGCATCAGCGGCTGGGGTTCATCCAGGCCGCCTGCCAGCGCCAGCCGCGAAAGCAGGCGCTGAAGCTGCTCGGCATAAGGCCGGGCAGCCAGCACGCGCTCCTGAGCGCGCCGCATCTTGCTGCTGGCGACCAACTGCAAGGCGCGGGTGCTCTGCGCAATGTTCTTGACGGTACGAATGCGCCGCTTGATGTCACGGAGTGTTGCCATGTTTCCTCCTTCGCCCTACCCCTCCGGGTGCGGGGCGGCTTATTGCGGCGCTGATTTCTTGAACTCTTCGACAGCCGCGCGCAGTTTCCCGAACTGCTCGTTGCTGATCTTCTGCTGCTTGACGACGGAAGTATCGTAAATGTCCTGGCCGATCTCGGGATGGATGGCGTCCATATAGCGGTGGAACGCTTCTTCCCAGGCCGCCACTTTGTCCACTGGCACATCATCGATATAGCCGTTGGCAGCCGCCCAGAGAATCATGATCTGGTGCTCGACCGGCATGGGCTGATACTGCGGCTGCTTTAGGATTTCCGTCTGGCGCTGGCCGCGATCAATGCTGGCCCTGGTGGCTTTGTCCAGGTCAGAGGAGCCAAACTGAGCAAAGGCGGCCAGTTCACGGAACTGGGCCAGGTCCAGCTTGAGCGTGCCGGAGACCTGCTTCATGCCAGGCACCTGGGCATTACTGCCCACACGGGAAACCGAGATGCCCACATTCAGTGCGGGACGCTGACCGGCGTTGAACAGGTCGGTCTCCAGGAAAATCTGGCCGTCGGTGATGGAGATCACGTTGGTCGGGATGTAGGCGGCCACGTCGTTACCCTTGGTTTCGATGATGGGCAGCGCGGTCAGCGAGCCACCGCCGTAATCTTCGTTGAGGCGCGCGGCGCGCTCCAGCAGGCGAGAGTGCAGATAGAACACGTCGCCGGGGAAGGCTTCGCGGCCTGGCGGGCGGCGGATGATGAGCGAGATGTTGCGATAGGCTTCGGCGTGCTTGGTCAGGTCATCATAGATGATGAGCGCGTCGCGGCCCGTCTCCATGAACTCTTCGCCCATCGCGCAGCCAGCATAGGGAGCCAGATACTTGAGCGGGGCAGGGTCCGACGCGCCTGCCGCCACGATGACGGTATAGTCCATCGCGCCGTATTCCTTCAGAATCTCGCGGGTGCGCGCGATCTGGAAGTTCTTCTGGCCGATGGCGACATAGATGCACAGAAGGTTTTTGCCCTTCTGGTTGATGATCGTGTCGATGGCGATGGCCGTTTTGCCGGTCTGGCGGTCACCAATAATCAGTTCGCGCTGGCCGCGCCCGATGGGGATCAGGGCGTCGATGGCCTTGATGCCCGTCTGGACGGGAACAGTCACAGATTTGCGGGTGATGACGCCAGGGGCCACGCGTTCCACCGGACGGAATGTGGTGGTGTTGATGGGTCCAGCATCGTCAATTGGCTCGCCCAGCGGATTGACGACGCGGCCAAGCAGGGCGTCGCCCACGGGCACCTGGATGATGCGGCCCGTGGTGCGTACTTCGTCGTCTTCGTGAATCTGGGTATAGTCGCCCAACACGGTGATGGCGACGGTTTCTTCTTCCAGGTTAAAGGCCATGCCCATGACGCCAGAGCGCGGGAACTCGACCAGTTCGAGGTAGCGCACGCCGCTGAGGCCATAGGCGCGAGCGATGCCATCGCCCACTTCAATGACGGTGCCCACGCTGACCAGCGCGGTTTCGGCGCTGGCTCCGTCAAATTGGGTGATGCGTCGCTTGATTACTTCAGTGATTTCATCAGCGATTGCCATAATGTTATCTCCTCAGCGCTGTGGCTGATTCCCATTGCTCGCTGCTGCCGCGACGGCCCCATCATCCGTGCCGCCGCTGCCGCCGCGAATGATCTGGTCGCGCAAGAGTTGCAGGCGGCGGCGCACACTGCCATCAATCAGGGTATCACCGATCTGGGCAATGATACCGCCCAGAATCTGCGGGTCAACTCTGGTCTCCAGCGTGATGTGCTTGCCGGTCAGCGACTCCAGATACGCGGTGACTTCCGCTTGCTGCGGTGCTGCCAGTGGCACGGCGCTGGTGACAATAGCGGTGGCCTGGTTATGATAGTCGTTGAGTTTCTGGTTGAACGCCTCAGCGACTTTCGGCCCCACTTCCACCAGTTCGCGCTCCACCAGCAGCAGTGCCAGGCCGAGCGCTTCATGCGTGACCTGTTTTTCCAGCAGGTCACGCACGACGGCTTCTTTGCGCGCAAAGGGAATCCTTGGCTGACGCAGAATGAACGAGAGTTTACGATTGCTAAACGCTTCCGCTATGAGGTGCAGGTCACTCTGCCAGCGGTCCAGCGTGCCTTGCTGGACGCCGAGATCGAAGACGGCCTCAGCATAACGGCGCGCTACCGCCCCTTTTAGCATTGCATATCCTTTTGTGCGACAAACTCGTCAACCAGGCGGCGGTGGGCGGCATCGTCGAGCGAGGCATTGACCACCTCGCCAGCAGCCAGAATGGCAAGATCGGCGATCTGGCCGCGAAGCTGCGCCCGCGCCTGGGCCATTTCCTGCTGGATGCGTACCTGCGCCTGTTGCACGATGTCGTTAGCGCGATTGCGAGCCTCCTGCTCGATCTCTGCCCGCACATTTTCTGCTGCCTGCGTGGCCTGCGCCAGCGTCTTGGCGGCTTCCTTGCGGGCTTCGTCGAGCATCTGCGCCACGCGCGTTTCTGCTTCTGCCAGTTCCTGGCGGGCTTTGGTGGCGTTGTCCACGCCTTCCCGGATGACCGCGGCGCGCTTATCCAGCGTGCTCATGATGGCCGGGAAGACCCACCTTCGCAGAATGAAATAGAGAATCAGAAAACTGATAATCTGCGACAAGAGGAACGGGAGATTAATGCCCAAACCGTTCGACAATGGCGGTCCCTCCTTTCTGCTTGAAGAGACTGATGGACAGCGCTACTTCAGCAGGCTTGGGCCAAGGAAGAAGACGAGCAGCGCCACGACCAGCGCGTAGATCGCCACGGCTTCGGCGAACACGATCGCCAGAATCATGTTGGTACGAATCATTCCGGCGGCTTCGGGGTTGCGGCCCATGGCGCTGAGCGCGGGGCCTGCCATCAAGCCAATGCCAATGCCGGGGCCGACAGCGCCGATGCCGATAGCCAGGGCTGCTGCAAGAGCAATCGTTTGCATGAAAAAGGTCTCCTTTTGAAATGAAGATCGGTTGTTCTTGTGTTTCCAAGATTGCACTTTCAGAAAAAGTGCGGTTCGCCTGTATATCACCTCCGCCCGAAGGCGAAGGAGTGGGCGCAAGGTTCTGCGCGCTGGTGCCAGAGATGCGTTCCTGTTGTTCAGGTTGGCTTCTCTTGCAGGGAATGTGCCAGACAGTGTTTCAATGCTGGCGGCTGAAATCGCCGCCAGCCAGGGACGCTTCGCTAATGCGTGGCGGTCGAAATCTCGCCGTGCTCTTCCTCGGCGTGGTGTTCCTCGCCATCGTGTGCCGTGGTGCCCAGCGTCATAAAGACCAGGGTTAGCATGGCGAAGACGAAGGCTTGCACCAGGCCGATCAGCACTTCCAGCAGCAGGAACGGCACCGGACCGAGCGCCGGAATCAGGAACGCCATGACCAGCAGCAGAACGTCGCCAGCGAAGATGTTGCCAAAAAGACGGAAGCTAAACGAGATGACACGCGCCAGTTCCAGAATGGCTTCCAGGACGCCAACGAAGAGGCCGATGGGGCCGTCGCGCAGCGTGAAATAGCGGCCAAGCTGAAGCCTGGGGCCAAGGATGCGGAAACCATAAAACTGGGTGGCGATGACCGAGATGATAGCCAGAGCAATGGTCAGGTTCAGATCGGTGGGAGCCGGACGTACCCAGGGCGTGATGGCGTTCGTTTCCGACTTCTGGATCAGGAAGATGCCTAGAAATGGATGAAGGTTGGGCTGCGTGACGCTGCCGATGGATTCGACAAACGGCACCAGTTCGAGATAGTTCGAGGAGAGCACGAACAGGAAGATCGTGCAGACGAGTGGGAAGAATCGCCTGCCGCGCTCGCGCCCGGCCACCTCTTCACAGAGGTTGAGCACCTGCTCGAAAATCCACTCGAAGAAGTTCGAGACGCCACGGGGTACCAGCGAAAGGTTGCGCTTGGCTGCAAAGCTGAACGCAAGCACAACGAGAATACTGAACCAGGTGGCGAGGAGGGTATTGGAGACGGGTATTGGCCCGATGTTGAACAGTATATCTGGAGCGATCTTAATGTCCGGCAGATTCCAGAGCATCCGAATTCCCCCTTCCTGCCGGGCCGCCACGTAAGATTCTGATGTTCCGACCGCTCCCTCTGGTTCTAAGAAAATATGCAGCAGGTGATCTCCGCCAACGGCGGACCCCCTGCCGCTAGCTTAGTAAGGAGATGAGCCTGATAAGCCCATATACGCCAGCGGCCAGGCCAAGCAGCAGCCCGATTAATGTCGCAATTGGCACATGATTATGAAACACCTGAGAGTCGAGATACCAACCGATGAGCGCCCCACCAACCAGAGGAGTAATGATTCCGAAAGCTACCTGGCTGGCGACTGCTAGCGCATTGATGGATGAGCTATCCAGCCCATCGTTTGCTTGTCGGTTGTTCTTGTTCTTCATCGAATTTCTCGGCGTCAACTTCGTGCGCCGCATGGATTTTAGCACAGAATTTTACCGCGTGCAAATGCCTGTGTCCGATCAGATGAGGCCACGCTCGCGGGCCATGTTCGCCGCTTGTGTGCGGTTCGCTGCGTGCAGCTTGATCAAGATGCTGGAGACATGATTTTTGATGGTGCCTTCCGCCAGCACCAGCCTGCCAGCAATATCGCGATTGCTGGCCCCTTGCGCCAGCAGTTTGAGGACATCTAGTTCGCGCTGGCTGAGTTCTTCCTCTTCGCTGCTCGCGCCCCTGGCAGCGCTGCCTCGGCGGCCAAATTCCATCAGCAGCTTGGTGGCAACCTTGGGCTGAATAAACGATTCGCCCTGATGCACGCGCCGGATGGTGGCGGCCAGTTCATTGGCTGGTGTATCTTTGAGGAGATAGCCCATCGCGCCTGCTTTGATGGCCTCGAAGACGTAATCGTCGTTGTCGAAGGTGGTCAGGATGATGACGCGCGTGGCCGGAAGCGTGGCGCTGATGGCGGCGGTGGCCTGGACGCCGTTTTGTTTGGGCATCTGGATGTCCATCAGCGCGATGTCGGGAGAAAGCCTGCCTGCGAGTCGCACAGCCTCTTCGCCATCGCCTGCTTCTCCGATGATCTCGAACGGCGGTGCGTCGTTATCCAGTTCCAGAATGGTTTTCAACCCCTCGCGCATGAGGGTTTGATCTTCGCAGATGAGGATGCGAATCGGGCGCTGCTCCGGCATGGGCTGCTCCTCGCTGAGAAAATGGATGTGCGCCAGTGCCGCGCATCCCCTAGAAACGCATGTTGTACTTTCAATTGACGGCATCTGAGAGCGGTATGCTGGCTTCGACGATGGTCCCACCGTCGGGGCGCGGCCTCAAACTGAGCCGCCCATGCAGCGCCTCGACGCGCTCGCACATGCCGGTAATGCCATAATGGCCTGGTGGACTGGCTGGCTGAGCAGCGCGCTGCCCCGCAGTGATGAGCGCTGGCAGCCCCACGCCGTCATCCTCGATCTGAAGCGCGACCTGTTCATCGCAGCGCGAGAGGCTGAGCGTGACGTTGTGAGCATGGGCGTGCTTTTCAATATTGGTCAGCGCCTCCGCGCCGATGCGATAGAGCGCCTCGCGCACGGGCGCGCGCAGGTCGCCCAGGTCGGGCTGCATCTGATAGGTGACGTGAAAGCCCGAGCGCTCGCTGCTTTCGCGGGCACGACGCGCCAGCATATCCGCGATGGATTGTTGAGCCGTGATGGGCGAGCGCAGGTTGGCGAGCGAGGCGCGCATTTCACTCATGGTGCTGCGCACAATCTCTTTGGTGACCTCAATCTCATGGTCGGCGCGTTCAGGGTTGACGGTGCGCAGCCGCTGGGCGGCTTCCAGTTTGACGGCGATCAGCACCAGGGCGTGGCCGATGGTATCGTGCATCTCGCGGGCCAGTCGGCTGCGTTCGGAGAATACCGCAAGTTCGGCCTCGCGTTCGGCGGAAAGCTCAAGCCGCCGATGCGCGTCGGCCAGTTGGCGATGTGTGTCTTCCAGATCGCTGAAGACGTGTTCACGCTCGACGCGCTGTTGCATCAACCGATTGGCGGTATAGCTGGTGTAGCCGACACTGAGGATGCCAATGCCCAGCGAAATCACAATCCAGATGATGGCTTCGGGTGGTGGGTTATCCGTGGCAATCAAGGCGTAAAAAATGCCAATGATGCTCAGTCCCGCCGGGAACAGGGCCTGCGGAATCCGAAAAATGCTCAATGCCATGCCGAATGTTGCCCAGAACATCCAGCCCATCATCGGACTGAGCGCGGTCATGAGACAGATTGCCGCAAAAACACATCCCCAGCGGAAAAGCGCGATCCGCCAGGGAATCTGCCCGGGGCCAATGATGATATGCTTGTTCACCGAGAGCCGTATAGCCCAGGTGGCATACCAGGCAAGGTAGCCAGCGGAGAGGAGGATGAGCGCCGCTCCTCTCCACGAAGAGAGCATGGTCGGGTCGTCGGTGAAGGCGCCAATCAGGCAGTAGGTGAGTAAAAGCATGGTTACAAGTAGCCAGAAGAGAACCACTCTGCGGCTTGATTGATTCAAACGTTCTAACTCACTACTCATGGCGCCTCCTTACATACTGTTACGACCAGCGGAAGAAACGAGCGGTGATAATCAGCGCTACGATGAAGTATAGCGCAAGTCCGCCCAGGTCAACCAGTGGACTGTTCAGGGTAGAGTTGGCCTGCGTGACGCTGCCCAGGATCATTGCGGGGCGCAGCACATCAACCATCATAAAACCTGGCAGGGCGCGGCCAATCTTCTGAACGACATCCGGCAGGATGAGGAAAGGGAGATAGATGTTGCTCAAGAAGACAAGCGGCAGGTTAATGATTTGTGAGATGATCTGCGCGGTTTCTTGACGGGGTGAGACGGCAGCAATGAACTGGCCGAGCGTGATAAAAACAATCGCGCCTACCAGGATAAATGCCACGTCCAGATACCAGCCGCTGCCCTCTGGATGCACCTGGAAAAAGATAACGCCGACGAGAATCGCCAGGGCGACCTGGATTACCACAATCACCAACTGAATGACGATGCGCGCCATCAGATACTGGGCAACAGGCATAGGTGTCGCCTGGATGCGGCGAAATACCCCTGTCTCCCGCAGGATGATCATGGGAATTGAGTTAAAGAGGCCATTGGTGGCGATGCTGATGGCGATGATGCCAGGCAGCAGCCAGAGGGCTTCTTTCACCCCGCCATTCGCGACGGAGGCGGTGCCGGTCACAGAAAGCCCGCCGTTGGGGCTATTAAAGATGTACCCGAAGAAGATGAAGAGCAGCATCGGGAAGACCAGGTTAAAGAATGTGGCCGTTCGGTTGCGGACGGTAGACAGGAACTCCATCTTCAAGGAGACGAGAAAACGTTGCATGTGAAACTCCTTTTCTTAGGAATGTGCCGGGTATGCAGGATGGTGTTTGTTGGCCGGGCGCTAGTCACGAATCTTGCGCCCTGTCATGGAGAGGAAGACATCTTCCAGGTTAGGCTGGCGGATGTTGACGTTGCGAATGGAGCGCCCCGCCCCGACAGCGATCAGTTGCAGGTCAGCCAGCGTCTGCTGCGATTGCGTCGTCTGCACCTCCAATTGCCCGTCCGTGTAATTGACCGACGAGACGCCTTCCATCGCCTTGATCTTTTCGAGATGCTCCGGGTCAAGTTCTACGTCGGCGCTCAGTGTCGCGGCTTCGCCCAGTTTGCTGGTGAGCGCGTGGGGCGTGTCGAGCGCGAGCAGCTTGCCATGATCGATGATGCCTATGCGCTGGCAGAGGACTTCGGCCTCTTCCATATAGTGGGTGGTCAGGATGATGGTGCGCCCTTCTGAGCGCATGTGGCGGATGCTGTCCCACAGGCCGCGGCGCGCCTGGGGGTCCAGGCCGGTGGTTGGCTCATCCAGCACGACGATGCGGGGATCGTGGGCGACGGCCAGGGCCAACGCCAGCCGCTGGCGCTGGCCGCCAGATAGCTGTTTGGCCCTTGAGCGGGCTTTCTCCTGAAGGTCAAAGCGCTCCAGATAGCTGGTGATCTGCTTACGCTCCAGAAAGACGTTGTAGAAACTGGCGTAGAGTTCCACCAGTTCGACGGCGGTCAGGTCGGGGAAGAGCGTGGTGTCTTGAAGCTGCACGCCCAGCATGCGTTTCACTTTCGCACCGTCTTTTAGGGCATCCAGCCCCTCGACGGTGATGGTGCAGCTGTCCGGCTTTTTCAGCCCCTCCAGGCAAGAGAGCGTCGTGCTTTTGCCCGCGCCGTTGGGGCCGAGCAGGCCAAAGCACTCGCCTTCGTAGATGTCGAATGAGACGCCATCTACGGCTTTGAGCGACCCATAGGAAGCATGCAGGTTTTGAATGCTAATGACGGTTTTGCTTTCCATACAAACTCTCTTTCGCGGTATCCGGCACTGCGCCGGTGCTGTGTTGACTCGACCACGCAAAGTATAGGAGGAAACAGACGCAGAGCGTGAGTCCGAAACGGTCTATTTGCTGAGGTAGGAATGGGCTAGTGAGCAATAGGTCGAAAGTCACGCTCTCTTCGGCTATTGGAGAGGGGTCTTCTTAACCAGCCGAGGCGTCCGGCTGGCGCCAGGCTCAGCCGGAGCTTTTACCCAAAAGTCCTGCTGTGCTTGAGTCTTCGCCGAGAGACCGCTAGAATGAGGCCAGACAGCAAGCGCTAGATTGCCTGGATGGGTTTCCGCCGAGCGCCTTGCCTTTTCCGATGCGCGGGGCACATTGCGGGCAACCTGCGGACGTATTACCGTGTGAAACTTGCCTGAGGCAGACACCAACGACGAGTGCGGCCCACCGCCGCAGTAAAGGAGCTATCATGGGGTTGGGCGCGCGCGTGGTTGTGACCTTGCCTGCCTTTATGGCCGAGCAAACGCTGGCGCAAACGGTGCAGGAGATTCCGGCAGAACTGGATGCCGAGATTATTGTGGTGGATGATGCCAGCCGTGATCGCACCGCCGAGGTGGCCCGCGAGTTGGGCTTGACGCTCTTTCTGCACGAGCGCAATAAGGGCTATGGAGCGAATCAAAAGACCTGCTATGACGAGGCGCTGCGCCTGGGCGCTGAGGTGGTGGTGCTGCTGCATGCCGACTATCAGTATGACCCTAAATCCATTGTGCGCCTGGTGGAACCCATCCTGGCTGGCCGCGCCGACTTTACCTTTGGCTCGCGCTTTGCTGGCGGCGCTGATCCCCGGCGAGGAGGCATGCCACTGTATCGCTATTGGGGCAATCGCTTCACAACGAGCATCGAGAATCTGCTGCTGGGCACGCGCTTCAGCGAACTGCACAGCGGTTTCAAAGCCTATCGGCGCAGCGTGCTGGAGCGTCTGAACTATCACGCCTATTCCGATGATTTTGTCTTCGATAGCCAGATGGTGGTTGATGCCGTCCTACACCACATCGCGATAGAAGAAGTGCCCATTCCCACGCGCTATACGCTGGAGTCCTCTTCGATCAGTGTCAAACGCTCCCTGGTGTATATCGGCCTGACGATCTATGAACTCTTCCGGGCGAGGTTCAAGCGGCGCACTCCGGCCCCGCGCGCATAGCGTCGGCGCGCGTGCGGGCATGTTGCACATATCCCTTTCTGTTCGTCATATCACTGTGACGGCTCCGAACGAATGGCTTTTTCCACTCCTGATGCCGGTTTTGCGCACGCCAAGGTGACCCTTGCGCTGGTTGAGCAGAGCGCTGGCGCGAGGCCAGGGAACCGGCCATGTATTTGACAGCGCGTAGCGCGTGGGGCTATACTCTTGGCGAATCGTTGAACTGGAGAAGCGCAGACGCGCTTCCCCTGGCGCTTTCTGGTGTGCCCAGACGCCTTTATCCTGAACTTATCATCGCTCGATATGCAGCGAGGGGGAATTGAAACTCATGCGGCGTAGCACTTTGCTTCTCCTCCTACTTATTATCCTGATGGCGGCAGGGGCCGCGTATGTGGACGCGCCCAATAACGGTGGCATCCATCTGGCCGGCTATAACAATGATTTGCAGGTGCGCCAGGGCCTGGACCTTCAGGGCGGCGTGCAGGTACTGTTACAGGCGTCCTGTGACGTGCCAACTCCACACTGTACTTCAGCACAACTGGCCGCAATGTCGGATACGCGCGATGCTATCGAGCGCCGCGTCAATGGTGGTCTGGGCGTTTCGGAGCCGGTGATTCAATTGGAGGGCAATGATCGTATCTCAGTTGAACTTCCAGGCTTAAAGAACGAGCAGGATGCGGTGCAACTGCTCGGCCAGACAGGCAAGCTGGAAATTATCGACACCGGTCCCAATGCGCTGACGGTTGGGACAGTGGTGACGCCAGGGCAATATCCGGTGCGCTTCACTGGCGATCAGCTTGACCCGAACAGCATCAATGCGACTATTGACTCGCAAAGCGGGCAACCTATTATTACCTTCCAATTCAAAGGGCAGGCCCAAACCGATTTTGCGAACTATACCCAGCAGAATATTGGCAACTACCTTACCATTACTCTGGACGGCAAAGTGATTGAATCGGCGGTCATCCAGAGCCAGATTACCGGGCAGGGGCAAATCTCCGGCGGCAGCATGACGATTGAGTCGGCGCAGCAAACCGCCGCGCTGCTGCGTTACGGCTCGCTGCCGGTGCCGCTGAGCATCGTCAGCGAAAACCTGATTGGCGCAACGCTGGGGCAGCAATCGATTCTTGATACTTTCATCGCTGGCGCGATTGGTCTGGGTATCGTGATTCTGTTTATGCTGATCTACTATCGCCTGCCGGGGTTCCTGGCGGACGTTGCCCTGATTCTCTACGCCGGTTTTACTTTCGCGATCTTCAAGCTGCTGGCCGTGGTGCTGACGCTGGCCGGACTGGCAGGCTTCATCCTGTCGGTTGGTATGGCCGTCGACGCGAATGTGTTGATATTTGAACGGGTAAAAGAAGAACTACGTGGGGGCCGCACGCTCTCACAAGCCGTTGATGTCGGCTTCAAACGTGCCTGGCCCTCCATTCGCGATTCAAACGCCTCCACGCTGATTACCTGCGGCATCCTGTACTGGTTCGGCAGCAACTTTGGCGCGAGTATCATCGTTGGCTTTGCCACGACGTTGTTCCTGGGGGTGGTCGTCAGCCTCTTCACGGCCATTACCGTCACGCGCACCTTCCTGAACCTGCTGGTGCCAACAGGCGTGGCGACGCATCCCGCATTCTTTGGCCTGCCCAGAGGTTCGATCATCGTGGCGAGCAACCGGCGCGCCAATGTGGAACGCCGATTGGCTGAGCGCAAGGCGTCCCGCGCGCTGGCTGTGAAGGAAGCCGAAGAGGAAGAGGAAGAAGAAGAAACGCCTGCGGATCGCCCTCTGACGCTGAAGGAGCGGTTGGCGCAGCGGCGGGCTGGCGGCGCGAAAACGACGGCTGCGGCTGCCGTGGATGAAGAGGAGGATGAGGAGGAGGAAGACGAAGATGAAGATGCGGATGCCATCTCTGAAGAGGAGGTCGAGGCTTCGGATGAGGTAGAAGAGGTTGAGGAGGTGACGGAGGCCGAAGCGGACTCGACAGAGGCGGTGGGCAGTGGGACGAATGGCGCCGCGCGCCCGGGGGCGCAAGGGAACAAAGAACAAACCGCCCGCGCCGGTCGCGCCGGTTCCAAGCGTGGCGTGGAGGACTAGCTGTGCTGAATCTGGTAAGCAAACGTTTTATCTTTTTTGGACTCTCGCTGCTGGTGATTATTCCTGGGGTGCTGGCTCTGTTGATCTGGCACTTCAATGTGGGTCTGGACTTCCGCAGTGGCGCTGTGGTTGATGTTCAGTTTTCATCGAACAAGGTCACGACTGCTGAGGTGCAGCAGGCGTTTGCCAAAGCGGGCGCGGCGAATCTGACGATACTCACGGCGCAGGATACGTCGCATGACCCGAAAATGACGTTCTGGCTGCGTTTCAATGTTGGTATGGATGACAACGCGGTGAGTCAGGTGCGAACCGCGCTGAATACCATGGCTGGTCAACTGAAACAGGGTGGCAAGCTCGATACCGAGAGCGCTGGCGATGCGCGTCTGGTGACCTTTGATGGCGGCAAAACCTATTTCACGATTCTGGTGGTGCGCTTTGTCGGTCTCACTACGCCGCCAAACTTCGCCCAGCTTGAGGCAGCCATCACGGGTATCAAGAATCTGAAGACGACGCAGCAGCCGACGCCGACGCCGACGCCTTCGCCCACACCTAAACCGACGCCGACGGTCAACCCATCTGCGACGCCGACACATACACCGACGCCTTCGCCGACACCATCACCGACGCCAACGCCGTCTCCAACGCCAACACCGTCCCCGACGCCTAATCCGTCAGTGACGCCGACGCCTTCGCCCACCCCGTCGCCAACGGCGACACCCTCGCCAACGCCAACGCCCACCCCCAACCCGGAAGCGAACATTCCGGTGTTTCTCTGCGACACCAAGGGCGTGAAAAATGGGGTGACGTGCCCCTCTGGCGATGGCATTCAGCAGGGCACGACGCGAACGGTCTTCGATATCACGACCACTTCAAACTTTTCCAATGCCCAGATTGATACCATCGAGTTCAATCTGATGAAGGCGAATGGTTCCTATCTGGCGGAGCAATCCAAGAGTACCGTTGACCCGGCGATTGCTAGCGAGACGACCTATCGCGCCATTGGCGCGGTGGCACTGGCGGCATGCGCCATTCTGCTCTATGTCTGGTTTGCTTTCCGCAAAGTTGCCAAGCCCTGGCGCTATGGCGCGTGCGCTATCATCGCGCTGCTGCATGACGCGCTGGTGGTGCTGGGTATGGCGGCCATCATTGGGCATTTCGACCCCAACTATCAGGTGGACTCGCTCTTTGTGACGGCGGTGCTGACCGTCATCGGTTTCTCGGTGCATGATACGATTGTGGTCTTTGACCGTATCCGCGAGAACTTGCAGCGCCGCACCAACGAGAGCTTTGAGCAGGTGGTCAACGCCAGCCTGGTGCAGACTATGGCCCGCTCGCTCAATACCTCGCTGACCGTGTTGTTCACGTTGAGCGCGCTGACGCTCTTTGGCGGCGTCAGCATTCGCACCTTCACGCTGACGCTGTTGATCGGCATCTTCAGCGGCACCTATTCGTCGATCTTCAATGCCAGCATGCTGCTGGTCAGTTGGGAGCGCGGCGAGCTTGGTCGCCTCTTCGGCTTCAGGCCGCGCCCGCCGGAAGAGCGCCGTCCAGTGCGGCGCGCTCGCGGAGCGCGGGCATAAGCCAGCAGCGCAGAGAACGAGACAGGCAGAGCGGCGAGGAGACATGTCTCCTCGCCGCTCTGCCTGTCTGAGAAGCTGGCTGCTTCAGGTGTCGCTGGTGGTGACGGTAATATCGGTCTGGGCCTGGGTAATCGGGTCGGGAACGACCGTGAGTTGTACGCTCCTGTCGCCTTTTATATAGACGAGAAAATTGCCCTGCGTGCCATTCAACTGCGCTGATGTCTGGGTCCATCCTTTTTGTGGCATCTGCTGCATGTAAAAGGTGGTGACGGCCTCCAGAGCCGCCGATGAGCGATAGAAGTACAGGGTGCCAGTGGTGATGGGCTGGGACACCACCAACTGCGCCCCCGGATAGACCACAATGTCGTTGGGCAGCGGTGCAGCAGTTGGAATGGGCGTTGGCGTGCTGGTTGGTGTTGGCGTCAGGATAATGGGAGTTCCTGTCGTCGTGGCCGCAGCCCCTCCGCAGCCCACCAGAAACAGCATGAGAAGTATGCAGATAAGTGCAATATGTAGGAAATGCCTGTTCATAGGAAGCCTCCAGCCAGGTTCCACCCGCCAGGAATCAGGGGGTAGATTTCTATTATAGCCCTCAGCGAAGGGCCAGACAAGAGGACCAGGCCAGCATCTTATCATTGCCGCTTGCTATAACACGGTTGGAAGCACCAATGCGTTTCCCACAATTGACGCTCCCAAGGCCAAAGTGGTATACTTATATCCGACTGAATTAGTCGGAATATTCGGCCAGAAGGGAGGGGTATTCATATGATGCGCGTTTCGACCAGAGGGGAATATGGTGTGCGTGTCATGGTTGACCTGGCCCGCCATTATGGGAAAGGTCCGCGCTCGCTCACTGACATCTCAAGCGACGAACAATTGCCTCTGCCCTACCTGGAGCAGTTGGTCAAGCTCTTGCGCGACAAGGGGCTGATTGTCAGCACTCGTGGCGCGCACGGTGGCTATCAACTCAGCCGCGATCCGCTGGATATTCGCATGAGCGAGGTGATTCGCGTGCTGGAAGGTCCCATTGCGCCGATGATCTGCGCCGCCGATGGCGCGATGGAGTTGATCTGTGACCGGCTGGATTGCTGCTCCACAAAATATCTCTGGGCCAAGCTGCGTGATGTGCTGGTGCAAACGCTGGACCAGATGACCCTGGCCGAATTGGCGACGGTGACGGGCCAGGAACATCAGCCAGTGCATGGGCAGACTGTTCCCGCGCCTGGGGCCGTTTCTGCTCAGCGGCTCATTCCGGTGACACAGCTTGTCATTCGCGGCGGGCAGCAGGAACTGGCCGATCTGGAATAAGTTTCCCTTCCCTGCTGGCGCGGGGTGTGCAAAAGCGATAGGCTTGCCAGGGCTGGAGCGTTGTGCTGCCAGGTCGGCTTATAAACAGAAACAAATACCTGCTGTATGCGGCAGGCGCTTGGTACGTATGTTAAGGAGGCTGTTGGTTCGTCGATGGAGACACAAACCCCTATTCAAACAGCGGAGCTGGTTATCCGCAATCTACACGCGAAAGTCGAAGACAAAGAAATCCTCAAGGGTGTTGATCTGACGGTGCGCCAGGGAGAAATCCACGCGCTGATGGGGCCGAACGGCTCTGGCAAGAGCACGCTGGCGAACGTGATTATGGGCCATCCCAAGTATGAGGTGACCGAAGGCGAAATCTTGTTCAAGGGCCAGAATGTGCTGGACCTTTCGGCGGACAAGCGCGCCCGGCTGGGGTTGTTCCTGGCGTTTCAGTATCCGGCATCGGTGCCCGGCGTGAGCGTGGCAAACTTTCTGCGGCGCGCCCTGGAGTCAGTGCGCGAAGGCTATGACCCCAATGCGCCAGCCCAGCCCAACGGCCAGATGGATAAGCGCAAGGCGCTGCCTCCGGCGGAGTTCCGCAAGCTGCTGCAAGAGAAGATGCAGATTCTGAAGGTGGATCGCACGTTCATCAACCGCTATATCAACGAGGGCTTTTCCGGAGGCGAAAAGAAGCGCGCCGAAATCCTTCAGATGGCGGTGCTTCAGCCGCAGATGGCGGTCCTGGATGAAACCGACTCCGGCCTGGATATTGACGCCCTCAAGATCGTATCCGATGGCGTGAACGCGCTGACCGGCCCCAACCTGGGCATCTTGATTATCACGCACTATCCGCGCATTCTGGGCTATATCAAACCCAGCCAGGTGCATGTGATGTATCAGGGGCGTGTCATCAAGAACGGCGGCCCGGAACTGGCGCTCGAACTGGAGCAGAAGGGCTATGAGTGGCTGACCGGCAGCCCAGACGAGAACGGGGAGGCCAAGGCATGACGCAGGTCTTGACGCAGGGCTTTTCCCGCGCAGGCGTGGAGGCGCTTTCGCAGTTGAAGGGCGAACCCGCCTGGATGCTGGAAAAGCGGCTGGCCGCCTGGGACATCTACGAGCAGACGCCCGCGCCGCTGGGCCGTCGGGGCGATCTAGGCGTGATGACGCGGGTGGCGCGCTATAAGTATGACGCGCTGGTGCCCTATGTGGCGAATGGCGCGCATGCCAACGGCCACCAGCCCTTGCCGAACTGGGAGGCGGGCTTGCTGGTGCAGCGCAACTCCACGGTGGCGGCGCGCGAACTGGACCCTGCTCTGGCTGCGCAAGGCGTCATCCTGACAGATATGGATACGGCGGTGCGCGAGCATGCTGACCTGGTGCAGCGTTATTTTATGACGGGCGTGACGCCGCATGACAATAAGTATGCCGCGCTGCATTTCGCCTTCTGGAGCGGTGGCCTCTTTCTTTATGTGCCCAAAGGCGTCATCATTGATCGGCCTGTGCTGGCGCGTTACCTGCTCGACCAGGCCGGTGGCACTAACTTTGCCCATACGCTGATTATTGCCGAAACGGGCAGCCAGGTGGTCTATATCGAGGAGACAGCCTCCTCATTGCCAGAAGGGACGACGGCGCTGTTCAACGGCGTGGCCGAAATCTTCGCCAAAGATAACGCGCATGTGCAGTTCAACAGCGTCCAGGATTTTGGGCCGGGCATCTGGAATCTGACGACGAAGCACGGCGTTCCTGAAAAGGATGGCTACATCCACTGGATTGTCGCCGATCTTGGGGCGGATACGACGCTTGCCAATCTGGGCACGACCATGGCCGGTTCGGGCAGCAACGGCGATATTGTCGGCGTGCTCTTTGCGACGGGCCACCAGTTTGTCCAGATCAATACGCTTTCCAATCACGCCGCCCTTTCGACATCCGCCGAGACGTATTTCAAGGGTGTGCTGGATGATCAGGCGCGCGTCGATTTCGAGGGGCTGATTAAGGTCGCGCACGGTGCGCAGCAGACGAACTCGTACCTGTCCGATCACACGCTCTTGCTCAGCGACGAGGCGCGCGCGGAGGCCATCCCCAGCCTGGAGATTGCCGCCAACGATGTGCGCGCCAGTCATGGCGCGACCACCGGACAGATCGACGCGGAGCAGTTGTTTTATCTGATGTGTCGCGGCATCCCTGAGGACCAGGCGCGGCGGCTGATTGTGCAGGGCTTTTTCGAGCCAGTGTTGGATAAAATCCCATCCGGTGAACTGCGCGCGCGTCTGCGCAGTTCGATTGTGCGCAAAATGACCAAGGGTCAACAGGTCATGGATGAAAGCGACTGGCACGACGTGACCGACCAGTGGGACATCGAGGGCGCTGGCGCTGAAGCGGTCGCCATTTATGGGGGCGACGAGTAGGGCGCTCTCAGCAGGTACATCTCTTGATACTCCAGAAGGAGCGGGCATATGCTCAGCACGATTGATCTCCAACGCACGCTGGCAATCCGCGCAGATTTTCCTATCCTGGCGCGGCAGATACATGGCAAGCCGCTGGTCTATCTGGACAGCGGGGCCAGTTCACAGAAACCCACCAGCGTTCTTGAGGCGATGGATCGCTATTACCAGACCTCGCACGCGAACGTGAATCGCGGGGTCTATGTGCTGAGCGAAGAGGCCACGGCGGCGATGGAGCAGGCGCGCGTGAAGGTGGCCCGTTTTATCAAGGCAAAATCGGCGAAGCAAGTCATCTTCACGCGCAACACCACCGAAGCGATTAATCTGGTGGCCTATAGCTGGGGCAGCACCAACATTCGGGCAGGCGATACGATCTTGCTGACCGAGATGGAGCATCACGCTAACCTGGTGCCCTGGCAACTGCTGGCGGCGCGCACCGGCGCAAAGCTGGAGTTTGTGCCCTTTACCGAGGATGGTTTGCTCGATCAGGACGAATACACGCGCCTGCTTGAGCAGGCTCATCCAAAGCTGGTGGCGTTTACCGCCATGTCGAATGTGCTGGGGACGATTACGCCTGCCAAAGCGATGGTTGCCCAGGCCCACGCTGCCGGAGCCATTGCGCTGGTAGATGGCGCGCAGAGCGTGCCGCATCTGCCCACCGATGTGGGCGACCTGGACTGCGATTTCCTGGCGTTCAGCGGGCATAAGATGCTGGGGCCAACGGGTATTGGCGTGCTCTATGGTCGGCGCGAACTGCTGGAGGCCATGCCACCGTTCCAGGCGGGCGGTGATATGATTCGCGAGGTGCATTTGCGCAGCGCGACCTGGAACGATCTGCCCTATAAGTTCGAGGCAGGCACGCCCGCGATTGCCGAGACGGTTGGTCTAGGCGCGGCGGTCGATTACCTGAACGCGCTGGGCATGGACTTTGTGCAGCGCCACGAGCAAGAACTGGTGAGCTACGCGCTGGAGCGGCTGCGCCAGGTCGAGGGCCTGGCGCTCTACGGGCCGGAGGCGGCAAAGCGCGGGGGGGTGATCTCGTTCACGCTGGCTGACGTGCATCCGCACGATCTGGCGCAGGTGCTCGACAGTGAGGGTGTCTGCGTGCGTGCGGGCAATCACTGCGCGCAGCCGTTGATCGAGAAGCTTGGGCTGCCTGCAACGGCCCGCGCGAGCTTCTACATCTATAACACGCCCGATGAAGTGGATGCGCTGGCGCAGGCGTTGGAGAAGGCGAAAACGATCTTCGCGCTCTGAGCGCCGCTCGCCTGGGGATGTGTTATGATAGATAGAGCAAACGGATGCTGCATTTCCAAGCCATATCAGCAGAGGGCGCGCCTATGATGGATGATTATTATCGCGAAGTTATTCTTGACCACTATCGCCATCCACGCAATGCGGGCGTGCTTGATGCGGCGGATATTCATGCCGCTGATTCTAACCCGCTGTGTGGCGATAAGGTGGAATTGTTTCTGAAGCTGGGCGAAGACGGAAAGGTGAGCGCGGTGCGCTTCAGTGGGCGCGGCTGCGCGATCAGCCAGGCATCGGCTTCGCTGCTGACGGAGATGATCGAGGATAAGACGCCCGAAGAGTTGAAGCAGCTTGGCAAGGATGATATCCTGGATGCTCTTGGCCTGGAAAACATCAGCCCGGCCCGGATGAAATGCGCGATGCTTTCGATGCGCGTGCTGCATCAAGCGCTGGGCGATGATGACTGGTTCCACCTGGACGAAGAGGAGTAGCAGCATCGGCGTAGGGCGGGCGGCCAGACCTTCTGGCCGCCCGCTCTATTATATGAAGCGTCACCAGGGGCAAGCTGACGCTGCCTGGTTCGGCTAATAGATGAACGTAACGCCGCTTCCAATCCTGGCCCAGCGGTAATCTACCCTGCCATAGCCACCGAACGGCGTACCTCCGTAAAAGTTCATCTCGGAGATTCTAAAATATCTCCCTGATACTTCAATGACGTGGGCGACGTGGCCTAACCAGCCCGCGCCCTGGACCCATGGCGCAAACACAACGGTGGCTCCGACGCGCGGGAGAGTGCCTGTTGGCAGGCCGCGTCTGCGTGCGTTGCTGGTCCACGCGCCCGCGTTGCCCAGGTTCTCCAGGTTTTCAGTCAATTTCGTCTGCGCTGCCCACCAGGTACAATATCCCCAGGGATAGCGATTGGGATAGGTTTTGGTGTTGGTGGTAAGGGTAAGGTCGGCTTGTATGGACAGATGGCTGCTTGCGTCGGACAGGTGATGTTGTCCACTTGCTTGCGCCGTCTGGGGAATGGCAAACATCGCTACAAGACTGGCTACCGAAAAAGCTACCGGGATAAATCGTCGCATCTACCTATCTTTCTCCTACTGCTCCCCACCGCCTGCGCGCTCTACCACCGCTTGCGTGGCATCTTCATGAGCGCGGCTCCCGTGCGCGCTCATCGCAGGGCCTTCTGACGCCGTTGGCCGTGAAAATGGCACGGGCGTTTGATGGAAGGCACACAAAGGCCCCTTGTGCCTTCTGTCAAGAAGGGATCATGTGTGTGGGAGTAGCTCGTCCTACATCTCTGGACGGCTATCATCGTGCGAGGTTTTCCTGCTCCGGGCAGGCTCGCGAGGCCGCTCTATGGCGGAACAAACATACGTGACGTTGGGCAGTGATGCGCTCGCCTTCGGAAGCCTTGCAAGGCGTTATGCGCTCGCCCGCATGTTAGTGTACTTCATCCTCTTCGAAAAGGAAAACAGACAGGTACTTTAGTACTGTGCCAGTCATGAAGCAAGCAGTAACGAAATATGTGGCAGTTCTGTGGATTGCCATCAGCGCCCTGAAGAACAATGATCAGGGCGCAATGCCCATCTTCAGGTTGTGACCCAACCCATGCGCTACCTGGCTGATGCTGAGCGCAAAGAGGATGAAGGCCGGACCAGCGATGAGCCGATGCAGGACGGCCAGCGTGTCGGCTGAGAGGGTTGTCGTCTCGTAGAGCCACGCCTGGAGAGGATGGGCCAGGCTAAAGAGCAGCAGCCCCAGCATAGCCAGCCACAACGAACGGCCAATGAGGCCCCCAATGCGGGCGCGCATCAGCAAGATAACGCAGACAATGGCAATGAGGATCAGGCTGCCATCTAGCCCAAGCAGCGCGATGATTTCGGCTTCTGGACTGAAGCCATAGAGAATGAAGCTGAGCAGCCCTATGATGATCGCCAGGCCGACGGCGAGCGGCCACATCTGGAGTTGCACTTTCGGTTGTTGGTAACTGCGAAAGGTAGGGATGGCATCTGCCAGCACGGCCAGGCCGGGAATAAAGAGCAGCATAGAGGCCAGCACCGCGCCCTGCGTGACCAGTACATCTGACCCACCAGCCAATATCTGAAGTCCGCGTGTCAGCGACTCGAACAGATGGGACGCTGCAAAGGCCAGGATGCCCCAGGAAATGAATCGGAACGCTCGGCGGAGGTTGCCCCCCAGCAGCAGCGATGAGGTTGACCAGAAAGCCCAGATGGCAACCAGAAATCCTGCCAGATCGATCAGGCTCGTGATTTGAAACGCGGTTAATGCGGAAAAAACCAAGTTGGGCGCTTCGGCCAGCGCGGGAATGGTCAACACGTACCTCATCACTTCGTCCTCATTATGCATTGCTTGTGCACCCAAACAATCAGCAGCCCTCTCAACTGATGAGATGGTAGCATAAAAGCCGTCAACTGTCTATCTGATTGATAGCTTGGAGTTAGGAAGAGGGATTATCTCTCGCGCAGGGCTTGAGGTTGCTCTGGTCGGTGCCAACACCATAGAATGGGGGTGGAGGGTCGAACTATGATGCTTTATCTGATGCAGCACGCGCAAGCGGTGCCCGCTGATGTTGATCCTGAGCGCCCCCTTTCGCCAGAAGGGCTGGCGGCTGTTGAACGTGTGGCCCTGCGCGCAGCCCAGCTTGATGTACCTGTCGCGCGTATCTATCACAGCGGCAAGCTGCGCGCCCGCCAGACGGCTGAGGTGTTGGGGGCGGCGCTTCATCTGGAAAACAACGTAGAAGCGCTGGAGGGGCTTGGCCCGAAAGATCGCGCCGAGCCGCTGGCGCGCTGGCTGCGCGTGGAGATGCAGAAGCATGCGGCTGGTGGGCTGGTGCTGGTGAGCCATCTGCCGCTGCTTGAGCGGCTGGCGGCGCTGCTGCTGACGGGCGATGAGGAGATGAGCGTCGTCGCCATTCAATACGCGGCGCTGCTGGCGCTGGCGCCAAAGGGCGATGGCAAGCATTTCGTGGTGCAGTGGCTTCTGACGCCCGAACTGGCGTAGTAATCGCCACAAAGAAACGGGACGGCGCGCCATTGAGCCGTCCCGTTTGTGTCTGTGGAAAAATCGAGGGCCTGGTTTAGTATTCGGGCATGGGCGGCGCTGCCGGAGCCTTTTCCTTTTCCGGAATGTCGGTGATGAGCGCCTCGGTGGTCAGGATCATCGCGGCAATCGAGGCCGCGTTCTGAATCGCGGAGCGCGTCACTTTGGCCGGGTCGATGATGCCCGCGGCAACCATGTCTTCGTACTTGTCGTCCAGCACGTTGTAGCCAATCTTCTTGTTCTTGGATTCGTGCTGCTTGCGGCGAATCGTTTCGACGACTACCGCGCCATCCTGGCCGCCGTTCTGGGCCAGTGTGCGCACAGGCTCTTCGAGCGCGCGGCGCAAGATTGCCACGCCGGTTGCCACGTCGCCTTTCACATCCAGAGACTTCAGGGCCTCGGTGGCATTGAGCAGGGCCACACCGCCGCCAGGCACCACGCCTTCCTCGACGCCAGCGCGGGTTGCGGACAGCGCATCCTCAACGCGGGTCTTGCGGAACTTGAGTTCAACCTCAGTGCCAGCGCCAACCTTAATCAGACCAACGCCGCCGGAGAGCTTCGCCAGACGCTCTTGCAGCTTTTCGCGGTCATAGTCGCTGGTGGTCTCGTCGATCTGGGCCTTGATCTGCTTGATGCGGTCCTGGATGTCCTTGACATCGCCCTTGCCTTCGACGATGGTGGTGTCGTCCTTGCGGGCGACGACGCGGCGCGCCTGACCGAGATCGGCCAGCGAGGCGTTCTCGAGGCGGCGGCCCATCTCTTCGCTGATGACCTGGCCGCCAGTCAGCACGGCGATGTCGCGCAGCATCTCTTTGCGGCGATCACCAAAGCCAGGAGCCTTGATTGCCAGGACGTTGAGGATGCCGCGCAGCTTGTTGACGACCAGGGTCGGCAGCGCTTCGCCATCCACATCCTCGGCGATGATGACGATGTTGCGGCTGCCCGTCTGGGTCAGTTTCTCCAGCACCGGCAGGATGTCGGCGACGGCGCTGATCTTCTTGTCGGTAATCAGGATATTGGCATCCTCGACAACTGCTTCCATCCGGTCGGTGTTAGTGGCGAAATAGGCGGAGAGATAGCCTTTGTCGATCTGCATGCCTTCGACGTACTCGGTCTCGAAGGTGGTGCCACGGCTCTCTTCAACCGTGATGACGCCATCCTTACCGACGCGCTCCATCACATCGGCGATCAGTTCGCCGATCTGCTCATCGGCAGCGGAGATGGCGGCGATCTGAGCGATTTCTTTGCGGTCCTCAACGGGGGTCGACTGGTCCTTGATGTAGTCGACGACAGCAGCGGTGGCCTTTTCAATGCCCGCGCGAAGCTGCATGGGATTGGCGCCCGCGGCCAGGTTCTTCAGGCCCTCGTTGACAATGGCCTGGGCCAGCACGGTAGCTGTTGTCGTGCCGTCGCCCGCCACGTCGTTGGTCTTGGTGGCGGCTTCCTTCAGAAGCTGCGCGCCCATATTCTCAAAGGGGTCTTCAAGCTGAATCTCTTTGGCGACGGTTACGCCGTCATGGGTGACGGTGGGCGCACCAAACTTCTTGTCAAGCGCCACGTTGCGACCCTTGGGGCCAAGGGTGGTCTTCACAGCGCCCGCCAGGACATCGATGCCCTTCTTCAGCGAGCGGCGCGCGCTCTCGTCAAATACAAGCTGCTTTGCCATGGGTCCAAATTACTCCTTCACCAGAATTGCAAGAACATCGCTCTCGCGCAGGACCAGGTACTCTTCGCCATCCAGCTTGAACTCGGTGCCGCCATACTTGGCGTAGAGCACGCGGTCGCCTTCTTTCAGTTCCAGAGCAACCCGGTCGCCATTATCGAGCAATTTGCCGCTGCCAACGGCGATAATGACGCCCTCTTGAGGCTTTTCTTTCGCGGTATCGGGGATGACAATCCCGCTCTTGGTGACTTCTTCTTTCGCGGCAGGCTTGACGACCACGCGGTCGCCAACGGGACGAATCTTGCTAGCCACGTTGCAAACTCCCTTCTGTACACGTTTCATTCTGTCAGGCACGAGAAGCCGGGGATTACGCTCCGGACAGGATGTTCGGATGCTCTGAGTAATCACACGAACACGGCCCACCCTGAGCACACCCCAGACAACAGTAGGCCAGACCACCTGAGACGATGGGCGACCAGGCAATTTCAATGTCGCAGTTGGCGCAGCGTGGCAACACCTGTGGATGCTGCGTCAAAGAGAGCCTGGCGGGCGTGTCGGGCGCGGGGCGCTCGTGTTCGTCCGGGGCATCATCACCTGCGTTCATGCTGCTTACCTGATATCTCCACTGTGCTCTGCTAGACGGCCCTCCTTGCAAGGATGAGGCCGTCGCGCGCCTCTCGTAAGTCCATAGGGGAGTATCGCATATGGGGTATTAGATGGGTGTATGAGAAGTGTTAGAGGTCTGTAGGAAAAGTGTTAGAGAAGTGTTAGAGGCCATTTTTGTGAACTAGATTATCGACGGCAGCTATTAGCTATGCTATAGTACCCTCAAAGCAGGCGGGGTATCCTCTTGGGCGCAAAGGAGCGAGGCCGCGCTCTTTCAACGCGGCTGCTGTACGGGAGCAGTGTATGGCGGGATTGGAAGGACAACTTATCGGCGGCTGCCGAATTATCCAACGGCTCGGTGATGGTGGCATGGGTGAGGTGTATCTGGCCGAGCAGGTCAGCCTGAAACGCCAGGTGGCGATCAAGCTGGTGCGCCCGGAGGTGGAAGCGACGGCGGGCACGAGCCTGGCCGAGCGTTTTGCGCGCGAGGCCCGGGCCATCGCGGCGATGGAGCATCCGCATATTTTGCCGGTCTATGATTTTGGGGAGCAAGATGGGCTGGCCTATCTGGTGATGGCCTACGCGCCCAATGGCTCGCTGCAACAGGCGCTGACGCCAGGGCATCCCGCGTTTCGCTTTGGCCTGCCGCTTTCGCTTGATCTGACGGGCGTCATTCTCGATCAGGCGGCGCAGGCGCTGCAACATGCCCATGATCGCGGCGTGCTGCATCGCGATGTGAAACCGGCTAATTTTTTGATAGGCGCGGGGTCGCCTAGCAGCATTCACCTGCTGCTGGCCGATTTTGGGCTTGCCAAGTTTGCGACTGGGGCGGCCAACAGCGGCGTGTATTCAGGAACGGCGGCTTACAGTTCGCCGGAGCAGATTCAGCAGCAGGCGGTCCCTGCCAGCGATCAGTATAGCCTGGCGGCGATGGCCTTTCTGCTGCTGACGGGGCAACTGCCGTTTCAGGGCGGTGTGCTAGAGATGGTGACGCAGCAACTTGCGACGCCAGCGCCCTCGTTGCGCAGCAGAAATGCGAGTATTCCGGTTGAGGTGGATGAGGTGATCTTACGCGCCCTGGCAAAACGGCCCGAGGACCGTTGGCCGAGCGTGATCGTGTTTGCGGCGGCGTATCGTGATGCCTGCGCCCGGGCGCGCGGTTCGGCGACCTCGATGCCCACCGCTGCGCCGCTGGCGCAGCCACTGCCGGGCCAGCCTGGCGCGCCGCAGGTCATTGCGCCGCCTGTGCAGCCGCCCGCAGGACCTCAGTTCAGCCCGCCGCTGGCGGCCACCGCGCCGGTGGCCGCGCCACCTGTCCCACCGCCTGGCGGGGCAACGCAGGTGGCATCGCCTGTGCCGGGCGGTTTTCCGGTGGTGTCGCCCGCGCCGCAGCCGATGATGCAGGCGGGCTGGGCCGGAGATGATTCGTTTGTGGCGGCAGGTCCGACGCCGCTGCCGCCGTTGCCTTCCTACGCGCCGCCTCGACGTTCGCGAACTGGCTGGGCTGTGCTGGCCGGAGGCGTGGGATTGGTTCTAGCGATTATTTTGATCGTGACGCTGGTGAATGGGCATCTGGGGGGCAACTCCGGGGCACCATCCAACACGCCTGGCACAAGTGGGTTGCCGCCGGGCCTGACACAAACGCCTGGCCTGGGGAACACGAGCGTGCCGGTGACGCCTGGCGGGCATATCAAGGGTTTGCAAATTGGCCTGGGGTTTAACGGCGATGCGAGCAGCCGATGCCAGCCAGTTCAGATTGCCCAGCCAACAACGACCTTTCGGCGAAACCAGCCGATCCGGGCGGTGATTACGGCGGCGGGTGATGGTAACCCCAATGCGGAGGCATGGGCTGCCCTGATGGAAAACAGCGCGCATCAGATTGTGGTGCTTTCCCTGCCTGCGTTCATTACGTGCTCCGGAACGGCGGTCTATCCCACAGAGATTGACATCACTAACAGCGCCATTACCGTCCCTCCGGGGCAGTACAGCATTGGCGTATTTTACAGCGACAATTTTATCCCACCCCCACAGCCCGAAGTTGCCATTCCGGTGACGATCACCCCTTGATATGCTCCATGCCCTGAAAGCGGGTGTCGCGCACGTCTCATAAGATACAGACCACACGAAGAAAAACGATAAAGGAGTTGCGTCGATGGCTCGGTTGGAAGGCCAGACGATTGGAGGCTGGCAGCTTCAAAGTTATCTGGGGGGCGGCGAGCACGGCGAAGTGTATCTGGTGGAGCAGGCCGCTCAGAAACAGGCGGTGATGCGCGTTATCCAACTGCGTTCGTCTGGCGTACAGGCGGCGGCTGGCCCCAGCCTGGCAGGCAGATTTTCACAGGAGGCCCAGCGGCTGGTCGAGCTGCGCCATGCCAGCATTTTGCCGCTGTATGAATACGGCCAGCAAAACGACCTGGGCTATTTGGTCACGGGCTATGCGCCTGATGGCTCGCTGCAAGATGCCTTTACGCCGGGCCGCCCGTCTTTTCGTTTTGGGCTGCCGCTGACGGCTCAGGCGGTGGGCGGCATCCTGGAACAGGTGGCGGCTGGCCTGACCTACGCGCATGGGCGCGGCGTCTGGCACGGCAATCTCAAACCGACCAATATGCTGGTTTCCCCCGATGCTCGGGGCAATCTCTATCTGCTGCTGAGCGATTTCAGCTTGCCGCGTCTCCTGGGTGGCAGCCTGGTGACGGCCAGCACCGTCTTTTACGCCGCGCCGGAAGTCTTCTATAACCAGCCATCGGAGGCCAGCGATCAATACAGCCTGGCGATGATTCTCTATCAGTTGTTGACCGGGCGGCTGCCCTTTGGTGGCGACGTGCAGCAGGTGATGCAGCAGCAGATGCAGGCCGCGCCCGCGCCGCTGCGCAGCCTGAACCCCAATGTGCCGCCGCTGGTCGAAACGGTGATGATGCACGCGCTGGCAAAACATCCACTGTCGCGCTGGCCGAGCGTTGCTGCCTTTGCTCTGGCCTATAGAGAAGCGCTCACCGGGCGGTCCAGTGTGTCGCAGCCTGCTGTGCCAGGCTACGCGCCCACGCCAGCCGCCTGGCCTGCCCAGGCTGCCCCGGCGTATGCGCAGCCAGCCGTGGCTGTTCCCGCGCCTGTGATTCCACCGCCCCAGGCCGCGCCCGCGCTCCAGCCAATGCCTTCCCCAACCATGTCACAGCAGCCGCCCACGGTGGCAGCAAGTTCCTGGAACGCGCCGCCCGCAAACGAAGACGGCGGGCAAGACCCGCCGACGAATCCATACGGCTATGGGCCGCGCCCGCTGATCATTGAAGTCCCTGTGCCCCAGAAGACCGCGCCGCGCCGTTCGCGCAAGCTGATATTTGCGTTTAGCGGGGTGAGCATTGTTGCGGTTGCGCTGGCGATTGTGCTGCTGGTGGTGCTGCTGGGTGGCAAGCCGGGCGGCGCTGCCGCCAACAATTCCTCACGAACGCCAACTGGTACCTCTACCGGTTCGCCAACGCCGATCTTGACCCCGACGCCGAACGGCCCGCAGATGATTCAGACCGATCAATTCGTGACGGCGATTGCCACCACGGCTGATACCGTTGCCGGGGATGGGCAGTGCGATAACACCTTTCCGTTACAGTCCACGCCGCAGTTTCAGGGTGCCACGTCAGTGAATATCGTCTATACAGCCAATCTGACGCAGAATCAGCTTGCTCTGACCATCAGTGTGAACAAGATGCAAGGAGATCAAAGCATTGCCCAGTTCAGCCCGGTGCCGCCGTCTCTCTGCGCCGGTCAGCATACGTATGTGACGCCGTTTAATCTGACTGACGATACGCAGAAAGGCTTTGGCACGTATCGGGTACAAATTACCTGCATTTTATGCAGCACCACGGGCACATCCGACGCGACGATCTTTTTCCAGGTTAGTTGAGAGCGCTGGCCGGTTGCTGCCCCTGCGCTTCTTCGATGTCCTGAAATTGCTGGTTCAGCCAATCTTCCAGGTCTTCGCCTTCAACCAGCGCGCGCAGCAGTTGCGCGCGCTGGCGGCGTTCATCGCTGGGCATTTCCATGGCGCGGATGAGTGCTTGCGTGGTTTCCTCTACATCGGTGGGGGTGATGGTGATGCTGGCCTCGCCAAGTTGCTGGGCGGTTCCGGCTGTTTCGGAGAGGATGAGGACGCCGTTGCTTTCGTTGACCACCGGCCCCTCTTTGGCGACCAGGTTCATCCCATCGATGACCGAATTGACCAGCAAGACATCGTAGTAGCGCATGGCTGCCAGCGCCCTGGCCCGGTTGTTCTCGAAGAAGGCTTCAATCGGTTTCCAGTCATCGGTCCCATAGGTGGTGTTGATTTTTTGAATGATTTTGCGCACCTCGCGCTCGTAGCGTCGATAGCTGGGAAGACCCTGGCGCGAAGGGACGAGGAAGGCCAGGAACTTGACCTCGCCGGTCAGTTCGGGGTGCGCTTTCAAAAGCCCCTCAAATGCCTGGAAGCCGCGCACAATGTTCTTGATTGGCTCAACGCGGTCAACCCGCACGATGGTAAACTTGCCGAGCATCGCGCGCACTTCGGCCTCGTATTGCCGCGTGCCGCGCGCTGCTTCCTCGCGTACCTCTTGCACATCGATGGAGATCGGCTCCGAGCGCGCCAGCGTGGTATGCCCTTGCCAGAGGATGCGCCCGCCGCGCATGTCTTGCTTCACTTCTGTATCTTCCAGCAGCACACGCACGGCAGCGATGAAATTGCGCGAGTCGCGCCTGGTTTGGAAGCCAATCAGGTCATTTGCAAGCAAGCTATGATAGATGCCCATCAACATATGGCGTGGGAGCAGTTGCCAGTAGCGTGCCGAGGGCCAGGGGATGTGAATGAAGTGATGGATGAAGGTGTCAGCCGCGCGCCCGGCCTCCTCCAGACGCTCGCGGACCATACCGGGCACCAGATAAAGATGGTAATCTTGAATCCAGACCAGCGCGGGTGATGGGTCGCGGACGACTTCTTCGCAGATGACATCGGCAATCGCCTGATTCACCAGCTTATACCCTTGCTCCCACTGGTGATAGTGCTGGGAGGTGAAGGTTGGTTCTTCGGCGGTGTTCCAGAGGTAGTGCTGCAAGAACCAGAGAATGCGGTTGCTGATGCCGTCGTAATAGCGCTGGTAGGCGGTAAGAGGCACATTGACAAAGCGCATGGGCGGGGCAGGCCGCTCCTGCTTTCGGCTGGGGCGTCTGGAAGGCTTATGGCCGTTTGCGCTGATCACCCCTTCTGAGAGGGCATCGGGATGTGCTTCCCTTCTGGCGTGCTCCTGGCGCTCGGCGATTTCGCGCTCGGCGTCGGTCATGGCGACGGCAATCCAGATGAACCCTTCTGGCGGCGCGTAGCTTGCCGCCGGTTGGAGCGCGGTCACCATGCCGCCCGCGCCGCGCTTCGTTCTGAGCACGCCGTTTCTGTCGTAGTTGTGCTCCACTGGCCCACGATTGCTGGCAATAATCAAGCGGCGCTGGCCGCTGCGTGATCCTGTCATCATGTCTGGCTGGCCCTCCCGGCTAGCGCTCAGTTTTCCAGGGTCTCTATCCCTGTGGATGTCTGGTGTGTGCAACTCATATGCCAATATGGGAGCAAGCGCATATTGCTGCCCTTGTTTTCTGTTGGCCCTTGGCCTACAATGGCTTCGGGCGATCTGTTACGCTGTTCTTTTATTAGTGTAGAAACCTTACTCATCTATTCCACGAAAAGTATAGCATGCAGGAAACACCACTGGTCGCTGTCATCATGGGCAGCAAATCTGATTGGGAGACGATGCGTCATGCCGACGAGACGCTGACACAGTTTGGCGTGGCGCATGAATGCCGCATCGTTTCGGCACATCGCACGCCTGCCTGGCTGGCGGAGTATGTGTCGGGCGCGCAGGCGCGCGGGATAGAGGTGATTATTGCGGGTGCGGGCGGCGCGGCACATCTGCCAGGCATGGCCGCCGCGCAGACGCTGCTGCCGGTGCTGGGTGTGCCGGTGGAAAGCCGCGCGCTCAAGGGCATGGATTCGCTGCTTTCAATAGTACAAATGCCTGCGGGTGTGCCAGTGGGGACATTGGCTATCGGCCAGGCGGGCGCAACCAACGCGGCGCTGCTGGCGGTGGCGATGCTCGCCAATCAGCGCCCCGAACTGCGAGAGAAGCTGCGCCAGTTTCGCGCTGAACAAACCGCGAAGGTGCTGAAGGATACGCTGCCATGAGCCAGCCCATCCTTCCTGGCGCAACCATTGGCGTGCTGGGCAGCGGCCAGCTCGGGCGCATGCTCGCCATTGCGGCGCGGCGCATGGGCTATCGTATCCATACGTTTTCGCCGGAAGCGGAGACGCCCACGGGGCAGATAGCCGATCTGGAGGTGGTGGCTGCCTATGATGATCTGGAGGCGGTGCGCGCCTTTGCGCGCCGCGTCGATGTGGTGACCTTTGAGTTCGAGAATGTTTCTGCGGCGGCAGCCCAGGCGGCGGCGGAATACGCGCCGGTGCGCCCGGATGGCGCGGTGCTGCATACGACACAGCATCGCTTGCGAGAGAAAACGTTTCTGGCGCGCGCCGGATTTCCGGAGACGCCGTTTCGCGCGATTGGCTCGCTTGATGATCTGCGCCAGGCGGTGCAGGCACTCGGCACGCCCGCAGTGCTGAAGACGGCGGGTTTTGGCTATGATGGCAAGGGGCAGGTAAACATTGCTGCGCCCGATGAGGCAGCGCAAGCCTGGCAAGCCATCGGCGGCCAGGAGGCGCTGTTAGAAGCGTTTGTGGATTTCGAGCGCGAGGTTTCCGTCATCGCGGCGCGTGGGGTGGATGGCCGCTTTGCCCACTACGGCGTGATTGAAAACGCGCACCACAACCATATCCTCGATGTCTCGCTCGCTCCGCCCGCGCTCGCGCCCGCGCTTGTCGCCGAGGCGGTGGAGATTGCGCGCGGCATTCTGGAAGCGTTGAAGGTTGTGGGAGTGCTGTGCGTGGAGTTTTTTCTGACACGCGCTGGCAAGCTGCTGGTCAATGAACTCGCCCCGCGCCCGCATAATTCGGGGCATCTGACGGTTGATGCCAGCGTGACCAGCCAGTTTGAGCAGCAGTTGCGGGCGGTCTGCGGGCTGCCGCTTGGCTCGACTGAACTGCTGCGGCCAGCGGCGATGGCGAATCTGCTGGGCGACCTCTGGCAGACCGGCGAACCCGACTGGGCGGCGGCCTGCGCCTTTCCCGCTGTTAAGCTGCACCTTTATGGCAAGCAGCAGGCGCGCCCTGGCCGCAAGATGGGCCATCTGACGGCGCTGGCCGAGAGCGCCTCTGAAGCGGCGCAGATAGCGCGCGACGCGCGGGACGCTCTGACGGCGGGCAGAATGCCCACCGAGCCGTAATCATCTGGGGTTCGACGCCTGGCCTTGATGCCAGGCGTCTCAACATATGAAGGAGGCGGCATCTGTGGTCATCGATGAGATTCTGGCAGTCAACGAGACATTTCTGAGCAAGCATCAACCGGCGCAGTTGAGCCATCTGCCGCGCAGGCGGGTGGCAATCGTTACCTGCATGGATACGCGCCTGACGCATTTGTTTGAAGAGGCGTTGGGGCTGCATCGCGGCGAGGTGCTTCAGCTTCGCACGGCGGGCGCGACGATTCCCGAGGGGCAGGAGACGAGCGGCGACTTGATTCGCTCGCTGGCGGGGGGCATTTATTTGCTGGATGTGCGCGAAGTGTTGGTGGTGGGACATACCGATTGCGGCCTATCCCATGGCAATCTGGCGCGTCTGACGGCTTCGATGCAGGCGCTTGGGGTGGACCCCTCGACGCTGCCTGAGCAAGGGGATGATTTGCTGCGCTGGCTGGGTACGTTTCAAGATGTGCGCGAAAATACACTGCGCACGGCGCGCGCCATCCGCACCAGCCCCTATCTGCCGCGCAGCATCCCCGTCCACGCGCTGGTGATCGATGTGCACAGTGGAAAGCTGGAACTGCTCGAGCGCGGCGAGTAGCCCCCTGAGAGGCTAACGTCTGGTTCCTGATCGGCGGCGCTGCTGATTGGGCTGTGAGGCTTGATTGCCCATCTGGTCAAAGGTTTTGCCCATACGCAGCGCCACCATCAGAAACACGATGGATAGCACCGCAATGCTAGCAATCAGCAACCCGATAATGAAGGTTCCAAGCATCACCATCTCCTGAATGAAGCGAATGGCTTCGCGCCATCGTCGCCGGGCATGCTACGCGCCTGAAACAGTATATGCCACCGATCAGGGACGCTGCAACCGCGCCCAGCCATGTCAGGCTTCTTCAAGCAGGCTCCAGGTATGCTACAATAAGGCTGGAACGAAGAAAGAAGAAAGTATGGGTGCGCCCACCTTGCTGTTTGCACACGAGGGAGGAGAGAGCGCATGGGAACCAGCCTAAACGACGGGCTAGAGCACTTCATCGATGAACTGAATCGCTTGTATGGCGAACTGCGCGCCACGCTGGCGGAGATTCCACCGGCCTTGCTCGCGGCGCAGCCGGCCTCTGGCGGCTGGACTCCAACTGAAGACCTGGCGCATGTGGCCGAGATGCTTGGCTATTGGTCTGGCGAGATCGAGCGCTTCCAGCGCCAGCCTGGCGCGTCGTTTGGCCGCGTGGCGAGCAACCCCGAGCGCATTCGCTTTATCGAGGCCCACGCCCATGATACGCCGGAGCAGATAGCCGCGCTGCTGGAAAGCGGCTATAGTGCGGCGTTGGCCCTGCTGCGCCGCTTGCAGCCGTCGGATTTGGAGACGGTTGGGCAGCATGTGAAGTTTGGCCCGCAGACGATACGCCAGGCGGTGCAGGAATGGCTGATTGATCATCTTGATGAGCACGTCAAACAGTTGCAGGCGATTGCTGCTGATGTGGCGCGCTAATCTGCTGCGCGCCAGGAGCAGCGTGGGCCTATCCGGTGACCAGGTGGCGTGCCGCGGTACTTTTCAAGCGTTTGCCCGTCAGATATAATGAACCAAAATACAGTTGAGCGAGAAGATCAATTCCTGGCCCGGCCACCGGCGGCGGGCTGTTTTTCAAACAGGGAGATGGTTAGATGGCAGAGTTTACCCTTTCTCGCCGTTCGGGCAGCGAGCGTAACCAGAGTGCTTCGAGCGATGGGATGGATGTGGGCGCAATGGAGAGCGGGGAAGCCAGGCACGAGGCTGGCAAGCGCGAAGTGGAGATGTATATTCGCACCTTCCATACGCTGCTGCGCAGTTCGGGCGAGGTGGGTCTGAAGGCGTTGGTGCAGGCGCACTATAATATTGATTCGGCCTTGCACCCCGAAGCGCGTTCCACCAAGCCAGATTTATCGGCATTCATCTACAGCGTGCTGCGCCTGCCTGATGCGGTGCTGAATTGCAACCGTATTTTGCTGGGCCAGTCCGAAGATATTTTCCAGCAGCAGGGCTTCAATGTTGATACGTGGGAGTCGGTGACCGCTCCGGCGCGGCGGCGCAAGTGGTTTTACGATGGCAAGAATACGCTGGCGGTCTATGTCGCCAGCGTCAGCGATACGGAAGATATTGTGCCAGTGCTGGTGGCGCTGCAAATCGAGTGGAACAAGTTCAACTGGCTACTCAATGCCGACCCCACGACGATGCAGCTTCTGGAGAGCCGGGTCGATAAAGCCTCACCAGTCTTTGCCGAGATTACCAAGGTGCTGCGCGAGCGCTTGCAGGTCTCGCCAGACGATTGGCGTCGCCTGGAAGTGATCTGGGGCGATCAGATGTGGGCGAACCTGCTGACGATTGGCCGCGAGCGGAAGAACTTTACGCTGCGCATGATTGGCGGCTCGCATGTGGGCTATGTGCGGGCGACGCGCAAATGGTGGGCGCCGGTCGATAAGCTGCTCAACGATCTGGGCCTGGCTGATCGGCCTATGTATTTCGTTTCCAGCAATACGCACAGCCTGGCGAACCTGTTTTCGGGCACGGCGCTGCGCCGCGAAGCGGAAATCACCAAGTTCGCGCTCAGTGGCAGCGACCCGATGCTGGCGGAAGAGTGCCGCAAGCTGCAGGAGGGGCGTGTGCCGGGCAACTGGCAAAACTTCCTCTATTATGCGGCGCGCGAATATGCTCATACACCAGAGGGCAAGGCGTTTGCGCAAAGCCGCCCGGCTGAGGAGCAGGAGCGCGGCATCTGGAACATCACCGCGCGGCATGGCGTGGAAGTGGATGCACAGATTTTTGATCTGTCGAAGCTGCGCGTGGAGGACGTCGACCCGCGCTGCCGTCTGCCCGGGCTGGAGCGCCTGGCGCGCAGCAAGGCGATCATCCTGAATATCGACTATCCGCTGGGGATGGCCGCCTATCGCATGCTGCGCGAGGTGATGGAGAACCTTTCACAGACGCGCGGCATTTACATTCTGGGCAAGGCGGCGACGCTGAACGGCAGCATTGGCGATGTGATGATCTCCGATGTGGTGCTGGACGAGCACAGCCAGAACGTCTACTGGCTGGAGAACTGCTTCACGGCAGGGGATGTCGGCCCGCATCTGGTCTATGGTTCGGTGCTGGACAATCAGAAGGCGGTCTCCAACAAAGGGACATTCTTGCAGAACCGCCAGTATCTGGACTTCTACTATCGCGCCAACTATACGGTGGTGGAAATGGAGAGCGGCCCATACCTCAACGCGGTCTATGAGGCGCTCTACACCACGCGCTACCCAACCGGCGAGAATATCAACTTTGCGCGCCTGCCTTTTGATCTGGGCATTCTGCACTATGCGTCAGATACGCCCTATACGCGCGGCAAGAACCTGGGCGCGGGCAGCCTCTCGTACTTTGGCATGGATTCGACGTATGGCGCGGCGATTGCCATCGGGCGGCGCATCCTGAGCAATGAATTGAGCGTTATCACGCCCAGCCAATCGATGAGCGCCCCCGCAGCAGTGGGCGCGGGAGCGGTCAGCGCGCCATCCACCTTTAATACGCTGACCGGCAGCGCGACCAATGGCAGCGCCTCAGCTTCGCCGTCTGCCGCGCCAGCCCCAGCCAGCCCGGCGCCCGTCAGAACGACCGACCCGCTGGTCGGCCCTGCGGGAGTTGGCCCTGCTGGCGGCGGGACGGGAACCAGTACCAGCTTCCTGTTTCGGCCCTTTGGCAAGGAGCGGCGCGAGAATACCGAAGGCGAGCTTCCGGCTGCGGGCAAAGCGGAACCTCCCACGAATTAAAGCAGGCTGGAAAGCAACGAGCCACGCCCTCAGCGCTGCGCAGCGCTGAGGGCGTGGCTCGTTACGCTTTGTTCAGGTCCAGCGCTGCACCATCGCCAGCAGGTCTTCTAGTTCAAACGGCTTTTTGACGATGCCGCTGACCAGATGTTTTTCGATGACACCCTGGCTCATCGGGTGCTGCGAAAAGCCGGTGGCAGAGACGACGACAACCACATGCTCGCTGCGAAGTTGAGGGTCAACGCTCATGCGCTCCAGAATCTCATAGCCGCTGACCTCGGGCATCAGTAAATCCAGCAGCACCAGATAGCGGCCATCCCCGCGCTGCAAATGCTCCAGGGCTTCGCGGCCATTGCATGCCACATCCACGGCATAACCTTCCCCTTGCAAGGCATCCAGCAAGAATTCGCGAATAGCATCGTCATCTTCACACACCAGGATTCTGCGCCGCAGCCTCACCGTTATGGCGTTGGTCTCCTCAAGAGCAGGAGCGATCATGGTGGACGGCGATATATGCTGTTTCTCAAACATTGTGACGCTCGTTGCCTGCTGATTTGCCATGGTTTGTCATGCTGTTGTGCTGCGTGGCAGCGTCAAGGTTTCTCCTGGCTGCATCTGGTGAATGCTCTGAGCCTCGGGGAGAATCATGGTAAAAACCGATTGGTCCCAGCTATAGAGGGCCGTTACCAGCACTTCCCAGGAGCCGAGACGACACGAAAACATCCAGTTATCGTCGTAATGGGCATAGGCAGCTATCCTGCCATCGGCCATCAAGGCCAGCAAATTGGCCCGCCCTTCCAGTCTTGCGTGGACCTGACGCAGCGCTTCTTCCTCCGGTGCTGGGCCAGTGGCGCGCGCCAGTTCTTCTTCAAACAGCCGGAACCCAATCTCGCTGTCTGCCTTCCCCTCTAGCAATCCTTGTTCCAGGTATCTGGCGCGCAGCGTTTCATGCCGGGCAAAGTCGCCATTATGCGCGAAGGCACAGCCAAAGCGCTCGCTGTAAAAGGGCTGGGTATCGGCCAGGCCCACGGTGCTAAGCTGCGTCGGGCGGCGCAGGTGGATGACCGCCGCGTCGGCGCGCTCGCTGCCCAGGCTGGCCTGCGCGTCAGTCAGGTGCTCATGCAGCGCGCCCGGCTGAATGGCATGGCGCACGCGCCCGGCTGTAGGGTCGTGCCAGGCGACTCCCCAGCCGAACCCGGCGATGCCCAGGCGTTCTAGCTCGGCTGCCAGGGGCAAGACTTCGGAGAGCGCGAAGGTGGTTCCTGGCGCGCTCCCCTGTATTGCAAGCATCTCACACATGCTGGCTCCGTCTGTCGGCTTGATGCTGGAACATCTAGAAGGCTCCCAGCGCTTTGCCGAAATCGATGAGATCAGGCGCACCCAGTCCGGTTGCAAGGTCGAAGCCGGGTGTGGCCGGATAGTAGAGGTTATTGCCTTGCGTCACGTCAAAGAAAGGATGGAGCGATCCGCCTTTATTTGCCACCTGATAGAAGGTGGATGGCGCGCCGACCAACGGCTTCTGGTGTTTGAGCAGGGCTTGATCGAGCAGCGTGATGTCGGCGGCCCAGACCGGCGAGGCCAGGCTCGTTCCTCCACTACTATACCATTTGCCGAAAAAGAAGAGCGGCACATTCAACGAGATGGCCGAGACATCGGGCACTTCGCGTTTGCCATCGGAATACGAGTTCTGCACGCCTGCGCCCGCCTGCCAGGGCGGTCGATCGAAGACGGTACTTAAGCCGCCGCCGGTTCCCCAATCGTTGCTGCACTGGCTCTTGTCCGGGTCGGAATTAGACCAGGCTGGCTCCGCGAGGCGTTTCCCCTGCGTGTCTGTTGCCAGGAGGGTGCCACCGACGGCCAGGGTGTAGGGGTCAGTAGCAGGGTAATCGACGGAGAGTTGGCCGAAGTTGCCGCCGTCATAGGCACCACAGTCGCCAGCAGCGGCGGTGAAGGTGATGCCTTCCACAGCCAGAAGCTCGATGTTCTGATGGATGGCTTGAATCTCATCCTGGCTGAAAGAGTTTTCTTCCGACCCCCAACTGGCGCTGACGACCTGGACGCGGTCTTCTTTGGCGATCTGGTTCAAGATGTTCGCATAGCCTTCTGGGAAGGTGGCGATGCTGGGGTCACAGAAATCCTGAGCGCAATAGTTTGTTTGATACTCCAGCAAAGTGGCGTCCGGCACCAGGGTGCTCAGGTACTCCAGGTCCAACGTGGCCTCGGCGGTGGAGTCCTCATCCGACGTGCGCACACCGCCGTTGACCCGCACGATGCTGCGGTGAAGCTGCCCCCGAGTGGTGCAACTGAGGAAGGTGTTCAGGTCGCTTACGCGCACATCATCGTTGAATTCGACGACGCCGATAGCCATGCCTTTGCCAGTATCGCCTGCCTGGTATGCTTGCGAATACCCGTAAGCCGCGGCGATCTGGCCGGGCGTTTCGCCTTGCGCGCCATCACAATTTGCCGACGATAAGGTTGTCTTGGGCGGCGCAGCTTTCGGGCTGGCGAGGCTGCTCAGGCCAAGGATATAGTCAATGTACTGGCTGACCCCGCTGGGCAATTGAAGTGTGCCGGTTGGCCCAAAGAAGCTGGAGCCATTTTGCTGGAAGACTTGCAGGCTGATGTGAAATGCCTGCTGGATTTGCGCGGCAGTGGCCTGGATGGTCAGCGCGTCGCGCAGCGAGGATGTCGAAACGACCTGGATGCCCGCCAGGTTGAGAAAGCTGGAGACAGCATCGATGGCCGACTGCGGCGCACCGTAGCGCGAGGCAATTTGCGCGGGCGTCAGGTAATGCTGGTATTGCGGCGAATCGGGATTATAGATGGCGGCCAGATCGTCGGCAAGGGCTTGCCGATTGGTCGCCAGGCCAATGGTCAATTGCAGGCGCGTGTTGGGGGGCAGCGCTCCCGTTGGCTGCGCGTTGGCGGCCCCACCTGGCAGCGCGCCGATGGTTGGCAGCGCTGGAAGAGGCACATGTGTGTTTTGGGCCTGCGGAGGGGTGGGCTGGCTGCTGCACGCAGTCAGCAGAAGCAGCGCGGCCAGACCCAGGAAGGCGCGTAGCGTTGGCTTGCGCCGCGTAAGTCGGGATATGGTGAGATAAGGCTGCATGATGATTGCGCGGTCTGGTTGAATGCTTCCGCCGCGCCCCTCCTTCCAATAGTCCCAAAGAGCAACCATCAAAGCGTCGGCAGAGCCGGACATCTCCACGATTGCCGATAAGTATAGCAGAGATGATGAGGCGCGAAAAGTGCGCCGCCGTGCTTCCAGTATACACGCGAGAAGTATGCTTGCCCATGAAGTTGCTCACGCTCTGGTGGTGGCCTGGTTCATATTCGCGCCAGCTTGCCCTTTGACAGCATGGAATTATTGTTCTATAGTAAAGGCAGTCGATACAGGCCGCCGCTGGTCGTGAAAACAGTAAAGACAGGCGGCTTTGCTGCTTGACACGCGCGTCTGGCAGCGGATAGAATGATTGTAGGTCGTGCTAGATGGGGTGCCTGGGCTACCCTGTACCCGAAATGCTCAGTATGCGGGATCGAATTCCCATCCGAGGCTCGGCGTAGTGAGTCTGATTGCCGGTATGTGGCGTTGAGGACCGGGTCCTGCGCGGCAGATGCCTGCGAACCCCGTCAGATCGGGAACGAAGCAGCGGTAAGTAGACCTCTCTGGGTGACGCAGGGGAGCCTGGCCTGAGTTGGCAGCCGGGAATGGACGAACGGGCGAGAGTCGACGATGGGTGCACGACCGCTTCTTTTTGCCCTGTGGGGGAAACGCCGATGGCATCGCAAGCCCTCTATCGCAAATGGCGCTCGCAGACTTTCCAGGAACTGATCGGCCAGGAGGCCGTGGTGCGCACCCTCAAAAATGCGCTGCAATCGGAGCGCATTGCCCATGCCTACCTCTTTTGCGGGCCGCGCGGCACCGGCAAGACCAGCGCGGCGCGTCTGCTTGCCAAAACGGTAAACTGCCAGAATCCGCACGATGGCGAACCCTGCAACGCCTGCCCCAGTTGCCGCGAGATTTCCGAGAATCGCTCGCTGGACGTGATTGAGATTGACGCGGCCTCGAATCGTGGGATTGATGAGATTCGTGATCTCCGCGAGAAGGTAAGCGTTCGCCCGGCCAACAGCAAATATAAGGTGTATGTGCTGGATGAAGCGCATATGCTGACCTCTGAGGCGTGCAACGCGCTGCTCAAAACGCTGGAAGAGCCGCCGCCCTATGTGATTTTTGTGCTGGCGACCACTGAGGCACAGCGCATGCTTGCCACCATCGTTTCGCGCTGCCAACGTTTCGATTTTAAGCGCCACACGTTCCGCAATACGGTGCAGCATCTTCAGCATGTGGCTGAAAAAGAAGGCGTGACGCTGGAAAACGGCGCGGCGGAACTGCTGGCCCGCGCGGCAGGCGGAGGCATGCGCGACGCGCTGAGCTTGCTCGACCAGGCGATTGCGGCGATGGGCCAGACGGTGACACAGCCTGGCGTACAGCAGATGCTGGGTCTGGCTGACCCGCGCCTGGTGCATGATCTGGTGGAGCATATCGCGTTCCTGCGCGGCGCGGAGGGCTTGCATCTGATTAACCAACTGGCCGAGGCTGGCGCGGATTTGCGCCAGTTGAGCGCGCAGGTGGCCGACTATTGGCGCGCGATGATGCTTGCCAAAGCGGGCGCTGATATTGTCGCGGTCTTGGACCGCTCGCCCGAGGATGCCGCCGAGATTCGCCAGCTTGCCGAGACGTTCGCGCTGGATGAGCTTTCCGCCTGCGCGCGCCTCTTTTCGCAGAACGATGTGGGCGCGCGCGCTATCACGATTCCACAGTTGGCGGTGGAACTGGCCTTTGTGGATTGCCTCCATCTGCACCGGCAGCGAAGCGGGGCAGCGCCCGCCGCGCCGAACAGCCCAACCGCCAGCGTTGCCAGACCCCCTCAGCGTCCCACGCCCGCGCCAGGTCCACACGCTCAAACAGCATCTCATCAGCCTGACAGCGTAGAGGCATCACCAGCACCGCCGTTGGCTTCGGTGCAGACCATCCGAGAAGCAAGCGTACAGGTTATGCGCGAGGGCGCATCCTCACTGGTCTATGCGTCGGCTGAGGAAGTCGAGACGCTTGACCTGAATGCGCTCCCTGAAGAGCCATCGCCAGCCGAACCTATACGGCTGATGACGCCTCCAGGCGCGCTAGCCGCTCAGGCAGCGGGCGCTGTCGATGAGGATGAGGTTGTTGCCGACGGCGCGTTTGAGGGCGACGATGAAGCTGATGAGTCTGCTGCTGCGGCTCAGCCTGGGCTGACGCTGGCGGCGGTCGTCGAACACTGGGAGATGGTGAAGAAGGCGTGCCGGATGAAAACCCCCAAGGTGTCGGCCTTGCTGAACGATGCTGCTCCGGTCGCGGTGACCGGAGCTGACGGCGGCGAAGTGGTCTTGCAGGTGGAATATGATTTCCATTATAAAAAGCTGCTGGAGCCGGAGAGCCGCAAGATGGTGGAATGGGCGCTGAAGGAGGTGCTTCAGTATCCGTGCCGCTGTCGCTTTCTCCAGAAGGATGAGCCGATTCCCGTCTCGACCCCCTCCCGCGCGTCTGCTCCTCAGTCGGGCATAGGAAGCGCGCCGAAAGCCACGCCAGGCACGCTGCCGAAGGCGGCGGCAGGGCAGCCGTCAGCATCGGACGCATTCTCTGACGCTTCGGCGAGCCAGGCCAACAGCGCATCCAACACCAGGCGCTCGGTGGATGCGCTGCCTGCACAGAATGGGCACGGCGCGGCAGACGCGCCGGGGAAAAGGGGCGCTTCGCAGGCGCCAGCGCCGCTCGACCCGTTGGAGGCGAAGGTGCGCCAGGACCCGGTGGTCGAAGAGGTCATCAAAACCTATGGCGCGAAACTGGTCGAATGGAAGCCACTGGAGCAGGATATGTAGTATAATAAAAGGGCGCCGCGTTGGGAAAAACCTGCTCTGAAAGCCAACAGCAGACTTTCTCGATGAGTAGTTTCTGGCGCTGACTCCCTGATTGTTTTGCACGCGACCCCCGAAAGGAGCGCTCACCGCAATGGCATTTAATATGAAGGCCCTCCAGCAGATGCAGCAGAAAGTGATGAAGATGCAGGAGGAGTTGGCGAATTCCACCTTCGAGGGTACGGCGGGCGGCGGCGCTGTCACGCTGTCGCTCAAGGGAACCTATGAAATCCTGGCCGTCAAGATTGCTCCTGAGGCGGTGGACCCGGAGGATGTTGCCTCGCTTGAGGACTTGATTATTGCTGCCGCGCATGATGCGTTCGATAAGGTGCGGGCGCAGCAAGAAAAGATGTTTGGCGGGATGATGGGCGGCATGAAGATGCCACCTGGAATGTTCTAGGAAACAGCATGCAAACAACTGCTGCGCCAGTAACGGCGCTCATTGATGAATTTGCCAAATTGCCAGGCATTGGCCCCAAGACGGCGCAGCGTCTCACGTTTTTCATCTTGCGCAGTCCGGCAGATCAGGCGCGTCGTCTGGCCGAGGCGATTACCCGCGTCAAGGAAAACACTACCTCCTGCTCCGTCTGTTTTAACATCACCGAGGCTAGCCCCTGCCCCATCTGTTCCAATCCCCAGCGCGAACAAAGCGTGATCTGTGTGGTAGAGGAGCCGCTGGATGTGCTGGCGCTGGAGAAAACGGGCGTTTTCAAGGGGCTGTACCACGTGCTGCATGGCGCGCTTTCGCCCATTGAAGGCATTAGCGCCAAAGATTTACGCATCGAGGAACTGGTACGCCGGGTTGCGGATGGCTCGGTGCGTGAGGTGATTCTGGCGACCAATCCCAATTATGAGGGCGACTATACCGCCGCGTATATCGCGCCGCTGCTCACCGCGCATGGCGTCAAGGTGACCCGTCTGGCGCGTGGCCTGCCGATTGGCGGTGATCTGGAATATGCCGACGAGGGCACGCTGAGCCGCGCGTTGGAAGGCCGCCAGGGTATGTAATGGGCCTGGCTCAGAGGCGGTTTTTGGTTCCGTTTTTGCGTGCGCGAAAAAGAATATGTCACTACCTCGGAGGCAGGTGTGAGCGAGCGTGCAAGCCATCAGGCAGCACTTGACGAACTGCGATGGATGTAGTACACTTGTTCAAGGTTTTCCCAACGACATTTCTGTATTCCTGACTGAATTGAAACATGTAAGGCTGGCGCTTTGCCGGGGCTGAAGTCAGGCCCTCAAACGGTAATGCCAGTTCGAGAGGAGAAAAAGCGCATGCCGGCAGAGCGGAGCAGCAGCGCGGGTGTCACCGCAGCGCCAGGGGCCAGCACCTCTGAGCGTGAAAAGGCTCTGGAAATGGCGGTGTCTCAGATTGAGCGCCGATTTGGCAAAGGCTCAATCATGAAGCTGGGTGAGGCCCGCGCCAAGATTTATGTTGATGCGATCCCTACCGGCTCGGTGGGGCTTGATCTGGCCCTGGGGGTCGGTGGCATTCCACGCGGGCGTGTCACTGAAATCTATGGCCCTGAATCGTCTGGTAAGACGACCCTCTGCCAGCACATCATCGCGCAGGCGCAGGCCAAGGGCGGCGTGGCGGCGTTTGTGGACGCCGAGCACGCGCTGGACCCCAGCTATGCGGAGAAGTGCGGCATTAACATTAACGATCTGCTCATTTCGCAGCCCGACACCGCCGAGCAAGGGCTGGAGATTGTGGAGATGCTGGTGCGCAGCGGCGCGGTGGATGTGGTGGTGATCGACTCTGTGGCCGCTCTGGCGCCTCGCGCGGAAATTGAAGGCGAGATGGGCGACGCGCATGTGGGCTTGCAGGCGCGCTTAATGAGCCAGGCGCTGCGCAAGCTGACCGGCGCGATCAATAACTCCAAGACGGCGGTGGTCTTCACCAACCAGCTTCGCGAGAAGGTGGGCGTGATGTTTGGTAATCCCGAAACGACGCCGGGCGGGCGCGCGCTCAAGTTCTATTCCTCGGTGCGCCTGGAGATTCGCCGCATTGAAAGCCTGAAGCAAGGCACCGATGTAGTGGGTAACCGCACCAAGGTCAAGGTGGTCAAGAATAAAGTTGCCCCGCCTTTCAAGGTGACTGAATTCGACATCATGTTCAATGAGGGCATCTCCCGCGAGGGTGGCTTGATCGACCTGGGTCTGGAGATGGGCATTGTCAAGAAGAGCGGCGCATGGTTCACCGTGGGCGATATTCGTCTGGGCCAGGGCCGCGAGAATGCCAAAGAGTATCTGCGCCAGAACTCGGATGTGGCCGCGGCTATCGATCAGCAAATCCGCCAGAATATCAGCAACTACAAGCCAGCGGAAAACGAGGGCGCTGCTTCTGGCGAGGCTGAGGAAGAAGAGTAAGCCTGTCGCACTCGTCGGAGGCAAGCAGCAGGGCATCGTCACTGTGACGATGCCCTGCTGCTTGCCTCCGACGTTTAGTACCTTCCTCCTAAAACGCGGCTTGAAGATAGCTTGTGTCATCTCTGTATGCTACAGTGTTTTTGTAGAAAGACTACATCTTTCCGGAGATGATCTGCCAAGCTGGCTGTTTGAGCAGCCGACAAAACTGTACGCGCGGAGGATGACCAGGCGATGACCCCTGAGGAACGCGAGCAACTGGCGAGTCAACTTACCGTGATTACAGCGCCGCTCCCTCCCACTGCGCCGAAAGCCTTGCCTGCAAAGGCTGGGGAGCCATCTGAAGAAACGCCAGTTCCTTCAAAAGCGCCCACGCGGCGGCTGGCTTTGCCAGGGCGCTGGCGCGGGATGCGCCTGGGGGTCTTTGCTGCTATCATTTGCCTGGCTTTGCTGGGCACCGGGCTGGCCGAGGGCCTGGCCCCGACGGCCTTTCATTTTGGCGGGCAGATATTAGGTCTGGTGCCCGCGCCGCCAACGCCCACACCTGTGCCGGCGAAGCCGGCAGCCGATTCGATCTTCCAGCACCCCACCATTTCGGTGGTGGAGGTCTCGCGCGTGCTCCAGAGCGTCAATAGCCCAATTTTGCCCTATGCGGGGGATGTCTACGCCTATGGCATCCAGTATGGGATTGACCCTGTCTTTGCGCTGGCGTTCTGGATGAAGGAGAGCCGCGAGGCATCGGATGGCTCGGTGGCCGCTGTTGATCATAACCCTGGCTATACCGAAGGGCTGGGGACTGATACGCGCGTCGGACGCTGGGCATACTGGGCTACCTGGCCTGAGGGGATTGCAGGCTGGTATCGCTATATGCGTGTCTTCTTCATTGATGGCCTGGGCCTGACGACAGTGGAGTCGATTCTGCCCATTTATGCCCCCTCCACCGAGAACAATACCTCCGGGTATATTGCCTTTGTTCTCCAGAAAGTGGCTGACTGGCGGGCAGAATCGGCTGCCGATGGATAAAGCTGCTTGACGCTGGCGCTAGCGCTTCAAGGGCAAGGTAAAGCAGACCGTTGTGCCCTGTCCTTCCAGGCTTTCTATCCAGATGCGCCCGCCCATACGCTCCAGCAACTGCTTACACAGGTAGAGGCTCAGCCCCAGGTTGGCGTCCTGCTCCGATGACACGTGAATTCCAGCGGCGCGCGCGCGCTGCTCGCTGCCGCCGACACGATAGAACCGCTTGAAGATATGTGGCAGGCTGGCGCGTGGGATGCCAATGCCCTGATCGCGCACGCTGACTTCGGCCCAGAGCGGCGAGCTTGCCGAGGTGCAGCGCAGCGACACGCTGATGGGCTTGCTGGGATGGCTATAACGGACGGCGTTCTTCAGCAGGCTCATCAGAATCAGGTGAAGCTGCGTCTGATCGCCCTGAACCTGGCAGGGGTCGCGTTCCACCTCGATCTCGATGGTTCGCTCGGCGGTGATCATGCGCTGATCAAGGGCGGCATGCTGAATGAGATAGGCCAGATTCACCGTTTCGCTGGAAGGGCGCTGCTGGGCGCTTTGCAGGCGGGTCACGGTGGAAAGCTGGTTCGTCAAGTCCGTAAGCTGCTGGACCTGCTCCTGGATGACGCTCAAGCGGCTGTGCGCGCGCTCCCAGGATTGGCCCTGTGGCAGTTCCCGCGCCAGGTTGCGCTCCAGTAGTTGGGCGTGGCTGCTAATCAGCGTCAGCGGGTTGCGAATGTCATGCGCGGCCAGCAACAGTAACTCGTCTTTGAAGAGTTCACGCTCCACCAGCCCGCTCAAATCCTCGAAGATAGCGATAGCATAGCTGGCGCTTCCCCGAGTCGCTTGCAGAGGCCAGGCGTTGAGCAGCATGGGGCGCTGCCTGGGCGCTTCACCCTCGCTGCTTTCGACGCTGACTTCGCCGCGAAATGACACCGCCTGGCGCAGCGCGACGCGCAGCCCCAGCCATTCCGGGGGATAGTCGTCGGCGGTGACACGATAGTGCAGCGGTCCTGATGTCTGGCCCTCTGCGCCCGTGCTACCCAGCCATTCCGGCCAAAGCGCGCGTGCGGCGCGATTCGCCAGCACGATCTGTCCATCCGGCGGCGCGCAGATGATGACGGCCTGCGGCATCGTTTCAATCAGATGGCGCAGCATGCGCACCGGCCCGCGCAGGCTTTCAGTTTCAGAGTCGCTTGCCTGCAAGGAATGGGCAGGCGCGGGCCAGGTGGGCGTTGTTTCCTGATCTTCTGGTGATGTGTGCAGCATATCGATACTCTTGATGGCTTTCTGTGACCGCTCGGCAGTGGTCTTTTCGGGCAACAGGGCGTCGTGGGCCAGCGCTCCCAATTGCAGCGCCGCGCCCTGCTGCTGATGCGGGGCATTTCCCAATGTAGTGAGAGCGGTTGTCTCCTGGTCGGCCACGGGCAGGAAGTGACCTGACGAGGGGAGATGCGAAGGGTTGTCATCAGCTATCTGGCTAAGTTTGCTGACGAGCGTTCTGGCGATTTCGGCGGCAGCCTGCGCCTTCCAGGAGGCCAGCACCGGCACCCCATCGATGGACAGCGCGTTTCCGGGGGCTGCGACGCCTTCGGCGGCGCTGGCTGCGCCTGGCTCGAAAAGCTGAATCGGCCCCAGGATGATCTGGGCGATGGGCGCGCCGTACATGATGAAGGGGGTGATAAAGTAGTGTATATTCCTGCCAGAGACGACCTCCAACATCTGCCCGTTCTGCTGGGGCCAGTCCGTGGGAGCCAGCACGTCTTTCGGGAGCGACGTGTGTTGTTCTGCCAGCCGTGGCCTGCCAGGCGAGATACCTGGCAAGGGCTGGCCGACAGGACCATAGGCGGCGACTGGAACGCCTGTCGCCAGTTCTAACTGCATCTGGACGGCGAGCAAATTATCGAGCGCCTGGCGGGCGGCAGGTTCACGCAACAGATCGGCGGGAGGCAGGCTGTTGTTTCCGTCAGGGGCAGGCAAAGATAAGCGAGTTTGCGCAATCACGGAACGATCCCCTCAAAAATAGGTGAATGAGCAAAAAGATATCGCTCGCATGGCGCCTTTACCATGCGTATTCCTACGGATTCACAGCGACACGATCTATGTCAGGACCGGAAAAGCCGGTCATAGTGCTCGCCCACAATTTCTTTGGGGAAGAGCTTGAGGAGGGAGAAGGTAGCGACGGCGAAGGATACCCAATCGACGGAGGCATCCACCGGGATTTCCAAAAATGGGAAGACGACGGTCACCAGCGACGCTACCTCGGCCAGCGCTTCTGGGAAAAGCAAGATCGCCAGCAGCAGCCCCACCGAACCCAGGTACGCTGCTTTGCGCACCACGTTCACCCGCTGATCGTTCAGGACGGCCCCCACCAGCTTGGTGGTCTTGAAGAGGTGAAAGATCAAGTCTGTTCGCTTGAGTTTGCTGCTTGTTTGTTGTTGTTGTTTGGTTGATGTTTGCTGGGCACGCTGTGCCATCGTCCCACCCTCCATCGAAGAGGCTGAAGCCGCTCTTCGGTAGGCTACCCCGCCGCGCTTACAACTCCAGTTCTTCGACATCCTCATCCCAATCTCTAGCATTGGATATGCCAGAGTTGCGCTTGTCTGGTCGAGCTTGCGCGTGCCCAGGAGCATGCGGACCGGCTGGCGGCTGGGGCGGCGTCTGTATCAAGTTGTTTCCCGGTGAAATCGAATTCCTGAGGTTCCCAGGCACCATTGTATCAGATTGCCAGCCTGTCGTGCCAGCCCCTGTCCTGTTGGTTCCAGCCCCGCTGGCGAAGGGTCCGGAGCCGCTGAGCCGGGCGTCGCTTGAGGGTTCCGTTTCCGGCGCGATGATCTCGCGTGGCCGTCCGCTGCCGGTGTCGGGGCCGATGACCCCATGCGCTTCCAGCAGATCGATGAGCCGTCCCGCGCGTGCGTAGCCCACGCCCAGCCGCCGCCGCAACAGGGTGATGGTGGCTTTGCCTGCCTCGCGCACCATCTGTTCCGCCTGTGGCAGCAAGTCATCTTCTGGATGGTGTTCCTCATCTTCGTCGTCTATGGGTTCCCAGGATTGCTCGGGTCGAACAGGCCGGGGCGGTGTTTGACGCCAGTGCTCGACGATGCGCTCCAGTTCGTCATCGGCCAGGAACGTGCCCTGCACGCGCTCCGGCTTGCCCGCGTCGACGGGCAGATAGAGCATGTCGCCGCGCCCCAGCAGGCGCTCAGCGCCGCCCATGTCCAGAATGGTACGTGAGTCTATCGAAGAACTGACCATAAACGAGATGCGCGTTGGGAAGTTGGCTTTGATGAGGCCGGTAATCACGTCCACCGATGGCCGCTGCGTCGCCACAACCAGATGAATGCCAGTGGCGCGGGCAAGCTGCGCCAGCCGACAGATCAGGCTTTCCACTTCTTCGGGCGCGGACATCATCAGGTCGGCCAGTTCGTCGATGATGATGACGATATTGGGTAAGGTCTCCAGTTCCTGCCGCTGGAGGCAGAGCTTGCGATAGGCGTCCAGGTTGCGCACGCCCAGCTTGGAAAAGAGGCGATAGCGCCGCTCCATCTCAATGATGCCGCGCTTAAGCGTGCCGATGACGTGATCAACGTCGGTGACGACGGGGGCCAGGAGATGTGGGATGCCGTTGAAGCCGGTCAGTTCGACCATCTTGGGGTCGACCATCAGGAAGCGCACGTCTTCCGGCGTGGCCTGCATCAGGATGCAGGCGATGATGCTGCTGAGGCAGACGCTCTTGCCCGCGCCGGTTGTTCCGGCGATCAGCAGGTGGGGGAAGCGCGCGAGATCGCCGATGCGGGCGCGGCCTGTGACATCGCGCCCAAGCGCAATGGTGAGCCTGGATTTGCGGCGGCTCTCTTCGTAGTCTTTGCTCGCCAGAATCTCGCGCAGGGTCACCAGGCGACTCTGTTTATTAGGAATCTCGACGCCCACATAAGGCCGACCAGGCACAGGCGCTTCCATGCGAATGCTTTTGGCCTCCAGGTCGAGCGCCAGATCGTTTTGCAAGGCCATGATGCGGCTGACGCGCGTACGCACGAGGACCGGCTGGCCGTCGTCGTCCAGCACGACATGCCCGCGATAATCTTTCTTGACCTTTTCCAGAGGGCGGATGCCCACGCGAATGACGGTTGGGCCAACGCTGATGTCGCTGCGACGTACCTCGGCATCGACCCGAAAACTGCGCAGTGTGCGTTCCACTTTGCGGGCCAGTTCTTCGATCATGTCTTCCTGGCGAAGCTGGCGCTGCTCCACCACCCCGTTGAGCAAGGTAATTTCCGGAAGCTCATAGTGGACGGTGGCTCCGACAGCGGGAAGCGGACCGCTGGCCTTGCCAGGCGCGGCCTTCGCTGGTGCTCCAGGTTTCATGGGCAGCGGCGGCAGGGGCGGCAGGGGGTCCAGGTCAGCCTCGCCTGCCCCTGCCGCTGCGCCGGACCTGCGCGCGGCCTTCTCTGGTCGCGCCTGCTGGTTCGCTTGTCTGGCGCGGCCTGCCCCTGGCCGTGCCCCAGCGGCGACAGGAACTGCCGCTGGCTGGAGCGCCAGGCTGGCGAGGTCTTCATCCTCTTCGAGCGAGAGGCTTTCCTCATCGCCTGGCTCGTCAGCGGCCAGCATCCTGGCGGCGCGGCGCGCTCTGGCGGCTCCCATCGCGCCAGCCAGTGCTCCGAAGCTCGCGCTCACGAGAGCGCCCAGTCCGCCAACGAGCCAGCGCAGCGCCAGCAGCGTCTGGCTCCAGGAGACGCGGAAGACGAGCAGCAGGACGATGACGATCGCGCCCACTACGATGACCTGCTGCGCGAGCCTGGGAAACCCTGCCAGCGGCTCGATCAAGAGCGCGCCGACCAATTGGCCGGTGTTGCCGCCAAAGAGCAAGCGGCTTTCCAGCACCAGCAGGAATCCCAGGATGGCAAGCTGGATGACCAATCCCAGGCGAACGATTTTGGTCTGGGTTGCCGCTTCGGCCAGGTTCGCAATGGCAAGCGCAATCAGCCCGACGACTAGCAATGGTGTACCCACGCCGAGCAGGGCGTGAAAGGCGTTGCCCAGGGTCGCCAGCGGACTTTGGGAATGTTGGCGTGTGAGCAGCCCCACGGCCAGTACGATGGTGAAGAGCAGCAGCACGACGGCGGCAACACCCTGCTTGACGTGACTCGGCCAACTCAGTATCCAGTCGATGACGGCGGTATCGCGGGTCGGCGGAGCCGTCGGCTTTTCGGTGGCTGGCTTTTTGCGGCGTGGGGCGCGCGCCGGGGGTGTCTTGGCGTTCTTGTTCGCGCCGGGTTTAGCGGGAGCTTTCCTTTCGGTTTTGGTGGGAGTTTCCACGCCCGATGTATAGTTGATTTGCTTCCAGCCTTGCGCTCCCTTAGCCTGGCTGCTGGATTCCGACCGCGAAGACCCGTGCGAGGGTGCATGTTTTCCTGGCATGGCATGATACGAGCGGGGTGCCCGCCGTCCTCTATATATAGGCGCCAGTCTGTGATGCTGGCTGGTTCTGCTATTTAAGAGGAAAACAGAAGTCGGAACCTTATGGAAAAAGCCCTAGCCGCTGCCATCGTCCGCCCATGTTACGCCGTTCCGGACGCGCTGTTTTGCCTGGATGTTCTTTAGCAAAAAGGAGGCCGTTTCGCCCAGCAGCAGCGTCAGGCTTCTGCTCCGGCCTCCTCGGTTTCCCCGTCGGTTTCGCGCACCATGCGTTCTGGCGCGGCCAGGCCCATCAGGTGCAGCGCCCGCGCCAGCGCGATCTGCGCCGCCCGCGAAAGCTTCAGCCGCGCCAGCCTGGTGGCCTCGTCTTCGGCCTGCAAGACGCGGCACTCATGATAGAAACTATGGAACGCTGTTGCCAGGTCGGTGGCATATTTGGTGAGGTGATGCGGCTCCAGCGTCAGGCTGATGCGCTCGATCACTTCTTCCAGGCTGAGCATCTCGCGCATCAGTGCCAGTTCCACGTCGCGCTGAGGGGCCGGGTCGTCTGCCAGAGGCCGCATATCGGCTCCGGTGTAATCGTGCTCCTCCAGGTGTAGGCGCTCGCTGGCTTTGCGAAAGATGCTGGCGATGCGCGCGTGCGCGTACTGCACGTACAGTCCCGGATTCTTTTCCGACTGTTCGCGCGCCAGTTCCATATCGAAGTCCAGCAGTTGTTCGTTGCTGCGCATCAAGAAGAAATAGCGGGTGACATCTTTGCCGATCTCGTCTACCAGATCATCGAGCGGGATGGCGTTGCCCAGCCGCTTGCCGATGCGCTTGCCCTGTACGGTGACGTTGCCATAGAGCAGCACGATGGCGTGGTCGGGGTCGTAGTCGAGCATGCCAGCCGCCGCTTTGAGGCGGCTGACGTAGCCATGATGGTCTGGCCCCAGGACCCAGATCAGTTTGTCGAAGCCGCGCTCGAACTTGTTTTTGATGTAGGCTACATCGGGCGCAATATAGGTTGGCTCACCTGTGCTCTTGATGATGACGCGGTCTTTGTCGTCGCCAAAGTCGGTGGTGCGCATCCAGGTCGCGCCGTCCTGCTCGTAGAGATAACCTTTCTTGCGCAGCAGTTCGATGCTTTCTTGCAGCGCGCCGCTGGTGTCGAGCGAATGCTGGCTGAACCAGACATCGAAGTTGATGCCCAGCCGCTCCATCGTCTGATGGATGCCAAGCATGATGATTTTGGCGGCGGCGCTGCCCAGTTCGGCATCACGCTCGTCCTGCGGCAGCGCCAGATAGCGCTGGGCGTCGGGCACAAATTGCTCGGCAAGTCTGGCATAGTAGTCGTCGTAATAGCCGTTTTCGATTTTCTCAATTGCTGGCGCGCCAATGGCCTGGCGCAGAAAATATTCAATCGAGCGGCCCAGGTTGAAAATCTGCTGACCGAAATCGTTGAAGTAATATTCTTTGGTGACGTTATAGCCAGCGGCCTGCATCACGTTGCCCAGCGTATCGCCGATGAACGCGCCGCGCCCGTTGCCCACGTGCACCTGCCCGGTGGGGTTGGCGCTGACGAACTCCAGGTTGACGCGCTCGCCAAGTCCGACATCGACGACGCCAAAGTCGTCGCCTTCCTCTAGCACGCGATCAGCCTGCTGCAAGAGCCAGGCGGGGCTGAGCCGGTAGTTGATGAAGCCCGCGCCCGCGACTTCCACCGTTTCGACCAGGTTGAAGGCCAGGTCTTCACCGGCCAGCTTTCTGGCCTGCGCGGCAATGGCCTCGCCAAGCTGGCGCGGGTTGGCTTTTTCGCCGCTGGTCCGTTTGATTTCACCGGCCAGCTTCATTGCCAGGTTGGCGGCAAAATCGCCGTGTGTGACGTATTGTGGCCGCTCTACGTCAAAGCTGGGCAGGTCCACCTGGGGCAGCGTGCCTTCCTGCTGCGCGGCCAGCGCGGCCTGCATGGTCAATTCTCGAATACTATCGCGGATCACAGTCTTTTACTCCGAATCATAGCTCAGCGCTTGAGATAATACCTGGTAAGAGATGTATCTGGCCCACGATGGGGGAAATCGCCAGCCTCTATCTTGTTCCTATCTACCTATCCCGCTCTATCCCGGCTGAGTGATAGCCTGAACGCTCGCGTCAGCTTGCAGGTTCGCCAGCGTGGCACGTACTGCTGCTCGGTGAAAGCTTCGGTACATATCGTCCTCGTTGTACGCGGGGTCTGCTTCCACGTCTTCGAGCGCCTGCTCGTATGGCAGCCCGACCACCTCGGCTATATCCTCGCGCTCGTGCCAGTCCGTCGGAACCAGGCCAGATGCGAGCGCGCTGCGCGCGTGATGCTCGACGGCCTCGAAATAGGCGATGTTGCGCGTGAGCAGCGCCGGGTCGGTTGTGCCACCATGACACGGGATGACGGTCGCCGCGTTCAGCGCTGCCATGCGTTCCAGCGAATGGCGCAGGATGGGCAGCGTCTGCGCTTCCTCCACGTACGGGAAAGGATGCTCGGCGGCATCACCGGCCAGCAGGAGGCTCAGTTCTGGTACCCAGACAGCGATATGATCGCTGGTATGCCCAGGCGTTGGAATCAATTCCAGGGTCAGGTCGCCTCCGTCGATACGCAGGCTATCGGTAAAGGTAATGGTTGGCGCGACCAGTTGAACATTGGCGAAGCGAGCGCCTGCTTGCTGGCGCGGCGCCAGATACCGCCGCGCTTCATCACTTTGCAAACGCCTGCGCGCCTGCTCGTGGGCGATGATCGGCGCTAGATAGACGGCATCGGGTCCGGCAAAGATGGCGTTTCCCCAGCAGTGGTCGTAATCTGCGTGCGTGTTGATGACCAGAAGCTGGCGACCCTCTAGTGAAGGCTGCACGGATTCAAGAATGGCTTGCGCCAGTTCTGGCGTTGCCATCGTGTCGATGATGACGACATAGCGCGCTGTGACCAGGACGCTTGTATCGACTTCATCTCCAGCCTTGAAGAGGCGCAAACGCTCGTCCCATCCCTTATTAGGGACTTCTGTTAGCCCTGGCTGCTGGCCTTCGTCTTTCATCTGCTCCGTGAGCGTGCCGCTCTCCCCTCCATTTAGCGCTTGCGCACCTGGTCTTCCATATTTCTCATCCGCGCCTCGACATAGGAACTGAGCGTTGCGCCCAACTCGAAGGGATGCGCGTAGCTGTGGTCGTCTGTGACCATCACCCGTTTATCGGTGCGCAGGTCGATAAACGAAACAGACGTAGGCCCACGCGGATTGCGCCGTCGGAATGTGAATAACCGTCTGACTGAGTTGGTACTCGAAATATCTTGATCTGCTGCATCCACCGTGGCTTTGGGCGCGTTATAGGTCGCCCAGGAAGCGCGCGTGCCCGGCGCTGTCGTCCCTTTGGTTGTTAGATAGCCAACTTCTTCAAGTGGCACCAGATCGATCTTATCGCCATCTTGCTTACAGTACATGTAAGGCGTGATGACGATGATGGAACGATCAGCCCGGAACAGCCGCATGGTCTCTCTTATCAGCAACCAGAAGCTTCCTATCCCGGTGAAAACTAACAACGCCAGGAAAAAACCGGTGACGATAATGCTCGCCGCGCCATGCTCGAAGTTATCCGGCCAGGTGGCGAGGAAGAGTCCGATAAACAGGCCCAGACCCATCACCGTTCCCACAATCCAGCCAAGAATGGATAACCCAACCTGGCGGCGTCGCAGCGGCAACACGACCCAACTAGAGGGCACATCGCTGCTGCGCGCTGTCGATAGAATCTCGGCAGCTTCCATCATGTCCTTGTTCTCCCGCCAAAGTGAACAGAAATACGTTCTTATTATACCATACGGCAACTGGCAGTCGGCACTCACACAGCCGCTGCCTATGGTACAATGAAGAAGTCTTTGTGTGCTCTGCTCGCGGGAGTTGCCTGCATGAATGATATTTCCCAGGCGGTGGCTGCTGCCCAGCAGCTTCTTGCCAGCTTTGAAACCACCCGGCCTGAACAACGCGACCCACTTGCGGCCACGCCTATTGACGAGATAGCAGCGTGGCAAGGTGTTGCGGTGGAGCGCTTTCATCCGGCGGATGCGCCGCCGGGCACGCTGGGCTGGTTGGAGCCAGGCGAAGATTTGATCTGGCTGAGCATCTCTCTGGCTGAGCCGGTGCGGCGCTTTACCCTGGCTCATGAGTTGGGGCATTGGGTCTTGCATCGTCGGCTCGCGGGCCAGCCGAGTGGCTCGCTAAGCGGCATATTGCCCACTGGAGCCGATCAGCCGGAGGGGTGTACCGCTGAAGATGTTGAGGCGTATGTGGATGCCGGGCTGGGAGACGATGAACTGCTGCGGCCTGGGCAATCGTATAGCCCACGCGCCCGCCGCGAACGCGCCGCCGATGCCTTTGCCGCTGCGCTGCTCGCACCGCTTGATCGCGTGCGCTCGCTGTTCCTGGGCACGCCAGAGCGCGCGCCGCAGGACCCGGAACGCCTGGCCGCTCACTTTGGGGTGACGCTTCAGGCGCTGCTGGGGCGGTTGGCAGAACTGCTGCGCGACCAGCCAGCAAAAGACACCAAAGCGAGCGAGCTAGAAAAAGCTGCTGAGAAGCCGCCTGCGCCAGCGGCGCGCCCGTCCAGCGCGCCCAGGGCCTATGATCCCTGGCAGCAGGCTGCGATTGTGGCAACGACGCCTGCTCTGGTGGTGGCAGGCCCCGGCAGTGGCAAAACCAGCACGCTGGTGGGCCGCGTGCGCTATATGATCGAGGAGCAGGGTATCGCGCCTCAACAGATTCTGGCGCTGACGTTCTCGAACAAAGCCGCCCTGGAGATGCGCGAACGCATTGCCACCATGCTGGGAGCAACTGCCCAATCGCCCGCCGCAGGCGCAGCCTTGCCGACGGTCAGCACGTTCCACAGCTTTTGCGCCGATCTGCTGCGGTTGTATGCGGCACAGGTGGGGCTGCGCACCGATTTTGCCTTGCTGGACTTGCCCGGCAGCTATTTTCTCTTGCGCAAGATTGCCGGGCGGCTGCCGCTGCGTCACTATGGGCATCTGAGCAACCCGGAACTGCATTTTGCCACCCTGCTTGGGGCTATCTCGCGGGCAAAAGATGAACTGGCGGCTCCTGAAGATTATCTGCGCCTGGCTGAAGCCGCGCTGGCGGCTGCCGAGTCGGATGAGGAGCGGCTGAAGGCGGAACGAGCGCGCGAGGTGGCGCTGGTCTATCAGGTCTATCAAGAGGCGCTGGCGGCGCAGGGCGATGCTGATTTTGGCGACCTGATTCGGCTGGCGGTGCGGTTCCTCAAGGCGAACCCAGACGCGCTGGCGGAGTTGCAAGAGCGTTATCAACATATGCTGGTTGATGAATTCCAAGACATTAACCGCGCCAGCGGCGTGCTGCTGAAATTGCTCGCGGGCGAGCGCGCGAATATCTGGGTGGTGGGCGATCAAGACCAGGCGATCTACCGCTTTCGCGGCGCGTCCCCGGCGAATATCGGGCAGTTCCATCGCGATTACCCTGGCGCGCAGGTCTTGCCGCTGAGCCGCAACTATCGCTCGCTGGCCGATATTGTCGCCGCTGCGGGGGCGTTCCGTGACGCGGCCATGCGCTTTACGGCGAGCGATGAGCAAGAGCCAGAGCGTCAGAAGTCGCTGCCTGAGCAATCTGTCGCGTCGACGCGGCAAGAGGCAGTGCGCCAGCCGTCTGAGGAAACGGTCATTACGTTGGCAACGGCCCCTGATGCGCAAAGCGAGATTGCCGGGTTGGTCGCAGCGATTCAGGGACGCTACGCGCGCGGCATTCCCTATCAAGATCAGGTGATTCTCTGCCGCACCCGCGAGCACGCCCGCATGGTCATCGAGGGATTGGAGCGCGTGGGCCTGCCTGTCAGCGCTGGCGGCAGCCTGCTGGAGCAGCCAGATGTGAAGGATTTGCTGGCAATCGTGGCGCTGCTGGCCGAGCCAAGCGGGATGGGCTTGCTGCGCGCGGCGGTACAGCCCGATCATGTTATTCCGCGCGAAGATGCGCTGGCGTTGTTTGCGCACGCGCAAAGCCAGGGCATTCCAGCGGGCTTCTTGCTCTGGCAGCCCGAGCGCTTGCCGGAGTTATCGCCGCAGGGCTTTGCGGGCACGCTGCGCCTGGTAGACATTCTGGCTGGCCTGCGTACGACGCCTGATCTGTGGACGTTGCTGGCGCAGTATGTCTTTATCTATACCTCTCAGGGACGGCGCTTGCTGCAGACGACTGACCAGGCCAGTTCCCAGCGTCTCGATCATCTGCGCGGCTTGCTCGACCTTGCTCGCCGCTTTGATGTGCAGGAGCGCGAGCGCGAGGCTGAGAGCCAGGAAGAGTTGATCGAGACCGGCAAGCGGTGGGAACGCTTTCTGGAGTATTTGCGCGTATTGATCGAACTGCGCGCCGATGATGGGGGACGCCGTGAAGCCGAGGAGGGCGATGGCGAGACGGCAGACATCGTGCGCGTGATGACAGTGCATGCCAGCAAGGGCCTGGAGTTTCCCGTGGTCTATCTGCCGCAGTTGGCGCAGCAGCGCTTTCCCGTGATCATGCGCGGCGAGTCCACGCCCATGCCGCCGGGGCTGGCCGAAGACGATGCCATCCGCAGCCGCCAGGATGCGCGCGCGGCGCATCTGCTTGATGAAGCCTGCCTCTTTTATGTCGGGGTGACCCGCGCCCGCGATGAATTGATCTTGAGCTATGCCGAGCGCTATAAAACGCGCAAGGCGTCGGCCTCGGATTTCTTGCGCCATATCGAGGTGGCGCCTGATGCCCGGCTGCGCCGCGTGCGTTGGGGCGAAGATGATCTGGCGCTGCTGGGTGGGAAGAACGGCGAGCGAGGCGCAGCGAATGGCCCTGGGCTGGGAGCAGAACAGGCCGCGCGCCCGGCTGTCCTGAGCGCTGGCGCGCTCGAAACCTATCTGCGCTGCCCGCGCCAGTATCAATATCGCTACGTCTATGGCTTCCAGCCAATCGAGGGCGGCTATCGCCAGTTTTATGAGAGTGTTCAGCGCACCGTCCAGGTGATGCACGAGCGCCTGGCGACCAGCGCTGCGCCCGGCCAGGCGAGCCAGTCTGAAGGGAGCTCCAGCGAGCCAGCCTTCAGCCTGGAGGCAGCGCAGGAACTCTTTGCCGAGCATTGGCGTCAGTATGGACCGCTGGACCATCCCTTTGCCGACAGCTATTTTGCGCACGGGCAGCGTGTCATCGAACGCACCTGGAGCGGCCTGACCGGAACCGGTGAAGATCAAAAATCCGCTGACGATCAAGCTGGAGAAGCGCCCCCAGATGATAAGGAGCGCCCTGCCGCGCGGCTGGCGGTGAGCAGCCGCCTTTCGCAAAAATTGCAGGCGCGGCTGGACGACCAGACCATTCAGGTGACCGTTGATCGCGTGGAAGACGAGGGACGGCTGACTGCCATTGATCGAGATCGCCCGGTGCGGCTGGTGCGTCATCGCATGAGCGGCAAGGATGAGGAGAAGGCTGATGTGGAGGTGCGCCATGTGCTGTATGCGCTGGCACAGGAACAACGCGCGCCTGGCCGCCCATATGAGGTCTATGAACATAATCTGAGCACCGGTGCATTGGTGCCCGTCCCGCTGGAGGGCCGCGCGGCCCAGAACCGCCGCGCCGATCTGACGACGGCGCTGGCAGAAATGCGCGAACGGCACTATCCACCCAAGCCTGACCGGCACTTCTGCCCACGCTGTCCGTTCCTGATGATCTGCCCGGCTGAATAACTGGAACTCAGGCCGTATCACTCGTAAAGCTGTAGAGTAAGGAGAAGCATGTCAATGGTGACGCTTGAAGATGTCCTTGAGGCGCAGCGTGTTATCGCTGGCCGACTGCATCGCACGCCCCTGCTTTCTGCGCAGGCGCTGGGCGCGATGGCCCAGCCGCCGGTCAATCTCTTCGTGAAGGCGGAGCTGCTGCAAAAAACGGGCGCGTTCAAGGTGCGCGGCGCGCTGAATAAGCTGGCCGGGCTGAGCGCGGAGCAGAAACAGCGCGGCCTCATCACCGTTTCGGCGGGTAATCATGCCCAGGCGGTGGCCTGGAGCGCCGCCGCCGAGCACGTGCCCGCAACCGTGGTCATGGCGGAAACGGCGGTGCGCAGCAAGGTAAACGCGACGCGCGGCTATGGCGCGGAGGTCATCCTCTTTGGCACCAGCATGTCTGGCATCTTCGATCACGCCCACCAGCTTGAGCGCGAACGTGGCTTGCTCTTTATTCCTCCCTTCGACGACCCGCGCATTGTTGCCGGGCAGGGCACGGTTGGCCTGGAGATTCTGGAAGATTTACCCGATCCTGACCTGGTGATTATCCCCTGCGGCGGTGGTGGTCTCTGTTCTGGCGTGGCGACGGCGATCAAAGAGAAACGGCCTCAGACGCGGGTGGTGATTGTTGAGCCGGAGGGCGCGCCAACCATGCGCCGGTCATTGGATGCGGGCAAGCCCGTGGCGCTGGAGAAGATCGATACGATTGCCGATGGGCTGACAGCACCGTTCACCAGCGAGCTAACGCTTGCGCTGACCCGCCGCTATGTCGATGACGCGGTGCTGGTTTCCGATGCTGAGATTGCCCAGGCGATGGGCCTGATTCTGGAACGCTGCAAGCTGCTGGCCGAGCCTGCTGCCGCAGCCAGTGTGGCGGCCCTGCTGACGGGCAAAGTGCGCGCCGCCGAGGGGGCAAAAGTGGTTGCCATCCTCAGCGGCGGGAATGTCGACCGCGAGCGCCTGAAACAGCTTTTATGAGCGCGACAAGTTATCAGAGTTCCATCCCATGCTCGTCGAGTGGGCCGTAGGCGGTGACGACCAGCTTTTCCAAAATGGGGAAGCGCGCGAGCGTTTGCTGCACTTTCTCCGTAGTCACCACTTCCACATCGGCCACCTCTTCTTCGGTTGACTTGAGCTTGCCTTCCGAGAGCCAGGTAGCGGGCAATGACTGCATGCGGCTGGTGGTGTGCTCAGCGCTGAGCACGATCTGGCTGATTAGTTTGTCCTTGGCGCGCCGCAGTTCGTCTTCGTGGACGCCCTCTTTCACCAGCGTCTTGAGTTCGGTTTGCATCAGGCGCAGCACTTCGGGCGCGTTGGTGGGGCTGGTGGTGGCATACAGTTCCACCAGTCCGGTGCCATGAAAGGACATCAGACCGGCCACTGCCGCTTCGGCCAGCCCTTTCTGATGGATGTTCCAGAACATCCGCGAGCCAGAGCCATCGCCTAGCACCATGCATGCCAGTTCCATCGCGTAATAATCCGGGTCTTCCAGCGCCAGCGAAGGGAAGGCCATCAGAATCTGCTCCTGTTGCAGCTTTTCTTTGGTGCAGACCGCCGTCGCCGATGCGGCGGGAGCGTATGGCTGGGCGACACGCCCGGCTTCGCCGCTTTGCCAGCCTGAGCAGTAGCGTTCGGCCAGTTCCAGCACCTGTTCCCACTGGAAATTGCCTGCCACCGTCAGAATCAGATTGTTGGCGCTGTAGCGCTGCCGCCAGTAGTCGCGCATCCATTCGACATCCATTGCCCCGATGCTCTCGCGCGACCCCAACACCTCGCGGCCCAGCGGGTTCTGATCGAAGTAATGCTTCATCAGCCAGCGATATGCCTGGCGCGAGGGCACTTCCTCTGAGCGGGCAATCTCCTCGATAATGACGCCGCGCTCGGTGCTAAACTCGTCGGCATCCAGTTTGGGCTGCATCATATCGGCTAGAAGCTCGATGGCGGGGGCCAGATTTTCGCCCAGGATGCGCGCGTAATAGAAGGTTTGCTCCAGGGAGGTAAAGGCATTAAACTCCGCGCCGATATTGTTGAACGCCAGGCTAATATCTTCGGCGGAGCGCTTCGCCGTGCCCTTGAAGACCATATGCTCCAGGAAATGCGAGACGCCGAAAAGGCGAGGGTCGGCTTCGTCGCGCGCGCCTGTGCGCACGTGAAAGGCCACAGCCACCGACTCGAAATCGGGCATGTGTTCGGCCAATATCTGCAAGCCGTTCGGCAGCCGGTGGGTGTAAAAGCGGCTGCCGTTGCCGTTGCTCTGCGTTGCCTGTGAGCTTGAGCTAGTCATGAGTGCAACCCTTTCTTGGGGGACCACGGCGGCGAGATGCCTGGGATGCGTGCGCCGCGCATAGGAAAACAGCGAGTATAGCCCAGCCATTGCTGACAATCGCTGGCGGAGATTTGTCTCATCATAGCCCGTGCCGGATGGCTCTGTCAAACGACACTCCGTTGCCCGCCTTGCGTCAACGCTGCCGCTGTGTTATGCTGCCTCCATTGCCGCGTGGGGTCGTCCAATGCGAGAGAGGTTTGCGCGGGAAGTGTGGTTATGCTGGGCGATCTTCCTGGGTGTGGGCCGAGTCTATGGTTGGAAGGAGCATGTTTGATGAATCAACCCCCCGATGGCTCGCCAGCTTCTTCACTGCATTCGATGGCACTTTTCTCGCCGACAGCCCCGGCGGTAGAGGGAGCAGGTGTGGCTGGGGCAGCCCCTGGCTATCGCCGGGCTGGTTTGCGCCGGGTGGGTCTTTCCGCCATCTCCAAGGATGGTCTGGAGTTTTCGGCTGGCTTGAAAAGCCTGGATTTTCCGGCGAACCCTGAACTCTACACGCGCGCCTTAAACGCAGCGATTGAGATGCTGCATGCTGATGGTGGTGTGCTGGCAATGCTCGACCCAACAGGTCAGCGCTTGCTCATTCGCCAGGAGCGGGTCATCGGGGTGCTGGAAGCAAACTATACGGCGCTGGCAATGTTAGGGAATCCAACACAACCAGGGAGCAAATCCAGAGAAGGCCCTGCCTCGCCTGAGCTAGAAAAGACCCGTCCACTGCCTGCGGTGCCAACGGCTGCCAAGACCCCCAGCAAGCCCCTCACGCAGATGCCTGCCTCCGTTGAGGGCGAAGAGGAGAGCGCCGAGGATGTGCTGGGCCTTGCGTCTGCTGGCGTTACGGAAGCGCAGGCGCGGGGATATGCCTGGGGAGCAGGCTTCCTGGGACATGTCTGGAAAATGAACCAGGCGCTTCTTCTTTCCAATGAGAAATGCCGCGAACTTCCCCGCGACGAAACCACGCCGCCCGATCAAGACCTGGCCTGGCATATCGGCGCGCCCATCCGCGTGCTTGACCCGCTGCTCCCTTTTGCCATTGATGAACCCGCCTCGGTGGTGGGCGTGATTGCCGTTGCCTTTCGCGATAAGCACTGGTCGCCGCCCAAGCGCTATATGGAGATGCTGCAACTGCATGCGGACCGCGTGGCGCTGGCGCTGCAAACGGCCTGGCTGGAAGAGACACGGCATCGCCAGGCAAAGTTTCTCCGCTTACTGCATGATGTGACGCTGCATTTTTCGACGACGCTCGATCAAGAACAACTGTTTGTCGAACTGCATCAGTTGGTCAGCGCGGTGCTGGGCACTACTTCTTTTACAATTATGCTCTATCATCGCGACCACGACAAAGAGGAAGTTGAATTTGCCTATACCGCGGAACGTCTCGCGCCAGAGGTCGCCGCGTCGGCGAAGCATCGCACGGTGAAAGAAAAGCACATGCCTGCCTGGTGGAAGAAGGTGAAAGATGGCACGATTGTGACCATCGCGACGCCTGAAGAGCGGCAGGAATATGCGAAGGCGCTGCACGTGGGCTGGCTGGCCGATGAAGCGTATGAAGCGATGCTGATCGTGCCGCTGCTGACCCGCACGCGCGAGCATATTATTGGCGCGCTGGGGGTGGCAAGCAATCATCCACGTTCCTACACGCACGAGCAGATCGAGATGCTGGAAACGATTGCGCACACGGCTGCGTTCGCTTTTGAAAACGCAGACCTCTATGATCGGAGCAAAAGCTCGCTGGAACAGGCCAGAAACCGCAAGCGCCAGGTTGCGGCGCTGAACAATGCCGTCAACACCCTCAACGCCAGCTTAAATGTTGATGAGATTTTGAAAAAGCTGGTTAAACAGGCTAACCTCCTGACGGCGGCCCAGCTTTGCACCGTCCTCCTCTATGAGGAAGATGGCAAAACGTTGGTGGCGCGGGCCTCCAATGCAAGCGAAACGCGCTTGCTCGAGTGGGGGCTGACAGCGCTAGAGGATTTTCGCATCCAGCCAACGGACGATATGATGAAACAGCTTCGCAATGGGGAAACCGTCGTGCTTAATGACCTGGAAGCAGAGCGCGCTTCCGAAACGCCAGAGGGCGAATTCTATCGTCACTACGAGGCGCATTCGGTCTTGTTGGTTCCGATCCAGCGGCAGGGAACGCTTCAGGGGCTGCTGGTTGTCTATACGCCTGGCAAGCGCCATCTCTTCCAGCCAGATGAGATTTCCTTGCTGGAGGGGCTGGCCGGGCAGGCGGCGGTGGCTATTCACAATGCTCAGTTGTATATGGACCTGGAAAGGGCGTACGAGCAGCAAAAAGAACTGGATCATCTGAAGGATGATTTTATTGTGACGGCTTCGCATGAGTTTCGCACTCCGCTGAGCGCGATTCATGGCTATGCCTCATTGCTCCAGCGCCACAGCGCCAAGCTGACGACAGACCAGGCGCGCCGCTTTTCCACCGAAATTACGCGCGCTGCCCAGCAACTTGTGGGCATGGTGACCACCCTGATGGATGCCTCGCGGTTGGATTCGCGCAAGCTGTTGCTCAGTCCTCAGTCGGTTGAGGTGCGTTCGCTGGCCGAGAGCGCGCTGGCCCTGGTCCAGCCAGATATTCAGCAGCCGATCCATATGGAGATTCCCGCCGACCTCTGGGTCCATGCTGATCCTGATCGACTGCGCCAGGTGATGACCAACCTGCTGACGAATGCCGGAAAATATTCTCCCCCTACGAGTCCTATTGATTTTATTGCTCGCGTGGAGGAGCGCTTTACCTTGCCGGACGTGCCGCCGACGGGTAAGACTGGCGGCCTGACGAGTGGGGGAATAGATGCCAACGGCGCGCCCGGGGCGGGCAGCGCCGCCGCGCAGACGGAGCCGTCGGCCTATCTGATTGTCAGCGTGGTTGATCGCGGTGATGGTATCACACCAGAAGATCAGAAAAAGTTGTTTCAGAAGTTTGTCCGGCTGCAACGCTCGTTGACGACTCCGGTGCGCGGGACAGGGTTGGGGCTGTATATTTGCCGCCAGTATTTGAGCGCGATGGGGGGTGCGATCTGGGTAGAAAGCGCGGTCGGTGAGGGGTCGACGTTTCACTTTGCGCTGCCGCTGGTGCCGCCCCCGGCTGAGATGGCTGGCAATGGGAAAAGTCCATTTACCCCACATGGGTGAAGATTATACACCTTGTTCGTTGTACACAGCGTGGTATTCCTGATATACCTGGAAAAATACTCGTTGTGTGGGTCAAGGGGGAGCAATTATGCAAATTGTTCACAGCGCAGCCTCTGACCAGACGGAGGCTGACGAAACGCCCAGGGTGTTGATTGTGGATGATGATGCGGCTATTCGTAAGATGCTGGTGGATGTGCTCTCATTGGAAGGATTCCACACGGAAACAGCCCGCGATGGGCGCGAGGCGCTGGCCGTGTTAGAGGATGGCCGAAAACGCATTATGCTGCTGGATTTGATGATGCCCATTATGGATGGATGGGAAGTCTGCCGTCACCTGGCCGTGCGCCCGGCGCTGCGACAGCACCTCTCGATTATCCTGATGTCGGCGGGGGAAAAGTTGGAGCAGGCGCGTGACCTCCAGGTGGAAGGCTATCTTGCCAAGCCCTTTGATGTCGATCATCTGTTGGAGTGCCTGAATCCGTTTGTGACGGACGCCCAATCCTAGTAAAAGGAGCGCAGGGAAATTTTCTCTACGCTCCTTTTAGGAAACATCCCACTCCTGCTCTGACGCCTCGATGGTTGCCTCCTGCTGGGTCAGATCATTCTCTTCCCTGTTTTCAAGGCCGCTGGCGGTGGTGTCTGCCTCTGGCTGGGCCGATTGATTGGAGTAGAGAGGTTTGGGGATGCTGGCATCAGTCAGGGTCAGGAAGTTGTCGGATGGTGGCTCCAGAATGGAGTGCGCCCGCCGCGCAGCGGCGCGGCTGCCAGCCCAGCCCAGCGCGCCACCTACGACAAAGAAGAGCAGAGCGGCGATGAGGCGCGTGCTCACAAAGTTGGTTAGCGCCAACCCCTGCGGGGTGCGCAGCGTATCCACCAGGATATAGAGTGTCTGCCCGACCCAGAAGAGCAGCATGGTGATGCTCCCGGAGATCAGTCCATCTCGGCTCCCTTCGCCGCTGCTGGCCGTTGGCCCGCTCAGTCCCGCGTAATAGGCCAGCACGGCAGCTATGGCTACTGTCAGAAAGCCTGGCAGAAGATCGAGAAGCAAACCGGCGATCTGGCCTGACTCCAGGTCTATGGTGCTGGCGCTTCCATGTTGCAGCGCGCTCGCGCCAAAGAGCAGAAAGATGGTGATGCAGCCTGCAATGATGCCCAGCTTTACGCCGCGCTGCCTGGCTGTGCCACCGAGCGCTTCTGCGATGGTTCCCCGTGAGTTCCGTGTCTCCATGCCTGATCCCCCTCACCTGCTTATCTATATGCTGGCTTGCTGCCTGGCTCCCAGAGAATTATGCCTCAGGGTCGGCTGTGGTCGCGCTGTCTTCGCCACGGCTGGCACGGCGCGAACCGGTGTTGCTGGTGCGCCTCCGACCACGCTGAAGGCGGGGCGCAGCCTCGTTTTCTGTGTCGGTCTGGGATGATGCCTCCGCCGTGGCGGAGGGAACCACCATGCCTTCGGTGTCTGGCTCGTCGGCAGTGGCCTGTGCATCTTCCCCTGCGCCCGTCTGCGTGTCTGGCGCTGCCTCCTCTAAGGCTGGGGCTTGCTCTGGCTCTGGCTGGGCTGGCGCGTGCGTTTCGCCCTGGGGCGTTTCCTCGGCCTGGGATGTAGCGCTTTCCTGGGCTGCTTCAGCCTGATCTTCCGTTGCAGCGGCTTGCTGCTCTTGCGTGGCGGAGGGCAGCCGGTTGCGCGCTTGAAGGGCCGCATTCACGGCGTCGGCTTCTTCTTTGGTCCAGGCGTGCGAGGTCCGTTGAATGAAGAAATAGTATGGGATCATGGCAATCAGGACGAAGATGGCGGTCCATTGGGCTTGCTTGAGCGCGTCGATGCCCAGGAAGGGCACGGTTGGCTCACTGCCGCGCCAGAAAAAGACGATGAACTGCGTGAGGCCATAGCCCACCAGATAGACGAGCGAGACCAACCCCATTTTGATACGCGGCAGTCGCAGCAGCAGCGGCAGCAGGATTGCCAACAAGATCAGGTTCATCAGTATCTCGTAGGCCGCTGCCGGATGCACCGGGACCGAGGTTTGGGTGAAAGCATGCGGGTTGGTGTACAGCGTGGCCCACGGCACGACATGGGGGTCGGAGACGCTGCCCAGGCACGGCGCTGAGCTAGGCAGCGCGCAAGCGCTTGTGTCGGGAGGAACAGAAAGAGTTCCAGCCGGATAGCCGACAATGTCTCCATTGACCAGGTTGCCAAAGCGCCCGAAAATCTGCCCTACCGCTGCGAAGAAGGTGGCAATGTCCAGCGCCAGCCAGATGGGCAACTTGCGCCGCCAGGCGACAAACGCGACGGTGGCCGTACCCAGGAAAATCGCGCCAAAGAAGGCCATGCCCCCGTTCCAGACGGCAATGATATTGATCGGTTTTTCTAAATAGTCCGAGACCAGATCAGGCTGCTGAATAACGAAGTAGAGCCGCCCGCCGATGAGTCCGCCCAGCGCAGCCCACCAGAAGATGCTGTAGACAACATCGGCGTGTAGTCCCAGCCGTCTGGCATAGCGCAAGATGGCCCAGAATGCTATCAAGATGCCCACTACATAGGCAACTCCATACCAATGAATTGTCAGCGGGCCAATGTTAAAAGCAGGATCGATATTGATGATGATATAGGCGAGCGTGGAAAAGCTCTTGAACATACTATCGGCCATCCTCCCGGCTGGTATCGGCAGAGCGGGCGTGGGCGAATCGTTCGCACGTCCGGCCACCGCCATTATGCCCCAGCCGCCACTCAATGTCAATTTTCGGCAGGCGGCGTCACCCATGGAAGCCACCCGCAGAAAAGTGCCTTCTCGGGTTGCTCTATGCCAATATACCTATGCAGTTGTTTCTTGTTCGGCTTCTGTCTATAATAAGGCCAGCTATTGCGCGGAGGAATCAGAGGAGGAATCAATTGAGAACGATATGTGTGATTGGTACTGGATATGTGGGCCTGGTGACTGGCACCTGCCTGGCCGATATGGGCAATCAAGTGACCTGTGTCGATATTATTCCGGAAAAAATTGAAAAATTGAATGCGGGTATCTTGCCCATCTATGAGCCTGGACTGGCAGAATTGGTCGAGCGCAATGTGCAGGCCGAGCGTCTGCGTTTCACGACGAGCTATCCCGAGGGCCTGGCGGGCGCTGAATTTATTTTTATCGCCGTTGGCACCCCAACCGGGCAGGATGGGCACGGCGCGGATTTGCGCTATGTGGAGAGCGCCGCGCGTTCCATTGCCGAAGAGTTAGACCACTATGCGGTGGTGATTAATAAAAGTACCGTTCCGGTGGGGACGGGCGATGTGGTGGCAAACCTCATTCGCCAGAACCTCAAACGCCCGGATGTGCGCTTCTCGGTGGTGTCGAATCCCGAATTTCTGCGCGAGGGCGCTGCCGTGCAAGATTTCTTTCAGCCTGATCGCATCGTGCTGGGGTCCACCGAGCGCGATGCTGCTTTGCTGGTGTCGCAACTGTATATGCCGCTGCGCGCGCCCTTTGTGATTACCGACATTTATACGGCTGAAATGATTAAGTATGCCTCGAATGCGTTTCTGGCAACAAAAATTTCATTTATCAACGAGATCAGCCGCATCTGCGAGCGGCTGGGGGCCGATGTCAAAGAAGTGGCTGCGGGGATGGGCTATGACAAACGCATTGGCCGCGCTTTTCTGGATGCTGGCCTGGGATACGGGGGCAGTTGCTTCCCGAAAGACGTCAAAGCTTTGGCCCATATGGGCGCAGAGGCAGGCTTGCATCCCCAGCTTTTGAACGCGGTGATGGAAATTAACCAGGACCAGCGGCGGCAGGTGGTGGATAAACTGGTCTCGCTGCTGGGTGGGCTGCGCGGCGCACAGGTGGGTATCCTGGGGCTGGCGTTCAAGCCCAACACCGATGATATGCGCGAGGCCGCTTCGATTGATATTATTCACTGGCTGCTGGCGCAGGGTGCCGAGGTGCGCGCCTATGACCCGGTGGCAACGGAGACGGCACAGCAGGTGCTGGCCGGTTTGCCGGTGACGTATTGTAAGACCAGCTATGAGGTGGCCGAAGGGGCTGACGCTCTGGTGGTGGTTACTGAATGGAATGAGTTCAAATCCCTCAATATGCTGCGCATTCACGATAGCATGCGGCGGCCTGTCTTGATTGATGGCCGCAACATCTATGAGCCAACGGAAATGCAGCGGCTGGGGTTTATGTATCGGGGCATGGGGCGCGCTTCGGGCAATGCGCTGCTGGGCCTGTCCAATGGACAAAGCGCGAATGGCGCTCCTGCTGAAGCGCGCGTTTCGGCAGCTTTGCCCAAAACCTCCAGCGCCAACTAGCTATGTGCGCTGGCGCGAGCGAGGTCGAGGGGTCTGCCTGAGGGAGAACAATGTCTGGCACACGAGCCGATTCGACTGTACCGCCTGGGGAGTCGGGCGTGCTGGTGGGTGTTGATCTGGTGGAGGTGGAGCGCATCGCCCAGACGGTTGAGCGCTTTGGTCTGCGCTTTCTGGAGCGGGTCTTTACCCGGGACGAGCTTCAGGAGGGTCGGCGTCGCGTGACCTGGCTGGCCGGGCGTTTTGCTGCGAAGGAAGCCTGCGCCAAAGCGCTCGGCACCGGGGTTGGCGCGGCAGTTGCCTGGCGAGATATGCAGGTGCTGCGCCAGCCCAGCGGCAAACCTACCTTGCGCCTGTCCGGTGATGCGGCTGTGCGAGCGGCAGCGCTGGAGATTACCCAGATTGATCTGAGCATCTCCCATACCCATCACTATGCTATTGCTGTGGTGGTTGCTCTGACGACCGGAGCCGCTTCCAGTTCAAGCGGTTCTTCAGGCATCGCTGCCGGACCAACGCCCTCTTGAGCAAGCTGACAGGTGAGCGAAGCCGATGTGAATCTCTCTTGCCAAGGGGTGTTGGAGGCATTCGATGCAATACGCTAGCTTAGCGCTTTCTCTGGCCTGGCCGCAGATTGTGGTTGCCATCCTCTGGTTGGGCGTGGCGCTCGTTGCCCTGTGGTATACGCGCGCCACCGGACGACCTGTCTTTCTCTTTGGTGGCATCGCTGCGCTGATGATCTCGCTGAGCGAGGTGCTCTCGCCCTTCCGCCTCGCGTATCGCTACTTTACACACCGGGAGTATTGCGCCTCAACTGCTGCGTGTACCGTCGAGTTACAATTCGGCGCGGCTAAATTCGAGTGGTTGCTTGTGGGCATTGCGGCGTTTGTCTTTCTGGCAGGTCTCTATCTGGAGGTGCGGCGGGCGCGCAGACGCGCAGCAGCCAACAACGCGGCGCGTGCGGCGGCCAGGAATGCGGCGTTGGCAGAAAAGAGCGCTGCTTTGCCCGACGCTCTTCCACCATTTCCAGCGGATGAGCAACCCACGCTCTCCAGGCGGCCACCAGGCGGTGAACCACGTTAGAGCGGCAGATCAGCAGAGTCCCATAGTTGTATCACCGGGTCGTTGGAGGCAATGGCGAGCAATCCATCGTTGGGGGTGAGTGCGACCGCGTTGACGCCGCCTTCGAAACTGTCCAGAACGGCCAGGCAGCGAGCCGTTTGGGGCTGCCAGAGCCGCACCGTTCCATCATAGCCTGCCGAAACAAGCAATCTTCCATCTGCTGAGAAGGTGAGGCTGCGCACCATCTCTTCGTGGCCCTCTAAAGTATGCAGAAGTTTGCCGTTCTCCAGGTTCCACAGCCGTACCAGATAATCGTTCGACCCCACGGCCAGCATGCAGCCATCCGGCGAAAAGGCGAGCGCGTTGACGCCCCCAAAATGGCCGTCCAGCACGCGCGCCTGACGCCCCTGGGGCATTTCCCAGAGCCGCACGGTTTCATCGTTGGCGCCGGAGGCCAGCAGATGGCTTGCCGGGGAGAAAACGACGCTGGTAACTTCGTCATCGTGGCCGCCCAGTTCGCCTATGGGCTTCCCGGTTGAGGGATGCCAGAGGCGCACCGAGGTATCAGTTGCGCCCGATGCCAGCCAGGAGCCATTGGGCGCGAAGTGCAGACCCCAGACGGTGGCATCGGGCTGTTCAATGATGCGCGGCGCGCGTCTATTGCGCAGGCTCCAGACCCGTATGCTGTGATCGCTTGAGGAGGAGGCCAGCGCCTGGCCGTTGGGGGCAAAGGCCAGCGACAGGATGTTGCCTTCGTGGCCGCTGAAGGTTTGCAGGCATTCTCCGGTTGCGATGTTCCAGAGCCGGATAGCATGATCGTTTGCGCCGGACGCGAGTGTCTGGCCGTTGGGGGAGATAGCAAGGCTCTGCACCCAATCGCTGTGCCCGCGGAAATGACGTACTGGTTGAGGCTTGCGAGCCATCATGCTCGTCTCCTTTGCGATGGGCGCTCTGCCAGCCTGTTGGTAGCCCTGTTTCTCTGGCGCTGGTAGCATCAGTGTCCTCGTATCCTGTATAGTATGGCTGGCATCAGAGAATGTCAACCTGTTTCTAAACGGTCCTATCTCTTCCCATCGCTTCTGGTCCAGCAGAGGCGATGAACCAGCCTCTTCAGGCGAACTGTGTACTTTTCTACAAGGAGACTGCCATGCCACTGAGCGCCCTGGGATTATTACTGCTTGCGGCGGTGCTGCATGCGCTTTGGAATTTGTTGGTCAAACGGGCAGGAGAAAAGCAAATCTTTACCTGGTGGGCGCTGGCGGTTGGTGTGGTGTGTTTTAGCCCGCTGGTGGTCTTTGGCACGGCGCTGCCTGGCCGGGCCTGGCCCTATATTCTGGGCAGCGCGGCGATGGAAGCCGTGTATTTTATCGCTTTGACATTGGCCTATAAACTGGGCGATTTTTCGCTGGTGTATCCGCTGGCGCGTGGCATGGCTCCGGCACTGTTGGCTGTCTGGGCGGCGCTCTTTCTGGGCGAGCGACCCACACCTTTGGGCCTGGTGGGGCTGGGCATTTTGCTGGTGGGCTTGCTGGTGGTGGGTAGCGGAGCGTGGTGGTCGCAGCGCAAAGTTGCCGCTGTGTCGAAGCTGGCGCTGGGAGCCACGCTGCTGGTAGCTTTTTCTATTTCTGTGTATACGGTGATTGATGGGGCTGCGGTGCGTTTTACCGACCCCTCGCCCTATACCGTGGTGGTGCTTGGCCTGAGCGCGGTGTTCACAGCGCCCGCAGTGCTGGCGCGCTACGGCCAGAAAGCCATGCTGGCGGAATGGCGCGCCAACTGGCCGCGCATTCTGCTGGTGGGCGTGCTGATGATGCTGACGTTTGTGCTGGTGCTGCATGCCTATACGCTGGCGCAAGTGAATTATGCCGGAGCCATTCGTGAGGTCAGCGTGGTCTTCGGCGCGCTGGCCGGGTGGCTCTGGCTGAATGAGGGGTTTGGCGTGCAGCGCGCCATTGGCGCTGCCCTGATCTTTGCGGGCATTCTGGTCATTGCGGTGGCCGGGTAAGTGGCTATCCTGAAGCCGAGCGCGTATAATCTCCCTTGAGTCGCTTATCTTTTGTTAGTAACTTTGCGCAGGGAGGTTTACATGCATATAGGCATTGGTTTGCCTTCGACGATTCCTGGCGCTCCTGCTCCGCTGGTCCTGGATTGGGCCAGGCGGGCCGATGCGGGGCCGTTTTCTAGTCTGGGAGTGCTTGACCGGCTGGTGTACACCAATTATGAGCCGCTGGTGACGCTGGCGGCGGCGGCTGGGGTGACGCAGCGCATTCGCCTGATGACGACGGTGCTGATTGCGCCGCTGCGTAATGCGGGTATCCTGGCAAAGCAGGCGGCTACGATTGATGCGCTTTCCAATGGCCGACTAACGTTGGGCCTGGGGGTCGGTGGCCGGGAGGATGACTTTCTCGCCGCGCCCGTCGCGATGAAGGGGCGTGGGCGCCGCTTTGAGCAGCAGCTTGACGCGATGACGCGCATCTGGGCTGGTCGGCCAGCGGGCGAAGGCGTGGGACCAATTGGCCCAAGGCCAGCGCGGGCAGGCGGCCCTGAAGTGCTGATCGGGGGCAACTCACCGGATGCTTTGCGCCGTGTCGGGCGCTGGGGCGATGGCTTTATTTCCGGCGGGGGCGGTGTTTCTGAGCGCACTGTCGCCGCGTACAAGCTGGCTGAGGAGGCCTGGAAGGCGGCAGGGCGGCCAGGCAAGCCGCGCTTCGTGGCGGCGTTCTATTACGGCCTTGGTCCCGACGTGGCGGAACGGGCGGCAGGCTATATCCGCGATTATTACGCGTTTCTGGGGCCGATGGCGGAATATATTGCGAAATCCATTGTCTCTTCGCCAGAAGCGGCGCAGCAAACATTCCAAAGCTGTGTGGAGGCTGGCGTGGATGAAGTGATTGCCTGGCCGTGTATTGCTGAACTCGATCAGGTTGATCGCCTGGCTGAAGCTGTAGAAAGGTTTTCCTCATGAACGTTTCTGAAGCCATTCGCGGGATGCGCGCGGTGCGTCATTTCACCGCTCAACCGGTGCCAGAAGAGACGATACGGACTATTCTGAACGCGGGGCGGCGGGCGCAAAGCTCGAAGAATACGCAGCCCTGGCAGTTTGTTGCTATCCGCGACAAAGAGACATTGAAACAACTTTCCGAGTGCGGCGCGTTTGCGCAGCATCTGGCGGGCGCGGCATTTGCCGTGGCGCTCATTTCGCCCAACCCTGCCGGCTTCGATCTGGGTCAGGCGACGGCGTTCATGCAGTTACAAGCGTGGGAACTGGGCATCGGCTCGTGCATCGCCTCGATCTACGAGCCGGAGCGCGCCAAAAGCATCCTGGGCGTGCCAAACGACCTGCATTTTACCGTTGCTCTATCGTTTGGCTATCCCGACCCCGCTCAGCAGCCCCCTGCCCCACGGCCAGGCGGACGCAAGTCACTTGATGAAGTGGTGCATTGGGAGAAGTGGTGAGCAGCACCAATCTGTTGAGCAGATCGAGGTAAAAATAGCGAGCGGAAAGGTTCCTGAAAACCTCCGCTCGCTTTCTTCTAATGGAAGGGGAATAGGCACGCCTGATAGGGTGGGCCAATGGTATTTGGCTTCACTCTGAGGTATTTGCCTCGATCAACTCCCGCGTGCGCTCCAGGATGGTTGGCGGAAAGGGACAGGATTTGCGAAGTTGGGTGTCCAGATGCACGCCCGTCAGCGTGGTTGTCGCGGCAATTTCTCCGGTTTCCAAGTTGCGCATCTCATGGGCAAAGCGGAGGACCTTTTCCCTGATTTCGAGGACACGCGAAGAAATGGTGATGAGGTCGCCCGCGTGTAACTCGCGCAGATAGCTGATCTCTTGCTGGACTGCGGCCATGCCTCGCTGCTGCTCCCGCAGGTAGGAGGGGGTCATGCCCAGCACAGCAAAAAGCTGCCAGGTAGCTTCATCAAATTTGCCGACATACCACATGACATTCATATGCCCCATGTGGTCGCATTGCCAGGGGTAGACGACGCCTCGATGCGTCAGCAGAAGATCAGACAACGCCTCGCTCCTTTTGGTATATCTCTGACCAGCTTATGAGACATATTTAGTTGCGCAGCGGCTTACCCGTGGTGAGCGTGTAGGCGATGCGCTCCTGCGTCTTTTCCGTGCCTAGCAGGCTCAGAAAGCCTTCGCGCTCCAGATCAAGGATATCTTGCTCGCTCATCTCCCTCAGGAACGAGGTTTCGCCGCCAGTCAGCACCCGCGCCACCTGACTGGCGACCACCAGATCATGCTCGGTTGCCAGACCTTGTAGGTGAAGGCCGCGCGCCTGCTCCTCCAGTACCGTCCGCGCGCCTGGTCCTGGCAGATGGAACGTTGGCGGCGTGGGCGGCTGCCACGCGCCGCGCGCCTTGGCTTCGGCCAGGGCAACGGCGTCGGCCTTGGCGTCGGTCAGCAGCCGCTCGCGGTCCAGCGTGATGGCGTCCTCCTTGCGCATGAAGCGGTAATCCTGCGCCTGCGCGGCGCTGGTCGAGACAGTGGCTGTGGCGATCAACTCGAAGGCGCGGCGCACGGGCGGGAATGGCCCTTTCTCGCGGGTTTTGCTCCATCGTGCCAGCATCTCTTTGCAGCCGCCGCCAGCAGGCAGCAAGCCCACACCCGTTTCGACCAGGCCGATGTAGGTTTCGGCGGCCAGCCGCGCTTTGGAACTGTGCATCACAATCTCAGCGCCGCCGCCCAGCGTGCGGCCCGCCGCCGCGACGACGACGGGCGTCTGGCTATATTTCATCGCCATGTTCAGGTCTTGCAGCCCGCGCACCTGCTGGTCGATGACCTCCCACTGCCCTGTTTTGGCGGCCATCACCAGCGCGAAGATGTTGGCCCCGGCAGAGAAGTCGGGTGCCTCGTTCCCGATGACCAGCGCGCGGAAGTTTTTCTGCGCCTCTTCCAACGCCTGCGCCATCATCTTGCCCATATCCTCATCGAGCGCGTTCATCTTGGCGTGGAACTCGACACAGAGCACGCCATCGCCCATATCGAGAAGGCTGGCCGAGGCGTTCTCAGCAACGATCTGGTTGTTTTTGCGCAATGTCGCCAGTCGGACCAGTCCCTCTTCGCCCGTCACTGGCTGGAACGTTCTGGCGCTGAAGTCGAAGTAGCGCTGCTGGCCTGTCTGCGTTTCGGGATAGAAGCGCTGTTCCGGTGTCGCCAGCACGTCCTTGAGCAGCTGCGGCAGCGGGCGGCCTTCGCGCTGCATGCGTTCTGCCGTCCATTCCGCGCCCAGCGCGTCCCAGCTTTCAAACGTGCCTTGCTCCCAGTTGAAGCCCCAGCGCATCGCCCGATCAATGTCCACGATGTTATGCGCGATTTCGCTGGCGTGTTCGGCAGCGTAGGCCAGGGTGTCGGCGGTCACTTCCCAGGCCAGCGTGCCCGCGCGATCATCGCTGCTCATGATGATTTTGGCGCGCTCGGAGACATCGGGGTTGTTGCGCGCCTTGCCAATGGACTCAAAGCGCACCTTGTCCTGCGGGTGATATTCCAGGGTGGCCGGGTCGATCACCAGAATCTGGGTCTGGCCCTCGGCGTCCTTGACACGCTTGTAAAAGCCCTGGCCGCCTTTTTCGCCGGTCCAGCCGCGTTTGACCATCTCGCGCACGAAGTCGGGAATCTTGAAGACCTCGCGCTGCGGGTCGTTGGGCAGGTTCTCGTAGAGGTTATCGGCGACATGCACCAGCGTATCAATTCCGGCGATGTCGGCGGTGCGGAAGACGGCAGACTTGGCGCGGCCCAGTGGCTCGCCAAAGATAGCGTCCACCTCTTCGATCTTATAACCTTCATCCAGCGCGTGGCGGATGGTCACGCAGAAACCATAGCTGCCCAGCCGGTTGGCGATGAAGTTCGGCGTGTCTTTGCAGACAACGATGCCCTTGCCCAGGCGTCCCGCGCCAAACGCTTGCATGAACGCCAGCAGCGCGGGGTCGGTGTGTTCGCCTGGCACAAGTTCCAGCAGCTTGAGGAAGCGCACCGGGTTAAAGAAATGGGTAATCAAAAACTGACGCTGGAACTTCTCGTTCCGTCCCTCCAGCAAGAGCCGCGCCGGAAGGCCGGACGTGTTAGAGGTGATGATGGTGTTTGCCCCAAGTATCGGCTCGATCTTGTCGTACAGGTCGCGCTTGATGTCCAGCCGCTCAAAGACCGCTTCAATCACCAAATCGACGCCCGAGAGCCTGGGCAGATCATCTTCGATGTTCCCCGGTGTGACGAGTGCCGCGCTGCGTGGGGTGTAAAAACCCGGCGCGGGCTTGGCTTTCAACTGGCGGTCGATGCCGGTGGTGGCGACGCGGCTGCGCGTTGCATGGTCCTTGCTGCCCTGGGCGTCGGTGGGTACGATGTCCATCAGCAAGGTGGGGATGCCGACGTTCGCCAGATGCGCGGCGATGCCAGCGCCCATGACGCCCGCGCCGATGACGGCTGCGCGTTCAACGTTGTAGGTCATGTTCAAACCTCTTTCTGTTGCTCACACACAGCCTACGCGACACGCTCAAAGATGGTGGCAACGCCCTGGCCGCCGCCAACGCACAGCGTGGCGATGCCCAGCCGCTTATCATAGGTCTGGAGGTCGTTCATCAGTGTGGCGATCAACCGCGCGCCGGAGCAGCCCAGCGGATGGCCGAGCGCAATCGCGCCGCCGTGGACGTTGAGCTTTTCTTCGTCGATGCCAAGCTCCTGGATGACGGCCAGATTCTGAACAGCGAATGCCTCGTTCAGTTCGATCAGGTCGATGTCGCTGAGCTTGAGGCCAGCGCGCTTGAGCGCTTTGTTGACCGCGCCGACGGGGCCGATGCCCATCACATCCGGCTCAACGCCTTGCACCGCCATCGAGAGCACGCGGGCAATGGGCTTGATGCCCAATTCTTTCGCTTTTTCTGCTGACATGACGACGACCGCCGACGCGCCATCGTTGAGCGGACTGCTGTTGCCAGCGGTGACGCTGCCACCCTTCAGGAAGGCTGGTTCCAGCGCTGCCAGGCGCTCCAGCGAGGTATCGCGGCGCGGACCATCGTCGATTTCCATCGTCTCGCCATTGGGCAGCGGGACGGGGACAATCTCGCGCTTGAAGGTACCGTTATCGGTGGCGGCAATGGCGCGCTGGTGACTGCGCAGGGCGAACTTATCTTGCGCTTCGCGGCTGATGTGGTAGCGCTGCGCCAGATTTTCGGCGGTCATGCCCATCGAGATGTAGACTTCATCGAAGCCTGGATTCTTCCTCCCTGGCTGACCGCAGATTTCGATGCCCTGCGGATTATTCACCAGTTTGGGGTTAAAGTCGGGGTTGAAGCCGCCCATCGGCACGCGCGACATGCTTTCGATGCCGCCCGCAACATAGGCATCGCCCATGCCCAGCAGAATGTTCTGCGCGGCCATGTTGAAGGCTTGCAAGCTGGAGGCGCAGAAACGGTTGACCGTGACGCCGCCAGCGGTATAGGGCAGGCCCGCCAGCGCCGTCACGATGCGGGCGACGTTCATGCCCTGCTCGCCTTCGGGCGTGGCGCAGCCCAGAATCACATCTTCAATCAAACTCAAATCAAGGTTCGGCACGCGGCCAACAGCGGCGCGCACCGCCAGCGCGGCCAGATCATCGGCGCGCACATCGCGCAAGCTGCCCTTGACGGCGCGCCCAATCGGCGTGCGCACGGCGCTGACAACAACGGCATCAGGCATGGGAAGTGGCTCCTTTGCGTAACAAGTCCCCAGGCAGCAGCGCCTGGGGACGAAAGATTTTTAGACTAAGCAACCAGCGGGTAGCCGCCCTTGTCGACGACCAGCGCGGCGATCTCGCGCTGGAGGGCGACGGCGTTCAGGTCGTAATCGCCCAGATAGGCGCGCACCTGCGCCAGTTCGGCGCGCAGTTCGTCGCCCGTGGCGATGGCTTGCAAAACGCGCTCCAGGTTGGCGCGCATATTCGTGAAGAAGCGCCAGAGCGTCAACTGCGCAAGCTTCGTATGCACCTGCGCGTTCGGATCGCCCGCCCGGTGAGCCATCAACGCGCGCGCCAGAGCGCTGTCGGTGGCGTACAGGTCGATCAACAGATCGGCGGCATACTCCATGAACTCTTCTTCCTGCTCCATCGCCGCCATGAACTTGAGCGCGCCTTTGGTGACGGTGTAGATGCTGGCGCGCTTGGCGCGTTCCAGCGCGTTTACCGCGTCGCGCAGGTCGGCGGGCGTGTCATCGGTGGCGAACTCGGATGCCTGACCGCTCTTGACCTCGGCCTCGGCAGCGCCATAGGCTGGCATCAGATCGATGCGGCCACCCATGGCGCGGCGGAAGAGTGTGCCCACCGAAAGCAATCGATTGATCTCGTTGGTCCCTTCGAAGATGCGGGTAATGCGCGCGTCGCGATAGGCGCGCTCAATCGGATATTCCTGCATGAAGCCGTAGCCGCCGAAGATTTGCACGCCTTCATCGACGCAGCGCGCGGTGGCTTCGGTGCCGAAGACCTTGGCAATGGCGGCCTCGATGGCATATTCCTCGATGGCAGTCAACTGCGCTTGATGATCCTCGCCCGCGTGGCGGCGGGCGACCTCGACCATGCCCACCGTGCGATAGGCCAGGCTTTCGGCGGCGTAGGCGTCGGAGGCCATATGCGCCAGCTTTTTCTTGATCATGCCAAAGGAGTTGAGCGGCTTGCCAAAGGCTTTGCGCTCGCTGGTATAGGGCGTCGCCAGCGCCAGCGCGCCCAGGCAGCTTGCCGCGCCGCCCGCGCCCAGCTTGAGGCGGCCAATGTTCAGGATGTTGAAGGCGATCTTGTGGCCCTTGCCCACTTCGCCCAGCACGTTCTCGACGGGCACCTTGACGTTATCGAAGTAGACGCTGACGGTGGATGAGCCTTTGATGCCCATCTTCTTCTCTTCGGCTCCGGTGGAGACGCCGGGCCAGTCGCGCTCGACAATGAAGGCGGTATGCTTGGTGTCATCGACCTTGGCAAAGACGATATAGACGTTGGCGAAACCGCCGTTGGAAATCCACTGCTTGCCGCCGTTGAGGATGTAATGCTTGCCATCTTCGGAGAGCGTGGCGCGTGTCTTGATGCCCATCGCATCGGAACCGTTGCCCGGCTCGGTCAGGCAGTAGGCGCTGATCAGTTCGCCGGTCGCCAGGCGCGGCAGATACTGCTCTTTCTGCTCGTGCGTCCCGTAATAGACAATCGGCAGCAGGCCGATGGTGGTTTGCGCGCCCATGGCGACGGCAAATGAGCCTTCTTTCTGCTCGGCGGCCACGATAGTACTGACGATCAAGCCAAGATCAGCGCCGCCGTACTCTTCCGGGATATCCACAGAGAGCAGGCCCTTCTCGCCCGCCTTCTTGACGAGACCAGGCATCAAGCCAGGTTCCTGGTGCTGAATGTCGTCGGCCTTGGGCAGCACTTCGCGCTCGAAAAACTCGCGCGCCGTGTCGCGAATCAGCCGCTGTTCCTCATCGAACTGTTCGGGTGTCAGGAACTCGGCCTGGGTGACAGGCGTCAGCAAATAGTTCGCGCCTGTCTGCACTTTGATTTCTGTAGCCACTCGTTTTCCCCTTTGAAAGCTGAACTAGAAAACTCTTCCATCGATCAGGCGCTTCTGGCGCGCTTTGCTGCTTCTTCTTCGCGCAGTGCCCGGCGCAGCACTTTGCCGATCATCGTCTTGGGCAGTTCGCTGCGGAACTCCACCTGCTTGGGCACTTTGTAGGCTGCCAGCCGCTCCTTACAATAGGCGATAATCTCTTCTGCTGTCGCCTGCTGCCCTGGCTTGAGTACAAGAAACGCCTTGGGCGCTTCGCCGCGATAGTCATCGGGGACGCCCACCAGCACCGCTTCGGCGACCTTCGGATGGGCATACAGTACCTCCTCCACCTCGCGGGGGAATATCTTATAGCCACTGGCAATGATCATGTCTTTGGCGCGGTCCACAATGGAGAAAAAGCCGTCCTCGTCCATGATGCCAATATCGCCGGTATGCAGCCAGCCGCCGCGCAGCATCTGCGCCGTCTCTTCAGGCCGATTCCAATAGCCCTGCATAACCTGTGGCCCGCGAATGCAGACCTCGCCGGGCTGCCCGGGAGGCAGCATGTCGCCGGTCTCGGGGTCTTGAATGGAGGCGTCGGTATCGGGGAAAGGTAGCCCGATGCCTGGCCGCTGCTCCCCATCGAGCGGGTTGCAGTGGGTGACGGGTGAGGCTTCGGAAAGGCCATAACCCTCGACGACCTTGCCGCCGGAGAGGCGTTCAAAGTTGGCCTGCACTTCTTTGGGCAGCGGCGCAGAGCCACTGATGCAGATACGCACCGAGCGAATGCTGCCGCCGTGCCGCTCGATCTCGCTGGCAACGCCCAGATACATGGTGGGCACGCCGGGGAAGATGGTTGGATGATACTTTTCGATCATCTTCACGGCGTCTCTGGCTTTATAGCGCGGCATCAAGACCAGCGCGGAGCCGCTCCAGATGCCGGTATTCATCGCGACGGTAAGACCATAGGAATGGAAAAAGGGCGCGGCGCACAGGATGACTTCGGGCTTTTTCGCCTCCTCCGTCCAGGCCCAGGACTGTATGGCGTTTGCCAGCAGGTTGCGATGGGTCAACATCGCGCCTTTGGAAAGGCCCGTTGTCCCGCCGGTATATTGCAACACGGCCAGATCGTTTGGCCCTGCCGCGGCGGGCAGCTTGTGCAGCGAGAACCAGCGCTCGTCGTGCTTGCCGATCAAGTCTTTGAACTGGTGAACCATGGGGGCGTCGCGCAGTTCCTGCCGGGAGGGCAGCGGCTGTTTGGCGCGGCGCTGCTGCAAGAGATAGCCTGCTGCCAGCACAGGCGGCAGGTAATCTTGCACGCCAGCCACGATGACCCGTTTGACTGGCGTTTTATCGCGCACATGCAGCAAGCGATGATACACCAGATCGAGCACGACGATGGTTTCTGCGCCGGAATCGGCAAGCTGATGTTGCAATTCCGGCTCGGTATAGATGGGATTGGTAGGGACGACCACCGCTCCCGCTTTCAGCGCGCCAAAGAAGGCAACGGGAAACTGCGGGATGTTGGGCAGGCAGATCGAAACGCGATCACCTGGCTTCACGCCCAGGTCAATCAGCGCGGCGGCAAAACGATCAGCCATCGCGCCAAGCTGGGCATAGGTGAAACGTCGGCCATAAAAGATGATGGCGTCGCGCGTGCCATAGGCACGCACCGCTTCATCCAACAGCCAGGTGAGCGGTTTGTCAGGATAGGTGAGCGTGTGAGGGACGGCGGGACCATAGTGGCGCAGCCAGGGGCGAGCATTCAGGTCTGAGGTGCTCGTCTGCGTCTGGCTGGTCGGCTGAGCGTTCGACATAGAGGCGCTCCTTCTTGGTAGACCTGCGGCTTGGCGCTGCCATAGCGCCTGGCAATACACGAGCATACAAGTGATGGCGCAATGCTGAATGAGTGTTTGTTATATGGTTAGAGTAAGAAGGGCGCGCGAATGTTTTCTGCGGCCATATGTGAATGACCGTTCAGCCTCTCAGACCTAAGAAACCAATTATTATTCATTATAAGGTGATTTCTGTGCAGATATGAATGTTGCCAGCTAACACTTTTTATGTTATACTGCCCTTAACAGCTAACAATGATAGACTTACCATTCAACACCCTCATCAGTGAATATCGCCGCCGTCGAGGCATGTCGCAGGGGCAGCTTGCACAGGCAACGCGCCTCTCGCGGACATATATCTATCACCTGGAAACGGGGCAGCGCAGCCGTCCATCGCCGCATGTGGCGCGTGTGCTGGCGCGAGCGCTGGAACTGCGCGGCGAATATCGCCGCCAGTTTTTTGAGGCGTTTTACGAATTGACCGGCGAACATGCCGAAGACACCACTGAGGAGCGCGAACTGCTGGACCTCAACGATCTGGCGGCGCTGATGGTGCAGAACATTTCGTATCCCGCGCACAATCTGGATCGCCTCTGGTATATTCGTTCGTGGAATCAACCGGCTGCCGAACTCTTTGAACTGGCGACATACGGCCTGGCAGCGCGTGGCGCGCCGCCGACGCATCTGCTGTCGATCATCTTCGACCCGGCCTCGCGCGGGCGGTTTCGCCCCTGGGAGGGTCTGGCGCGCCGCCTGCTCAGCGACTTCAAGTTCAACGTCAGCGCCTACACCTATCTCCCCGAATATCGCACACTCTGGCATGACCTTCGCCGTCTGCCCGACTTCACGCGCATTGCCCGCTCTTCTGAACCGGGCGGTGTTCCCGCGCCCAGTTTTGTCTTCGAGATTCGCCACTCGCGCCTCGGCTGGCTGACGCTGCGCACCTCGCTGACGGTCTTCAGCGGCGCGCCGGAGTATCCCATCGTCAGCTATATTCCTGGCGACCAGGCGGCGCTGAAGACCTTTCAAGATTCTGGCTGGCATCGCGAGGGACCAAGGCCATCGGGCGTGTAAGCTTATCCCTGCGGTCCGTTGCGATTGAAGGGATTCCCGCCTTTCTGCATCATCTTGATAAACTGGTGCATGGCATAGAGGTCTTCGGCGCTGACATCCTGGCCCAAATCTTCGCGGATAGTTTTAATCATGTTGACCATGGCCTTGACCTCTTCGGCGGCCACTTGCCCTTGCACCTGCGCATCCAACACAGGTGAAGGCGTGTACGAGCCACGCCAGAAAATGCGCTCTACGACCAGGCCATGACTGTTGAGGATTTCGTTGGCAGCCTGCACAACGGTAGTGCAGAAGCCTTCGCGGATGCGGTTGTCTTTCAATTGATCGGAAACATAGCTCAGGGCCAGTTCGCGCGCCATGCGGATGATGGTCTGCTCCACCAGCTTTTTACGATAGTCATCCGTCATCAGCGCCATTTCGCGCACCTTATCACCAACGCGGCCCTCGACATCGTTTCTGATCTTCCAGGCAATTTCGAGATTGCAGTTTGGCTTCTGCCCATCGGCGGTGACGAACTGGGGCACCCGCAGTTCCAGCATTTCTTCGGCAACCGAGATTTCTCGCTCGATGCGATCAAGGCCGGGCATCAGGAAGATATAGCCCGATCTGGCAATATGATGAAAGACCTCCAGGCGAAAGATGACGGGGCGCTTGGGTTCGCTGACGGCCACCATAGCCACCTTCCACAGCGCTAAAATAAACGCGACCCACAGCGGCAGCAGAAAAAAAACCGTCCAGGGATAATAGAAGATGAACACCAGGCAGATACATAGGGCGACAAAGCAGAAAATACGATACGTGGTCATAGTCTCTCAGCCCTCAAACCGGCGAACACTACCAGCGCTGGTCACACAACAGCATATCCTATGCCGGATTTGGACCCAGATTTGCTACCTGGCGCGCAAAACCCGTTTGGGACTTTTGGCAAAAGAGGCAACATTCACCCTGGTTTCAACGTCTTTCTAACAAGACGACAGTGGGAGGGGCTGATGCGCTGGCAAGGTTCTTGCATGGTCAGCTTGCAGCGGCAAGGGATGGCCGCTCCATTGCCAAAAGTCCTACCCACTGGCGTAACGAATGGTCGCCCGTTACCTTTTAGGTGACGCCGCGTTGTAGCGTGCAGGAAACTTTCCACAAGCGTAAAAGGCAAATCACAATGTGGTGATACTTTCGCTCTATCCGACGTAATTGAGGATAGGTGGGTGCTGATGTGAGCGGCTTGTGGAGATTATAGGTTATCCGAACGGATTTGGGAGAGGGAGGCAGCGAGGTGGCTGCGCTAGAAATGATCGTATCTATCGGCCAGCGTGAGGCTGATCACGTGTTTCATGATCTGGCCCAAAGCATCCAAAAACGTGATGTGTTGACCTATGAACATTGCCAGCGCGTGGCGGGTTACGCCGAGCGGCTGGCGCGTCGCCTGGGCTGGGACCAGGAAAGCGCGCATCAGCTTGCGCTGGCCGCGCTGGTGCATGATCTTGGGAAAACCTGGCTGGGCAACGATATTCTGCTCAAAGAGAGTGCGCTTTCGCCAGAGGAGCGGCTTCAGATGCAGCGGCATCCGCTGATGGGTGCGCAGATGTTGGCAGGCTATGGTCTTGATCTGTTTTTCATCGAGACCGTGCTCTACCATCATGAAACCTATGATGGGCAGGGATATCCCACGGGCCTGCATGGCGAAGACATTCCCATCGGTGCGCGTCTGCTGGCGGTGGCTGATGTCTATGATGCGCTGCTTTCGGCTCGCCCGTATAAAGCTGCGCTTTCGCCAGAAGAGGTGCAGCACTATCTGCGCGCCGAAGCTGGCCGGCGCTTCGACCCCTTTGTGGTGCAGGCATTTCTGCACTCGTTGGAGCCAGCATCTGAGCGGGTAATTACCCGGCAGCTTCCGGCGGTGTCAAAATCGTTGCGCTTCGAGATGGTAAACGTGGCCTCGTCCAAATCCAGCGCCAGGCGACCCAGTGGGCCGCTGCTGGTGGGTCAGTCCTGAGCATCACAGCTATCATTTTATCTCGTCATTTTCTTTCCGCCCGTTCTTGCTGACGGGCGGCTCTTTTTAGGGAGGGCTTATGCCGCAGGTTGATCTTTCCGAGATTACAGTGCTGGACCAGCATTGCCACCCATTTACGCGCCAGTGGTTCCGTACCAATGTGCCTTCCTTTCGCGCTTGCTTCACCGAGGGCCGCCTTCCCGTTGAGAGTTTTGTGCCTTCGCTGGTGTACTATCGCTGGGCGCAGCGTGAGATGCGTCGCGCGTTGAACCTCGCGCCGGATGCCGATGAGGAGACGATTCTGGCGGCACGAACGGCGCGGGCAGATGATTATCTGGCGACGATGATGGGTGAGACGCTCCTTGAGGGATTGTTGCTCGATGATGGCTATCCACCAACCGGTGAGGCGTTGAATGTGGCGCAGATGGGCGAGGCATGCGGTTGCCCGTCCTGGCGGATTCTGCGCCTGGAGACGCTGCTGGAGTCTTTGCTGCTGCGCTCGGCGTCGTTGGATGATGTGCTGGCTGCCTTCACTGTGGAACTGGGCGATCTGCGGGCGCGCGGGGTCGTTGCCCTGAAGAGCATCATTGCCTATCGCGGCGGGCTGGCCGTGCTTGAGCCGTCGCTGGAGGAGGCGCGGGAGGCGTTTACCACAGCCCGCGCGATGATTGCCAGGGAAGGGCGCGTTCGCCTGGCCGGGCCGGAGGCGCGAGCGCTGCTGCATTATTTCATTTATCGCGCGCTGGAGCAGGCGGCAAAACAGGAGCTAGCCATCCAGTTTCATACGGGTTTTGGCGACACCGACCAGGATTTGCTGACCAGCAATCCGGCGCTGCTGCGCCCGTTGATTCAGTCCAGCCAGGACAACTCCCTCTATCGCGGCGCGCGGATTGTGCTGCTGCATGCCAGCTATCCCTATACCCGCGAGGCGGCGTATCTGGCCTCGGTGTATCCGCATGTCTTTGTGGATGTCTCGCTGGCGAATCCATTCCTGGCTGGGATGGTGCCGTCGATCTGGCGCGAACTGCTGGCGATGGCTCCGGCGACCAAAATCCTATATGGGTCGGATAGCTCGGTGATTCCGGAGCATATCTGGCTGGGCGCGCTCCTGGGGCGGCGCTCGCTGGGCACAGCGCTGGGCGAACTGATCGATGCGGGCCTTCTCTCCACCAGCGAGGCGTTGGACGCTGCCGAGACGATACTCAACGGTGTGGCGCATGTGCTGTACGGGGTATAGCAAGCCTTTGCTATTACCGGCTATGCTCCGTCTGGCGAATCGATCTCTTTGAAGCGATAGCCCAGGCCGCGCTCGGTGAGGATGTATTTGGGGTGCGCCGGGTCGCGCTCGATCTTCTGACGGAGATAGGTGATGTAGAGCCGCAGGTAATGCGCTTCGTCGCGATATTCGTGGCCCCAGACCTTGGACAGCAGTGTCTCGTGCGTGAGCAGCCGCCCGGCATTGTTCACCAGATGATAGAGCAGGCGATATTCGGTTGGGCGCAAGGCGACTTTTTCCCCGCGCACCAGAACCTCATGCTTGCTGAAATCAATGGTCAGTTCATCATCGACGACAATCTGTGTCTTGCGTGTGGGCGAAGGCATAAACGAGCGACGCAGCAAGGCTTTCGTGCGTGACAGCAGTTCGCGCGGGCTGAAGGGTTTGGTGAGATAATCATCGGCGCCCAGGTCCAGCCCGCGAATGCGATCACCCTCCTCATTACGCACCGTCAGCATCATCACCGGCACGGTGGAAACCTCGCGGATGTGCCTGAGCGTCTCGAAGCCGTCCATGGCGGGCATCATCACATCCAGAATGATGAGATCAGGCAGGTCTTCTTTCAGGCGCTCCAGCGCTTCATAGCCATTGGCGGCCTCCAGCACGCGGAAGCCTTCCAGTTCCAGATTCATACGAATAAGATCGATCAGACGCGCCTCGTCGTCCACCACGAGGATCATCAGATTGCGTGGGTCAAGCTGGTCCATAGATTCCTCAGTATAAAGCTAGCATGCTAAAAGCAGAGCGTGTGATTGTTTTTATGCTCCGGGGCGCTGCTCCCTGGCTCCGAAGACGACGATGGGCGACTGCGCCTGCTCCATGCGCGGCAGGCTGAAAGAAAAGGTTGAACCTTTGCCCAGTTCGCTCTCCACCCGGATGTGCCCGCCGTGCGCGTCCAGAATGGCGCGGCAGATATACAGGCCCAGCCCCGCGCCCTGGGTGGTGCGCGAGGCTTTATTATCGACGCGCTGGAAACGCTCGAAGATGCGCCCCTGTTCGCGCAGCGGAATGCCCATGCCTTTATCGCCGACGCTGATCATCACAGCTTCGTCGGTGACCTGCCCTTCGATGCGAATGAGCCTGGAGTTGGGGGAGTATTTCACCGCGTTATCCAGCAGATTCAGCAGCACTTCCTCGATGCGTTCCCGGTCCGCCCAGACGGTAGGCATGCCATCGGGGAAGTGTACGCGCAGGGTATGGTTGGGGCTGCGCGCCGCGAATTTGCGCACCACTTTGCGCGCCATCTCGGCCAGGTCCAGCGGGCCGGGGTCCATTTTCAGTCCGCCCGCCTGAATGCGCGACGCCTGAAGCAGATTCGCCACCAGATGATGGAGCCGATCACTCTCTTCTTCGATGGCTTCCAACCGTCCGCGAATGGTTTGTTCGTCCCATTTGGCGTCTTCGCGCCGCAAGGTAGAGGCGTAGCCCTTGATGATGGCGATGGGTGTTTGCAACTCATGTGAGATGATCGACATAAAGGTGGAGCGCAGTTGCTCGTTTTCGCGGATGCGGGTGATATCGCGCAGGTTCAACACGCCGCTCAGCGGCTCGCCATGCGGCGAGCGCACCGCAGAGGCGGTGACGCCGATGTCCACCTGCTGGCCGTCGCGGGTGGTAATCATCATCTCGCGGTCAACGATGGGGCCGCTGGTGGCAAACGCTTGCAGCAGCGGGTCATTGTGCAGCCCCAGTTCGTTGCCCTGCGGGTCTTTGGGCCGCAGCACGTCGTAATAAAAGCGGCCCACCACTTCGAGGGTGCGCCAGCCGGTCAGGCGCTCCATTGCCGGATTGAAGCTGGTGATGCGCAGTTGGCGATCAACAGTCAGAATGCCATCGGCGCTGTAGTAGAGAATAGCCTCAAGCTGTTCCTTCTCCTGGCGGGCGCGCCGCGCTTCGATGGCGTTGCGCACGGCTCCCGCAGTTTGGGCGGCATAGGCCGCGCTGGCGCGTCCCGAACGCGCCATAGGAACGGTGGTAATCCACTGCTCGCCCAGGATATGCAGCATGCCCACGTTGCCCTGGCTGTCGCGCAGCACCAGCGTCAGCACGGCCAGCGGGCGCTGTGGAAACAGGTCTTCCAGGTGAGCCGGATAGGTTCCTGGCAGGAGGATGGTGCCATTGAGGGCTTCTTTTGGCCCCAGGTTGTCGACACTCCAGAGCAGGTACTTCCAATCGTTGACACGCTCCAGCACATCTATCAGCGTGCGGGCGTCGTCCTCTTCGATATTGACCATCACCGGACTGAGCATGCCCACCGGGTCCAGGTGATCGGCCAGCACGAGGATGCCCGCGCGTCCGCTGAACAGGTCGATGGCCCCGCGCAGCAGGCTGCCCAGGGCGTCATCAATGGGTATCGCTTTGTTGGGTGTGGAGGTAGGTACGGTCATCGAGCAAATGATCAGGCAGGTAGCTGGAAAGATGGCTCCGCGCTGCTGTTGTCTCTTATGAAACGCTAATAGACTTCCTACGTTATTTTAACACACAATCTTCTGGAATCGAAATTGGAAAGAGATATGCGTGCCTGGCGGTTGCACGCTGCTGAAGGCGTCGTTCCAACGAATGCCGGAACGACGCCTCTTGCTATCATGAGGCTAGCTGTTGATGATGCCGTGCGTGCCATCAAGCTCTTCCTTGGGGTCACGCAGCATCAATTCAATCACGCCCTGGCGGGCGTTCTTGCCCTCGAACAGAACAGCATAAATGGTAGCAGTGATGGGCATCTCCACGCCGTAGCGCTCAGCCAGTTCACGGGCGGCTTTGGTGGTGGTGACGCCTTCGGCCACGCTCTTCATACCGGCCAACACGTCATCTAGTTTGCGCCCTTTAGCAATCTCCAGCCCGACATAGCGATTGCGGCTGAGCGGGCTGGCACACGTGGCAATCAGGTCGCCCATGCCCGCCAGCCCAATGAAGGTCAAAGGATTCGCGCCGCAGGCGATGCCCAGCCGGGCAATTTCGGCCAGGCCACGTGTCATGAACGCGGCCTTGGCATTTTCCCCATAGCCCCAGCCATCGCAGGCTCCCGCGCCCAGCGCAATGATGTTCTTGAGCGCGCCGCTCAACTCGACCCCGATGACATCGCTGCTGGTGTAGACGCGGAACGTCGCAGTATTCAGGGCTTCGCGCGCTGCCTCGGCCACGGCGCGATCTCTGGCGGCAATCACGGCAGCACTGGGCAGCCCCTTGGCGACTTCCCGGGCAATGTTGGGGCCGCTCAGCATGGCGATGCGTTCGCGCAGCCCTTCGGGCAGTTCTTCAGCCATGACCTCGCTCATGCGTTTCAGGCTGCCGATCTCCAGCCCTTTGCTGCCGCACAGCAGGATGGCGTCTGGCGCGACAGATGATGCAATGGCCCGCACGTTTTCACGCAGGCGCTGGGCAGGTGTCACCAGCAAAACCAGTTCGCGGCCCTCTACCGCCTCGCCTATCTTGGTGGTCACGCGCAGCGAGAAGGGAAAGGGGATATCAGGCAAAAAGTCGCGATTTTCGCGGTCACGCTCCATGGCCTCGTCGCGTTCCGCTCGATGTTCCCAGAGCGTCGTCTCAAAGCCCTTGTTTGCCAGCAGAATTGCCAGAGTGGTGCCCCAGGCGCCCGTGCCAATCACGCCGACTCGTCGCATGGTTCCTCCGCAGCGGATAGAGTAGGGTTGGTGCAGCCAAAAGCGTCGATGTGCATAGTCGCCATCCTTCCGTAAGCCGTTTGCTGCGCTGCTCAGGCAGGCTTTCGTGTAGGCCCATTATACTGCCATTGGGCATGAGGATGCCAGCGTGCTTTGTGGGCTGTTCAAAAGAGGCATGCCCTGTGCAGGGGGTAGGCTGAAGGCCGATTGGATGCTATAATCTATATAGGGTGAAGACAAGTATGGCCGCGCGGCCATGCGCTGATGAAGGGTTGTTGCTTGTGACCTGGAAGTTGTTGATTGAGCGCGGAAACCTGGGTTTCAGCGCTGCCCATTTTATTACCTTCGATGACCAGACCGCTGAGCCGCTGCACGGCCATAACTATGGCGTGCGTGTGGAAGTGGCGGGTGACCTCAATCCCCACAGCTACGTTCTGGATTTTGTGGCCCTCAAAACGATCACTCGTGACATCTGTAAGGAACTTGATCATCAGTTTTTGCTGCCGCGCCAGAGCAAGCATCTGAAGATTGCCGAGCGCCCTGGTGAATGGGAGATTCGCTTTGGCGATCAGCGCTATCTGCTGCCGCGCCCCAGCGTGGTGGTCCTGCCTGTCGATAATGCCACGGCAGAACGGCTGGCCGAATATCTGGCCGGACGTATCAGTGAACGCCTCCGTTCACTGAATGTGACCAATCTGGCAACGATCACTGTGGGGGTGGAAGAAACGGAGATGCAAACGGCATTTTATACTCTTGATCTCCGGGTGTAGGCGCTCGAACAGAGTTCTGCGCCCTGATCTATAGATCAGCTTTATTTACTGTAGTGTAGTGCGTTGCTTAGCGGGGCCAACGATGCCCCCAGTATACGGCCAATGCAGGCTACATTCCCAAGGAGGTTTGAACCAGTGGCTGTTGAAGTGCTCAATCCCTATGAGGTAGCTGTCGCCCAATTCGATCAGGCTGCGGAACTCTTGCATCTGGATGATGATTTACGAGAGGTGCTGCGTCGCCCCAAGCGCGAGCTTTCGGTGAACTTTCCCGTGCGCCTGGACAGCGGCAAGGTGAAGATATTTTCGGGGTACCGGGTGCAGCATAATATCAACCGAGGCCCGGCCAAAGGTGGCATCCGCTACAGCCCAGATGTCTCGCTCGATGAAGTGCGGGCGCTGGCGATGTGGATGACGTGGAAGTGCGCCGTGGTGGGTATTCCCTTTGGTGGAGCGAAGGGCGGCGTCATTGTGGACCCGCGCGAACTATCTCAAAGTGAATTGGAACGGCTGACCCGCCGCTATGCCACTGAAATCTCGATCTTGATTGGTCCCGATAGCGATATTCCCGCTCCGGATATGAACACCAATCCGCAGGTAATGGCCTGGATCATGGATACGTATTCGATGCATCACGGCTATTCGATTCCGGCGGTGGTGACAGGCAAGCCTATCTCTATCGGCGGCAGCGAGGGCCGCATGGAGGCGACGGCACGAGGGGTGCTGGTGGTGACACACGAGGCCGCCAGAGACGCGGGCATCCCGCTGGAGGGCGCAAAGGTGGTGGTGCAGGGCTTTGGCAACGTCGGCTCGATCAGCGCGCGGTTATTCCATGAGGCTGGGGCAAAAGTGATCGGACTGAGCGATCTCTACGGTGGGGTCTATAATCCACATGGCATCGATGTGACCCGCGCGCTGCGTTATTCGCAGGAGCATGGCCGGCTGACGAATCTGCCAGAGACGGAGCCAATCAGCAACGCCGATTTATTAGAACTGCCCTGCGATATTCTGGTTCCGGCGGCGACAGAAGGGCAATTGACCGGGCGCAACGCCAGCCGCATCACGGCCAGGCTGATTGTTGAGGCAGCTAATGGGCCAACCACCCCGGAAGCCGATGCCATTTTCAATGATCGTGGTATTCCGGTGATTCCCGATATCCTTGCAAATGCGGGCGGCGTGACGGTCAGCTACTTCGAGTGGGTGCAAGACCTTCAGCGCTTCTTCTGGGCCGAACAGCAAATTAACACCGAACTGGAGCGTATCATGCGCCGCAGCTACCAGGCTACCTATGACAAGGCGAAGAACGTAGATGTGAGCATGCGCATGGGCGCGTATTTGCTGGCGGTGACGCGGGTGGCCGAGGCGACCGCCGCCCGTGGCATCTATCCGTGAGTGAGCCAAATAGCCCACGCTTTTTTGGGCAGGTTCTCCTTGTTTGCTGTAGATTGTGTTTATATGTGTCTATCAGGTGCCGGGACCAATCGGTTCCGGCACTCTGTATGCTATATCTTTTTCTGGCAGGTCTGGCCCAACGATTCCCTTGACAGGGGTTCTGGTGAAAGTGTAGGCTTTGCAGCATGAAGCTCAGTTTCTCAACGGCATCTTTCTATCACTTACCCTTACGCTTCACCCTTGGTGTGGCGCGTGATCTCGGCTTCGATGGTGTGGAACTCGTCGTAGGGCCGGAATACCTCCTGTTCGGGGAGCGCCGGACGCGGGAACTCTTGACCAGCATGGGAGTGACACCACTCAGCTTGCACCCCCCGCTGCGGCGCATGCCTGGCTGGCCGATCAACCATGTGAAGAATGTGCTGCGCGCGGTGGAAGCAGCGCGGACGTTCGATTGTGAAGTGGTGGTCATTCACGCCACTGATGCCTGGCAAGAGGGCAATCGGCGCTGGCGCGAATATGCGGCGGCTATGAAGGCCGCCCAGGCGGCAGAAGGACCGCCGATTACGATTGCTGTTGAGATCAGCCAGTTTACCAAACGCAGGTGGCGCGAGGCCATGGACGATGTGGATACGGTGCTGCGCTTTGTGGAAGATCAGGGCGAGCAGGTAGGGATTACGCTGGATACGGCGCATACGGGCGCGAACGGCGATGGCCTGCTCGAACTCTACGCGAAGGTGCGCCCGCGCCTGCGCAACATCCATCTGAGCGATTGGCTGCTGCGCGGCGGGGACCATCACACGCATCTGGTGCCAGGCGAGGGCGCGCTGCCTCTGGCCGAGTTTTTGGGTGTGCTGGCCCGCGATGCCTATGCCGGGCTGGTGACCTTGGAAGTCAGCCCGGTGCATCTGCATGCCTGGAGTCTGCGCCAGGGCCGCGCCCTCCTGGCGGAATCACTGGATTTTGTGCGCGCCAATCTATCAGCGACTGAGCAACGACAGCACAGCGTTTCGCTGGAGGAAAGCGCGCGCAGCCAGCAGGTGTGAACTCTATCGGTTCGATCAAAGAGAGGTGCCAGGATACAAAAGACATGCTGCATGAGGCGCAGGAGGAGAGTGCATGTTTCGTCGGCTTGAATCACTTTTTGCTGCCCTGGGGCTGCTGGCGGCCTTTGGCGGGGCTTATTACTTTGCCGATGTGGGCAAGATGACACTGGTGAATATCTGGAGCGGTCTGGCTGTGCTGGCTGCGGCGTTCACTTTTTTCGGTATCTCCTCATCCATTCACGGCCACCAGGCGCATACGCGGCTCTCGGTCTTTGTGGGCTTCTTGCTGTCGCTGGGGGTGGCACTGTATGTGCGCTCGACCTATCCTGCGGCGCAATACTCCTTTCTCCCCGAGGCAGGGCTGCTGTTGTTGACGCTCATTTGCTCAGAGATGCGTGTGGCACTCAAAGAGCCTGATCGTCGCAAACCGGAGCACGTTGGCGCTGCCCGCCACCAGGGGGCGCATCGCCGTCGCTAGGGTGCAAGCTGTCTTCAGGCTGCTGCTTGTGTCGTTTCTCGTTGGTGGTTGAAGCAGTCAGGCTCTGCCGCTCTGTGCCGCTTCCAGCCAGCGCTCTCCATGCAGCGCGTGGCTGAGGATCATGCCTTCGCGGATGCCGCGCTGGCTGATCTCCATGACTTCGGCTTGCATGTGGTCCATCATCGATGCCAGGACGACCGCGCCCGCGCCAAGGATGCGGGCACGCTGGCCCTCCACCGCGTGGCGGTCCGCCACTTCCTGGGCTGGCAGCGCTGTCAGTGCTGTGATAGCCTGTTCAACCTCCGCTCGTGAGAGGTTGGCTCGTTCTCCGGGCACATGCAGCGCCTGGCGCGCAAAATAGAGCAACGTAGTTGCTGTGCCGCCGCAGGCGATCAGAAGATGGGTATCTTGCGCCTGTGGAAGCGCCTGTGCTCTCAGCACTGCCTCGGTCTCGCGGCGCACGGATTGGAGTTCGTCAAGCCTGGGCGGGTCCGAACGGACAAAGCGGTCATGCAGCCCACCAGAGCCAAGCGGCAGGGAGCGCCTCCAATTCAGACGGCGTCCACGGCCCAGCACCAGTTCCATGCTGCCACCGCCCAGGTCGGCTACAGCTACTGGCTGCTCCGGTGAGAGGTTGCGGTCACTGATAGCCCCCCAGAAGGTAAGCGACGCTTCTTGCTCGCCACTGATGACGGGTATTTCCAGCCCTAGCTCGGTCTTCGCGCCTGTCAGAAACTCAGGCCCGTTGGCGGCTAGGCGCATGACCTCGGTTGCCGCGCACAGAATGGTCTGAGCACCCGAGGCCGTCGCCAGATTGCGCAAGCGCCGCAGCGCTGCCATACCGCGCTCGGCGCGTTCGGGCGCGATGCGCCCGGTGGCGCTCACTCCAGCGCCCAGACGCACGAACTCCAGTTCATCGGCCAGCACCTCCAGGGTGCTGCCATCGCTCAGGCGAGGAATGGCGACGACCAGATGAATCGTATTGCTGCCTACGTCTATGGCTGCCACCGGCTGATTGGGCGCTGAAGAAGCTTGCTGTTCCATGGCTGTCCTTTAGAGAATGTTGCTCTGCTGATTTAGAGGCCACTGCGTTGATGCATGTTCCTTGATGAGGCCGCTGCATCCCAGGTCTTCAGACGTGGGTTAGGCAGCCAACGCTTGACATGATTCCATCCTAACTATAGAATATCATTAAGAACAAAAGTTCTAAACTGAAACACAAGGTGGTCTCTCGCCTGAGCTTCAGAACGCCTTGCGAGCGCTCGGGAAGGCTCATAAGCCCCCCTTTCCAGGCGAAGTGCTGGGCGTAGGAGCAGTACGTGCGGGCTCAGCAGAAGGAGGCAGTGCGTGCCGAAGAACAAGACGTTCAAATACCGCTTGTGGTATGTCACCTTCTCGTGTGTAGTGTCAGAGGATGCCCCGTTGCCACCATCCAAGGCAGCGGTTGGGCTGGACCTGGGTGTGTTGTACTTCGCCACCTTATCTACAGGCGAGCATATCGAGAACCCCCGGCACTATCGCAAAGGGCTGAAGCACATCCAGGCGCTTTCCCAGATCAAGGACCGCCGCAAGAAAGGCTCCCATCGTCGGAAACGCGCCGCGATAGCCCTGGCACGTGCCCATCGCAAGGTCCGCAACCAGCGCGTGAACCATCATCACCAACTCTCCCGTCGCTTGGTGAACGGGTACGGGCTGATCGCGATGGAAGATTTGTCCATCCTGAACATGACTGCCACGCCCGAACCCAAGCCCGACCCAGAGCATGAGGGCCAGTATCTGCCCAACGGTGCGGTAGCCAAGGCGGGACTCAACCAATCCATCTTAGATGCTGGCTGGGGCCAGTTCCAACAAATGTGCATCGTCAAGGCTGAGAGGGCCGGACGGCGCGTGGTGTTGGTCGACCCCCGCATGACAAGCCAGTTATGCAGCCAGTGTGGTGCAGTGGTCCACAAGACATTGGACCCGCGCTGGCATTCGTGCGAGTGTGGCGCGGAACTGGACCGTGACCATAACTCGGCGATTACCATTTTGTCTCGGGGCCAGGAAGTGGCCCACAAGGGTACGCTCCTGTAGAAGCCTCTTGCTTTTAGGCAAAGGTGCTTCACTATGGGCAGGCGTGGGCATCAGGCGCAAGCACAAGGACAACAGGGTAAGCGAGCGATGAACAGACTCATGACTGAAGAAAGCAAGTTGCCGACGCGAATCTGGAAGAAAAAGACTTGACATTGAAGAAGCTATGCGGTAATATTGAAGATGTCCAATGCACTTTTGCCGAAGTGGCGGAACTGGCAGACGCGCTACGTTCAGGGCGTAGTGTCCACAAGACGTGGGGGTTCAAATCCCCCCTTCGGCACCAACGCTGTCCAGGTGGCAGCGTTTTTTGAGGAAGGGTCGCATAGAGGCCTAGTGCGGCGGTTTGCTAAACCGCTAAGGGTTAACGCCCTTCGAGGGTTCGAATCCCTCCCCTTCCGCTGAGCCTAGGTGGGTAGCTCAATTAGGCAGAGCAGCGGTCTCCAAAACCGCAGGTTGCAGGTTCGATTCCTGTCCCACCTGCCCACATCAGCCCGCCTCACGGCGGGCTTTGTATTTTTCTGCATATTGCCCTGCACACGATCCCCCTTTTTTGACGCCAATTCTGACGCCAGTCAGTTCAGAAGAGCCTCCGTAGTATCTGTGGGAGTGATGGAGTGAGTCCTTGAGCTATGAGCGGGAACCCGGGAACCCGTCTGAACGTCCTTTCTTTTGAAAGGAGGGTCTTTCGATGCACTATCTACGGAGCATTCCATTGCTCGCGCTGCTTGGGCTGGTTCTGGCCGTGCTGGCTGGATGCGCTCCAGGGGGGAGCGCAGGAACCACAGGAAACGCTGGATCAGCAGTGAACTCGCCAGTAAGCTCGCCAACGGGAACGGCCACCGCGACTCCTCCCGTGGGAAGGACCCCATCAGCAGGGCCGCCGACTGCTGGCGCGGTCACCTTGGTTCTCAACCAGACCTCCTATGGGTCGAATGACACCATTCATGTCACTATTCGGAACGGGCTGAAAACCACGATCTATACGGCTGACCATCGCACGGATTGCATGCTGGTGCAACTGGAACGCCAGAGCGCTGACACCTGGCAAGCGGTGGCGCCGTGTCGGCTCGAAATTGTGACCAAGATCGTTTCCCTGGCGGCTGGCTCCTCGACGCCTCAACTGCTTGCCCCCGTCAGCACCAGCCCAGGCTCCGGAGGTTCCTGGCCTGCGGGTACCTACCGCATTGCTTTCGGGTACGGGGCGGGCAGCCAGGCAGCGCTCACACAGCAGACCGTGGTGTACTCTGCGACCTTTGTAGTCCGGTGAATCGCGTGGTCTGCCACACACAAGGAGACCCTCCCACCGCTTGCGCCACTCACAAGGCCGCAAACGGTGAAAGGGTCTCTTTTCCTCACTCAGAGAGTGCGGAGGCTCAGGTGGTGCCTCTCCGCCAGTTAGACCCTGGCGATAAAGGTTGCCCAGTCGCCACTAATGGAATACTGAGAGGACACCCAGATGTGGTTCGTGCTGAAGCCATCATAGGAGGCAGCTTCAAAGTCTCCCCACCGCGTGTCAAACGTCGGCGAGGGACCTTTCACAATAAACTTGGCATTCCCGATGGTCCCCAGAGGGTCTGAAGCCTTGCGAGAGACCACCATAATGCTCGGATTCAGGGTCCCACTCATGGTGTCGAAGACCATCACCAGCCGCCCATTTTTATCCTGCATCATCGCCCCAAAGGAAGCTGCCTGATCTCCAGGGAAGGCGAGGTAGCCGCTCTGGAAGAGTCCGGCGATGGGGGAGCTCGAGAAATGTGCGACCTGAATTTGGCCCCACAGGATGCCGGGCACGACATTGTTGAAGATTCCGCCATTGCTGACCGAGGTGTCCAGCGAGAACGAAATCAACCCCGCGCCGCCACCGACGCTGTAGACTGGTGTCCCGGTGATACGGGTATCGATGGTTTCGATCACCTGCGTGCCGCCTGGTTCATCCGCGTTGTTCGGCACGATATAGGTGGGATTAGGACCCAGCGTGTTGAACACGAGCGTCCCACCCAGGGTTTGGTTGGCCGGGTCATAGGCCCAGGTCACAAATCCCTCGCAGACGCTGCTCAGGCAGTTATTCCCAAACGGATCGCCATTCATATTGAACGAATTGACGAGGTACTGCACACCTGGATCATTCGCCGGAGTCGTCTCGGTCTCCACAGGTTGAATAGTATCCAGGAAGTCGGTTCCCCCTGTCACCGTCGTGGCGCTTAACCCCGTAAAGGCCACGGGCGTGACCGGTTTGCCAGCAGCCATGGTCGCCTTGTCAGCGAACTGGGCTTCGGCAAAGTCGTAGTTCCCCGTAGTGAAGTCGAACATGTTGCCGGTAAAGGCGATGGTCTTGCCGCTGAAGCCAAACTGCGTGTAGTCGGCGCCCGCGTTGACCGTGCCACCCAGCGTCATGTCAAAGCTATAGACGTGCATCACGCCTGTCTTCAGGTTGATATTTGCCACCCAATACTTGGAGAGGGTCGGGCAGTTGACGCCCACGCCGAAGGCAGCCGCTTCGACCTGCAAGGTTGCCGTCCAGAACAGGCCGGTGTTGGGATCGTAGAATGCGCGTGGGTCGGAGAGGAACGGACCTGCCGGGTCACAGTTGTTCGGCGGATTGGGCACGCCGTACCAGACCTGGTCATTGATTGGGCCGAGCACCAGTTTGCCCGAGGTATTGTAGACCGCATAGGAGGTATTGACGCCCTGCAAGACAAATTGCGGGGACGTTGCCAGGGCCATATCGGGAGGCTGGCAGCCACCGAAGTAGGGGCAAATGGTGGCCGAATCGGCCATGCCATTGAACCCGACGCTGCTCGAATTGCTGCCCGCGCCCGTTGGGGGACTCGTCAGCGCTCGCGCTTTGGGGGCGTTGGTCTCATGTGCCGCTGCCGCTTTTGCTGCCGCCAGATGGGGTGAGGTGCGTACCGGGATAAACGGATGTGTAGCGGATGATTTGGCAGCAGCGCTGCTTGCGGTTTCTTTCGGAAGCTTGAACACGTTGACCGTGCTTCCCGAGCTGGCGTGTGTCGCTCCCTTGGTCGCGTGGAGGGTGATCTTTGACGAACCGCTCTGCTGGCTCGCGCTCTGAGCGAACGCGGAGTTCGCACTGAAGACGGTGATCAGGAGGGCTGCCATAACGAGGATGGAGAAACCATATCCAGGAATATGCCTTCTGTGCACAGAAACCTCCTTGCCACAAATGGCGCCTACGACATCTGAAGAAACTTCGACCCGAAGCAGGAGGTGGCCAGCCACGCTGCAGGTCATCCTGTCGAAACAAAGGTCAGTTATTCAGGTCTTAGGCCGTGCACCTCCATGTGTCACTCCGGCAAGCGGCAGGCTCCCAGATGCGCTCTGGCATCAAGCACCAGAGCTACAGCAAGCCGAGGGGTACTGCCACACCAGGGAAAGGGAAACATTGATGAATGGGCTGAGCATGGGTGAGCGGTTCAGTTGAGGGGAGGCAAAGCGTTACGCATCCGGTCAAGCCTCCGTCCGACTCTCTTCTCCCGAGGGAGAAGAGATGGTCTTCCTTCCACGGTGGTCTGCTATTCACCCCTGCCCTGCTTGATATACGAAGGCTGGTTACAAGATGGTGGTTGGAGTAAGCCTTCAGGAAAAAGCATAAGCCAAACAGCAGGCAAAAGTCAGCAGTGCTGAGCAAACCTGGGCAGGAAAGGAGCCTTGGTAGGCGCATCCGCCTGCTCTTCATCCGGCGAAAGCACCTGTTGAGAAAAGCAGCCATGGATAGCCTATCTAGGCTAGGGAAAGAGGGGGGCTGGCCGTCAGGCTGCTCTGTCGCCAGTGCCAGAGTAGCATCTGAAGAACGTGCAGCGCTGGATGCCCGGAGAGCCGAGCATTCCTCCTGTGAAACACAAACGGGCAAGAAGACAAAGCAAGTGGTTTCTGCCATCATCACGGCGGTCTGGATGTTGCAGGGCAGAAAGCCAAGCCTGCCAAGGCTGTGCATACGGCGCTTCGGGAGCTTCCCAGCTTGGAGGCTTATAGTTTTGAGCAACGTTTCTGCCAGAAGATACATTTGAAGGCTAGAGAGGCGCGGTGTGCGGTCATGTCCTCATCACCCCAGGTCAGGACACAGTCTGCCAGGGCGTCTCCGCGCTCGCTGTTTTCCTGGCCGCCGCAGCGCCGCTGGCGTGATCCAGTGCTGTACTGCGCTTTCCTGGTGGTAAGCCTGCTCATTGGCTATCAGCTAGTCATAACGCTGCTTCGTCCGGACTGGTCCAGTGCAGTCACCGACTGGTTTCGCGCGGCTTTGTCCTGGCCGGAACTGGCGGTGGTTATCTTTGTAAGCGTCTGGCTCACCCGCGCGCGTCGGCCTGAAGCCCTGTCGGCCTGGATGGTCAGCGCCGCCATGCTGTCTTATACGATTGCTCGCAATCTCTGGTCTGTAGACGATCAATTCATCTTCCCCAACCATGTCCCGTTTCCAAGCTTTCCTGACCTCTTCTTCATCCTTCAATACCCGTTCTTTTTTCTTGCCCTTGCGCTGCTGCCTGGCGTGCCTCCCTGGGGGCCACGACTGCGGGTTATTCTGGACTGTGTACTCTTGATGGGTTCTGCGGCTGCCCTCTCGTGGTATTTCATCCTGGCCCCGCTTTATTGGCAGAGCAGAGAAGCGCTCGCTGGCAAAGCCATCAATTTGATGTACCCTCTTGGCGACCTCTGCGTCCTTTTTGGACTGACGGTGGCGCTCATCTACCGGCGCTGTCAGGTGGCCCGCGCCGTCTTATCGCTGCTGATTGTAGCGGTCATATGCCTGGTGATAGCTGACTCCTGGTCTGCCTGGCTTCTGTTGTATCCCAGCCATGTTTACCATACGGGGAATCCTCCGGATTTGTTCTGGACGGCCTTCGATTTGTTGCTCCCGCTGGCCGGGTTGGTGCAAATACGCCTCATGCAGCGCGCGTTGACCACGCCTGCGGAAAGACCTGCCGAGACGCTCGAGCACCAGGCGCACCAGCAAGAAGACTTGCGTGAAGTCTTTCGGGTGCTCGCCCCTTTTGGGGCAGCGCTGGTCGCCTGTGCGGTCATTGCGGTGCGCACCATCATTGCGCCGCAGGTCCCTATGCGCCCTCTGGGTCCAATCCTGATCATCTTTGGGCTGCTGCTGCTTGTCCTGGTGCGCCAGGGCATCACAGTGCTGGAAAATGCGCAACTGCGCCGAAAGTGGGCCGTTGCCCAGGCAGAAGAGCAGGTGCTGCACGAAACCAACCAGCGGATGGAAGCTTTCCTGGGGGTTGCCGGGCACGAACTCAAGACCCCGCTTACTACCGTTCTGCTGAGTTTGCAAGTGCTGCAACGGCGCGCGCTGCGGCAGATGTCTCCGTCGGAAAGGGCGGCGGGTGAGCAGCACACAAAGATAGAAGTGTCCCTGAGAGACCTGGAACTCCCGCTTCAGCAAGCCGGGCGATTGAATCGCCTGGTGAATGATCTGCTGGATACGGCGCGCATCCAGTCAGGACGGCTAGAACTCAATCTCAAACCGGTGGGCCTGGTGGGCATTGTGCGCGCAACCGTTGAGGAGCAGTCTCAGACGTTCTCTGAACGTCATGCCGTTCTCCATCTGCCCTCGACTCCGGTGATGGTATTCGCCGATGCCGAGCGTATTGGTCAGGTGGTTACGAATTTCCTGACGAATGCTTTCAAATACTCCCGGGAAGATAGTCCGGTGGAGCTTGGCGTAGAGATGGAGGGATCGCTGGCGCGCGCCTGGGTGCGTGATCACGGGCCAGGCTTGCTGCCTGCCGATCAAGAGCACATCTGGGAGCGTTTTTATCGTGTGCGAGGGATGGAGATACAAAGCGGGTCCGGCGTTGGCCTGGGATTAGGCTTGTATATCAGCAAGACCATCATCGAACAACATCATGGGCAGGTGGGTGTCCAGAGCATTCCGGGTCAGGGGTCGACATTCTGGTTCACCCTTGCGCTGGCCGAGTCGGCAGAAGAAGCGTGATGCGAAAGCCTGGAAACGTGAGCTATAGCGGCAGCTTGTTGCGGGCACACGTATAATGGCAAGAGCAAGCAGTCTGACCTTCTGTTCGCGGCCACAGCGCCATGCGGAGAAGATGAGGAGTCTGAATATGGAGCCGGAAGCGCAGACCCCTGGGCTGGCGTCGATCACCTTTTTGACCGGCCCGTTGGCGGGCAAGACCTTTCGCATCACCCAGGCGGTGACGACGATTGGCCGGGAGTCGGACAACGACCTGGTAGTAAAAGGCGATCTCAAAGTCTCGCGCCACCATGCCCAACTGTCCTGGCGCGATGGCTCCTGGACGGTTGAAAACCGTTCCCAAAAGGCGAAGCTGCTCGTTGACCAGCAGAGTGTGCAGCAGGCAGCTATTCAGAATGGCGCTGTTATTGGGCTGGGCGCGGAGACGACCTTTCGTTTTGTGACGTTGGCGGCTGATGAAACGAGCGCCGATGAGGATGAGACCATCCCGCTCCTTCGCCCATCTGTTCACGCCTCGGAATCATCTCCATCGCTGGCGTCCGAGATCACACTTGTTCCTGCCTCCGAAGCCGATATGACGACGATGCCCCTCGCGCCTGCGTTGGCGGAGGCAGCCGCGCCAACGCCCCAGGCCGAACCGCCGCGCAGCCCCACGAGCATGGTTCCCCGGCCTTCTCAGACACTGGTGGCCTCCTCTTTGCTGCTGGGCCTGCCCTCGTTGGAGGTCAGCAGCAACACGTCTGAGCGGCGCAAAAGCTATGTGCTTGATAAGAAGATCATCAACATTGGGCGCGATGTCACCAATGATATCGTCATCGAAGATCAGAGCGTCTCTGGTTTACATCTTCAGGTTGTGCGCGAAGGACAACAGCTTGTGTTGATTCATCCGCATCCTGAGCGCCAGCACACGGCGAACGGGCTGCTCTATCAGGGGCGCAAGATTCGCGGCGACGAGTCCTATCGCCATACCCTGGCCCGGGGCGATGTGTTCCGCATTGGTGACGAGCAAGGAACGCTGGTGACGCTGAGCTATCAGGATGGCAGCGGCGCGCAGCAGGAGCCGCTGCCGCCGATGCGCCCGATCAGGCTGGGCGAGGCCGAACTAACCATTGGGCGGCATTCGGAGAATACCGTCGTGCTGCCACATCCCCAGGTTTCGGCGCATCACGCGCGGCTGGTGCGCGAAGGCGGCGCGTATCGCATCCACGATTTGCACAGTACCAACCACATCTATGTCAACGCCCAGTTGGTGACCAATCACCTGCTGAAGATGGGGGATGAGATTCGCATTGGCCCCTATCGCCTGATCTACGAAAGTACGCACCTGACCCAATATGATGAGAGCAACAACATTCGCATCGACGCGCTCAATCTCAAAAAAGCGGCGGCGAATCAGGCGACGCTGCTGAACAACATCTCACTCTCGATTCCTCCGCGCGCCTTTGTGGCCCTGGTGGGCGGCTCTGGCGCGGGCAAAACGATGCTGCTCGATGCCCTCAGCGGCCTGCGCCCAGCCCAGCAAGGCCAGGTGCTCTACAACGGGCAGGAGTATTATCGCAACCTGGCCGCCTTCAACACGCAAATTGGCTATGTGCCGCAGGATGATATTGTTCACCGCGACCTGACCGTCGAACGCGCCTTGTACTATGCCGCGAAGATTCGGCTGCCGCGCGACTTCACCGATGAACACATCTGGCAGCGCATTGCCGAGGTGCTGGAAGATGTGGAATTGACGGAGCGGCGCGGCTTGCTCATCAAGAAGCTTTCCGGTGGGCAGCGCAAGCGCGTCTCCATTGCCTTGGAACTGCTGGCGAACCCCAGTCTCTTCTTCCTGGACGAGCCAACCTCCGGCCTTGATCCGGGGCTGGACCGCAAGATGATGGTCTTGCTGCGCAAGCTGGCTGACAAGGGACACACGATTGTGCTGGTGACGCACGCCACCAACAACATCAACGTCTGCGACTATGTGTGTTTTCTGGCGCAGGGCGGGCGGCTGGCCTATTATGGGTCGCCAGATGGAGCCAAGGAGTTTTTTGGCAAGTCGGACTTTGCCGAGATTTACACCGCGCTGGAGGCAACTGACGAGACGCCCAATCTCCCTGAAGAAGCCGAGGCGCGCTTCAAGGTCTCCCAGGCATATCAGGATGCTATCTCCCAGCCGCTCAAGCAGGCCAGCGCCGCCGCGAGCACACCCGCTCTCAACGAGGTGAAGCGCGCCAGAAGCGGCGGCTTCTGGAAGCAGTTTACCTTGCTTTCGCTGCGCCGCCTGGAACTGCTGAAAAACGACGTGCCCACCTTGCTAGTCCTGCTGTTGCAGGCGCCGCTGGTGGCGATTCTGTTGATGGTGCTGATTCGCTTTGGCCTGGGGCCGGGCATCCTGGACGGCGACAATATCATTCAATGTCAGCCACAAATCCGCACCTCCACCGGCCAGGTGCTGGTGGTGACAGGTGTCTCCACGCAGGGCGATGTGGTCAGTTGCGCACGTGTGACGACGTTCCTGCAAACCGACCCTCAAGGAATGGCCTATGCAGAGGCGCGCGGCGGCGTGAACCAGGCGCTGCAAGACTTTGAGGTGGCCGGGCATAACGGCGACGCCCAGCGGATTGTTTTTATGCTCTCGCTGATTCCGGTGCTGTTTGGCATCATCGGAGGCTCGCGCGAGATCGTCAAAGAGGTGGCAATCTATCGACGCGAGCGCGCGGTGAACCTGGGCATTCTGCCCTATATGCTCTCCAAGGTGCTGGTGTTTGGCTTGCTGGCGCTCTTCCAGATGGCTTGTGTGGTGATCATAGTAGATGTGATCGAGCCACTGCGCCAGGGGATTTTTCTGCCTGTGCTGGTGGAGACGTACATTACGCTGGCGCTGGCCGGGGTAGCTGGTGTGCTGCTGGGTTTTGTGATTTCTGCCTGGGCAGTCAACGAAGATATGGCCTCCAGCCTGTTGGCGGTGGTGATCGTGCCGCAGGTCATCTTTTGCGGGGTAATTGTGCCGCTCAAAGATGTGGTGACACAGAGTATCGCCATGATCTTCCCGCTGCGCTGGGCGATGTCTGGCCTGGGGTCCTCGCTGGGGCTGCACAGCGATCTGATCGGTGGGGATAGACTCTTCGGCAACAGTTATCTCTATCACCCCACGCTCTATGCTACCTACACCACCGATGAGGCCACTCAGCATCTGGTCATCTGTTGGGTTGTCCTGGTAGTCATCAGTGTGGTGATGATTCTGCTGGTGGGCCTGGCCTTGAAGCAGAAGGATGCGCGGCGCTAGGCTCAATCATCGGAATGGTCGGCCAGCAGAGGGAAAGGGCGAGCGCTTTGGCGAGCTCGCCCTTTCCCTCTGCTGGCGGTGCCAGAGCAGCCTGATACGGCGCTACCCGCCGTTCAAGCCGTTCATGAGGTTCGGGTTGCCCTGGGGCAGCAGCGGCGTGGGCCGCGCCGAGCGCACGGGCGTGCGCATATGTACGCCGGTGACCTGGCTCAAGCGTTGGGGCGGCTCGGCGTTGTAGCCACCGGGCAGGCTGAACGCTTCGATGGATTCTTTCAATTGCCGGGCCAGATAGGCCAGACGCTCAATGCTCTGGGTGGTCTGGCGGGTGCCCGCGCCATACTGGCTGGTAATATCAGAGGCCGCCTGCATTTCCTGGGCCACCAGCACCGAGGTATCGCGCTGCTGCCTGGCGATCTGATTGATGACCTCCACCAACTGGCTTTGCTGGTCCACCACATTGCTGATCGCTTCGAGCGCCGTTCCAGCCGAGCTTGCCAGACCCATGCCCTCGGCCACGCGCTGCTGGCTTTGCTTGGTAGCTTGAATGGCCTGATTGGTTTCTTCCACGATGGTCTGAATGAGGTGCGAAATCTGCCCGGCTTCTTCTTTCACCTGCTCGGAGAGTTGGCGAATGTTGGTTGCCACCATGTTGAAGTTGCGCCCATTGGCGCCAGCCGCCGAAGCGTGAATGGCGGCATCGAGCGCCAGGCGATTGGTCTGATGGGCTATGTTGGTAATCACCTCGACTACGCGCGTCACTTCCTGGCTGCGGCGCGTCAGTTGGCCCACGCGCTGGGAGGCCAGGCGCACATCCTCTTGTATCTGGTTCATCCCCGAAATGGTTTGCTGAACGGCTTCATAGCCAGCCTGGGCATGTCCGCGAGCGCTGTAGGCGACGCGCGCCAGGCTGTAGGTATCCTCAGCGACGCGGTGATTGGATTCGGCCATTTGACCGGCCTCATTGGTGGCGTGGGTGATCTGCTCCATCTGGCGCTCGGATGCTTCCACCAGGAAGGCGGACCGCTGCAAAACAAACGCCGCAGCCGTTTCGATTTCTCGCGCAGCGGCCTGCACGCGCACCACCAGATTCCGCAGTTCCTCAAGCATATACTTGAGCGCGTTGCCCAGTACGTCGCTGGCGGAATGCGGTTGAATATCTTGCGAGAGGTCACCGGCAGCAAGGGTCGTTGCCACCTGCACAATCTGGTTGAGGTAGCCCATCATGTTTTCCAACGCCAGACCCAGGCGGTCCTGGTCAGAGGTGCGATGCACCTGCACGCCCAGGTTGCCCTGCGCAATCTGGTCAGCAAGCTGGCTGGTTTCTTCAAAATAGCGCTCGATGGCATCGAAGGCGCGTGACAACTCGCCCACTTCGTCACGTCGCCTCACCATGCGCTCCTGCTGCACAACGGCTTCCTGGCTCTGATACATCGATTGCCCGGTTGCCAGATATTGAGCCGAGTTTGTGATTGCCACCAGCGGCTGCGCGATGTTGCGACTGAGGACATAGGCAATGACGGCTGCCAGGACAATCAGGCCAATCGTCAAACCCAGGCTCAGGAACTCCGTTTGCTTAATCTGTTGATCAAGCTGAGTGTTCAGACTGGCGACAGGTGCTAGAATCTCGGATTCTGGCAAGACCAGCACAACATCCCAGGGGATGCCTGCCACCTGCTCAAAAGCCAGGTACTTGGCGCTTCCTTGCAGGGTCAGGCGGACGTTCCCGTTCTCGTCCTGCCTCAAGCTCTGTTGAAGCTGGCTGGCCGAGGACGTATGTTGGTCCAGGGGCACGTTCAACTGCACCTGTCCCGTCTGTGGCGCAGTCAGTTGAACGTTAAAATCCTGCTGGCCCTGTGTGGGCATGCTGATGATGTTGCCATCTTGCCCAACCAGGAAGGCGTAGCCATTCTGGCCGACTTTGGCTGGCAGCGCGCTCAGCAGATTGGCGAGCGTGACATCGCGTCCGACAGCGCCGATGAAGTTGCCATTCTGATCATAGACGGGGGCCGACGAGGTAATCAAGAGACCTTTGCCGGTGGCATCAAGGTAGACTGCTGTAAGCGCGGGCACTTTTTGCGGGTCATTCGCGGAGTTTGCGGCTACGAACCAGGGACGCTTGGTGATATCAAAATTGGGAGGAACCAGATGCGCCAGATCAGCATTTTTTGTGGCAGAAGCAGGCGCGTAATAGCGCGTAACGCCTGAGATAATGCCGATATACGTTGGGTATTTGTCCTGATCATAGTGTGCTTTAAAGACCGGGTCCATATAGGTGAGGATATTGATTTGATCTCGGATGTCTGGGGTTAGCCTGGTGATGGTATTCGGAATAAAGAGGCTGTCCGGCTCGCTGGTGGGGTTATACCACTGGCCGTTGGTTGGGTCGCGAAAGGTCGTCAGAACCTGGTCATAGACTCCGCCCCGGAAGGTATCTGGATTTTGAAACAAATAGGTCGCGTAATTTGCCAATTCCTGCGTCGTGTTCGCAATCAACCGCATCTGTGCGCTGATGGTCTGGTCGATATTGTGCACCTGGGTCTGCAACGCTTGCTGCGCGTTGGTGATGAGCGCGGCACTGCTGGTGCTGCGCGCCTGGCTGTTCATGTTGTTCATCTGGTACAGCGACACAAGGATGCTGGCAATCAAGGGCAGGAGGGCCGCCACCAGCAGGCCGATCAACACCTTGCCGCCGATGGTTGAGATGAATGGTCTACGATTTGGAAAAGCGCGCATAGAACCCCCCTATCGAGTTCGTCCCCTCCGGCATCCGAAGAGCCTTTAAAGGACGTTTGGCAAGCAGTGGGCTATAAAAACTGGAAAAAGTATATCATGCCCGCCAAGCTCTGTAATGGGCATCGGCAAAGCACGCCGCTCATGTAGTGTCCTACTGCGGGGCCGCATGGCCGCTTCACTAGAGTGGGACAGTCATGGCCTCCCCCAATAGGAAAGCAGTCCTATGGTTTTGGCAAAAAAGAGAAACGGGACATGAAAATTGCTGCGCGCTTGATATTCCCATTGCGTTGGAGCGTCTTTCCAGGTACTCTTTGGAGGAGAGAGATGTTCACCTGAGGAGGGTTAGCGATGCCAGCATTAGCGAACAAGGTGGCTATTGTGACCGGCGCCGGACGTGGCGCGGGGCGCGCTATTGCTCTGCGGCTTGCGCGCGAGGGAGCGAGCGTGGGGGCTGTGGCGCGCACCAGGAAGGAGCTTGATAGCCTGGCGGCGGAGATTGCCGCTAACAACGGTGTCTGCGAAGTGATCGAGGCTGATGTAAGTAATCCCACCGATGCCCGACGTATCGCGGCGCAGATGGTGGAGCGTTTTGGGCGTGTCGATGTGCTGGTCAATAACGCGGGCATTAATGGCCCCATAAGCGGCGTTGATGAAACACCCGTGCAAGATTGGCAGCGCACGCTGGATGTCAACCTGACCGGCCCTTTTCTCTGTTCACAGGCGGTCTTGCCAACGATGAAGGAGCAGCGCAGCGGGCACATTATCATGATCTCTTCTGGCGCGGGCAAGCAGGGCTATCCCAACATGGCGGCTTACTGCGCCAGCAAGTTCGGGCTGCACGGCCTGGCGCAGTCGTTAGCGGCTGAGGTGAGCGACCTGAATATCCGCGTCTCGACCATTCTGCCCGGCAGCATCGCCGAGACCAACTTTTCGGGACAGCGCAAGGGCTGGCTGCCGCGCCCCGGCGCAAAGTACCTGCGACCTGATGATCTCGCCGATGCCATTCTCTTCTTGCTGCTCCAGCCTGCCAGCGCCTGGACGCAGGAGTTGAGTCTCTGGCCGTTCAAGACCTGGCAAGGGTAAGTTTTGGGAGGTCCATTGTGGCCGATCTCGCGCCTGAAGACATGCGTGCTCTGGATACCCGTATTCGCTTGCGGCTACTCCACAACTTTATTGAGCATGCCTGGCCGCTGACAACTCAGGAACTTGCCGGGGAGTTCTCCTCTTCGCTCGAACAGGTGAGCGCATCGTTGCACCGACTCCATCAGCGTCGTGCTCTGGTGCTCTTTCCTGAGAGCGATGATGTGCTGATGCTGCATCCCTTTTCGGCGGTGCCCACTGCGTTTCGTGTGGAAGCCGAGGGGCGTTCCTGGTGGGCAAGCTGTGCCTGGTGCGCCTTTGGGATAGCGGCGCTGCTTGGCGCTGACACCACGATCTATACGGTGTGCGGGAGTTGCCAGCGCCCCATCCAGTGGGTAGTTCAATCAGGCGTCGTTGCTCCTACCACTGATGTGATTCACTTTGCCGCGCCGCCGCGAGATTGGTGGGGCGATCTGGCAGGGGCGTGCAAGCAGATTCTCGGGTTTCACTCTGTCGATCACGCGGCTCAGTGGAGTGAACTGCATGGGCGTCAGGGGGCCATCGTCTCTGTTGGGCAAGTCTGGCAGCTTGCCCAGGCGTGGTTTGCCGATTTGCGCGAACCAACGCCCAGGTCCAAAACGCCTGAAGCAATGGCAGCTATCTTCCAGCGTATTGGATTGATTGCCCCATTTTGGGACGTGAGCAGGTGAGCCAGCTTGAAGCAGGCGCGGTTACTTCTAACCGCGCCTGCTTCAAGCTGGCTCCCTTGAGCGCATCTTCCTAATCGTTGCCGCCAACTGCCGATGCCTCGCGCGTCTGGCGCACGCTGAAGTACACCGCTTTGGGGTGATGCACGACGATGGCGGCGGTGGATTGCTCCGGCACAAGCTGATGCGAAATCGTCAGATCGACTCCAATCGTCTGGCGCACCGGCAGCACATGGAAGAGCCTGACATGATCTTCTAGCTCAGGGATAGCCGGATAGCCCCAGCTATAGCGCTTGCCCTGCTCGTCTGCAAGCCCCAATTCGCGGCGCACGATGCGATGCACGTATTCGGCCATGCCTTCGGCCATTTCCGCGCCCAACCCGTGAATATAGTAGGCAGCGGAGTAGTCGCCATTGGCCTGGAGTTCGTCGATCAGGTTGGTGGTCTTCTGGCCGATGGTGACGACTTGCAGCGCCACCACATCCTTGCGCCCCGAAGTTACGGGGGCAAAATAATCGGCCAGGCATAGCCGTTCCTGGTCCGGCTGGCGCGGCATGCTGAAGCGCTCGATCTCCTTGTCGTGGTCCTCTGGGTCGAAGAGGATCAACTCGTCGCCAGCGCTCTGGCAGGGATAGTAACCATAGACCGCTTTTGGTTCCATATACAGCCGCTGGCGCGCCTCGCGCAGCATGCGCTCCAGGCGCGGCTCGAAGTCTTCGCGCACCAGCCGCTGGAACTCTTCGCCGTGCGCTTTGCCGCCCCAGTGCAGGCGATAGAGTGTATTCAAGTCCATACACGCGGCCACCTCTTCTAACCCGATGCGCTCCAGCACGCGCGCGCCCCAGAAGGGTGGCGTGGGCAAGGTTTCCAGCGCGAAGCGACTGCGGTCTACGCCGATGACGGCTGGGGCCTGCGGTTTATTTGCCGCTTCCTGCGCCTTGCCCTCGGCGGCGCGCTGGGCGTTTCCGGCAGCGTCGATGGCCTCCTGGAGAATCTGCGCCACAAACGGCTCGCGCTTCTCAGGATTGGAAAGCTTATCCATAATCTCCAGCCCCTCGAAGGCATCTTTGGCGTAAAACAGCCCCGGCTCATAGGGCGCTTTCTGCTCGTCGTCGCCCACAAAGATGATGCGGCGGCCATAGGCGCGGTTGATCGCCGCGCCGCCGACAATCACGGGGAAGCGCAGGCCGCGCTTGTGCAGTTCTTGCACACAGAGCGGCATCTGCTTGGAAGTGCTGACCAGCAGCGCAGACAGGCCAATGGCGTCAGCCTCAACCTCCAGCGCTTTGTCGATGATGGTATTCAGCGGCACCTGCTTGCCCAGATCATAGACGGTGTAGCCGTTATTAGAAAGAATCGTGTTGACCAGGTTTTTGCCGATGTCATGCACGTCGCCAAAGACTGTTGCCAACACCACCTTGCCCTTTGTATAGCCTTCCTTGCGCTCCAGGAAATGTTCCAGATGCGCCACTGCGCGCTTCATCACCTCGGCGGATTGCAAGACAAAAGGCAGAATCAGTTCGCCCGCGCCAAACTTATCCCCTACATCCTTCATCGCCGGAAGCAGCACAGTGTTCAAGATTGTCACCGCTGCCTGCGACAGTTCGGGCGTGGGCTTGTGCGCCGCCACCAGTTCCTGATAGGCTTCCGGGCCGAAACCTTCATCGTCTGAGCGCGCCAGCCGCTCCAGCAGCGATTGATCGAGCAGCGCCTCGATACCCTCTTTTTTGCGGTGCAAAATCTGATAGTGAATCTTCTCGTCGGTGGTCATGCCCTCGGTGGGGTCGGCTTTCTCTTGCTCTTTCTTCTGCGCGCCGTGCTGCTCGAAGTATTCAATGAAGCGCGGCAGGGCATCAGGCCGTCGATTGAGGAGCAGGTCATCGGCGAGTTGGCGCTGCTCGGCGTCAATTTCAGCATAGGGCGTGATGTGCGCCGGATTGACAATAGCCGCGTCCAGCCCGGCCTGGACAGCGTGATAGAGAAAGACGCTGTTGAGAACAGCCCGCGCGTGCTGGGCCACGCCAAAAGACACGTTGCTGACGCCCAGAATGGTGAGCGCGCCGGGCAGTTCGGCCTTGATGCGCCGGATGCCTTCAATCGTTTCGACGGCGGCGTTTTGCAGTTCCTCCTGCCCGGTGGTGACGGGAAACGTGAGCGTATCGAAAATCAGGGCGTCGGACCGCAAGCCATATTCCTCTGTGCAAATCTCGTAGATGCGTTTGGCAATCGCGAACTTGCGCTCTGCCGTTTTGCCCATGCCCTCTTCGTCGATGGTCAGCGCGACCACCGCTGTGCCATGCTCTTTTGCCAGCGGCAAGACGGCTTCGATGCGCTGGCGTCCGTTCTCCATGTTGATCGAGTTGATGATCGCGCGGCCCGGATAGTTTTCCAGCGCGGCCTGGATGACGTTGGCTTCCGTGGAGTCGATCACCAGCGGCGCTTCGATGCCCATCGAAAGCTTTTTGACGGTGCGGCGCATTTGCTCGGCTTCGTCGCTGCGCTCGGTCAGGGCCACCTGCACATCCAGCGTGTGCGCGCCGCCCTCCACCTGTTCACGGGCAATCGCCAGCAAGGTATCGTAATCATCCGAGAGCAGTGCCTGCTTCGCTTTCTTGCTGCCGGTGCTGTTCACGCGCTCGCCCACCAGCAGCGGCGCGGGGTCTTGAATCAGCGCCGCCGCGTGGATGCCGCTGGCGACCTGCGGAATGGCTTTGGCGCTCTGCGCGCCGTTCTGGATGGGTCTGGGTTTGCGCGTCGCGCCGGAGACCGCCTGAACGATCTGACGCAGATGTTCGTGGCTGTTGCCGCAGCAGCCGCCGACGACATTCACGCCCAGTTCTTCGACAAACTCACGCAGCGCCTGGGCCATGGGTGCTGGCTCGGTGGGATAGACGGCTTTGCCGCCCACGTTGAGCGGGATGCCCGCGTTGGGGATGGTCGAAATCGGCAGCGGACAGTTTTCGGCGAGATAGCGCACCGGCTCGCGCATATGCTCCGGGCCGGTGGAGCAGTTCAACCCCACCACATCGACGCCCAGGTTGACCAGAATGGTCATGGCGGCGGCAATGTCGGTGCCCAGCAGCATGCGCCCGCTGGTATCCAGCGTCACCTGCGCCTGGATGGGCAGCACCCGCCCCAGGTCGTTGAAGGCGCGGCGAATGCCCGCGATGGCGGCGCGCACCTCCAGAATATCTTGACTCGTCTCGATAATCAGCAGATCAACGCTGCCTTCAATCAGCGCGGTGGCCTGCTCGCGGAAGATTTCCGCCAACTGCTGATAGGTGATATTGCTCAGCGTGGGGTCATCGGAGGATGGCAGCATGCCGGTGGGACCGATGGACCCGGCGACAAAGCGCGGCTTGTTGGGCGTGCTATAGCGGTCAGCGATGCGGCGGGCTAATTGCGCGGCGGCCAGGTTGATCTCGTGGGTGCGCTCGCCCAGACCGTATTCATCGAGCTTCAAACGGCTGCCGGTGAAGGTATCGGTCTCCAGCACATCGCAGCCAGCCTCCATAAAGCCGCTGTGGATTTCTTCAATCACGTCTGGCCGCGTGATGACCAGATACTCGTTGCAGCCTTCGGTGCGTTCGCCGCCGTAATCGGCTGCCCCCAGATGATAGGTCTGGACGTTGGTGCCCATCGCACCGTCGAAGATGATGACGCGGCGCTCAAGTTCTTGCAGATAGCGGCTTTGCGGCTGTGTCCTGTGGTTGCTGCTCATGAGAAAAGATGCTCCTCCCTATCCCACTCAACCCCGCTACGTAACCCAAAACGATGTTGTTTTTATCAGTCCAGGGGATCGACCCCGTAAACGCTGTGGTCTTTGTAATCTTTTGTTCTCTCTGTCTTGGCGACTGCCCCTCCACCATAAGGATAGATGGGCAAAGGCGCGAGAATGTTTCAGGGATGCTCTGGGGCATTATAGCATTCGCAGGCGCGCCGGGGCAAACGCTGCCTGTTCCCATGAGCCTGCCGCTGGTTCGTTTCCAACTCGACCTGCACCGTGCTGCATAAGCAAAGGGTATGTTATAATCGATCTTGACCGGGCCTGGGCGCTGTTCAGGTGTTCACCTGCGCCTGCCTGTGTCGTGCAGCTAGCAAAGGAGTTTTGGTGATGGATTTCTCGCTCAGTGATGAGCAGATGGAGATTCAGCGGACGGCGCGGGCTTTTGCCGAAGAAGTCATTAAGCCGCGCGCCGAAGAGATGGACCAGACCGGCGAGTTTCCGTATGATATTGTCCGCCAGATGGGAGAGCTTGGCCTGATGGGCCTGCCGTTCCCGGAAGAGTACGGCGGCGCGGGGGCAGATTTTCTCTCGTATTGTCTGGCGCTGGAAGAGATTGGGCGCGGCGATGCCTCCGTCGCCATCACACTGGAGGCACATGTCTCGCTGGGCAGCATGCCCTTCTACCTCTTTGGCACCGAGGAGCAGAAGCAGCGCTATTTGCTGCCCCTGACGCAGGGTAAACAACTCTGGTCGTTCGGCTTGACCGAGCCAGGGGCCGGCTCAGACTCCGGTAATACGCAGACGCGCGCCGAACTGATTGATGGGCGCTGGCATATCAACGGCTCCAAGACGTTTATCACCAACGCGGGCACCGACATTTCCGGGGGCGTGACGATTGCAGCGGCCACCGGACGACGACCCGATGGCCGCCCGGAAGTGACCAACATCATAGTCCCCAAGGGAACGCCAGGGTATCATATCGGCAAGCCGTTCAAAAAGATGGGTTGGCGCGCCTCGGATACGCGCCCCCTCACGTTTGAGGATTGCCAGGTGCCCGAAGACCAGATGCTGGGCCAGTGCGGCGAAGGCTTCCAGCAATTCATGCGCATTCTAGATGGTGGGCGCGTGGCGATTGCGGCCATGAGCGTAGGGCTGGCGCAAGCGTGCCTGGATGAATCGCTGAAATACGCGCATCAACGCCAGCAGTTTGGCAAGCCGATCAGCGGCTTCCAGGCGATTCAATTCAAACTGGCCGATATGGAGATGGAGATCGAGCTTGCGCGGCTGATGTATTATAAGGCTGCATGGCTGCACATGCAGGGACGACCGTATACGAAAGAGGCAGCCATAGCGAAGCTGTTTGCGTCCGAAACGGCCAAGCGCGCCGCCGATCAGGCGGTGCAGATTCATGGCGGCTATGGCTTCATGGATGAATATCCGGTCTCGCGCTATTATCGCAATGTCAAAGCGCATGAGATTGGCGAGGGCACCAGCGAGGTCCAGCGGATGCTGATCGCCAAACATCTTGCTGAGTAACGGCTGAGGGGCTGTCAGTGTAGGAAGCAGCGGGCAAGGGAGGGACGAACCGATGTCATCGAAGATGCTTGCTGGTCTGGTCGCCGGTGGTTTTGGCGCGGCGCTCGCGATTGGGCTTACCCTCTCCACTTCGTTCTCTTCTGAGCTTGCTTATGTGCTGGCGCTGGCCCTCCTGTTTGGCCTGGGTATGCTGTCTGGCCTGCTGGCGACGGCCTGGCTCGATCTGGCTGACTATGGACACCAACCAGCCGCCGGGGCAATTGCCGGTCTGGTTGCCGCTGGCTTAACAGAAATATGTGATCTGATCTTACGGTTAGTGTTTGCTTCTATTAGCAAGACCAGCCCCACGAGCATGTTGGCAAACCTGGTCCTGTCGCGTATGCCCGCGCCCTCCGACGCGGCGTATCTCATGTTTCTGGTGGTGGTCAATGTGCTGCTGTATCTGCTCTATCTGTTGATTGTGACGGGCATCAGCAGCGCCGTAGCCACCTTCGCGGGGCGCGCGAAATCGCTCGAAGCGCTGTCGGCGCTGCTGGAAGCGCAACAGCGCCCGTTGCCCCGCGATCCCTTAGCGGAAGATTTGGTGGACCCGGCCTTGTTGCCATTTATGCGGCCAGAATATTCCCCCTTCGTTCCCGAGGAGCCACCCATTCCCGTGCCTCCCTGGCAGCAGCGCCGCTCCAGGCCGTCAGGATCGCTGCCCAGCGAGCCGCCGCCTCTCACTAGAAAGAGCAACCCCCTCCCTGGCAGGCCAACTCCATTCCCTGGTGCGAACGAACGGTTCCCTGGGAAGACCACGCAGCCACCTGTGCAGGGAGGCCAGCCCATCCCTCGGAGAAATGCGTCTGGCGGCCTGAATCCATCGGGCGCGCCAGCCAGAGGACCCACGCCCGGAGCCGGACAGCGCAGGTCAACGCCTGGCATGCGTCCACCACCCAATGCGCAGTGGCCCAGACCACGAGATAAGGACTAAAACATGGACCCACTCTCAATGACAACCACAACCATTGCTGCTGTAGTGCTGAGTTCTTCATCGGGGCTGCGTGCCTATCTTCCGCTGTTTGCTATGGGAATTGGCGTCGTTTCCGGCGTGGTGCCCCTTGAACACGGCTATGGTATCCTCACGAATCCACTGGTGCTGACCGCGCTGGGTGTGCTTTCGGTGCTGGAGGTTGTGGCCGATAAGGTGCCCGGACTCGATCATATCAGCGACGTGGTGCATACAGCCGTTCGCCCCATCATGGGTGCGGTGATCTTTGGCACCACAGATAATCTGGTCAGCGCCAACGCTGGCGCGGTGGGCGCTATCGCAGCCCCGATCATCGGCGCTGTGCTGGCCGGTGGCGTGCATGGCGTGAAGGCGCTTTCGCGTCCGGTGGTGACGACGACCACCGTTGGCATCGGCAATCCCATCGTCAGCGTCATTGAGGATATTGCCACCGTCGCCCTGACCGTTCTCGGAATTATCTTCCCCATTGTGGCGCTGATTTTGTTGATTATCGTGGTGGTGCTGTTCGTGCTGCTGATTCGCTGGGCGTACCGGGTGCTGCAACGGCGCAAGCAGCGCAAGCAGGCCAAAGCGGCAGGAACGGGCGCGGGCGGCTGAGGGGTGCCTGAGCGGAGCGCCTGAAGCCAGCGAGTCTATGCTGGTTTCAGGCGGCTTTGATTTCCCCGGCAATGATGATGGGGCCGGTGGGGCCAGGGCTGCCTCCGGCTGGTTCGGGAGTGATAGCCGCCAGATCGAAATGCCCAAGCTGGCGGGGCGCGTGCACCAGAATCTGCCCTTCGCCGTTGTGCTGTACGTCGAAGACGGCGCTGCCCGTCGGCTCGCCGTCGCGCAAGAACCAGAGTTGATAGTCGCGCTCCGGCGGCAATGGTTCCAGACCGCTGACTACCAGCACCGCCATATGCTCGTCTGGCGCGCCCAGCAGCCGCGCCCGCGCCTGCGGCGCTTCAGCCGTGCCGGGCAATTCCCACACCGCCGGATGCGGAGCGCGCAGCAGTCGCAGGATATCTTGCAGTTGATGCTGCGCGTCGGGCTGCGCTGCCCCTGGGGTTTGTAGCCCTTTTCGGCCAGAGAACAAGTGACGCATGGCTTCCAGTAACCCCTGTCGCTCTGGCGTGATCCCTGGAAGCGCAGAAGCAAACGTTGGGTCGAGCGCCTGGGCAAGACGCTGTTCGTCCGCCACGGAGTCCCCTCCTCGCGCAGCATGAGACCCCGGCGCGCCTCCTACCTGCCCTTCCTGCGCGATGCGCGCCAGGATGCGCTGTTTGAGTCTGGCGGGCGGCTGCACCTGTCTGGGGGCCAGCGCCAGCAGCGCCGTCACCGCCCGTGCCTGGCGAAGCAAGCGTTGGCATTCCTGGCATTCGGCCAGGTGCGCTTCTACCTGTGCAACTTCCCCGTCTTCCAATATTCCCAGGGCATAGGCGTCAATCTGGTCCTGGACATGATTTGTGAGTTGGTTTGGTCTTTCAGACATGGGTTACTCTGCCTCAATGCCCTGCTCCAGCAAGAGCTGCTTCAACCGCTGCATGCCAATACGGATGCGACTCTTGATGGTCCCCAGGGGATCGCCTAACATATTGGCGATCTCCAGATGTGTGTAGCCTCCAAAGAAAGCGAGTTCGATAGCTCGCTGCTGCGCCTCTGGAAGCTGCCTGATTGCGCCTACAATGGCCTCACGCCGGATATTGAGCCAGGCGGCCTCGGCGGAGTCGGCGGACTCATCGACCGGGTCATACGCGCGCTCATCATCGTCACCTGGAAGGTCCGCTTTTTGGGGGCGGCTCTGCCAGCGGCGCACTTCGTTCAACGAGAGGTTATGTGCGATGCCCAGCAGCCAGCCCGAAAACCGGCCACGGGTCGGGTCAAAGGTTGCCGCGTAGCGCCAGAGTCGCACAAAGACTTCCTGGGTCAGTTCTTCGGCGGTCTCCGGGTCGCGCACGATGCGCAGCGCCAGAGAGTACACCGCCTGCCCATAGCGATCATAGAGCTGTTCCAGCGCAGCAGCATCTCCGTCGGCAACCTGCTTTGCCAGACGCTCGTCTTCCAGTTCTTGATTGGCTAAACGCTCGCTCCCCATGCCGCCTCAATACATTGCCACCGAGAGTGCAACGACCTGGTGGTGGTTCCTCTCATGGTATTACTACACGCGCCGCAGGGAAATGGATGGTTTCGGTATACAACGTATGCTCCCATGTTCCCAAGGGATTGTACCTGCAAAGCGCGTTGATTTCAAGCTTGCTGATGCTGCGGGCGCTGCCCCTCAGGCGCTGCGCGTTTCGGCTGATTCGCTGGCGGTCATATAGTGCTGGAAGAGATGCCCCCAATGGGTCGTTGCCAGCCAGCGCTCGAAGACACGCCGGTCTTTCAGCGGCCAGCGATAGTAGTCGTGGTAGGTTTCTGATCCCAGGATAAAGACATTGACAAGCGGCGTGCGGAAGAAGAAGTTCTGAAAGCTCTTGAGCGGGCCAAACCACATGATGTCACCGACGCGGCTGGCCCCATTGTCGCCAACGGTGAAGCCCCAGCGCTCGGCGGAGATGTCAGCGCCCACCACCTCGATCTCGTTCATCTCGCCCACGCCCAGCCCGTGCTCGTGCGCCAGCTGGATGTATTTGATGGTCATCGGGTCGAAGCCCATCATCCAGGCGGCCACCGCGTCGATAGCCGTCTGGTCAGCGCTGGCAAGAATATAATCCTTGATAACCGGGAACATCGTCCGTGGGCCGGGGCCATTGCCAGCGGTTGTGCCATCCATCACGGCGAAGATGCCCTTGTGAATTTCTTGCTGAATCGCCAGCAAATCCACCAGCGTCTCGTGAATCCAGCTATGGGTATAGTGGCGCTTCGTGTTGAGCAGGCCCCCAAAGGCGTTTTTCATCGCGCCGGTGGTGGTGGTGTAGATGTGACATTTCATCGTGGGCAGATGAACGATATTTTTGCCAAAGAAGTAATCGGGAATGGAGATGCCTTCGGGGAAAATCTGATCGAGCACCAGCATCTTATGCTTTGGCTCGTATTTGACCCAGGTCATATCCTCCGGCTTGAAGTTATACAGCACGGGAATCTGGTATTTGCGGAAGATGGGCACATAATTGTTCAGGTCTTCGCCTTTGAAGGCGTTGGTTACAACAGTCTTGTTCTGCACGCAGGTCAAATCCTGATAGCCACCCGCGCGCAGCGCCTGAACGACGCCCTCCATCTGCCAGGGCGTCGTGTTGGCAGCGGGAAAGGGGAAATGCCAGGAAATATTATCTTTCAGAATTGTCGTGGCGGATGCGTCGAGGTGCTGCTCGAAGTTGGCAAGCTGCATCAGCCGCCCGTAGTCTTCCGAAACGGTTTCGGGCCGTGTTTTGATCACGGCGACCTTGGCGCGCGTGGGCATAAGGCTCTCAAACTCCTCTATAAATGAACTATCTCTCAGCAACAGATTTGCACAAGCCAGGCCAACAAGGCAGGCACCGCCTGCGCCCTCGCCTGGGGCTGGCTTCAGGTTTTCATCGATCTCTCTTGTCTTTCATTACCAACGAATACCATACCATATAAATCACCCCCAGGTGACCGAAGGGCCAGGCAGAGGATAGGGAAAACGCTGCTGAAGCGCGCTGGTGCTCTTGTCGACTTTCTGATAAAATGCGCGCAATCCACGAGCCTGTCTTCATACCGAGCAGGGGCACATGTGCCACGAAGGAGGAAGCGTATGGCGACACCAGGCGACCATTCCCGCGGAACCCCTGAAGAGTTTCTGCTTTCGGTCTCAGGGTTGAAAGGGCGCAAGCACCTGACCATCTATCCGGCGGCCACCCCTGCCGCTTCGCCCTCGACGATCTTTATTCCGGGTATGCGCGGCCACGCCGGAACGTATTCCACGCTGGTGCCATCAGGAAACTTTCTGGCGGCGCTGGCCGAGGCCGGGCTGAACGTGGTGGCCGTGGACCTGCCAGGGCATGGGCAGAGCGAAGGCCCGCGCGGCCTCTTCACCTATCACAGCATCATCAAGACGTTACGGGCTGCTGTGGCCTATACAGCGGAACGCTTTGGCACGCCGGTTGGGGTGACTGGCTCCAGCATGGGTGGCATTCTCTCGCTGTATGCCGCGCTGGAGGTTCCAGAGATTCAGGCGGCAGCGCCCATGAATGTGCTGGACCTGCGCAATATCGACCCGGCGCTGCATCTGCTGCGCCACAAGATCATCGTGCCGCCGACCAGAATGCTGGCGCGCATAGGCGCGGGACCGCTCCTCACCTGGGCGCCTGTGCCGGTGGACGCCTTTCTGTCCACGAAAGAGGTCTGGGACGATAAGCAGCACGCGCGTGCCTGGCTGCGTGACCCGCTCTCTACATCGGCCTATCGCACCAGCGCCTGGATTTCGGTCTTTATGTCGCCGGAAGATAAACCGGCGCTGGAAGACTTGAAGACGCCAACACGTATCCTGGTAGGCGCGCGCGATAAAGTGCTGCCAGCCGAGATGACGCGGGCCATCTTCGAGCGGCTGACCTGCGAAAAAGACCTGGTGATCTTGCCAGACGCGGGACATATGCTGCCGACAGAATATCTGGAGCAGAGCGCGCCGCTGGTGGCCGACTGGCTCAAGAGCCACCTGATGGTGCAGGCCGCGCCCGCAACGAAGCCTGCCGCAAACGATCAGGAAGCGCCCGCCGCGCCTGCTGTTCCGCGCAAACGGGCCACGCCGCGCCAGCCGAAGAAAAGCACAGGCGCGCAGCCAGGATAGCCTAGCTTGCGCGCTCGGCCTCCATCAGCGCGAAGCTCTTTTCAAAAAAGTCGCTGATGCGGCTGATATAGGCTTCTGGCTGGGCGGCGAAGCACTTCACGTGATGGCAATCGGGCAGTTGCCAGAGTTCTTTCGGCTCGCCCGCGTTGGCATAGAGCAGTTCGCCATCAAACGGTTCATCGACGATGAGGTCAAGTAGATCGGAGATAAGGAAGATAGGGCGTGGCGCGAGCAGGGCAATATCGCGCACCGGACGGATGGCCTTGAGGTCGATGTGTGTGATGCGCTCACCCCAAAAGATGGTCAGCGGCGCAAAGGGAAAAGGTGGCAAGCCGGTGAAGCGCGTGAAGGCTTTGCTGATGTCGCTGGCAAAGTCGGCCAGCGTGCTTTCAGCGACCACGACGCACAGTTGCGGCAGGCGAGCGGCGGCGCGAATGGCGGTGATGCCGCCCAGCGAGTTGCCGATGATGCCCAGATGCCGGGCGTCGACATCGGGCCGCGCCTCCAGATAGGCGACGGCGGCAGCCACATCTTTCACCTCGTCGTGACCATAAGTGCTGTGCTTGCCGCCGCTTTTGCCATGGGCGCGCGCATCATAGAGCAGAAAGCCATAGCCTCCTCTGGCGAGCAAAACGGCAGGCTCCAGCAGTTGTTCGCGGGTGTCAAGGATGCCGTGACACCCGATGATGGTGCGCCCATTGCGTGGCGGAATAAACCAGCCTGAAAGCGTGATGCCGTCTTCAGTTGTAAAGGTGACATCCTCAAAAGCCATCCCCAGGTCGGCGGGCGTGCGGGTGATCGGTTTGCGCGCCGGATGGGTGAGCCGCCATGCGTGCAGCCAGGTGAAGGTCAGCGTCAGCACCACCAGCAGCACCACCACCCCCGCTAGCGCCAGCAAGAGAACGATGGGCAGGGACATGCACGGACTCCTCTACAGTTTGATGCCCAACTTGCCCGCCAACGCCAGATTTGATGGCTCAACCAGAACGCTGCCATCAGGAAAAATGAGGGTGGGAACGCTTCGTGCACCGTTGTTAATGGTCAGCACCACTTCGGCGGCCTGGCGATCTGTGTCGATATTGATTTCTTCATAGGGAATCTGATGGGCTTCCAGAAAGCGCTTCGAGCGTCGGCAGTCCCCGCACCAGGTGGTGGAATACATGCGAATCGCTGGTCTGGCCTCCGGCTTCGTAGACATCATACATCTCCTCAAGAGGTTCGTTTGGCGGGAAAGCCGCCTCGAGTCAAAACTATACAAAGTATAGCAGAGGCTGTGGCCCCCTGCCAATACTCACAGCGGGCGCGTTGCTGCATGGCGCATCCCAGGAGAAAAGATACGAGCGAGCATTCTCTACGTTGGCAAACCTTTACCAGTGTGCGACAATACAGATGGCATAAAAGCGCCAGAAGTGGCCTGGCTTTGTGTAGCCAGCGGGGGTTGTGAGCTTTGCCATAGCACGATGCTGGGGATGCGGGTAAGATATGTGGGGAAATAGTCATACATTGGACAGAAATGTACACGGATGGTGATGGCGAGGCCGGTGGGGAGGCTATGGCGGCGACATTTCGCCGCGGGTGTAACCGATGGAGACTTTTATTCGTCTCTTCAACTTGGACGATGCTGACGAACCTGCCGAGGGATCAAGCTCTCAGATAGTGTCTGGCCCTGGAGGGTGTTCGCCTGAAATGGGCAAAGCGTTGGCCGCGCATGCGGCTAACGGGAATGTCACTGGAGATGCAGAGATGGCGCAGCCAGAGCTGCTGGAGAAGGTGGCGGAAGACGCTGAACTGAATGGGCATGGGGAAGCAGATGGGCGTGGAGCGAGCAGGTCACGCAAGGGGATTCGTGTGGCTGAGACTGGCTCTGCGGGTGAGGAAAGAGATGAGGATGAGGCCCGCGCGCTGGATGAGGAAGAGGAAACAGATGATGAGGAAGATGAAGTTCCGGCGGCCTCTGGTGACGATCTGATCGATCTTTCCGATTTTGAGATGCTGTTTCAGCGGTTTCAAACACCCATTATCAACTTTGTCTTTCGGCTGGTTGGCAATCGTGAGCAAGCGTACGATCTATCACAGGATGTCTTTGTCAAGGCGTTTAAGGCGCTGGCTGGCGGAACGAAGATTCATTCTGGCGCTCTGTCGGCCTGGCTCTATCGCATTGCCGCCAATACAGCGACGGATTCGCTGCGGCGCAAGCGTTTAATCGCCTGGCTGCCACTTTCACTCTTCAATGAAGATCGAGGAGTGGGGGCCGGGGTGGGAACCCTTTCTGGTGAGCCGGGTGGGGGTATCTCTGAAGAAGGCTTCTCGAGCGCCGCCAGTCTGTATGATGGTGGAAGTTATAACGGCGGGCGCTTCGAGCAGCGCGTGGCGGATCGTGAGATTGTGGATAAAGTGCTGAGCCAATTACCTGTGAAATATGCAACCTGCTTGCTATTATACGAGCATGAGGGTTTCTCGTGTAATGAAATCGCCGATGTTCTCAAAATTAGCTCATCGGCGGTGAAGATGCGGCTGATGCGCGCCCGCGAACGGTTTATTGCGCTCTATCAGCAGGAGGTGGATGGTCCATGACGTGCAAGCAGGCTCGACAACTTTTGGCTGCCTATCGGCGGCACGACCTCTCGCCAGACGAGAATGCCGAACTGCACGCGCATTTGTCGGAGTGTGCCGACTGCCAGGCCCGCGCTGCGGAGTATCGCAGCGTAGGCGAGGCATTGCAATCGCTGCCCACGCTGGCGCCTCCTCCTGATTTTTACGCGCGGGTGATGGCCGCCGTCCGTGTAGAAGATGAGCAGGCCGCTGAACGCTCTCAGGCCGCGGCGCGCAAAAAGCCTGAAACGGTCGTTATTCCTGGCCTGACCGATATTTCCTATCTTCCGTCGGTGCGCCGCGCCGTCGCGCAGCGCCGGGCGCGTGTGACCCCGCTGCGCAGCCAGATGAGTCCGGCTGGCGCGTTTGCCGTGCGCTATGGCGCGGGGCTGGCCGCGCTGTTCATGATCTTCGCCTTTGGGGTGAGCACTGCCCTAGTCCTTTTGCACCTTAGCCCTATTGGTGGTCCAACTGGTCCAACTGGTGAATGCGTCATTACTCACACCTGTGGTGGCTTCTACACCTCGGTCTTTAATCCTGACCCATTGTATCCCTTTGTGGCGGATGCAACTGCCAGCCCCGAGGGACAATACATCATTTACGCGGCGCATAATGCCAAAGGGCAGTGGATGTTGGAGGAACTTGATCGCCAGAGCCAGGAGAGCACTGCTTTGCTGAGTGCGCCCGTTGTTGACCCGTTGACGTTGGACGGCTGGGCGCGCAGTTGGGTGCTCTGGGGCCTGGGCGGCCAGGGAGCGGGCAAACAGTGGCAACTCAATGCTACCGAGCTATCACCAGCCCTCCCAGGAGCCGCCCAGACGGTGCATCTGCTGCAAGGCAACAAGGCCAGCCCTGAAGGGAAGGTGGCCGCGCTGCACGGCATCACGACGCTTGGCTCGACAGTGCTGCTGGCTGAGGAATTGACGGATGGGCGTGGGCAACTGGTTTCGCTGGACCTCACTTCTCAGGGCGATACTGTGCCCTCAGTGATTCCTACCGAGCAGGAGCCAGATCACCTGATTACTGACCCTGCGATAGCCCAGACGACCTCCACATTTGGCGGGCTGACCTATTATTGGGTCGATCAATGGCAAGACCCTGACGGCACGCTGCATGGCAATATCTGGCGGCTGCTGCCGGGTGGCCTGCCGGAACAGGTGACGACGAACGATGTTTCGTTCTCGCCGATGGTGGCCTCGGGGAAATTGTTTTGGTTGGAAGAGCCGCTTCCTCAGAGTGCCAACGCGGCCTCGAATCAATCGGCTCCGTCGCCTACTGCTACGGCCACCTCGGCCAATGGAAATGCTGCCGAGAGTCAGGTGTCAGGGATCATTTGGAGCGAAACTCCCGATGGCCGTCCTGACCTGGATACCGCTCCTAAGACGAATATTACCGGGACTGGTTCTCTGGTGTCCACTCCTCAGGCGGGCGAGACCTTTATCGTCTGGGAAGTGAAGAAGGGCGATTATTCTCTATATGATGTGCCCAACAATTCTGGTACATCGCTGAATGCGCCTGTCAATAACCCGCTGACATTGTCCGTTTCGCCCACGGCGGTGCTCTGGGTCACGAGCAATACACCGAACGGCAGCCAGATCACGCCCACCAGAACTACCATCAACCTGATGGATTGGCCTCAGCCGCAGAACTAGCCCGATTTGCTGAGCAGGGCCATGGTGAGCACTGCGGCGAGTGCTCTTAACTGCTGGGCTTTTCTCGCTGACGCCAGGCCGCGTAGAGCACGATGGAGCCAGCGACGGCGGCATTGAGCGAGTTGACCTTGCCGCGCATGGGCAGCCGCACCAGAAAATCGCAGTGCTCGCGCAGCAGCCGCCCAATGCCCTTGCCCTCGTTGCCCACCACCAGCGCGAGTGGCCTGTCCAGGTCAACGCGGTCGTAGTCCTGGGTGGCTTCTCCGGCCAGACCCACCACCCAGATGCCCCTTTTTTTCAGCTCGTCAACCGTGCGCGTGAGGTTGGTAACCTGCGCCACCAGCAGATGCTCGATAGCTCCGGCGGAGCTTTTATCCACCGCTGGGGTGAGGCCAGCGGCGCGATGCTCCGGAATGATGACGCCATGAGCGCCGACGGCCTCGGCGGTGCGCAGCAGCGACCCCAGATTGTTGATGTCTTGAATGGCATCGAGGATAAGCAGCAGCGGCGGCTCGCCGCGCCGCTCGGCCACCGCCAGAATATCCTCGACGGAGGCATATTCCCGCGCCGCCACCGAGGCGACACAGCCCTGGTGGACCGCGCCACGTGTCAGTTCATCTAACCGACGACGCGGCGCGTATTCAATCGTGACCCGTCGCTGTTCTGCCTCGCGCAGAATATCACTCAGCCCGGCATCGCGCGCCCCTTCGGCGAGCAGCAGCCGATGGACGCGCCGCCCTGAGCGCAGGGTTTCCAGCACTGGATTACGCCCCCAGATATATTCTGCCATGGCTGTGTATGCTCGTTAGTTACGACTTGAACTCCCAGGTGGTTTCCTGGGCATGGTCTTTTAACACGACGTTGAGGCGTTCCTCCAGGTCTTTGCGGATGCGGTCCGCTTCGGCCCACTGTTTGGCGCGGCGCGCCTCGTTGCGGTTGGCAATCAACCCTTCGATCTCGGCCAGCAGCGCCGGATCGATCTCCTGGGCACTTTCAGCCTCGATCTGAATGCCCAGCACCTCCGTCAGCAGTTCATCCAGCAAGGCCACCGAGGCGCGCAAGGTCGCCAGCGCTTCGGGCGTCAGGCCGCCGCCCAGCGAGGAGGCATACTCATTGACCCTGCGCAGCAGGTTATCGATGGCCGCCAGCCCGCCAGAGGTATTGAAATCATCATCCATTGCCGCGATGAACGCCTCGCGGGCTTCGTCCAGCGGGACGGCGGCGCTGGTTGGCGTCTGGTCAGTAGCCTGCCCAATCGGCCCGCCCTGCGCCTCTTCAGCGCGGCGAATCCGGCGCAGCAGGTTCGTGCGTGTCTCCACGTAGCGCTGCCAGCGCGGCTGTACCGCTGCTAGCGCCTCTTCGCTATAGGCGATGGGCGCGCGATAGTGATGGCTGACTAGATAGAGGCGAATCACCGCTGATGGGTATTTGTTGAGCATCTCGCTCAGCGGGATAAACGCGCCAGAGTGCGCCATCTTTCCTTCGCCCAGGTTCAGCATGCCGATATGTACCCAGTATTTGGCAAACGGTGTCGCGCCAGTCGCCGCCTCGCTCTGGGCAATTTCGTTCTCATGATGCGGAAAGATCAGATCGGTGCCGCCGCCGTGAATGTCGATCTTTTCGCCAAGTGTATCCAGCGCCATGGTGGAGCATTCGATATGCCAGCCAGGCCGCCCAGGCCCCCACGGGCTTTCCCAGAAGGGTTCGCCAGGCTTGGCGGCTTTCCAGAGCGCGAAATCGCGCGGGTCCCGTTTCTTGGGGTCCGGCTCGACACGCGCCCCGGCGACCAGCAACTCTTCTTCGGGCTGGTGCGACAGCCGCCCATAGCGCGGAAACGTGTTGACGGCATAAAAGACATCGCCGCCCGATGGATAGGCATGGCCGAGTTCGACCAGGCGCTGCACCATGGCGATGATCTTGGGCATATACTCGGTGACGTAGGTGTACTGGTCGGCGTGGCGCACGTTCATAGCATCGATGGTCTTGAAGTAACCCTCGATGTAGCGCCTGGCCGCCTCTGCTGCCGGAATGTTTTCACGGATGCCCGCGGCGATGATTTTGTCGTCTACGTCGGTGAAGTTCTGGATGTAGCGCACCGGATAGCCGCGATACTCCAGGTAGCGCCGGATGACATCGTTGAGCACAAAGTTGCGCGCGTGCCCGATGTGCGGGTCGTTTTTGGGGGTCAGGCCGCAGACGTACATTTTGACGGGCAGCCCATAGGGTTCAAAGACTTCTTCGCGTCCCGATTCGGTGTTATGAATGAGCATAATGATTTCTTCAGGCTCCTTTTGCTAAGGTGGCTTGCTCAGGGCTTATGCCCTGGAAATGAACGTGGAAAAAGCGTGTTGCGCCTATGGAGGAGGAGACGGGCCGCGAAGTGGAGCCTGAGGAAGAAGCCGAATCAGCAGCGGATGTTTGCTCTGGATGGCCTGCTGCCTGACGTGTTATGCCCCAACTTCGAGGCCCTTACGACAGGTGCAGCGCAGCCTTTCTGGTGAATAGTCGTTCATGTGAACCATCCTTACGCTGACTGATGATCTTCATTCGAGATGAGATGTCCTGGGCATAACTCATGACATACCCTCTGATAGTCTATCACAATTTTTCAAATCTGGTTTCAGCGGTCAGGAATAACCCGTAGAGGATGTAGAGAGTGTAGAGACTTTAGAAAGTTAATCGCACTCAATCAGCACGACGGCGCAGCAGCCGATGCCCTCTTCGCGTCCGGTGAAGCCGAGGCCATCGCTCGTCGTGGCTTTGACGCTGACCTGCTCCAGCGCAATTCCAAGCTGGCGGGCCAGTTCGGCGCGCATGGTCGGGATGTGTGGGGCCATCTTGGGGCGCTCGGCCACGATTACGGCGTCGAGGTTACTCACGCGCCAGCCATGCTCGGCCAGCAGATCGCGCGTATAGGTGAGGAAGGCGCTGCTGGGCGCGTCCTTCCAGCGCAGGTCGCTGGAGGGGAAATGGCTGCCGATGTCGCCCAGCGCTGCCGCGCCCAGCAGGGCATCGACAATGGCGTGAATCAGTACATCGGCGTCGGAATGGCCCGCCAGCCCGCGTGTGTGCGGAATGGCAACGCCGCCCACCATCAGCGGGCGGCCCTCCGCAAAGCCGTGTACGTCGTAGCCAATGCCTATTCTTATAGCCATAACATCTGCCCTTACTCGGAGGACGCCACGTTTTTTGAGGAGTGAGTGAGTAGCATCTGGGCGATGACCAGATCATCGGGCGTGGTGATTTTGATGTTTTCATACGCGCCCATGAAAAGGGCGACCGGATGACCCATGCGCTCCACCAGAGCGGCATCATCGATGGCATTCCAGGTGGGATCGATGCTGCGATGCGCGCTCAGGATAAGCTCGTAGGCAAAGACCTGCGGCGTCTGGCTGAACCAGAGCGCGGCCCGGTCCAACGTCTCAATCACTACCCCTTCAGGGCTGGCGCGCTTGATTGTATCTTTGGCCGGGACGGCGGCGATGGCAGCGCCGTGTTGGCGCACAGCAGCCAGTCCTCGCTCGATGAGCGCCGGGGTGACAAATGGGCGCGCCCCGTCGTGAATCAAGACATAATCCGGCGCGGGCGAGAGCGCCTCCAACCCGATCAGGACGGAATCACGCCGCCGCGCGCCGCCGGGCGGCATGGCGCAAATGGTACGCCAGCCATGGTGCTCGTGCAAGAGCTTGCCATCATTGAGCGCGTCTTTTGCCAGCACCACGACGAGATCATCGATCAGCCCGGATTCCTCGAAGACGCAGATGCTGTGCGCCAGCAGCGGCTTGTCGCCAAGCATGGCCCAGGTTTTGTTGATGCCCTGCATGCGCTGACTGCTGCCCGCGGCAACAATGACGGCAGCCACTCGTTCGCGCCCGCGCTCGCTGCTCATCCCGCCTTGCTTCCTCTCGGCTATTTCTTGGCCGCGCTGCCTTTCGGGTGCGCGAAGATCATGCGGCCCGCCACTGTTTGCAGCACCCGCGTCACCGTCACTTCGACGGTGTTGTTCATGTGCTGGCGCCCGCCTTCCACGACGATCATAGTGCCATCGTCGAGGTAGCCAACGCCCTGGCCGAGTTCTTTGCCATCTTGAATGATCTTGACCATCATCTCTTCACCTGGAAGCAGCACAGGTTTGACCGCGTTTGCCAGTTCGTTGATGTTCAGGACTTTGACCCCCTGAAGCTCGGCCACGCGGTTGAGGTTGAAGTCATTGGTGATGATAGGGCATTTCAGATTGCGCGCCATCTTGACCAGCTTGGCGTCCACCTCAGCAATCCCATCAATATCGGTGTCGGAGATTTCAACGGGTATATTCGTCTCTTTTTGCAGGCGGTTGAGGATGTCCAGCCCACGGCGGCCACGATTGCGGCGGAGGGTATCCGCTGAATCGGCGATATGTTGGAGTTCTTCCAGCACAAAACGTGGAACCAGCAGCGTGCCGTTGACAAAGCCGGTCTGGCTGATGTCGGCAATGCGCCCATCGATAATGGCGCTGGTATCCAGCAGAATCTTATCGGATACTTTGCCGTTCTTCTTGCCCTTGCTCTCGTTTTCCCGGTGGCGGTCGCGTCCATCCATCACCTCTTCCAGCGATCCGCTCTCGCGGTTTTCGCGGTCCCGCCCCTCGCGGTCGCGTTCCTCGCGTTCCTGGGCGCGGCGCTGGCGCACAGTCCACAGGCCGCTGAAGAGATGCGCCACGTCCTGCCCGCGCAGCACGGCGGTTGCCGCGCCGAGATAGCCAAACAGCAGCGCCCCCAGAAAAGGAAGCACCTTGCCAAGATTCAAGAAGGTGAGTTCTGAGAAGGGAAACGTGAGCAGTGCCGCGATAATCAGGCCGACAATCAGGCCGATGGTGGCGGCGACAATATCCCCTGCCGAGGCGCGTCGAATCGTATCACGCACCCAGCGATAGGGATAAATGGTGACATAGGGCGTGATGATGAGGGCCACCAGCGCGCAGGCCAGTGCGACCCCACCAATGATGGGCCAGGGCCAGCGCCCCTGGCTTTGTTCCCACATAATGCCCAGGCCCAGACCTGCGGCGACCACTGCCCCGCTGATGCGGGAAATAAGTGCTGCTGACATGCTTTGCATCCTCCAAAGCGGCGCATCTCCACGAAGCCAGGCTATGGCTCAAGGCCAGGTTCTTCCAAGAGTCTACCCACCATACACCTACCTGGGCTGCGAGAGAGCCGACGCCACCTAGACTGAACCCTTGCCAGGTCCAGCTTACTCCTTCAGGTGTTGTCTGCTGTGCTGCTCTGTCAGAGGGGGCAAGCAATAAACAATAGATAAGTCCAGTCAACGACATCGGCCAGATCATCCAGCCTTGATGAGTTGATGAGCGCCTACGCCCCTCTGCATCTCTAAGTTCGTTCAAATACACCCTAACGATAGTGTTGCTTCTGCCTCCAGGCACACGAAGAATTGATCTCCAGCCATGCTGTCGTCTCAGTCCTGCCGCGCTCTGCCCTTACTTTTCATGATACGCTGATCAGTCAAGCGCGGCATCCAATGCCTGGGCCAGTGTTGACACGCGCACCAGCTCAATACCCTGGTGGGTCTGCGCCGCCGTGCCGGTTTTCGTCTTTGCGGGAGCCTGTGCTGCCCGTTCAGGCGAGCTGACGGCATCCCGGTCAGATGTCTTGTCCACTGTGGAGGGGGTCCAGTCATTCAATATATCAAGAGGCGTGCCAGACTTCGGCACGATGCACCGACGAAACCCCAGCTTTGCCGCTTCACGTACCCGCAGCGCCACCCGACTGACCGAGCGCACCTCGCCTGAAAGGCCCACTTCACCAATCAGCGCCACATCAGGAGGAATCTGACGATCTTTGAAGCTGGATGCCACTGCCGCCGCTATCCCCAGATCAACACCTGGCTCATCGAGGCTGAAGCCCCCGACCACATTAACATAGACATCATGATTATACAACAGAAGCCCGACGCGCTTCGTCAAGACGGCCAGCAGCATGACCAATCGATTATGATCTACGCCAGTGGTAGTGACGCGCGGCGTGCCAAAAGCCGTCGTGGAAGTTAACGCCTGCACCTCCACCAGCAGCGGGCGCGTGCCTTCCATGCTCACGACGACGGATGTCCCCGTGGAGCGCGGGCCGCGCTCGTTCAGGAAGACCGCCGAAGGATTGGGAATCTCAACCATGCCCTCGCCCTGCATCTCGAACACGCCCACTTCATGAGTCGCGCCAAAACGGTTCTTCGCGCCGCGCAAGAGCCGGTAGGTGTGGAAGCGCTCGCCTTCCAGGTAGAGCACGGCATCCACGATATGTTCCAGGGCGCGCGGCCCGGCCACCGAGCCTTCTTTGGTGACATGGCCGATGATGAAGATGGGGATATGCAGGTTTTTGGCAATGCGGTGCAGCCGATTCGCGCCATCGCGGACCTGGCTGATGCTGCCAGGGACCGAAGTCAGTTGCTCAGAAGCAATCGTCTGAATGGAATCGACAATCACCAGCGAGGGTTTCATGCCGTTGATGGCTTCGACAATGGTATCAAGATCGCTTTCGGGATAGAGATGCAAATTGCCGCTGCCGATGCCCAGCCGCTCGGCGCGTATTTTCACCTGCTCGGCGGATTCTTCGGCAGTGACATAGAGCACGGTGCCTGCGGTTTCGGCAATGTTGCCAGCGGCTTGCAGCAGCAGCGTCGATTTGCCGATGCCCGGCTCGCCGCCAATCAGCACCACCGAACCCGGCACCAGGCCGCCGCCCAGCACGCGGTCCATCTCGCCAATGCCGGTACTGAGGCGGCTGTGCGCGATGGCCTTCACCTCTGGCAAAGGGGTCGGCTGATGATAGATGCCACCGAGACCAGTTGAGGCGCGTGCTCCGCCGCCAGCGCGGGCAGGTGGCGCGGCGTGCTCGATTGATTCAACCAGGCTGTTCCAGGCGTTACAATCGGGGCAGCGGCCCAGATATTTAGCGCTCTCATATCCGCATTGTTGACAGACATATTTGGTATAGGTTTTTGGCATGATCGTCCTGATAAAAAGCAGAAAGAGCCTGGACCCGTTCTGATGGCGCACATTTCTGCTGGCGGCCAGGCAAATACGCCTGGCCGCCAGCAGAAATGCTGCAAAACCCTGGAGAGAACGAACCCAGGCCCTTACATCTCACTCGTTGCTTCGCCAGCCGAAAGCGCTGCTTCCGATGGTGGAGGCAGCAGCGCCTCAAATTGGCGTCGGGGTTCAAGCACCAGCGTGCCATCCACCACCAGCGCATCCACCACATCGCCAGACTTGAACTTCCCCTGGAGCAGGCCCTCGGCCAGAGGGTCTTCGACCAGGTTTTGAATGGTCCGGCGCAGCGGGCGCGCGCCAAACTGCGGGTCGAAGCCTTTGGTCACCAGGAAGTCCTTGGTGTCATCGGGCACGACCAGTTCGACCTGCTGCTCGGTAAGCTGCGTGCGCACGCGAGCCAGCATCAGATCGACGATCTGGCGCACTTCCTCTTGCTTGAGGGAGTGGAAGACGATGATCGCGTCGATACGGTTCAGGAACTCGGGCTTGAAGGTGTTCTTGAGTTCGCCAAGCACTTTATCCTTCATGCGGTCATATTCCTGCTGCGCGGCTTTGGCTTTGTCCTTGCCCTGCGCGAAGCCGATGGACGCGGCTTTGTTCATCTCGCTGGCCCCAACGTTGGAGGTCATAATCACGATGGTGTTGCGGAAGTCCACCGTGCGACCCTTGGCGTCGGTCAGTTTGCCATCCTCCAGAATCTGGAGGAGCATATTGAAGACATCAGGGTGCGCCTTCTCGATCTCATCCAGCAAGATGACGCTGTAGGACTTGCGGCGCACGGCCTCGGTCAACTGGCCGCCCTCTTCATAACCGACATAGCCCGGAGGCGCACCCACCAGGCGGGCAGCCGCGTGGCGCTCCATGAACTCGGACATGTCGATTTTGATGAGCGCGTCCTCGCTGCCGAACATGAACTCGGCCAGCGCCTTTGCCAGTTCGGTCTTGCCGACCCCTGTTGGCCCCATGAAGATGAACGACCCGATGGGGCGCTTGGGGTCTTTCAGGCCGGCCCGTGCGCGCCGCACGGCCTTGCTGATGATGTCGATGGGTTCCTGCTGCCCAATCACGCGCTTGTGCAGAGCCTCTTCCATCTGGAGCAGCCGGACCGACTCTTCCTGGGCGATGCGCATCACCGGGATGCCCGTCCACATGGAGACGATCTGGGCAATGTCCTCTTCGCCCACAACGGGCTTTTCGTTGCCTTGCTCCTTGTGCCAGCCGGATTCGAGCTTGGCGATGCGGTCACGCAGTTTGACCTCGCGGTCGCGCAGTTCCGCGGCCAGTTCGTATTCCTGCTGCTGGATGGCGGCTTCCTTCTCGTTGAGCACCGCCTCTAGTCCCTTCATCGCCTCTTTCAGGTTCAGGGGGGCCAGAGAACGCTGCATGCGCACGCGGCTGGCGGCCTCGTCGATGAGGTCGATAGCCTTGTCGGGCAGGAAGCGGTCCGTAATATAGCGGCTTGCCATTTCGGCGGAGGCTTTGATGGCCGCGTCGGAGATGGTCAGCCGGTGGTGCTGTTCGTACTTTTCGCGAATGCCGCGCAGGATTTCGATGGTTTCCTCCACGGTGGACTCGCGCACGATGACTTCCTGGAAGCGGCGTTGCAGGGCCTGATCACGCTCGATATACTTGCGATATTCGTCCAGCGTGGTCGCGCCGATGCACTGGAGTTCGCCACGGGAAAGGGCTGGCTTCAAAATATTGGCCGCGTCCACCGCCCCTTCTGCCGCGCCTGCGCCTACCAGCGTGTGCAATTCGTCGATGAAAATAATGCAATCGCCGCTGGTGCGAATCTCCTCGATGATTTTCTTGAGCCGTTCTTCAAATTCGCCGCGATACTTGGTGCCCGCGACCAGCGAACCCACATCCAGGGTGAGTAATCGCTTGCCCGCCAAGGTTTCTGGGACTTCGCCCGCAATGATTTTCTGGGCCAATCCTTCGGCGATGGCGGTCTTGCCAACTCCTGGCTCGCCAATGAGGGCAGGGTTGTTTTTCAGACGACGCGAGAGGATTTGAATGACGCGCTCAATCTCTTTTTCGCGCCCGATGATGGGGTCGAGCTTCCCGGCCCGGGCGGCTGCCGTCAGGTCCATGCCCATCTGGTCGATGGTGGGCGTCTTGGAATGCTTGGGGTCGGTGTGGTGCGGGCCACTGGCCTGGCTGAGCACCTGGATGGTCTGGGTGCGCACTTTCTCCAGATTGACGCCCAGGCTTTCCAGCACGCCTGCCGCAATGCCTTCGCCCTCACGCACCAGCCCCAGCAGCAGATGCTCGGTGCCGATGTAGTGATGGTTCAGGCGACGGGCTTCATCGACCGCCAGTTCGATGACTTTCTTGGCGCGCGGGGTCAGACCAATCTCCCCCAAGACAATCCGATCCCCCCGACCAATAATAAATTCGACGGCGCTGCGAACTTTGTTGAGTTCCACGCCGAGGTTGCTCAGAACCTTCGCGGCCACCCCTTCGCCCTCACGGACGAGGCCAAGGAGCAAATGCTCGGTGCCGATGTAGTTGTGGTTGAAGCGCTGCGCTTCTTCCTGGGCGAGACTCAGGACTTTTCTGGCTCGCTCGGTAAATTTGTCAAAACGGTCGCGGTCGTTCACCTGTGTCACCCCCCTTTCAAAGGCAGAGGGAGGAACCATGCCCTCTGATAGCTCAGGTAGACCACAGTTCCATGATACAATACGCGCGGGTGAGCGTCAAGCGCTGTACTTCTTGCCGAGCCGCTTCTTTGCTGGTCTTGCTAAAAGGCCAGCTTTTCTGTCAGGCACGCGCTCGGCAAATTGGCAACCCCGCCCTGCCGCTGGGACAAAAATCCTCCTCTTCACCTCTTACGCTTGTCGGTAACAATCAGATTACCTGGCAAGCGGCTGTTGAAGCCTCTGGATAGTGTTTCTATTATACCAAACTTTTTGGGCCAGGCGGATTGGACCTGTGCATCAGGATGCTGTTCAGGAAACAAAACACGAACACCACCCCTGTTTGCCTGTCCCAAGAGATCGAACGGCCTCCCCGTTGCCCATGGCAAGGCAACGAGGAGGCCGAGCGTGTGCTCTTTGCGCTCACTGCAAGGATACTGGCCGCCACAAGAGACAGCCGTGAATGGGTTATTGGTCTCTGCCAACTTCCTGGCCTGGCTCCTCTGGTGGAACGAGGGGCGACGGCTGCTCTTCCTCTTCCGTCTCCTCGCGTTCACGGTTCTGGCGCGCCGCGTGGAACGCTGCTGCCATCGCCGTCAATTCTTCAGCGCTTTCCGGCACCTTTGGAGTTTCCTCTTTCTCGCGCGCTTGCCGTCTGGCAGGCTCGCGTGTCGAGGTCTCTTCAGCCGCTGGCTCAGTCTGCGTGGCTGGCTCGCTGGTGTAGCCCGCCTCACCGGTGGCAAGCGCTGCTTCAGCCGATGGCTCGGCGTCAAGCTCGGCGGCCTGGCGCAGACTCAGCCCCAGGCGACGGCGCTCGCTTTCGATGCGCAGGATGCGTAGCGTCAGTTCCTGGCCCTCGTGCAGGGCGGTCTTGGGGTCTTGCCCTGGCAGCAGCTCTGACAGGTGAATCAGACCTTCGACACCATCCTCAATGCGTGCAAAGGCTCCAAACGGCGCGATCTTGGTGACGATGCCCTTGACCAGTTGGTTGACCTGATAGCGCTGTTCAACCGTGGTCCAGGGATCGACCTCGGCGCGCTTGATGGAAAGCGCAATCTTCTTTTTCTCTTTGTCCACACCCAGCACCTGCACCTCGACCTCCTGGCCGACATGCAAGACCTCGCTGGGATGGTTGACCCGGCTCCAGGCCAGTTGAGAAATGTGCACCAGGCCATCGGCGCCGCCCAGATCGACAAACGCGCCAAAGTTTGCCAGATTGCTGACCGTGCCCTTGCGCACTTCGCCCACCTGCAACTCGTTGAGCAGTTCTTCGCGCCGCTTGGTGCGCCATTCCTGGACGGCCAGCCGCTCGGAGAGAATCAGCCGGTTGCGGTTGCGATTGATCTCGATGATCTTCAACTGAAGCTCGCGGCCCACCATTGCCTGCAATTTGGCATTGGTTTCGGCGCTGTCTGCCGTGTCCTCGCGCTTGAGGTTGAGAATCTGCGAGATTGGCACAAAGCCGCGAATGCCATCCAGATCGACGATCAAGCCGCCCTTGTTGAAGTCAATGACCTTTGCTTCCAGCAGATCGCCGCGCTCATACTGCTCCTGAGCGATGCGCCACTGGCGCTCCATGCGGGCGCGCTTGATGGAGACGATGGCATGCCCTTCTGGGGTTTCGGGCTGCATGACGTACACCAGCACGCTTTCCCCGACGTTGAGTTCATCAAAGGAGCCATAGCCTGTGGTCGCCAACTCTTTGGTGGAGAGCACCCCTTCGGATTTCAGGCCAATGTCGACGAGGATTTCTTCGGGGTCTTTGCGCACAATCACGCCTTCAACAACATCGCCGCGTTTGACGCTGCGCAGCGAGTGCCCTGGCTCTTTGAGCAGTTCCGCCATGGGATTGCTCTCGCCCTCACCGCCCTCGCTGTCGGTGCCGCTGAAGTCGGCTGCGCTGAAATCCATCCTTCGTGCTCGCTCGTCGAGGAAATTGGATGCCTGCGTCGAAGGATCAAACTGTTCCTCTTGATACATGGGTTTGTCTACACCCCCTCATTTCGCTGTTTTGCCGTGGCCGCCGCGCGGGCGCTCGGCGTACAGGAGCGCGGGGAGAGGAACCCTCACGCCTGGACGTTACGGAGTGAAGCGCGACTGTGCGTAGGCGAATAAGCAGGGGACAGCAAGAGGGACAGGCGAACCGAAGCGAGGTAATATGCTCTCTGGCATAGGCAAAGCAGGACAGGAACCAAAAAAGAGCCTACAGGCACGTAAGCTCTCACCGTTGAGAACAAACTTCAACACTCACGGCCCGGCGCGAGTCTCCAATACAAAGTGCCCCCACTTATGTAGTTGTATTATACCTGATGATATCCCTATTATGCAAGTGCTACCCCCCGTCACAAGGCCAATGTGACCAGATTCACATTGCCTGGCTCGGCTATACTCTAGTGGTGGTCGAGTGCTTCAGGTGGAGCATTGCACGAAAAAGAACGAGTGCGCTCATGTCATCCCTCTTTTTCACGGACTTTGAGGCGCTGGTGCGGCATCTGCGCCAAACGTTGACGCCGCTTGCACGCGAGCTTCCCCCAGGCGTCCCAGGAGGCCAGCGGATTGCTGCTGTGCTCGCTCCACTGTATCTGCGCGATGGACGGCCTCACCTGTTGTTTACGCGCCGGGCGTCTACCTTGAATGCTCATCGGGGCGAAATCTCGTTTCCTGGTGGGTCACACGAGCCAACTGATGACACGCTGGCCCATACGGCCTTACGCGAGGCCCAGGAAGAGATTGGACTGGCCCCAGAACGGGTCACGCTGCTGGGGACACTGGAACCGGTTGTCACGGTGGTGAGTAACTTTACCATTGTCCCCATTGTGGGGCTATTACCAACTGGACCCGGTTTCTTGCGTCCTAATCCTGCGGAGGTGGACGAAATTATCGAAGCGCCGCTGGCAGACCTGGCCGACCCCGCCATCTTCCATGCCGAAGAATGGATGCGCGGGGGCCAGCCGCATCAGGTCTATTTCTTTGATTATGGGCCGACTCGCATCTGGGGCGCAACGGCGCGCATGCTGCTTTCCTTGCTGGAGCGGCTCGCGGCAAGCTGATATGCCTTGAAGTGTAGCATGGAAGAGGCAGAGCCTTTGTTGGCTTCTGTGTTACTGGCTGGCGTGTTGTCCGTCACTTTTAACAGAGTAAGCAGATCAGAGGTGGCGTGCCCCCACATAGCCATTCATGACCGTGCTGCTCCTGCTCTTGTCTTTGTAGCGTGTTCGTCTTGTGTCGTGCGATGGCCTGGGGAAGAGATGGCTGCTCTGGTAGCTGCCGCTCTGATTGCAGCGCCCATCCGTTGCGCTGACCGCTTCCAGCCCCCACTGATGCGGCAGCGTCGACAGATTGGGTTGGCTCTATTGCAAGCTGTCGCACGACATCTTCCTCAACAAGAAAGCCCCCTTTATGGTGTTCCCTGGCTTGCCAGATCGCGCGCGGCGGGAACACCATGCAACGTTGTTGCCGCTTGAATCGCTTTGACGACTGCGCGCGCCAACGTCTGCACGGCTGCTGCGCCAATCATACTCAGTTCCATAGGGCCAGGCGCTGTGACATCTGGTGCCAGGCGACCCATGCCCAGCGCAAAGATGGTGTCCCCATCAAAAGAAGTATGGACAGGACGAATTGCCAGGGCCAATCCATCGTGCGCCATGCGGGCGATGATGTTGGCATCGGTTTTGGTCAGCAGGGCGTTGGTGGCGATGACCGCAATGGTGGTATGTGCCAGGGGCGCGCTGCCGGGGAAAACTTCGGGCGCAGATGCTTCTGTGGCTGGGGCCGCTGGCGCGTCGGGTCGGGTTGGGGTGGCGATCACTGGTAAGCTCTCGAAAAGGAAGCCCTGCCCGGAAGGGTGACGAGTGCCCGCGATGATGCGCTGGGTGTCCGGGTCGCGCACGTCGCCGATGGCATTGACGGCCACCAACGCGCCGACCAGCGTGCCATCTGGCAGGCTGGCGCTGGCGCTGCCCAGGCCGCCTTTCATTGCCTGGCCGGCGCCTAAGAACTTGCCGACCGTGGCCCCGGTTCCGGCGCCCACGCTGCCCTGAGCGACGGAGCCATTGGTTGCTGCCTGGCAGGCGCGCTCACCGGCAGCGGCATCTGGCCGCATATCGGCGCGGCCCAGGCCAAGATCAAAGAGCGCTGCCGCTGGAACGATGGGGACACGCACGTCGCCCACCGCATACCCAACGCCCCGCGCTTCGAGATGACGCATGACGCCGCTGGCGGCATCCAGCCCAAAGGCGCTGCCTCCGGTCAGCACTACCGCGTGGACCTCTGGCATCATGTAATGTGGGCGCAGCAGATCAGTTTCGCGGGTGGCTGGCGCGCCGCCGCGCACATCGACTCCGCCCACCGCAGGCCAGTCGCACAGAAGCACCGTGCAGCCGGTGGCCGCCTCAAGGTTCGTATCATGTCCCACGCGCAGACCTGGAATATCGGTAATATCGTCGTGCATACAAAACCCTTCCTGTTGTCTCACTTGGGGACATCATAGTGCACAATGGGCAGAAGGCGCAGGTCTACCTCGCGGAAATGGTCGGGACCAAGCTGGGTGATGGCGTTGTGGAGCGTGCGCGCGTCGGAGATCAGTTGCGCAACGTCCACACCCATGCTGCGGGGTGCAAATGGTTCGAGGTAACGCGCGCCGGAATCCAGTTTGATGGTTGCGCCGCGATAATTGTTGCGCAGCAGATGATAGCAGCCGACGCCAACTTGCAGAATGCCCTTGTAGAGTGTGCGAATGGGCCGGTGCTCCTTGTTCCAGATGCCTTCAAGCGTTTCGTGGCATTCAAAATATTCGCGGCGATTGAATTGTTCCAGCCCATGCAGCAGTGCCGGGCTGGGGGATTCGTCCCGGCCATCCTCTATAGTGGAGCGCTCCGACATATCCTGGGCCATTGGCTTTCTCCCGCTCTTGCGCGAGCTTCATTGACAACCATAGCATTTGTAGTCTATACTAAATAAGCAAAATATGCCTGGTGACCGTAGCTCAATAGGCAGAGCACTGGATTGTGGCTCCAGTGGTTGTGGGTTCGAGCCCCATCGGTCACCCCTCCTATTTCCCCCGTTTTTGCCTCTTGTCGCTGGAAGCATAACCTTGCCGCTGCGGCAATATAATGCTTCCAATGAGCCCCGGCAACATAATGCTTCCAACATGGGTCGCCTTTAACGAATGACTTTTTCTCCCAAACTATGCTCATTGTGAAGGTCCCTATGACAGCAAGGCTTACCAATACACTGGCCGTAAGCTAAAGCCGATGAAAAAACTGTGCTCTCACAAGCGCCAAGATATATCCGGCCTTCCATAATTAAATTGAGGAGGGCGTTTCCCAACCCCCGGCAGCCATCCGACCTCTACTTCGGTTGGGAAACGCCCTCCTCTTTTCTCAGAATTGGAAAGCCCTGCTTCCGTTTTCTCCGTGTTGACAACCGCCTGCTCCTCTAGTACAATTGTTCATAGCCGTGGTGGGAGTTCTGCTCAGAACATCGCCGAGTAGGTAAAACTCAGGCGTTGGCTCTGATCCATTCCCCAGCCGCTCCATCAGAAGAGAAGCCTTTCAGCGGCGTTCACAAGAGCGTTTTTTCCAAAGAGTCCCGCCAGCGTCTGCCCAGGGATAGAACCCCCGCAGTTTAGGTCGTACGGCATTGCAAACGATGGGCTCTGGCATGGTTATCAGCGTTTTCCGATACTGGTAGCCTGTCGAGCAAAGCAGCAAAAAGGAGCACACGTTATGGCTGAACACCCGATGGAGACGACGGTGCGCACCGCTGTGTGGCAGCAGTTTGGTGCGACCATCGATATGCTGGAAAACGCCCTGCTGGCCTGCCCCGATACGCTCTGGCAGGGACGCCTCTGGGGCGATCCCGCAGATCCCGCTCTGCCACCAGGATTCGCCTCATTCTGGTATATCACCTCGCATACCCTCTTCTGGCTCGACCTGTATCTCACGGGCTCAGGTGAAGGATTCGCCCCTCCTGCGCCTTTCAATCCGGAGGATGACCTTCCCGAACGGCCCTATACCAGGGAGGAGCTCCACACCTATCTGGTGCAGCTGCGCAAGAAGTGCCAGACCACCATCACCGAGTTGTCAGACGAGCAAGCGCACCAACAGGTCGCTTTCCCCTGGACCAGGGGAAAGCCGGTGAGCTATTTCGAACTGCTCTTGTACACCCTGCGCCACGTGCACGAACACGCAGCCCAACTGAATCTCTTTCTCGGTCAGCACGGCATCCCGGACGAGGCGCTCCACTGGGTCTCACGAGCGAAGGAGGAAGCGGGCCTCTGAGGCGAGAGTGGTCGTGGTCATCGGACCGACACGTGCATTCCCGCTCTTCCTCCGAGCGTTTTTGCCCACTTCGGGTGCGCACCCCTCACGTCTCGGCTTCAACTGGCGAGGTGTCCCTCTGGGCTCCCACTTCATAGCACTAATCAGTTTGGGAACTGGGGTGGAATGGGGTTGATGTACTATGGAGGGCGTTTCCTCACTCTATGCCCTCCCAGACATGAGCGAGCACGAGGCGGGGGGAACGGATCAACTCTGGGCGGCCCGCTTGCCAAGCCGCCAGGGCGATCACCCAAAGGGCAGCATAGGTCAGGGTCACCCGCGTGGCGACCGCTGACCACCCAGAGACCGGAGGGCGTTGTAAGCGAAAGAAAATGAAGGTCCGACCGAAGAAGCGTTCGATAGAGGAGCGTTTGCCCAACTCCTCGGCGGTCCAGGTCGGTGGGAGGCCATCGCGTTTCTTCTGGCGCTTGGGGTTCCAGGGGAGGACCGCGCGGGCGCCCAGGACCATGTGAATCCAGGCGATCAGTTTGAGGCCCCAATAGCCAGCATCGAGACGAACCACACGGGGCCGCACCAGGAAGAGACGCACGGTCCAGGCCAGGAGTGGACGAGCAAAGGGTGCATCGTGGACATTGGCGGGTGACAGAAGGAACAAGAGTGGCAAGCCCGTTCCACGACAGAGCAAGGTGTGGACCCGATAGCCTAACAAGAGCGAACGCGGATGGTGAGCCGGGGCATGACCGAGCGCCGCATCGGGATCTGCCCGACGCCAGGCGAGAATGGGGGCGCTGTCGATAATCAGGTCACGGGCACGAGTAAGGCCGGTCCATAAGGCTGCGCGCACCAGCAGGACGAAGAGGGTTTCGCTGGGTGGCGCACCACTCGCGCGCAAGCGTTTGGACTGCTGAGATTTGCTGGGAACGCGCACCCGCCCATCGGGACCGACGGGCAATCCACAGGCCAGGGCCAGCGCAGGCCAGGCGCACAACCAGTCATGGACTTCTTGATAGGACAGACGCCAGAGCGTGCGGAGGAGCGCGATCAAGAGGAGCGACTCCTCCCGATAGGTGCGTGGTGCCCCACCGGGTCCGGCGGGCAAGGGTGGTGCATCCTGGATGTGGGGTGCGGCGGAAGCATGGGGAGACCAGATGACGATGAAAACGTCGCGGGCACAAATCTGTTCCTGGCTCGCCTCCAGCCAGGACTCGCCGTCTTGCTGTTCGCCTTCGGGATACCAGACATCATAGCCTTTCTGCTGCAGCGCTTCGACGAAGGGGCCACACCAGGCGGCATCAGCGCGGCTGTGGCTGAGGAAGAGGCTGGGCCGGGGTTTGGGTTGCCTGGCTTGTTTTGCTTTTGACATTCAAAATACTCCTCGGTGTTAGCGTTGGTGCAGGCCGCACGCCAGGCGGACGCTCGTATAATACCGAGTGTCCCCAGGCATGTCGGGGTAGTACCGATTCGTCGTTCGCCCTGCGTCTGCATCGCTGTCCCAATCGCCCCCGCGAAAGACGCGCTGCCCCTCGAGACGGAAGGCGTTCATGAGGAGGTCTTCCCGGCCATCCTGGGCATCATAGGGGTAGCGATAGCGCTGAATGGGGTAGCCAGGCTGAAAGTAGAGCGTGGTCGTCCATTCCCAGACGTTGCCCGCCATGTCCTGGCAGCCATAGGGGCTAGCTCCAGTCGGGTAGGACCCGACGGCGGTGGTCGTTTTGTGGGTTCCTTCGTCGATATTGGCGCGGTCCGCGTACCACTCGTCGCCCCAGGGATAGCGGCGTCCATCGGTCCCGCGCGCCGCTTTCTCCCATTCGACCTCGGTGGGCACATGCCAGTCCTCTCCAGTGAGCTTTGCCAGCCAGGCCGCGTAGGCGACAGCCTGTTCCCAGGTGATGCCAGCAACGGGATGATCGAGGCGTCGTAACTGGGTGGCCCAGGCAGGCTCAACCACCATATTGGGTTCGCTGACGACATGCGCCTGCATGGCACAGGCATACTCGGCCACCGTCAAAGGATAGGTTGCCATTTGGAACGCCGGGGTAGTTGCCATAAACTGCGGCGCTTCATCGTCTTCCGTGTCGTCACCCATGAGGAACGGCCCGGCAGGAATGTCGCACACCGGAGGGAGGATGACCTGGTGCTGGTGCCGGATGGTGGGAACGAAGCTCAGCGTTTTGAGCCGCGCTTCGCCTGGCTCCCACAGGGCCTGAAAGGCTTGAAGGACCAGGCGAGGCGGAGAAACACTGGGCTGCCGAAGTGGACTGGCAGATCCATACAAGATTTGAAGAAGATTTATCATCTGCCTGGCAGCCTCCTGGACGGTCTCCTGCCGCGCATCGACGCCCTGGCGTGAGGCGAGCCGCCCACGCGATTTGATGTCGCCGATCACCACGGGAATGATGGTGCGGTTGTCTGTGAGGGCCAGGTCAATTTCTTGCTGGACGTGCGGCGCGGCGCAGGAGGCGGGCGAAAGGATGACGACGAAGACAGCGTGGGTGCTGATCTGTTCACTGATTGCCTGAAGCTGAGCCTCGCTCTGCGGCTGCTCATAGGCATCATCCGCGAGGTGATGCTGGACTGGATGGGTTTTGCTCACCGCTTCGATGAAGGGTTGACACCAGGCGGCATCGGCGCGGCTGTGGCTGAGGAAGACGCTGGGCTTGGGTCTGGGGTGTTTTGTAGCTGTGGCTTTTGGCATCGTCTGGCCTCCCATGCACTTGCCGTTTTTGCAAGCCATTGTAGCACAGGCAAAAGCGCGCGCCAGATGGGGCCTGCATCGGCCATCACAAGTGTCCGGATATGTCACCCATCACGGTCTCGGTTTGAGGTGCACCCCAACCATGATGGGGACAAATCTTGGACTGTGCTTGTGGCTGATACCCTGCCCGCCTCATGTCTCCTGCGCTGGGCCATAGTCCTCCGTCGACAGCCCGAAGCTCCAGGCCACCGCCTCCGCTGCCGTCTGGATGATCGGCGGCACGCGCAGGAAATACTGCCGCTCGCTGGACGCATCCTGCACCTGGACGTAGCGGGCTACCTCGTCGGGATCATCGTCTGGCAAGCGCACTTCGTAGAGCGTGCCGCGTGAGCTGCTGTCCAGCATGACGCCACCCAGTTCGCTCACGAAGCGCTCGCCCATGCGCTCCTGGATGATGCGCCGCACCTCGACATTCTCCGCGTTGAGGAAGTCCTCACGCGATAGCCGCTCCGGCGCCAGAATGACCCGCTCGCTCACCCGCACCCCATGCCAGGCATAGAAGCCCCAGCCATCGTGATGCTCCAGACACTTGCCCGTCGCGCTGTGCAGCAGCCCCGCTGCATCACAGGAGAGCACGCGTGGACGCCGAACAAGCGCTGCTGCTGCTTCGCCCAGCCAATAGCCTGACGCCATCTGGTTGAAGCAAGCCAGCGCGTGCAAGGCATTGGGCGCGAGGTAGACATCGAAAAAGTGGAAGAAGGCGAGTGAGGCTGCATGCTCATAGGCGCAGGCAGTGGCCCTGATACTCCCTTCGACGCACTCCCAGAGACTGAAATCCACCCGGTCCCCAAGGCCCGCCCTGATACGCTCCTCGGCGCTGTCCCTCAGACGGTCTCCCACGCTTCCCCACACACGCGCCTCGACAGGGGCTCTGACCAGCTGATCGACGTCGAGCCACATCTTGCCGACGTTGCTGCCCAGACTGCTGGACGCAACGTTCCAGATGCGGTCCCAGACACTCAGGGACGCCCCCAGAGCAGGGAGCATGGCGAGCAGCTGAAGTGGCCCGTCGAGCCAGACGACCTTCGACGGTGGGGCCAGCCCGGCCACCTCATAGGCTTGCAGCAAGAACGCTTCGGCCTCCTGCTCATCGGCTGGTTCGGTAGAGAACTGAGCCTGGATGTATGCCTCGGCAAAGTGTTCGGCTTCTGCACCCTGTTCTGGGGTGAGTCGCTCCTGACCAGGTTGCAATCGCAGGGTTGGGTCCATCGGGGTGTCGCCTTTCTGCTTGCTGGTGGCGTTCATGTCTCTTGTGCCGGATGATACCCTTCGACCGTCAGTTGGAAACTCCAGGCCACCGCCTCCGCTGCCGTCTGGATGGTGGGCGGCACGCGCACGAAATACCCTCGCTTGCTGGAGGCATCCTGCACTTGGACGTAGCGGGCCACTTGCTCCGGGTCATCCTTGGGCAAGCGCACTTCGTACAATGTCCCGCGTAGGCCGGTGTCCAGCACCACGCCGCCGAGTTCCGACACAAATCGGCCTCCCATGCGTTCCTGCATCACGCGGCGCACCTCCACATTTGGCTCGTTGACAAAGTCCTCCCGCGATAGCCGCTCCGGCGCCAGGATGACCTGCTCTGGCACGCGCACCCCATGCCAGGCGTAGAACCCCCAGCCATCGCGGTACTCGATGGCTTTGCCCGCAGCACAGTGGAGACGGCCTACCTCATCACGGCAAAGCAGCCGGGGACGCCTGACGACCAGGGCAGCCTCCTCACCCAGCCAGTAGCCAGACACCTGTTCATTGAAACGGGCTAGCGCGTGGAGCAGGGGGAGCGCATGGGGCGCCAGATAGCCAGCCAAGAACTGGTAGGAGGCCAGCCAGGACGCGTTCTCATAGGCCCTGACGCTGAACCGGATGCTCTCCCACACGCTGTACTGGACGCGCTCCCCGACGCTGGCCTCGATGTTCTCCCGCACGCTGTCCTGGACGTGCTCCCCGACGCTGGCCTCGACGCGCTCGCCGACCCTGTTCCACACGTCGGCATAATAGACATGGGATCTGACGCGGTCCACCACGCTGGATAGGATGCGGTCCACCACGCTGGTTTCGACGCTGCGAGGAGCCAGAGCCGCGACCAGTTGGTGCGGTCCGTCGAGCCAGTGGATGCGTTGCGGTGCGGCCAGTCCGGCGACCTGATACGCCTGGCGCAGCCATGTCTCGGCCTGCCGCTCATCCACCGGCTCGGTGGAAAGCTGCGCCTGGATGCGTTCGTCGGCAAAGCGCTCGGCTTCCGCAAACTGGGCTGGGGTCAGTACCTGCCGCAGGGCTGGGTCCAGAGGCGTGTCGCCTTTCTGCTTGCTGGTCACGCTCAGGTCTCCTGTGCTGGATGATACGCTTCGACCGACAGCCCGAAACTCCAGGCCACCGCCTCGGCTGCCGTCTGGATGGTCGGCGGCACGCGCAGAAAATACTGGCGCGACGTGGAGGCATCTTGCACTTCAACATAACGCTCCACCTCGTCCTGGGTACCAGGCCACCCCAGGCGCAGCCCCATTTCGTAGAGACTCTCGTTCCGCACCACCTCGTACAGCTTCCCGCGCGGCCCCTCATCAATCAGCCTGCCCCCCAACACGCTCATAAACCGCTCGCCCATGCGCTCCTGCATGACGCGACGTGCCTCGACATTTGTCTGGCTGCTCCAGTCCTCGCGGGTCAGCATCTCCGGTGCCAAGATCACCCTGTCGGGCACGCGGACCCCATGCCAGGCTGAGATGCCCCAGCCATCGGCATACTCCATGCACTTCCCTGCTGTACTATGCAGGCGACCTTGCTCGTCCCACTCCAGGCGAATCGGTTTGCGGACCAGCCACGCTTCTTGCCTTCCCAAACGATAACCGCTCACCAGTTCATTGAACGATGCGAGATGGATGGCATCATTCGGCTCAAAGACCTCATGGAAAAACTGCGAGAGGGCTGCCCATTCTCCCTTGAGATACGCCTTCATACTGCGATCAACGAGCACCCCCTGAAAATAATCCAGGTGGTCAGCCTGCTCCACGAACCACACCCAACGCCACCCGGCATCGTCCAGGCTGTCCAACACACTGGCCAGCAAGAGGGGGCACAGATGGTTCTTCATGCTCCCCAATGCCCCTCGCCAGAGCTGAAGCACCAAGCGAGTCATTGGGCGATCGTACTCCACCCTCGACACGCTATCCTCTACGGCATCAAATAGCAGGCTTGACAAGTTCGCTTCTTGGTTGTCCCGCTCGTTCTCAGGCACATGAGCCGCCCCAAACGCGTGCGGTGAATCAAACCAGCGCACCTGGGGCGGCTCCAATCCAGCTACACGATAGGCAGCGCGCAGGTGAGCCTCGGCCTCCGCTTCATCAACGGCTGCGCACGAAAGCATGGCTGCCATGCGAGTCTCGATAAACTGCTGCGCGTAGGCTTCCTGTTCAGGGGTCAGTGTCGGCTGGCCTGGCTGCAAGCGCAGGGCTGGGTCCATCAGTCCACCACCCTCCTGATCGCCTCTGGGCTGTACTCGCGTTGGCGCACGACCAGCCAGAGGCCCGGGTCCAGCGTGATCGGCCCATGCTCTTCATGGAGCACCTGGGTCGTGTGCGTCACATCGAGGTAGAGCGCGCCATCGGGAGCTTCCAGAATGGTGCCCTCCTGGAGGCGGTGGGCATGACCAGTCGCTTCACCCGCTACGATAACATCGCTGTGCCGAGTGGTCAGGTCACCTGCTGGCCGGACATCTTGCCGTAGGAAGAGGAGATCGCCTTGGCGATAGTGCAGCGGCATACAAGCAATCACCCTTTCTTGGTATTCACAACCACGCCTAGAGGTGGCAATTGGTTGGAGGGGATATACTGCTATTCTATCATGGCTCGGCGGCTTGTACCAGCAGCATGTTAGGTGGCTTGACACGGCTGGGTAGATATCGTAGAGCAACTGGAAGAGGCTACCCACAGCACCACGCTGCGCCCATCAGGCAACCGAGGCTGGGCGGCTGCCACCCGCTGACACAGTTCCGCCAGATCACGCGTGAGGCGACGATCATTGAAGGGACGCAGCTCGACGGTGACCAGATGCGTGCCCCACACGACTCGGCCCGGCAGCCGAAAGAAGGGCGCGAGCCGGTGCCAGGTCGCCTGGGCGTAGGAAGCCGGGAAGTACGTGTCCCTCGTCCACATGACCAGGTTCGCCAGGGCCAGCTTGAGGACGGTCATCGTTTGGTCCTTGGCATGGTCGAGTTCAAACATGGCCCGTTCGGAGGCTTTCAGATCCTCCAGTTGCCGCAGCAGGTCGCGCTCCTTCTGGCACGCCCGCTCACAGGCATCGAAGGCCGCAACGATGGCATCTTCGGCTTTCCGTTTGCGCTGTTGGAGCGGGGCCAACTTGGCCGCTGTT